>ERZ838577.62-NODE-62-length-161893-cov-9.002614_pt1 | contig 161893 bp, 123 predicted proteins | sample MGYA00519682_ERZ838577 | MGnify/ENA primary metagenome ERZ838577 (study PRJEB31850, sample SAMEA3708838) | human gut metagenome | biome: human gut; feature: human-associated habitat; material: faeces | place: China | collected 2014 ... | reverse complement strand
CGCGCCGAGGCGCGGTTGCTTCAGCAACCATCTACCCTTGCGCCGAGTGCGCATCTTCGCGGAGCTTTTTTATTGGATCGAAACGCAGTTTCGATCCAATAAAAAAGCAGCCCGATCGCATCCGCGTCCGAACTGCCTCAATACACCTAAAAATTTTTCGAAAACAATAGAATGCACGCTCTGCGAGCATTCTATTGTCATGAATAGAGCGAACCCTGACAGGATCGGTCTGACCGTCAGGCTCCATCCGCGTCTTCCTTGCTCAATGCCTTAATCTCTTCGTTCAGCTCCTGCATCCGGTTATCCAGTGCAGATACCATACCTGCACATTCGATCAGCTCTCGTTTGACATGCTCCGGCGCATTGCCCTCGAATTTGTAATTGATCTTGTGCTCCAGGCTCGCCCAGAAATCCATCGCTACCGTACGGATCTGAATCTCCACCTTTACATCAACAGTGCGGTCAGACAAAAATACCGGAACGGTCACGAGCATATGATAGCTTTTATAGCCGCTCGCCTTCGGCAGGCGAATGTAATCCTTGACTGCGATGACATGAATATCATTCTGCAGTCGAATCATCTCCGCGATTCTGTAAATATCCGATGTAAAAGAACAAATTACACGGATTCCCGCAATATCATTGACATACTTCACCATATTTTCGATCGTGGATTCATATCCATGCCTGCGCAGCTTCTTTACGATACTCTCCGAAGTCTTAATTCTGGATTTAATATGTTCGATCGGATTATATTGATGAACGTGCTGAAATTCGTCGTTTAAAATTTCCAGCTTCGTATTAATCTGTTTCAGGGCAGCATTATAAACCAATATCACTTCCTGCCACGTTTCGATCTGGCTTTCTGCATCCAATAAAAGTTCCATACCTTCGGCCTCTCTTTTCTTAATAATTTTATTATAGCATACCCAATGCGGAAACAGGCGGATTTCATTAAAATTTTAGATATTCCGCCCAATCTTCCTCCGGTTTTTCACTACACAAATATATTTATGCACTTCCTCCGGGATTTATGCTATACTGACGTAAACATCTTTCACACAAAGGAGATTTTTCATGTTCCGTTTATGGGCGCGCACATTTCAGAATAACCACATGTTAAACGATACCGTCATCTGCGACGACCGCGAAGAAACCAGAACCCATAAGGTTTTTGACGCGCTGCAGGAGGTCTGCATGCAGTTCGACCTCGGCAAACCAATCTGGCTCGACAGCAATATCAACGATTTCCGCCGCCATGCCAAAACACGCTTCCGCCAGGATTCTTTTGTGGAGGAAATCGACTTCGATTACCTGGAAATCCAGGTGATTGAGGAGGACTGAAAGCTGCATCATTTTTGAAACCCGCACCTTATTCAGGTGTGTTGGAGGATCCACCAGTCAGGCATCAAGGTCTGGACCTTTTGCCCCGACATCTTAAATATCATATAGTATAGAAACGGAAACGAAGTTTACAACCGTACGGCATTTGCTAATGCGGTCTGCTCGTTTCTTTTTTTATGTCACAGTTCACTCGTATCCTTCTGGGTTCAGATTCCGTGCTTGCACGAAAATCTGAACTCAGAAGGGTACGAAGGGAGCGCCATTTTATGAGCAAAAAGAGCTGCAAAGCAGCGGAAAGCATCGAAGATGCGCTTTTGCGAATGGCGCGTGTGAACGGTAACTTTTTTTCTATCATCTCTTCTTGACATTTTGTCACTTTTAATGTAGTATCTGCATATATTACATATAGTTTTAAATACTACATATAGTATTTTGCAATACTATCTCGTTTGTGAAACGGGCATTCTGCTATCCATGACACAGAACGCCCGCAAAATACGCATTCCATTGTATCCAAATGTAAGGAGGAGGTACTACTATGAACATAACCATTCGGGAACCCGGAAGCGCACTCACCCATTTTATCGCCATGCTGCTCGCTCTCTGCGCAGCGGTCCCGCTGTTAGTCCGCGCAGCTGTCCACTCCGGTGTAAAAAGCCTCACTGCAATGACAGTTTTCATGATCAGCATGGTTTTATTGTATGCCGCCAGCACGATATACCATTCTGTCAACTGCTCCGGACGCGTTCTGCGCATCTTTCGGAAAATGGATCATATGATGATTTTCATCCTGATCGCAGGGACCTATACGCCGGTATGCCTGCTGACCCTGCCAAAGCCCTCCGGTCTGATGCTGCTTGCCGCAGTCTGGGGAATCGCGCTGGTCGGAATTTTTATCAAAGGCTTCTGGATCACCTGTCCAAAATGGTTTTCCTCTGTTTTGTATATCGCAATGGGCTGGAGCTGCCTGTCCGTTCTGGGACAGCTGTTTTCCCTGCTTCCGCTTCACGCCTTTTTATGGCTGCTCGCCGGCGGACTGATCTATACTGCAGGCGGCATTATCTACGCGCTCAGGCTGCCTCTGTTTGACGCACGGCATCCGATGTTCGGCTTACACGAAATTTTTCATTTGTTCGTCATGGCCGGCAGCCTGTGTCATTTTGTGTTTATGTTCTGCTATCTTGCGTAAAAATCTCCATTCCGCAGGCGCCTTACACTGAAGGAACCTCGCACGATCAATAGCTGCTTTGTGACGCCTGCGGCACGGACTGTGTATACAAAGCCAGCTGCTCTGCAGACACCAGATTTCCATCTGCATCTGACATTTTTCTTACTCCGTACCTGCTTCGCTCCGCCACCATTGCACCAGCCCCGCCTGACATCAGTGCCGCCGCTGTCCTCCCTGTCCCCATCGCAGCTGGCGATGCTCCCCTCAGGCGGGATGTCTGGATAAACTGCAGCGCTGCTGCCGTGCGCCCTGCCTGTGCAAGCTCCCGCGACACCGAATACAACATCAGAAACGTCATATACTGGCGCGCAGTCAGCTTTTCTCCCATCAGATTTACAAGGCCGTTTACCTCCTGCGCAGAAAGGCTGACCGCTTCAAATGTTCCTGCCGGAAGTCCCGCCAGCTCCATAATCTGATGCAGCTGTTCCATCCATTCGCTGGAAATCCGCCCTTTTTCATGGATATAAGCAGGGCGCTCCGGATTGCGAAATTTCTGGAACAGCCATCCCATCTTTTCGGATTCGACAAGCGCGGTGGGATTCGTACCAACGCCCACAGAACGGATTTCTGTACTGCGTGCATCCACTGGTTCAGCTCCCGATACCTTTGCAGATTGCTTCGCAGCGATACCATTTGTTCGCAGGCTCTCCTGTGTGAACTGCTGCAGCTTCATAAATCCCACGCAGAGCCGGTCGCGCTCTTCCAGTTCTTTTTTCAGAAGCTGTGCCATCAATAAAAGGATGCCGGACATCGCGCAGTCCATCCGCACAGAATCCTTCCACGGCGCTTTCATTTCTTTCCATTCCTGCACACTCAGCCTGTCGCACTGCTGCATACGCTTCCAGAGAAATCCCCAGCTTCCCTGTAAAAAATGGCAAACCTGATTTTTTCCTTTTTCAAACTCGTCCATGGATTCCTCTTCCAGCTGCTCAAAAATTCCCGCTGCCAGAATCGCGTAGCGCCGTTGTTTCCATCCAAACTGCTCCAAAAATACCGGATATCGGCGCATCCATGCAATCCCCTTCTCATTCCAGAGATCTATTTTCTCCTGCTTCTGCCGGTTCATCCAGCTTCTCGCACCTTTCTGGTTGGCAGCCGCATAGACCGCCGCAGGCATCAAATAAATCCAGCTGTCTTCGGCGCGTTGTTCCATGCAGAGAAGCAATCCTGTCTCCTGCACATTTAACGTTCCCTGTTTTTCTTTTTCCCGAAAAAGCGTCAACGCATACAGACTGTCCTGCTCTGCACTGCAAAAATACAGATACTCTCCCCGTCTATTCTTCATGTTCTACCTCCAGAAAATCGCCGTCCATAAGCATTGAAAATGTCTTTTTCTCCTGATTGTAAAGATATACATGATTGGACAGAACCTCCTCCGGTCTGGTACATTCCCGGTTCGTCTCCTGCAAACTGTACTCCACTATTTCCGGAGAAATCATTCCGACGCCATGAATTTGTGCCTCATGAATACTCGTAAACGCAATATAAAAGTCACCGCCCAGATCCTGCGCGATTTTCTCCGCAACACCCGGATAAAAAACGGCAATCGCTCCGTTGATTTCCAGCGTATTTGTCAACAGATAGCTGCGCATGCCCGGCGGGATTTTCTGTTCGTCGTCCTCCCCCATAAAAATACCGTTCTCGTACCGCTTTCCGTCCCAGCCCATCAGGCACTGGATCGAATACAGCCGCGGCGGATACAAAAAGCTCGTATTGACCAGCGCTGCCCGCATTACCTCCGCTTCGGGGACCATCCATTTCTGAACCTGATCCCGGTACACCTTCGTTGTAAAATAATCTTCTCCCAGATGAGATAAAACGCAGTACAGCACCAGCGCTACATCCCCGATGCGGATATACGGCACGTTTACAAGCTCGCTTCGGTAAAAATCCAGATTGAGCGGACGAAGAATCAGCATATTTTTCATTTTTCCGTACTCACTTTTTTCTGAAAGAGCCGTATTTTCCTGCGCTTCCACTGCTGCCTCAAGAACCCGAAGCACCCGCTCTTTTTCCTGCTTCTGCACCTTTTTATCCCCGCTGCAGAGCCTATCGAGCATCCCTTTTGTCGCCTTTAAACGAGCACAGCAGTCCCTGCATCCATTTTTAAAGCAGAATAAAAAACTGTCCTCCTCCGTCAGAATCTGAAACGGGTAAGGAAATTCCGACTCTACCTCCTTTTGCAGAAACGCCCGCGCATATTCCATTTTTTGTGTGTCGTCCATTCTTCCTCCTTGTGAAAAATTGCGTACATGCCTGGAATCTTGTGTAGAATTGAACTAGAAACATCAGAAGAATAAAAGAAATAACAAGATCAAACCAACATGTCAGAATAAACCGGTTATCAGCAACCGGTTTCGCCCTTTGCGATGAACAGCCCGGCTGTCCCCGCTCGCGCTTCTCTCCTTCGATCACGAGCCCGCGCTGGCGCGCTCTACCGCCTGCTTCCGCAGGCTGCTCGTTCTCTAATGGCACGAGAAAAACAAATGCCGCTTTCAGCGTCGCTTGTTTTTCTTTCGTGCTCATTATATAGCACAATCGGCTTGAAAGGGAATACCGTAAACGGTATGACTTTCAAGCCGATCCAAATATGGTACTACAGTTCACTCGTAGCTTCCTGGGAGCAGATTTCGCGCTTGCGGGAAAATCTGCTCCCAGGAAACTACGAGTGAACTGTTAGAATATTACGCCTGGATTTCCCGCACCAGACAATATTGTTTCAGGGAAAAATGCTTTTCCACGACTCCGTACACCTTAAACCCGAACTGCTGATAAAACGCAACGTTACGCGGGTTGTGCGTTTCCAGCGAAATCATCAGATCGTTGCGTTCCGCGTATGCAACTGCCTCTTCCACCAGCGTCGCCGCGATTCCGTGATGCTGCATTTCCGGATCAACCGCCAGATAAATGATATGTAGTCTCCGATCCTGATGCAGCTGATCCGTCCAGCTGGAATTCAGGTAATCCCTGCCGAGCACGAAATTAAAAAATGTCTTCAGGCTGTGATCCTCCCGGATCAGATAGCCCTCCGTGCGCAGCGTCGCCTGTACCTCCGTAAAATAGCGATGCAGCAAATGATACGGCTCCGTTTCATCCGAAACGACCAATATGCCGTTTAAATCCTTGCTGTCTGCAAAAATTTCACACGTCTCATAAAATTCCGTCAGGTCGCATTGAAACAGCTCCGGCATCAGCCGTTTTCGCACCTCTTCATCCGGAATCAGCTCCACATACAGCGGGTCCGCCGCAAACGAACGGCACAACAGCTCCTCAAGCTTTGACAAATCCTCTTCCTGTACCCGATACAGTTTTTCACTGTCCATAAAATTCCACTCCGGCTTCTCTCAAAAGCCGCTCCATCCTTTCCGTCTGCACGCACAGCGTATCGATTTCTTTCCGGTACAAATCGCTCTGGCGCTCATATGCAGCCTCCAGCTGTGCAATTTCTTCCGTAAAATCACTGCAGCCCATCTTTTCTTTTTCCAGAAGTCCGGTCACAACCGGGAAAAAGTTTTCAAACCCGATAATTCTTCCGGTTCCCCATTTCAGCCGATCTGCGCTCTGATCCAATGCATACGATGTAAAATGTCGATAAACCTCTTCTTCAAACAAAAATGCGTACCGGTTGCTGTCGATCTCATACAGCTTGCGCAGTGCCGCCGAGAGCCTTCCCTCTTTCAGATTGCGCACTGCACCTTCCAGAAGCTGCAAACGATCCTGCAAAATTCCATGGGGGAACAACACGTTTCCATACCAGTCGATCCGCACATAGGTGTCCTGCTCCTGCTGAAAAACCTGTAAAAGCGATCGTTCCAGCTTCCGGGTGTCTGCCGCAGGTACTTCTGCAGCAGTGTCCGTTCCCTGCACACATGTGGTAAAATCTCCGTTCACCGCCCCGGCATCGCCATTCTCCGCCGTGCACAGTCCAGATGCATTTTCCACACCAGCCGCCGATGCGTCAGCGTGCCTCGCGTTCCGGTTCGTTTTCTCTACCTTTGCATACAGCTGTTGCGCCGTCGCCGTTGCCTGCTCCAACACCCGCAAAAGCCGCTGTCCATCCGCGCCGGTTTTTTCACACCATTCGCTGTCCAGCCGCTCCCTTGCTTTTCGGAATACTCTGGAAAAATCCAGCGGAACAACAACCGTACGGTCAATCGCCATCAGCAAAAGTCCAAACAGCTCATGGTGCATCCGATAAACATCCTCATCGTAAAAGCCGTCGTTGTCGAACTGTGAATGATAGTTCGTTTCCATAAAGCTTCCGCCCGTAAAATCATTTACCATCGACGGGATTCCGGCAATCGCAATGGAAAAATCGTCCGACCAGGTTTCAATCGGCGCGGTAATCCTCGTTTCCTCCGGATATGCGCCGGTCAGGCTCGGCAGCTCTTCCAGAAATTCTTCCAGAAAAGAAACGTATTCGAACGTGCTCCGAATCCTCGCCCGCGTCCCGTGTGCCAGCGCAGGGAGCTCAAAATTCAGGTCGGCAATCACGCTTCCCCGCCACTCCGGATGCACCGTAAATACCTGTTCATACGCGCCCGTCGACCAGTCGAACTGCGAATCCGCCACGCCCCATTCCTCGGATGCCATGCAGCAGAATATCAGCGTATTTTCGGGCTGATATCCAATTTCCAGCAGCGTTTTTCCCATCGAAAGCATCATCGAAATCGCGGTATTATCATCCTGAAAACCGTCAAAATAGGAATCGTAATGTGCGGAAAGCATAATTCTGCGCTCCGGGTGCGTTTTTCCGGGAATCTCCCCGACGATGTTATAGGTCGTCTGTGCCGGGATCACCTTTGTCGAAGCGTCAAACAGCACCTTTACCTCGCTGCGGCCCTGCAGCATTTTTTTCAATTGATCTGCATCGTGCCGGGCAATCGAAAACGCCGGTGCATTCGACGGTCCCGCGATATCCTGTGCGTTCAGTGCGCGTTCGTCTACCTCTCCGTAGCCGCCCGTCTGTGCAGCAATGACAGCTGCAGCGCCTTTTAAATGCGCCTGATAAACCGGATAATTGATCCACCACTCATCCCGCTGGTTGATATCCACTAATACGAGCTTTCCGGTCACATCCATTCCTTCATAATCCTGCAGAGTTCCTCTGCCTGCATACACAACCGAATAGCACTCCGGTCCGTCCGTCACAAAATTCGTCTGATACGCGCCAAGCTGTATCGTTTCCTCTTCGCCTTTTTCGTTTAAAAAAGTCATTTTCGCGCGTTCAAATTCCCACGCATCTACTGTAATCGCATCCTTATGGATAATCGGAAAACCGATTGTGTGCATCTCCTGCGCCAGCATTTCCCCGGTTGCAAGCTCTGCCTTCGACCCCGCCGTCCGATAGCCGAGTTCTTCGTTGGTGCGGTGTTTTTCCATCCGTTTCGCCAGATGATAGGAATAGGAAATATCCAACTGCTGTCTGTATTTCTCCTGCATGTCCATCGTATACCACTCCTGTCTGTCATCGCTTTTATGCCTGATCCGGTATCATAGGAGACAAAAGACCTTTTTTGATCCCGACATCATTTCAGTCCCAGTATATCATTCTTGTAGCAAAAGACAAGAAGGTTTCCGCTGCATAGAGGGCAAAGATTGAAAAATAAATTTTTTTAATCGCGAGATTTGTGTCTGCGCTCACTTGACACAAACTCGACATGCGCAAAAAACGTGCGCAGAAAGGAGGAGAAATATGCCGCGCAGAGGCGACCGGTTGTGGCTTTGCGCGGCATATTGTATTCATGACAATAGAATGCTCGCAGAGCGTGCATTCTATTGTTTTGCGACGATGTCTGGTTACCCGATTACAAGCTCCCTGCCGCCCATTTTTTCATACAAACGGTGGGAAATGGAAACCACCGTCCGGTTTTCTCCGGCGCGCCTGAGCGCATACAAAACCTCCTGCTCTGTGCCTACATCGAGGTTCGCCGTGATTTCATCCAGCAGCAGAATCGACGGCTTCGCTGCAACCGCCCGGGCAATGGACAAAAGCTGCCACTGTCCCTGTGAAAACAGTGCATCCGTGCAGGGCGTATCATACCCCTGCTCCATTCCGGCAATCACTTCATGCAGTCCTGCCAGCTTCGCCGCTTCGACCGCATCCTCTCTGGAAATCGTCGGATCAGAAAGCGTAATCTGCTCCAGAACGGTTCCGGGAACCCGCTTAAAGCTCTGCTCCACGCAGCCAAACAGACGCCGTCTGATACTGTCCGGAAGCAGATAAGCGTCCTGTCCATATATTTTTACGCAGCCCTTTTGCGGACGATACAGCCCCAAAAGCAATTTAAAAATTGTGCTCTTTCCTGCGCCGGTGCGCCCGGTCATCGTTACCTGCTCGCCGGTTTTTATCTCGAAGCTCAAATGCTCCAGAACCATCTTTTCCTCTTCATAGCCGAAGCTGACGTCTTCCAGAGAAATGCATGCGACCGGCGAATCCGTGCCTGCGCTGGCTTTGCCAAGCTCTGTCATCACTTTTTCTCCCGCCTCCCCGGAGGTTTCCAGCCGCGTCGGCAGCTCCAGAAATTCTCCGACACGCTTCGCACCTGCCAGCGCCTCCTGGATCGTCTGGATTTCCATGCCAATGCTTTCGATTGGGGAAAAGATTCTCGAAATATAGGAAATTACCGCAACCGCCGTACCGACTGACATGCCGAAAAACATTCTGACTTCCGGGCCGGACGAAGCCGACAGCAGCATGACAACGCCCGTCACCAGCGCATCTGTAATCAAAATAACCGGAGAATACAGTGCATCGTAAAAATTTGTACGCTCCATCGCAGCATATCCCTCCTGCAGCGCGCGGTCATAGCGTTTGCGTATAAAGCCTTCTTTTCCAAAAACATGGATCATCCGAATGCAATGAATCGTCTCCGGCACAAGCCCCGACATCCGCGCGGCAGCCTTTCTGCTGTCCATCTGCGCAGCCAGCATTTTTTTCTGAACATGTCTTGTAAATAGTGCGATCAGCGGCAGAATCGCCAGCAGAGTAATCGCAAGTCCGCGGTTTTTCTGCCAGAGCACTGCGTAAATACCGATCATCGTGCAAGCGTCTGCAAACATGCTGATGATACCGGAGGTAAACAGCGTTTCCAGCGTATCAACATCTCCGACAAACCGGGATGCGATCGTTCCTGCGTCCATTTTACTCAACGTATCTGCGGACAGCTGCGACAGCTTTTCGCACATCTGACTGCGCAGACCGTGGGTCAGCTTCTGTCCGAATACGATCAAAAGGCTCTCCCGCGTAGATTCCAGCAATCCCGCCAGTGCTACCACGCCGAAATAGGAAAACGCCTGTACAATCGGCATCGGGTTTCCCGCAGTCAGCTCGTCCACGATTTTTTCCAGAATCAGCGGCGGCACAAGTGCAGTGACGACTGCGCCGACTACGGTGATGACCAATGCAATCGGAAGCAGAAGATTCTGTGTGCAGATTGATCCCACCGCAGTGAGAATTTCATGATGCGCCTTTGACGGCATCGTTTTTTTCAAACGCTCACGCATGGTCTGCTCCCTCCTTCCATACCTTGCACAAATTTGCATATTCCGGAACTATCTGCAGCATTTTTTCGTGCGTTCCTGTCTGCGTCTGTCCGTTTTCCATCCAGATGACCTGATCCGTCTGATCAAACAAATACAGGCGGTGCGAAATCAGCAGGATAATCCGATCCTTTGACATCGCTTTTAATTCCCGGAAAATCTCCTCCTCCGTATTCCGATCCAGCGCCGCAAACGGGTCATCCAGAACGATCAGCGGCTTTGCATGGGACAGCGTCCGTGCAAGCGCCGTTCTCGCCTGCTGCCCGCCGGAAAGCCGCACGCCGCGGCTGCCGACCAGTGTATCGATGCCGTTTTCCATTTCGGACACTTCCCGGTCCAGGCAGACGCGCGAAAGCTCCCTGCAGACGTCGATCTGCTCCTCTCCGAGTGCGACATTGTTTCGGACACTGTCTGTCAAAAGCTCCGGATCGTGTCCCTGCCATCCGACCATGCTCCTGCGTTCTTTATCTGAATATTCAGATAATTCTTTTCCGTTTAACAAAACATGCCCGGTATAAGGCACTTCTCCCAGGAAAATTTTACCAAGCGTCGATTTGCCGCACGCAACAGGACCCGTGATCCCGATGATCTGTCCAGGCTTTGCACTTATCGTCAATCCGTCAAAAATCTGTTTTCCGCCCGGATATGCGCCACCCGCCTGATCCAGCTTCAGGCTGACCGCCCCGGCTGTCTTTTCTTCTGTTTCTTCCGGAGGCTCTGTCAGCAGCGGACGGATTCTTTTCCACGAAACGTTCGCTTTCTGTACGGAGTTAAACAGCTTCGCCGCCTTCGAGGACTTGACCGCAAGCTTTCCATAGCAGGATAAAAATGTCGTAAACGCTGCGATGTTCCAAACCGCCCATCCGCTGTTTAACACATTTTTCGAACCGAAATACAAAATCAGCACGGTGCTTCCCATGGAAATCACCTGATACAGCGGAGGCATCGCTGCGACCTGCATTCCTGCACGGACTGCTGTTTTTTCGTAATCCTCCAGCTGTTTTTCATACATGCCGCTGCGCTGTTTTTCACAGCCGCAAATCCGGTAAGTCACCGCGTTGCCCGCGCGGTCCAGCGTCGCTGTATTCAAGCGTCCGGCGCTCTCCTTATATGCGTCATTGCTGCGCTCTACCACGGTTTTCATCTTTTCCGCCATCAAATAGGAAAACGGCGGGAACAACAGACACAGCAGTGCAAGCCGCCAGTCGTACCACAACAGCATCGCAGCATAGGCAAGCAGCGCAATACCGGTATCAAAAATCTCCGTCGTGAACTTCCGGATTCCCTCTACGCACGCATCCACGTCAGACACCGCTTTTGTCAGAAGGCTTCCGGCCCCCTCTTTTTCCAGCTCACCTACACTTTTATGTACCAGATTCCCGTAAAGCACCTGCTTCATGCTCCGGTTGATATCGTTCGCAAACCGGCGCACATAAAACCGCTTGATGTAGCGCGCGCCCTGCACGAATCCGATCACTGCCACATACGCGCACACCAAAAGCAGCATATCGGCAAAAAATTTTTCCCCTGCAAACACATCCAGCAGACACTGTGCAAGCCGTCCTTCAAACCACGGTCCCGCGAGCAGTCCGATATTATAAATCAGGCCGGAAACCGTCACCGCAAGCAGCGGCTTCCACTCCGTCACAAAGTAGCTTCCGATCTGATCCGGTTTTCTCCCGGCAGTCCGGATTCCCGATTCTTTCCTGTCGCACATCGTCGTCCCTTCAGCCATCCTTTTCTCCTCTGTCCATCCGTTCCTTTACCTGTAAAAATCCAGACCGGCTTTCTTTTTTCGATCTCAGATACAGTCGATCCAGCATTTTGCAAAAGTGCTCGGTTTCTGATTCGTCCAGTTCCTCCATCAGCCACTCATAAAACGTCGATTCAATGCTGACCTTGGAGTTTTTCAGCCCTTCCGCCTTTTTTGTCGCATACAAAAGCTGACTTCTTTTGTCCTCCGGATTGTCCCGGCGAATCAGGTAGCCCTTTGCCTCCAGGCTTGCCGCCCGGCGCGCCGCGGCTCCCTTGTCGATCTTTAATTCTTCCCGCAGCTGTGCCTGTGTGATGCCGGGATGGTGCCGCACCAGATGGATAAAATCGAACTCCGCCGTCCCGATTCCTTCCTCCTTCATCGTCTGTACCGTCAGCTTATTTAACTCCCGCGCAATTTTCGTCATTTTCCGTTCGGTTGGATCCATCGCAAGCGTCCTCCTGAATTTAAGTTGCAGGGACTTTCCTGCACGATAGTTTTTCAAAATGGATGTACCTACATCTTTCTTTCATCCTAGTTTATCTGCAGAGAACTGTCAACCGTTTTCCTGCGCTTGAAATATCCGGAAAACCGCGCTATGATGTTCTTAACTGACTTATGTATCACACAAAGAAGGGAGCTTCATATGACTTTAGAACCGCTTATTTTAAAAATGATTTCCTACGATCACGGCAGCCCGGAGCGCATTCAGCATTTTCTGAAGGTGCACAGCTTTGCAAAGACGATCGCTGTTTTTGAGCCTCTCGATGAAAAAACACTGTTCATTACGGAAGCTGCCGCCATCGTGCACGATATCGGCATCCGGCTGTGTCTGGAAAAATACGGAGACGGAAACGGAAAATTGCAGGAAAAAGAAGGTCCTGCCCTGGCAGAGCAGATGCTCTCCGAGCTGGGATTTGAAAAAGATGTGATAGAGCGCGTCAGCTTTTTAGTCGGTCATCATCATACTTATACCGGCATCGACGGTCTCGATTATCAGATTCTGGTGGAGGCGGATTTTCTGGTCAACCTCTTTGAAGGAAACACGGACACAGCCCATATCCGGGCGACCTATGACAACATTTTCCGCACAGAGACCGGGAAAAAAATCTGCCGCGAAATGTTTGGCTTATAATGTGGAGACATCATCAGCTTTTCTTTCCATTTCGCGGCATTTTGTTAAAAGGATGGGCCTCCCACAAAAACGGCGACGCTGCGCGGTTTCAGGATAAATTCACTGTCAATGACAGTCATCTGTGACTCCTTTTCGGGCATTTCCGGCTGGTCCGTATTGACCGCAAGCCTCCATACAAAGCCGTTTGGAAGCTTCGGCAGAAAAAACTGCTGATCCTCCCAGAAAACATTGACCGCCAGGTACACGAGATCTTCCGTTTCCAATTCCCGGGTTCGCTCCGTTTCCAAACTCCACACAGATTCCCGGCGTCTCTCTGCTTCCTGACTCCACGCGTTTTCCTGATTTCGTCCTGTTTCCTGGCTGCTTCCGGCCGGAACCGCCCCCGCAAACATCACGCCCAGGAATTTACTTTCCTGGGTCACATTGCTGTCCCAGGGCTGATTCGTATGGACGCTGACCGTCGGGAACCCAAGCCCGGACGGACTGCATTCTCCGCGGATTGCAGAGTGTTTTTTGCGGAATGCAATCATATAACGGAAGAATTCGTAAATTTCTCTATTTTTTTCCAACAGCGACCAGTCCAGCCAGGAAATTTCATTGTCCTGGCAGTAGGCGTTGTTGTTGCCAAACTGCGTATTGCAAAATTCGTCCCCCGCCAGAAACATCGGCGTTCCGCGGCTGCACAGTAACACCGCACAGGCATTTTTGATCATTCTTTTCCGAAGCGCTTCTATTCCGGGGTTGTCGGATTTTCCCTCATACCCACAGTTCCAGCTCCGGTTATCATCTGCACCATCAGTATTATTCCAGCCGTTTTCCTCGTTATGTTTTTCATTATAAGAATACAGGTCGTACAGCGTAAAGCCGTCGTGACAGGTCAGAAAATTGATTGACGAATTGTAGCCCCGATACTGCCCGCCGTACAGATCCGGAGAGCCGGTAATCCGCTTTGCCGCCTGTGCAGCGAACCAGTAATCTCCTTTTAAAAAGCTGCGCAGCTCGTCCCGGTATTTGCCGTTCCACTCCGCCCACCGGTTCCACGCCGGGAAATTTCCGACCTGATACAAACCGCCCGCATCCCATGCCTCCGCAATCAGGTTGACGTCCTTCAGCACCGGATCTTCCGCCAGATTCCGAAGCAGAGGCGGCTGTAACAGCGGCGTCCCGTCCTCGTTTCGTCCCAAAATGCTCGCAAGATCAAAGCGAAAACCGTCCACCCGATAATGAATTACCCAATGCCGCAGGCATTCCAGAATCATCTGCTGTACGACTGGATGATTGCAATTTAACGTATTTCCGCATCCGCTGAAATTATAATAGTTTCCCTCCGGCGTCAGCATATAATAAATCCGGTTGTCGATTCCCTTAAATTCAAAAAACGGTCCCTGCTCGTTTCCCTCCGCGGTATGATTGAACACCACGTCTAAAATGACTTCGATTCCGTTCTGGTGAAGCTCCCGGATGAGATTTTTAAACTCCGTCCCTTCCCGGTTATACTCCTGACGCGCCGTGTATCCTGTGTTCGGTGCAAAAAATCCAACCGTGTTGTAGCCCCAGTAATCCAGAAGCGTCCTGCCGCCGATTTCACGTTTTCCCATCGTCTCGTCGAATTCAAACACCGGCATCAGCTCAACCGCAGTGATGCCAAGCGCCTTCAGGTAGGGGATTTTTTCCCGGATACCCTCAAACGTTCCCGGAAACTGCACGCCCGAGGAGGCATGCTTTGTAAAACCGCGCACATGCATCTCATAAATAATCAGCTCCTGCATCGGCTTTTTCGGCTCTCTGGCGTCACCCCAGTCGAAATCGTTGAACACCACCCGCCCATGATAACCCTTCTCCCGGTCGGGCTCTTTTCCCCAGATGCTCTGCTGCGTCACCGCCCGCGCATACGGATCCAAAAGCACTTTTGTTTTATCATAAATCAGCCCTTTTTCCGGGACGTTCGGCCCGTCCATCCGATAGGCGTACTCAAAATCGTAAATATCCAGACCGAACACGATCATCGAATATACCCGCCCGATCCTGTAATTTTCCGGAAAAGGAATCGTCCCGTAAGGCTCTTTTTCCCCTCTGTGAAACAGCAGCAGCTCACAGGAAACCGCATTCTGAGAATGAATTGTAAAATTGACGCAGCTTCCGAAGGAAGTCGCTCCGTTGATTTCATATAGCCCCGGACGGATATCGAATCCGTTAACGCGATCCAATGGGTTTAAAAACTGTTCCTCTGCCACAAGCGGATTTAGGTTCATGCTATGTGCCTCCTGTCCCTTTCGATTCTTACTCCCAGTTTATCATCTGTAGGACAGGATGCAAGCAGGAAAGTCTGGTCATCGCTGTTTTTATCCGGAAAGAAGAGGTATCCACCGCAGCGGTTTACGCACCCCGACGGCACGCGCGCCATATTATATAGAAACGGAGCGTTTCAGGTGATCTGCATGGCAGTCTCTTCTCTGGATATTCTGAATCTGTCCCACTCTTTCAAGGACGTGTGCGAAGCGCACGCCAAATCTCCCGAATGTCTCTCCTGCACGCTCCGTCTTTTACTGGAATACAACCTGATTCAGGCAAACCTGGAATATTCCAGACGCTTTTGCTGCGCCCCCCAAGCACCGGACGACACAGCTTCTAAAAACTGCAAAAAGGAATTTCCATCTGCAGAATCGTAGATTGTCAACAAAGCTAAAAAAGTTTTGAAAAGAAAGCAGATTCTGGTAAATTTCAATAACGTTTCTTCCTTTTTCCATTAGGATAATGTCGATTTTATAAAAATTTCCTTTTTTTCTTTCCTTTTTTGTATTACAATGAAATTATCAAAAATCGATCGAAAGAAAGGGGTTTTTCCAATGGCAAACAGAATTATGCTCAACCAGACCTCCTATCACGGAGCTGGCGCAATCGAAGAAATCGCAAACGAAGCAAAGGCTCATGCTTTCCGGAAAGCATTTGTATGTTCTGATCCGGATCTGATCAAGTTCGGCGTAACCGCAAAGGTAACGGATATTTTAGACCGCGAAGGTCTTGCTTATGAAATCTACTCCGATATCAAAGCAAACCCGACCATCGAAAACGTAAAGAACGGCGTTGCAGCGTTCAAGGCTTCCGGCGCTGACTACATCATCGCAATCGGCGGCGGTTCCTCTATGGATACCTCCAAGGCCATCGGCATCATCATCGCCAACCCGGAATTTGAAGACGTCCGCAGCCTCGAAGGCGTTGCTCCCACCAAAAAGCCCTGCGTTCCGATTATCGCCGTTCCTACCACTGCCGGCACCGCTGCAGAGGTTACCATCAACTACGTTATCACCGACGTAGAGCGCAAGCGCAAATTCGTATGCGTTGACCCCCACGACATGCCGATCATCGCAGTCGTTGATCCCGATATGATGTCCTCCATGCCAAAGGGCCTGACCGCTTCTACCGGTATGGATGCTCTGACCCACGCAATCGAAGGCTACACCACCAAGGCTGCATGGGAAATGACCGATATGTTCCACTTAAAGGCAATCGAAATCATTTCCAAATCCCTGCGTAACGCCGTCGCTAACACCAAAGAAGGCCGTGAAGGCATGGCTCTTGGTCAGTATATCGCAGGCATGGGCTTCTCCAATGTCGGTCTCGGCATCGCTCATTCCATGGCACACACCCTGGGCGCTGTTTATGACACCCCTCACGGCGTTGCATGCGCAATGATGCTTCCGATCGTTATGGAATACAACGCAGACTGCACCGGTGAAAAATACCGTGAAATTGCACGCGCAATGGGCGTAGAAGGCGTTGATCAGATGGATCAGGCTGCTTACCGTAAAGCTGCGGTCGATGCTGTCCGCAAGCTTTCCGAGGATGTCGGCATTCCGTCCAAGCTCGAAGCCATCAAGGAGGATGATCTTCCGTTCCTGGCAGAATCCGCTCATGCAGATGCATGCGCACCCGGCAACCCGAAGGATGCAAGCATCGAAGATCTGACCGCATTATTCCGTAAGCTGATGTAAAAAAGAATGTGCCAAGGCACATAGGCGGATCGTCATAAAACAGTTAATTGCGGCACTCGAAATAATGTCGAGTGCCGCTTATTTTTTGAATGCAAAATGAACCTTTCAATACTGCTACCCGTCTATATAAGTGAAACCGGTTTTAATCACTCATAGACCAAAGGAGGTGAGGATATGGAAGAATTTGAAAAATTGTTGGAAGCAGAACGAGTGTCTGTAGAACGTTTTGTGAGATTTCGTTTGAACTCAAAAGCGGATGCAGACGATGTTTTACAAGAGGTTTTCCTTGCCGCTTGTCAAAAGTTCGCTCAATTAAAAAACAAGGACTTTTTTAAGGCATGGATTATTAGCATTGCAAGAAATAAATGTAATGACTACTTTCGTAAGAAAGCAACGCAGTATGAAATCCCGATTGATGAAATAACAGAAAGCGAATTGTCAGACGGCAGACATGGCGTTTCCATAGTTGCCACAGTAAGAGAAACTTTGAGTTTACTTGGCGATAAAGACAAGCAAATCTTGTATCTTTATTTTTGGAAAGAGCTTCCGCAAGCCGAAATTGCCAAACAACTGAGTATTCCTGTTGGAACAGTAAAAAGCAGACTTCATACGGCAAAACAGAATTTCAAAACCAAATATCCATATAACACCGAAGTATCGAAAGGAGAAAGCACTATGAAAAAGTTGCCCGAATTTATTCCCGAATACAAAATTGAAACAAGTGCCAAAGCCCCCTTCTCAGTAAAATGGGAAGAACTTATGGGATGGTTCTTGATCCCTAAGCTTGGCGAAAGACTGTCTTGGGGTATGTATGATATTCCTTCCCGCAAATGCAGCCATGTTTACGATATGCAAGTTACAGGCAAAGCCAAAGTTCACGGTATTGAGGGAGTGGAGCTTACCGCAAGAGAAGCATCTTATTCAGATAAGAACGAGGTGATTAACCGTACTTTTGTAGCACAGCTTACAGATACACATTGTCGTTACCTTGCAACGCTCCGAAATGATGGAGATGTTCGCAATTACATCACGTTCCTTGACGGCGATGAATTTATGCTGAACTGGGGATTTGGAGAAGATAATTGCGGAAACGAAACGAACATTTCTGTTAAAGGTGATATTCAGAGAGTTGGAAACTCTGTTACGAGCGTGAACAAAGATTTCCTCCTTGATATTGTTGGCAGATATACCGTTACCATCGGAGGTAAAAGTTATGACACCGTTTGCGTAATGGATATTGAAACCTATAACTGTGGTGTTGTTTCCGAGCAGTTCTTGGACAAAGATGGAAAGACGATTCTGTGGCGCAGATATAATCGTGATGATTGGGCTATTGACCGGTATCAGAAGCCTTGGAGCGAACAGTTACCCGAAAATGACAAACTTATCGTAAATGGCACAACCTACGTTCATTGGTACGATTGCATTACAGATCATATTCTCTAAAACACTAAATCTTCTGTTTATTAATGGCGCACTTCTATACAGAGGCAATCCCTGTATGTACGCTCTGTGAGACAGACAGCCCGGACACTTAAAAGTCCGGGCTGTTTTTGCGTCACGTCGTTCCGTACAAGCGCCTGCATCTTTGCGCCGCTATGAGCGGCTATCCCAAAAGAAACTCTCCGCAGAAGTTAATCATTCGGAGAGTTAACTGTTTTACGGACACTACCCTATTCTCGCGGAACGTTTTTATTTCATAGGACGCATTTTCCCATGAAACAAAAAACTGCCGGGGCTGTTCCTTTGCACCTCTTATAACGGGGGCGCGCCTTCGATTTTTACTTAATTTCTTCCGGATTCGGTTTCAGGGTAACACCTCTGTTGATATCGCCCTTTAAGTCCTTGCCGAACTCGTAGTCGTTGCCAGGCAGAATTGCATTCAGGATGATACCTGCCAGAGCTGCGATTGCAAGACCGGTCAGCGTGATGGATGTGCCGAATACCGTAAAGGTCAGACCACTGGAGAAGCCCAGGCCGCAGACCAGGATCACTGCTGCGATAACCAGGTTACGGGACTTTGTCAGGTCTACATGGTTCTCTACTACGTTACGGACGCCGATTGCGGAAATCATACCATACAGCATGAAGCTTACGCCGCCGATGATTGCGGACGGCATGGAGCCGATTACATCAGCCATCTTCGGAATAAAGCTTAAGATTACTGCGAATACAGCTGCAATACGGATCACTCGGGGATCATGTACATGGCTTAATTCCAGAACGCCGGTGTTCTCACCGTAGGTGGTGTTTGCAGGACCGCCAACCAGAGCGGACAGAGCGGTTGCAAGACCGTCGCCTACCAGAGTGCGGTGCAGACCGGGATCAGCGATGAAGTTTTCGCCGACTGTTGCGGAAATCGCGGACATATCGCCGATGTGCTCCATCATGGTAGCAAGCGCGATCGGAGCCATAACTAAAATTGCAGTCAGGTTAAATTTGCACAGCTGGAAAGGCGGCAGGCCAACCCAGGATGCAGATGCAATGTTGGAGAAATCCAGGATAGCGCTTCCGTCCGGATTTGTCAGGCCAATTGCATTTAAAACAGCTGCAACAACATAGGAAACCACAACGCCCATCAGAATCGGGATAATCTTGAACATTCCTTTTCCCCAGATGTTAAATACGATAATGGTTCCAAGTGCAATCAGGGCAATCAGCCAGTTGGTCGATGCGTTGGAGATTGCAGACGGTGCAAGGGACAGACCGATACAGATGATGATCGGACCGGTTACAACAGGCGGCAGATAATGCATAACGCGATGTACACCTGCAATCTTGATGACCAGGGCAAGCACCAGATACAATAAACCAGCTACAACAATACCGCCGCAGGCATAAGGCAACTTTTCCCCCATAGTCATGTCCGCGAAAATTCCGGTGTCCAGATTTGCTACCGTAGCAAAACCGCCCAGGAATGCGAAGGACGAACCAAGGAAAGCCGGTACCTTCATCTTGGAACACAGGTGGAAAAACAGAGTTCCCAGACCCGCGCAGATCAGGGTTACCTGAATGGAAAGCCCTTCTCCTTCAAAATAGTTGTTGACCAGAATCGGTACCAAAATCGTCGCACCAAACATTGCGAACATATGCTGCAGACCTAACAGCAACATCTTCGGTACACCAAGTGTTCTGGCGTCTTTAATTGCCACACTTTTCTCCTCCATTATAAACCTCCTATAAATTTTTTTCTGTTCTATAGTAGTCTCTTTCTTCCTTTCCGTCAATCATTTCCTGTAGAAAAAAACCTTCTATTTTCAATGTGAATTCAGTTTTTTCCTCTTTTTTTCAAAGATAGGGTGCGCTATAATAAATTCTGCACGCCATTGGTGTGCAGTTCACACGCACCAAAGAAAGGACTTCTATTATCATGACTTCCAGTTCCGAAACCTCCCGGCTGTCCGGCCGCCCCGCCTGGGCGTTCGACCGCAGGATTTTCTTAAACGGCATGCGCGACGGCGTTCCCATCGCACTGGGCTATTTTGCCGTTTCCTTTTCCCTCGGCATCGCCGCAAGAAACGCCGGTCTGACGCCGCTGCAGGGTTTTTTTGCCAGTCTGTTAAACAATGCTTCCGCCGGCGAATATGCTGCCTTCACCTTAATCGCCGCCAATGCGACGCTTTTCCAGGTAGCGCTTATTACTTTGATCGCAAATGCGCGGTATCTGCTGATGAGCTGTGCGCTCGCGCAGCGCTTTGCACCCGGCACACCATTTTTCCACAGACTGATTATCGCTTATGATGTAACGGACGAGCTGTTCGGCATCACGATTTCCCGCCCCGGCTGCCTGAATCCGTTCTATACCTATGGTGCGATTTTACTTGCCGCTCCTGCATGGGCGTTCGGCACAGCCTTCGGCATCATGGCAGGAAACGCGCTTCCGCTGCGCGCTGTCAGTGCGCTCAGCGTCGCCCTTTACGGCATGTTCCTCGCAATCATCATCCCCCCGGCACGGAAAAATAAAATCGTTGCTGTCCTGATCGTCATCAGCTTTGCGTTGAGCTTTTTCGGCAGTTATGTGCCCGGAATCTCTGCATTGTCCGACGGAACCCGCACGATTTTGCTCACCGTGCTGATTTCCGCTGCCGCAGCAATTTTTTTCCCGCTCAAAAATACACAGGAGGAATCCGAACATGAGTCGTAATGTGCTTTATATCGCCGTCATGGCGCTGGTTTCCTATACAATCCGCGTCCTTCCGCTGACGCTGATCCGCAAACCGATCCGCAACACATTTATCCAGTCGTTTCTTTATTATGTGCCTTATGTTACGCTCGCTGTGATGACCTTTCCAGCCATCCTGCACGCAACGCAGTCGCCGATTTCCGGTGCAGTTGCCCTGATCGCCGGAATCATCGCCGCATGGCTCGGCGCCGGATTATTTCCGGTATCCGTGATCTGCTGCGCACTGGTTTTCCTGATTGAGCTGTTTATCTAAAAAAACTGATATCACAGCTTAAATTTCTTGCTTTATCTTCCGCGATTAACTTGTTATGCTGTTCCTATGACACAGATCAATCTGAAATCCCACTCAATTTCAGCTCTGGGAGGAGAGTTATCGTTAATGGAAGATTTTGAAAAGAATTTGCTTAAAATGAGAAAAACGAACCGGACTGTCCCGACGGTTTTACTGATCGCTGCCGCCTTCTTTCTGCTGTTCGGCTTTTTTTGTATTCCCCGCAAAGATCGGCCCTTTGACCCGACCTCCGGCGGCTATGCTTCCCTCAATATCGTCTATGTTATGGGACCCTTTGCAGAGCAAACCTCTGATGGAAGGACTGTAAAGAAATATTATGTTGCCGAAAACGACAAAGGTTACTGGTCTATCGTCGGCACCGAAAGCTCCTGTCCCTTTCCTGTTTACAATGAAACCATTTCCGATGCCGATCTGAAAACACTGGTTCCTCAGACCGCTGTCGGTCAGAGCAAAAAAATACCCAAAAAGCTTGCCGGATACCTTGTAGACTACTTTAATAACAACGGCTTTGAGCTCTCCCTTTCTGACTATGAGCAATACCTCGGGGATCATTATCTCGATACCACTGTACCTTTGATGGGCAGCAGCCTTGTACTCTTTACATTTGCCGCAATCTTTTTCATCCTCGGTGTGATCGTCCTGATCTCCTTCAGGAAAAACGGCAACCACATTCAGACCCGTATTCAGGAGCTTATGCAAAGCGGTGAGTTCGAACCACTCTGTCAGGATTTTCAGTCAACTGACGCTGCTTTTTATGACGGATTAGGTCTCGCTGTCTCTCCCCATTATCTCCTTGACTTTTCCAATTTGCAGTATGGTTTTTCTGTATACCCCCTCGATCAGTTTTATAATGTTTTTAAATGCAACATGGTGAACGGCAATCCTACAACATCCAATTACATTGCTCTGGAGCTCAAGAATGGACAGCGGATCCTTGTTGCAGCCTGCCCGAATACATCTAAAAGCTTTAACACTGCACTGGATATGCTGAAACAATCTGTAAACGGAGGTATGCAATGGTGATCACTTACGGAACCAGAACCTTATTCAAGCGGGAAGGCGCATGGGGACATGCGATCTGTAAAAACTGCGGACATGATGCTCCCCAAACCCTTTGCCGCCAGCTCGATCAGGTAACACTTTTCTTTATCCCCATCGTCAGTCTTGAAAAACAACGCGGCATCCTGTGCGAAAGCTGCGGCATGATTGTACCCCTCGACAAGGCAGAATACAAACGCCGCAGTGAGGCGAGACAAAAAGCTGCCCTTTTCTGAACTCTATACGATAAAAAAACCAGTCATAAAAGACCGGTTCTTTTTATCGTCTATTCTTTTTTCATAATCCATACTTCGCTGACTGCCAGCGCCTTTAAGGTATCGTAAACCTCCCAACGGACTTTCAGTGTGCCGTCCTGATAGGATTCCTTCGGCAGGTCGTATTCCCAGAACGGCTCTCTTCCAGCCTCGATCTCCCGGCGGACAGATTTTCCGTTCGGATTCTGCGCAATCCGGTCTGCCAGCAGGACTTTTCCGGCACGGATATTGACCAGCGTTTCATCCTTCAGCGCGGTCTGTCCCACAAATGCCCGGAAAAATGAATTCGGATAAAATACCTTCATCCCATAAGAAGCTTCCGGATCAAGTCCGGTAAACGTCATTTCCAGCGGTGTTCCATACAGCACCGTCACATTCAGCGCCCAGGTCAGCGGCATCGGGAACTCGTGGTACCAGCCGTCGATCTCATGCAGCAGGCCGACCATTGTATACACGCTGTGATCGATGAATGGAGTTTTTAAATATCCGGGATCTTCCTCCCAGCTGTGCCATACGGAAACATGTGAAAAGCCTTCGTAAGTGCCGGGCGCGCAAAACTGGTTTCCGTCGCCGGGATCCTGACGCAGGTTCAGCTGATGCAGCGCTGCGCATCTGTTCTTTTCGTTCTGCATCTTTTCAATCCGCTTAAAGCTCTGCATCAAATACTGATAATCGTTTAATGGCATGCTTCTCGTCTGCAGGTACGCGCCGCGAATCCAGCACTGCCCGCCGTGATGGTTTTCGGTCAGCTGAATACCGCACAGATTCCGCAGGCTGTCTGCCAGCTTCAACATTTCAAACAGCACATCCTCCGCTGCCGGAACGTCCCTGGAAAGATTCAGGATCGTCCGTGCCTCCCGGATAACTGCTTCGCTTCCGGTAATATCCGCCAGGTCGAGCACCGCACGCGCCTGCTGCTCCAGCTCCTGATCCTTTGCATATTTCTGTTTCGTCCAGTAATCCGTCAGAATCCGCAGCTTTAACATCTGATAGCGGTAATTGTTTTTCACCTGTTTCGATACGGTTTTATCGAATGCTGTAAAGGATTCATACAGTGCATCGATTCCGTCGTTTTCCAGAACCGGGCCATCCCAGTTATGCTCCACGTCCATCAAAAATTCCGCAACCTGCTCAGAGGTTTCCGAATCGATAAACAGGTTTGCATAATCCGCCATCGTTTCCTCTGCCGCCACCGAGCTGTCAAAATCCTGATCCGCCCAGAGGATCTTGTTGACGTCGTCATGGATACCCTCGGAATAGGTGATCGAACCGATGGTATACGGCTCTAACATATTGTGAATCGCTTTCATTTTTTCCGGACGCGCATTGTAGCCCTCCCGTCCGCTCGTCAGTGCAAACGCCATATCCCAGTTTTCCACCGGGAACTGACAGTTCGAATTGTGGGAAATATCCGGATAGTTCCGAATGTTTTCACGATATTTTTCGGGAAGCTTCTCATACAGCTCTTCGATGCTGTCCTGCTCCCAGGGCGCAAAGCACACGCCGGTAATCCAGTCCGGCTCCTTTGCGATTTCTTCATAAAAAGTATCGTACCAGCCAGGCTCCGGCTGAAAATGCTGCGGTGCAACCCATACGCCTGCTTCCGGATGATATTCGTGCAGAATTTCCACAAAATGCTCTGTCAGACGCATCGCATCCGTCGGCCAGAGGGAACCGGGATCCCCCAGCGGAACCAGCATTGCATCCAGATAAGGAATTGCAGAAAAGACCTTCCGCCGTTCTTCCATCTCCCGGTCGATGCACCCAAAATCATGATAATCGCGTCCGACATTCGGATACCACAACCAGACGTCCATGCCATAGGAATGAATGATTTTGGAAACCTCGCACATCAGCTCCATCGGATCTTCCGGGAAAAGTGCGGAATACAAACGGTCGTCCGTCTTCGGCGGAAGCAGCTCGATGGCGTTTGCTCCGAACAGCGCCAGATCCTCGATATACGCCTCGAATTCCTTTTTTGACCATGCACCGTAGGTATTGTTTTTGTCCCGGTAGCCCAGCTGATGTCCCCGCAGCGGATACTGCGGCGTCATGCTCAGGCTGTCCAGCTCGTCCGGAATTTCAATGCTGCCTTTTTTTACAATTGCTTTTCTCAAAAGCCGCGCCATCCCGTAAAACTCACCGCGCTCGTCTTTTCCGAGCACAACGATGCGCCCGCTGCCGTCCGGGTTGTCGATGACCCGGATCCGGAAGCCCTCTTTGCCCGGCACAGTGATGCCGTCAAACAGCGCTTTGATCTCCTCGCTGCAGCTGTCCTCTTTATAAAACTCTATGCTGATTTTTCCAGACGTTTTAGACTGCAGTAAAGAAACACCGCTTCGTTTTTTTAAATTTTTGCAAAATACGTCCGCAGTCTTTTTTTCCAGAGCAGTCTGAAGCTGCGGTTTGTATACAACAGCTGATGTGATTTCCATTTTCTTTCTCTCCTTTTCTTTATTTCCACAACTTCCGTGCCAGGATGTCCAGCGGCTCTGCGAACCGCTCAAACAGCCCGTCCTCCGTAATTTCATTTCCATCCTGCGATGCATAATCGTTCCACAGCATGTAGCAGGCTCCCAGCGTCCGGCTCGACCACCGCGGAAGCTCCCAGGTTCGCTCCTGCGTTTCGAAAACGTTCGGCTGCCACTTTTTTTCCAGAAAATCCAGATCCAGACGGTCATAGCCGCCGCCCGGAATCAGGTACAGACTGCTGCTCAGCGAATTAATGACGGAAAATCCGGCATCATACATTTCCTGCGGATCTGTCCAGTCCGTATCCCACACCTGCAGCTGAATTTTTCTGGAAAGCCCCGAATAATCCTGTCCGGTCTTCGACAGGCTGCCCCACATGCGGATCGTCTTTTCCGGCGCTGCCTCCGCCACATAGTCCGAAAGCGCTTTCATATAATTCACAAAGGCTTTCTGATTCCCAAAATACTCGTCCATGCCGATATGCACCGTCCCCGTTCCGGAAAAAACATCCGACTCCGTCAGATATTCCGACCAGATCATCTCTGCCAGCTTCTGCGCTGCCGGGTTGGACAAATCCAGCTGATCGACACTCTCCGGGTCACCGGAAAGCCCAAGCTTCGGAAATACTTTTGTAAGTGCCAGACTGTGGGCGGGCGTGTCGATTTCCGGCACGACCTCAACGCCCATCACCGCAGCGTCCTCGATAAACTGTGCAAATTCTTCTTTGGAATAATACAGATCCTGCGACGTAATCGACTGTCCCGCTCTATTTCTCACATCCGATTCCAGCCGAAACCCCGCGTACAACTGTCGCGCACCCTCTTTTGTCCCATCGTAATCGCTCTGAGAAATGATCTGATTGTCGTTCAAATGAATCTGCAGCGTGTTCATCTGATGCTTTGAAAGCTCTTCTGCAATGCGGTACAGAAGTTCGAGGGAAACCGGTCTGCGCCCCACGTCGATTCCAAAGCCCCGGACCGACCACGCCGGATAGTCCCGCAGCACGCCGGTCGGAAGCTGTCCTTCTGATTTCTCCAAAAGCTGTCCAAGCGCCACACACCCCCAGCGCACCCCGCGCTTCGTGCGCGCTGAAATCGAAATCACGCCCGGACTCTCTGCTTCCAAATTCAGTTCATACCCCTCGTCCCCAAGGGTCTGTGTCCATTCTTTCCCGTCCCCGACAGCCTTCCGGAAGTTCAGGACGATATCTCCTTCCGTTGGTTTTTCTGTATCCGCCAGCTTCTCAACCGATACGTCCTGCAGCAACTGTCCGGAAAGCTCCGTTGCAAAAAGCTGTGCCGTCCGCTCCAGCTCCTCGTCCCGGTACACGACCCGGATGAAACGGGTTGTCCAGTCGGAGGAGGACGACGTGGCGGGAGCGACAACGGGCGCGGCTTCTGAAATCTCATCGGATGGGATCTCCTGCCCGGCGGACTCAATTACACCTGTTGCGCTCGCCGGCATCCACTCCATCGCGGTAAAGCCCTCTGGAAGGGTCACTGCAGAAGCGTGTTCCCGCACTTCGCCTGTCGCGTCCTGTTCAGCTTTTTTGTCTGATTCCACCGTCGCCCGCTCTCCGTCCGCTTCCACCCTCTCCGATGCCGGAATCTTTGTCTGTATTCCCGGCAGTTCCTGCATTTCTCCGTCTTTTTCCAGAATAAATCCAAGCTGAACCTGCGTATCCGCAATCGTGTCCGTGATTTTTCCGTCCATATTTACCAGCACATCATAATCCGCACCGCCAAAGGAAATGCTGTAGGGCTCCGGCACCGTTGGGAGCTCCAGCGTTCTGCGGCTCCCAGCTTCAATCACAGGTGTTTCAACCACAAAACAATCCTCCAACTGTCTGTACACTTCCAGCTCCTGTACCGAGACGTTCTGATAATACAGGCTTAAATCGCTTTCCTCTTTCAAAACGTCCGTCACATGCAGACGAAAATACCGCGCCTCTACAGGCTCATTCAACACAATCTGCTGCTCTTTTTGCTCCGGCGCCTCTTCAAAAACAGACGCCTGCTGCCAGTTCTCTTTATCCTGAGAATATTCCAGCGCATAGCCTTTCGCATTCGTCCGTTCCCAGTATATCCGAACTGCACCGATGCTGACCGGTTCTCCAAAATCCGCCATCAGCCAGTGATCGTTGTTTTCCCAATCGTTTTCCGACGACCAGCGCAGGGTTTCGTCTGTATGATTTCCGTCCCCCGCATACATCGCCCGAAAGTCCTTGCCTTCCTCGCTGTCCGCTGTCAGCTTCGCTTTTTTCTGCAAAATCAGATTTTCCCCAACGGTTTCTACCGTCAATCCGGCGTCACATTCTTCCGCACTCCATACCTGCCATAACGGCTGCTCTTTCTCAGAAATTTCTGTCATGCTTTGAGAAGCAGCTGACATTCCGAGCACTCCGGCAGCAAGCACTGCAACCTGAAGGAATTTTGACACACGGACTGCATGCAGCAACCTTCCGCTGTCTTTTCCCGTTTTTTTCTCTCTCATGCCGTCTTAGAACCTTTCCAGTTCGATTTCTATCTACTATCCGAAAAATTTCATCACGATTTTTCCAGTCAGAGAAACGACCATTCCAATCGTGGGAACCACATAGATTCCTGCAAAAAAGACTCCCAACAGCAGCCGATACAGCATACCGAAGCATTTTTCAGCCTTCCCCTTCTGCTCTGCTGCAATTTTCCATCCCGCCTCAGCTTTTTGCCTCGCAAAAAACAAAATCAACAGGAATGCAAACCCCAATATGCTGATGCCAACCCCAGCTTTCAGTCCCGGTTCCTCAAACGAAAATACAACTTCATTTTCGCCCTCTGCCAATGTTATCCCCAAAAATCCGCCAAGTATCGGCTCGATATCCACAGTTTTCCCGTTTTGTATACACTTCCATCCATCTATCGCAACGAACGGAACAAACAACGTTTCTCCCTCTGCCGCAGACACACTCACATGAATTTGTGCATTGCGCTCTAAAATGGAACATTCTGACGGCTGCAGGATTCTGGCGGTTCCTGACTGCAATGCCGTCTGCCATGCATTCTCATGCAGCGCACCAAGCTCCATCTCCTGTGCTGCGACCAGCGTCCCCATCCGGTCGGTAACAAAAATCATCACCTCCTGCGCTTCAAAAGTTCCCAACCAAATCAGCCGATGTGCACTCGCCATCTGGTTTTTCTCCGGAATTTCAACCGGCTCACCGTTGACTGAAACAAAAATTTCATCCGCGCTTCTTCCTGCATCCAGATACAAAAGCTGCTTGTCCGTCACAGAAATACAAAGCGTTCCATCCTCCAAAACAAGCTCCTGAGCCGGGAAAACTTCCATAATATTCGTATACTCTTTCGAACCGGTCGTCACATCCACGCTCTGCTCTTCTTCAGAAGTCTGTCGATGTTTCGTTTCAACATCCTCTGCAGACAGAAGCTCTGCCCAGGCACGCTGATTGGAAAGTACGCTGCCGCTGCCCGACTGCCCCAAAGCTTCCTTTGAGAATACAAACACATTGCGCAGCATTGTATCGGAAATTTCCGTTCCGCCGACGGCACGCACCGAAACCCAGGGTGCAAGATAACCGAGACTTTCCAAAACCGCCTTTGTCTGTTTGCTTTCGGTCGGAAAGTATCCGCTGATCGAGCCTTTCCGGTCCACCAATGCAGCGTTGATCGGAAGATCGTCCCGATCTGCCTCACGCGCAAGCAGCCACGAAGGCTCTGCGGATGCAGCGTTTTCATTCTCCGCCTGCTTTGCAATTTCTGTCATCTGTCGGTACGCCGCTTCATTTTCCTGTCGAACCGCATAATCTGGTGGCAGTAAAATCATTGTATACACACAAAAGCCGCCAACAAGTGCCCCAAGCACCGCCATTCCCGGTGCCCCTGCCCCTCCTGTTTTTTTCCCGGAGGTCTTTGCATGCAGCACCTTTTGTCCGCACCACGCCGATACTCCAACAAGCAGCAATACAACCGCTGTCACAGCGGTTTCTTTCGGACACACCTTGCTGATTGCCAGCGAGGAAAACGCCTGCACCAGACGCTCTTCCCAAATGAGTGTCAGGCATACAGCGCCCAATGCGGATACAGCCGAAGCAACCAGCAGGAGCACACAGCGCAGGCGGAGCCCTGCCGGATGTTTGCAGACATTTTCTGTACGAAAATCATCCGCATCGCGCTCCTTTCTCACCGCCACAAGTGCCGCCATGCTCAGCACCGCCATGTACCCATAGCGCACCGGGAAGCACACATAGGACCCCATATGCCACAGGAGGTTAGCCGGTTCCAGCAATACCGTCAGCCACAAAAATCCCGTCAGATACAGCCAGAACCGTTCTGCAGCGCTGTGCGTTTCCTGTTCCGCAGCGCTGCGCCTTTTGCGTTTCCGGAAACATCCCGAAGCAAACAGAAGCCCGATCAGTACCGGATTTGCAATCTGGAACAGCCTCTCAAACAAATCATCCAAACCATGTCGTTTCATCACACCGAAATAGGACAGATTTTCCCCGGAACGCGCGGACTGCAAAAGCAGAATCGCAGACGGGAGCAGAACCGTCGCCGAAATACAAATTCCGATCAGCGTATAAATTCCCATACACCCCATTTTTTTGGTGCGGTTTTCTTTTCTCTCACAGGTATAGAGCCAGATCGCCCCGGCAAAAAGTGAAAACAGAAGCGTCATAAACCCGAGCTGAATGGACAACATCAGCTGCCATGCGAGCAAAACAGTATACCAGCCGCCCTTTTTCTCCCGCAGCAAACGCAAAAGCGCCAGGCAAAACAGCGGAAAAATCACCGGAAAAATCATCCACTTGATGATCTGATAGTTATATGCCATGTACCCGCAGCACCCGTAACAAAGGGCGAGCGCAACATTCTGAAAGCGTCTGCCCGATGCTGTTTTTTCCAGAAAAATATGCGCTGTAACCGCCGATGCAGTGCTGTAAAGCAGCACCAGCACATTGACCGCCTGATAAATTCTGTCCCGCCCAAACAATAGCAAAACATAGTTAAACGGATTGAGCACCTCATTGATCGTATCCGCATACAGATTCGCCCCGCCGGAAACGCTAAAGTCCAGAAACAGATTTTTCTGTCCTGTCACAACATCGTAAAAATGATACAAAAGCGGCAGATACTGGGAATATAAATCCGTGATCGCCACGGAGCCATCCCCGAAGGGATACATTTTTTTATAAGAAAAAAGCAGGCAAAACAGCGCCACACTGCAAAGTGCAGTAAGCGCCATCGCCTGCCATGTTTTACGGGATTCTTTTTTCAGTTTTCCATGCCAGAATACTCTTTGGTCTGTCCGTTTTTCCATTCAGATTTCTCCGTACTCTATCTTCCTTAAAGCAGACACCACACTACCGTCATCGCCGTGCTCAACATACAAAATGCCAGCAGCAGTACAAAAAGCACCTGCGATATTGCTCTTTTCACCGCCGGATGCCCGGTCGCACCGCCCTCCCTGCGCCGCATCTCAAGCTGATCTTTCGTGCCCTCCTGCCAGATAAACGCCAGCGCAATCGCCGGAAACAGCAGCTCGATTTCCATATATCGAAAATGCATACTGCATTCCTGCGGATAGTCATAGGCAAACTTCAGATACAGGAGCAGGTGCACAAAATAGCCGACCACAAATAAAATCCGGCTCGCAGAATCGATGCCGAAGCGCTTTGCCCGAACGACAAATACACGAATAAATGCCATCCATGCTGCCAGCGCCAGCAGCGCACCGACCAGCATCAAAAGCACTGCCAGCACCTTTACACTGCGTCCGACGTCCGCCATATCCCATTCGCCCAGCACTGAGGTACGGATGATCTGCATCCATACATTATAGCCGCAGCCCAGCTTAAACTGACGTAAGTTGTCCAACATTTCCGACGGCACCGGGAACAGGAAACGGTTCAAAACCGGGACATTTCCGGTGTACTGCCAGGAATCCTCCGGCAGCGTATAAATCCACACGAGGGGCATATGGAACTGAATCCTATTTCGGATATAAAAGCTCATGCCAAGGGGAATCGAAACTACACCAAACAGAACGTACTGACCGAGCAGCTTCTTTACCGGAACGACGGGAATTGCAGCATTTCGGGTGCTCTCTACGCTGCGTGCCCTACAATCTCGTCCATTGTCCAGACTTCTTACCAGCATCCAGAGCATCACCGCCGCGATCGGAAAGGCCATCTGCGCGACACTCTGTTTTGTCAACATACCAAGCGCGATAGAAACCGCCAGCTTTAAGATGTTATGCGCCGTCGGAAAGCGGCTCCACAAAATCGTATAGTACACGCACATCACCGTAAACATCAGGCTCATGCAATCGTTGTTCACGCTTCCGGAAAGCAGCACCAGCGCCGGATGGAAGCAAAACAGCAGCATCACAAAGCGTTTTGCTTTTTCCGTCAGCTCAAACTGCTCTGCAATCCGCAAAAGGAACCAGAGAATAAGCAGCGAACAGACAAACGGGACCATCTGGATTGACTCCTCCAGCACATCCGTATTGGAAATAAAAAGAGAGCAAAGCTTCATCCACAGTGCGCACAGATAATGGTGCAGCGGCGGATGGTTGAACTGATAAACGGTCGTCGGGTCAAAATCCGGCAGCTTCCAGTTTTCATATAAATACTGGATATATGCCAGATGTCCGCCTGTCACCGTATGCCCGGCATCCAGATCGATCATCCCGATATCATACTGTCTGTCATAGATCGTGGAAAAAAGCACATAAAACAGGCGCAGCATACAGCCTGCCGCCAGTATCACATCCATTTTGATCCGATCTGTCCTTTTTCCCACTTTCTCCATGCTCTCCCCCATTTCGTGCCCCGCGCTGCAGTAGTTTGACGCTGCGCCGTTCTTACATCCGTGCTATTATTTTTATGCCCGTGCCTCAGTTTTTGACCGCACGGCGCGGCCAGCTTTAATGCAGCAAAATCATCGAAAACAGTACGGTAAGGATACCGCAGACACCGATCGCCAGTCCGCTCATGGCGCCCTCTGTTTCTCCCAACTCAATCGCCTTGGAGGTTCCCACCGCGTGGGAGCATGCGCCGATGGAAATTCCGGCGATCATCGGATCGTTTACCCGGAAAAGTCTGATCAGTGTCGGTGCAAAAATGCTTCCCAGAATGCCGGTAAAAATAACCGCAACAACGGTAATGGGCACCATTCCTCCGTGTCCCTCTGCAACGCTGACTGCGATGGGTGTCGTAACGGACTTCGGAATGAGCGAGACTGTCATCGCCTCGTCCATGCCAAACAGCTTACACATCAGCAGCACGCTCCCCATCGATGCAAGAGATCCGCAGGACGCACCGACTACGATGGGAAGCCAGTTTTTCTTTAACAGCTCTGCCCGCGTGTAGATCGAAACTGCAAGACATGCCGTTGCAGGTGCGAGGAACATGTTGATAAGCGCTCCGCCTTCATTATATTCCTCATACGGAATTTTAAAGATCAGTAAAACGCCGGATACGATCACAATTGCAAGCACAAGGGGATTGCACAGCACCAATCCGGTCTTTTTGCGGATCCAGGTTCCAACCCAGAATGCGGCGATACTTAATCCGATTCCGAAAAACGGAGACAAAAACAGTTCATGCATCATTCTTTTGCCCTCCCGCTTTTCTTTTTCTGCATCAAATACAGCGCGAGCTTCATGCTGTATGCCGTCACTGCGAATGTCACCACCGTACTCACCACGCAGATCACGATCAACTGCACCACCCAGTTTTTCAGGACGTCAAAATAGTTGATGATGCTGACTCCCGCCGGGATAAAAAAGAATGCCATATTTTCCAGCAGAAAATCCGATTTTTCGCGGATATGGTCTACCTTCAGAATATGTACGCACAACAGAATGAACAGCAAAATCATGCCGATCACGCTCGCTGGGAAAGAAAACGGAAGAAGCTTTTCGATAATCTGGGAAATCCAGCAGATCGAAAAGATAATTCCTACCTGTGTTACGATTTTCAAGTCTTAATTGCCTCCTTTGATCCGGTGCTGCCCCTTAAAGCAGGCAGCGCTGCATATCTTTTATCATCTGTTCCGCCTGCGAAAGCAGGTCTTCAGAGTTTTTCTCCACTACATTACTCCTTTTGAACTGATAAGTAAAGACCGGATTGCCCTGAGGTAAAAACTTTAAACTGTTCCCATATTGTTCGAAAAGCATCGGGATATTTTCCCCGTGCACCCGTGCGTCCGGTCTGTATACAAAGCGCAGCTCCCCCGGACGCCCCTTGATTTCCATAATATAAAGCTTGTGCGCCTGCGCCCGCAAAAGCGCAATCCGCAGCAAATTGTCCACGGACTTCGGCACGGTTCCGAAGCGGTCGAGCAGCTCTTCTTTCATCTCTGCACTCTCGCTTTCCGTCTCCACGCCGGCGATTCGCTTGTAAATGTCGAGCTTCTGCTGCTCATTGACAATGTAAGAAGCCGGAATATAAGCGTCCACCTCCAGCTCCACCGTCGTAAGAAAGTCCGGTGCAGTGTCCTCGCCCTTTAAATTCTTTACCGCTTCGTTCAACATTTTACAATATAAATCATAGCCAACTGCTTCCATATGACCGTGCTGACGCTCTCCCAAAAGGTTGCCCGCGCCGCGGATCTCCAAATCCTTCATTGCAATCTTAAAACCGCTGCCCAGATCGGTAAACTCCCGGATCGCCGCCAAACGCTTTTCTGCAATTTCCCGCAGCACCTTGTCCCGCTTATACATCAAAAATGCATAAGCCGTCCGGTTCGACCGCCCGACACGTCCGCGCAGCTGATATAGCTGGGACAATCCCATTCGATCAGAATCGTGGATGATGATCGTGTTGACGTTGGAAATGTCCAGTCCGGTTTCGATGATCGTCGTCGCAACCAGGATGTCGATTTCGCCGTTGATAAAGCTAAACATGATTTTTTCCAGCTCTCTCTCCGACATCTGTCCGTGTGCAAATGCCACATTCGCATCCGGCACCATTTCCCCAATCTTTGCTGCCATATCTGCAATCGTATTGACGCGGTTGTATACATAATACACCTGACCATTCCGGGACAGCTCACGGGTGATCGCCTCACGCACCATTTCTTCATTATATTCCATCACATAGGTCTGGATCGGCTGACGTTCCTCCGGCGCTTCCTCCAGCACGCTCATGTCGCGGATACCGACCAGAGACATATGCAGGGTCCGTGGAATCGGCGTTGCCGTCAGGGTCAGCACATCCACGTTCTCTTTCATTTTCTTGATCTTTTCCTTATGGGTCACGCCAAAGCGCTGCTCCTCGTCGATCATCAAAAGACCAAGATCCTTATATTGCATATCCGATGAAAGCACGCGATGTGTCCCGATCACGATATCCACCAGACCTTTTTTGAGATCCTCGATCACCTTTTTCTGCTGCGCAGGCGTCCGAAACCGCGACATCTGCTCAATCCGGATCGGATAATCCTTCATCCGCTGCACAAAGGTATTGTAGTGCTGCTGCGCCAGAATCGTCGTCGGCACCAGAAAAACAACCTGCTTGCCGTCCTGCACCGCCTTAAATGCCGCGCGGATTGCAACCTCGGTTTTGCCATAGCCAACGTCCCCGCAGATCAGGCGATCCATGATTTTGTTGCTCTCCATGTCCCGCTTCGTCGCCGCAATTGCCATCAGCTGGTCATCCGTTTCCTCAAACGGGAACATTTCTTCAAACTCCCGCTGCCAGACCGTATCCTCCGAAAAAGCGTAGCCCTTCCCGTTCTGGCGCGCCGCATACAGCTCCACCAGATCCTTTGCGACCTCATCCACTGCCGCCCGGACACGGGTCTTGGTCTTGTGCCACTCCTGCGTTCCGAGCTTGTTTAACTTCGGTTTTTTCGCTGCATCGGCGGATGCGTACTTCTGAATCGCGTCCAGACCGGTTGCCAGCACATAGAGGTTTCCTCCGTCCCGGTACGAAATTTTCATGTAATCCCGGACCGTTCCCTCCATCTCGACCTTTTCGATGCCCTGATAAATGCCGAGACCGTGCGTCTCATGTACGACATAATCCCCGACCTTCAGCTCCCCGAAATCACGGATTTTCGTGCCCTCATAACGCTGAATTTTCCGCTTTTTCTTTTTGGGCGCACCAAAAATATCTCCCTCCGAAATGACCGCGAATTTCAGCATTGGGTATTCAAAACCCTTTTCCACATGTCCGTAAAAAAGCTCTGTCTCGCCGGGCAAAACCTCCCGGTCAGGGTCTTCGCTGTAAAAGGCGCTCAGCTCCTGCTCCCGCAGATCGGCTGCCAGACGCTTCGCCCGCGTCCGGGATGCACATAACAAAAGCACCCTGCTGCCATTTTTCTTGTAACGTTTTAAGTCCTTTAACAGGGCTTCAAAACTGTTGTTATAGGACGGCATGCTGCGCACCGTGATTTCAAACCTGCGATCCGGCTTAAACAGGCTGCTCTTTGCATCCAGCGCGGCGAGTGACACTGCCCGATACTGCGACAGCTTCCCTGCGATTTCCTTTTCGGGGTACAAAAGCTGCGCCTGTCCCGGCAGGATATAGCCTTTTTCCAGACGTCCGGTCATGCTCTCCCGAAATTCTGTCTCAAGTGCGTTCGCCGTCTCCGACAAATGCTGTGGCTCATCCAGAAAAACTGCCGTCGTTTCCGGATGGAAAAATTCCAGAAAGGACTCCGTCTGCGGATAAAAATAATGCACGAAGCTTTCCAGATTGACTACACTGCCAAACTCCTGAGCAGACTCTTCGATTTCTTTGATCTGCGTCTCAATCCGGTGCGCTGCCTCCGGATTACCCTGCTCCCGCAATTTTTTGGCATATTGCTTCGTCTCTTTTTTAATTCTCGCAAAGCCGTCCTGCCTGCGCGCCTCCGAAAGCATCAGCTCCGTTGCCGGATAAATCGCAATCTCATCCAGATTTTCCACCGAACGCTGGGACAGCACGTCAAAGCTTCGAATCGACTCCACGCTGTCTCCCCACAGCTCGAGTCGATACGGATTTTCTTCCGTCATATCGAAAATATCAATAATTCCACCGCGAATGGAAAACTGTCCCGGTTCCTCTACCTGCGGGCTCTTTTCATAACCCATTTCCACCAGCTGAGCGGAAAGCTTCCTCTCGTCTACCGTTGATTTTTTATCGAAATGCAGTATTCTTGACACAATCCCGGAAAGCGGCGTCTGCGGCATCATCAACGCGGACATCGTCGTTACGATCGTAACCGGACGTTTTTCGAGCAGCGCGCGCAGCACACGCATCCGCTCCCGCACCAGATCGCCGCCGGAAACATCCGCCTGATAAAAGATCAGATCCTTGCCCGGATACACCATCGTCCTGCGGTCGTAAAACCCATATTCTGCGCCGATTTCCCGCGCTCTTTTGTCACTGAAAGTAACGATGATTTTCTGTGTAAAACCATCGCTCAATCCATATACCATATGAAGCTTCTGGGAATCATACAGCCCGGAAAAGGCAACATGCCCTTTTCCTCTGTCCAGAAGTGCTTTTCCCTCTTCAAACTCCGCCAATTCCCAAAGCGGAGCTGTCAATACCTTCATGCTATGCCTTCTCCACTTTTCGCCCGTTATACACGTTCATCGCTGCATCCGGACCTTTTTCCAGAATCATCTGCACCGCTTCACAGACTTCCTCCGAAACCTGCTTCATCAGCACCTGCTCCTCCCGATCAAAATGTCCCAGCACATAGTCCGCAAGGTCGTAGCCTGCCGGTTTTTCCCCGACGCCGACCTTAATCCGCACAAACTGATCTTTTCCAAGATGCTGAATAATATTCTTCAAACCGTTATGACCACCCGCGCTGCCTTTTTTGCGCACCCGGATGATGCCAGGCTCCAGGCTGATATCGTCGTGAATTACGATCAGGTTCGTGCTGCCGTCTACCTTATAATAATCCAGCACTTCCCGGATACATTCGCCGCTCAGGTTCATATAAGTCAGCGGCTTTACCAGAATTATTTTCTGCCCGTTTAAATAGCCTGCACCCAAAAGTCCCTTGTGCTTTGCCGTGTTTACAGAAATTCCGGTCTTATCTGCCAGCATATCTATGACGGAAAAGCCGATATTATGCCTTGTATTATCGTATTCTTTTTTCGGGTTTCCAAGTCCTGCAATTACATACATGTTCTGTCCGTTTCCTTCCTGCTTCTGCCTGCCCTTTTCTGCTTTAGCAGGCGCTGTCTGTTGTGCTTTCATGTTAGCACAGTTTCCCCCGCTCGGGCAAGTGAGAATGTACCCTGCTGCCTTTTCCATCTGCGACGGCATACAGATGGCTTTTCCAACCGGATATCCGGTCAGGAAAACAGTCCCGGTACATCGCTGCACCGGGACTGTCTGTTGTAGTCTGTATTTATTTTTTGTATTTATTTCAGTTTACTTATAAAGTTATGCAATCGGTTCTTCCAATGCCGTATTGTATGCTTCCAAAATAATTCCCTGGATCTTTTCCCGGGTTCCCTGGCTGATGGGATGGGCGATATCGCGGTATTCCCCATCTGCGCTGCGCTTGCTCGGCATCGCGATGAACAGTCCTTTATCTCCCTCTATTACTTTGATATCATGCACCACAAACTCGTCATCCACGGTAATGGATACAATCGCTTTCATTTTACCTTCTTTGGCAATTTTCCGAACCCTTACATCGGTAATCGTCATAACTTATTCCCCCTCGCGTTTCAGATAATGTATCTGTCGTTTTTCTCTATTACAATCTTGATTTCATCTTCTCCGCGATAGAAAGAATTTGCACGGATTGTATCCCGGCTTTCTACGATACAGTTCTCGATGTGCGTGTTATCGCCGATGTATACGTCATTCAAAATAATGGAATTCTTGATGTAACAGTTGTTTCCGATAAAGGATTTCTTGAAGATTACGGAATCCTCTACCGTGCCGTTGACAATACAGCCGCTGGAAATCAGGCTGTTCTCAACCTTCGCTCCAACATTATACTTTGCAGGCGGTAAATCGTCAACCTTTGAATAAATATCCGGATACTGTTTGAAAAAATAATTACGGATTTCCGGTTTTAAGAAGTCCATATTGGCATCGAAATAGTCTTCCACCGTTGCAATATTCTTCCAGTAATCTTTGATCTTATATCCGAAGATCCGTTTCTGATTTTTGTAGCGGATCAGAATATCCTTTACAAAATCATAACGGTCTTCCATTGCACAGCGCTCGATCATATCAATCAGGAGACGTCTGCGGATAACATAAATACCACAGGAAATGGTATTGGAGCGTGCCTCAATCGGCTTCTCTTCAAACTCTTCGATCCGGCTTTCCTCGTTCATCTTGATGGTACCGAACCGCTCTACGTTTACATTTGCCGGCATGTCCTTGCAGACAACGGTCACATCCGCTTTTTTGGAAATATGATATTCGAGGACTTTGTTGTAGTCCATCTTGTATACACAATCGCCGGAGGTAATAACTACATAGGGCTCATGGCTGTTTTTTAAGAAGGAGAGGTTCTGATAAATGGCATCTGCCGTGCCTCTATACCAGGAGCTGTTCTCCGCGGTTACCGCAGGAGTAAACAGAAACAATCCGCCCTGTTTTCTTCCGAAATCCCACCATTTGGAGGAGCTTAAATGTGCATTTAAGCTTCTGGCGTTATACTGGGTCAGCACGCCGACTCTCTGGATATGAGAGTTCGTCATGTTGCTCAGCGCAAAATCAATACTTCTGTAGCTGCCTGCCACCGGCATCGCGCCGATCGCGCGCTTCTGGGACAGTTCTCTCATCTTGCGGTTATTGCCGCCTGCTAAAATGATACCGATTGCTCTCACTGTTTGTCACCTGCCTTAATCAATGTTTTGCCGCTTGCCAGATATCCATCCGGATAATCGTCTGCTGTCGTAATGCCGAATACAACGGAATTCTTGCCTACAGATACATTGGCAGGCACAACGCTCTTCTCACCAACAGTGACAATACCGTCGCAGTAAATATGCGGTGCAGTATCGTTCGGTGCTTCTTCCCCGACGCCCAGTCTGACGTGATCACCGATCTTCGTGTTTTCTGCTACGATTGCCTTGTTAAGCTCGCAGTTCTCCCCAATCTCTGTATTGTTCATGATAATGGAGTCACGCACAACCGTATCTTTACCGATCGTAACACCGCAGCCGATCACAGAGTTATAAACCTGTCCGTAAATCTCAGAGCCTTCTCCGACAATACTGCGTTCGATCACACCGCCCTTTGCAACGTACTGAGGAGGCAGGATCTCACTCTTTGTATAAATCTTCCAGTATTCTTCATAAAGATTAAACTCCGGAACAACATCGATCAGCTCCATATTCGCTTCCCAGTAGGAGGTCAGGGTTCCGACATCTTTCCAGTAACCGTTAAATTCATATGCGTACATCGGTGCGCCGTTTTTATGACAATAAGGGATGACATGCTTGCCAAAATCCAGGTTTGGCTGATCTGCATTATCGATCAGTGCCTGCTTCAGCGTTTTCCAGTTAAATATGTAAATACCCATGGATGCAAGGTTACTGCGCGGGTTGGCAGGCTTCTCCTCAAAATCCACGATCCGCTTGTTCTCATCGGTGATCATGATACCGAAGCGCTTGGCTTCTTCCATCGGAACCGGCATAACGGCGATCGTACACTCTGAACCGTTCTGCTTGTGGAAATCCAGCATCACTTCATAATCCATCTTATAAATATGGTCGCCGGAAAGAATCAGCACATATTCCGGGTTAAAGCCCTCCATATATTCGATATTCTGATAGATTGCGTTTGCTGTACCGGTGTACCATTCGCTGTTTTCATTTTTTTCATAAGGAGGCAGAACAGTAACACCTCCGATATTCCTGTCCAGATCCCACGGAATACCGATCCCAATATGCGTATTCAGCCGCAGAGGCTGATACTGTGTCAGTACACCGACTGTATCAACACTGGAGTTGATGCAGTTGCTTAATGGGAAATCAATGATCCGATATTTTCCGCCAAATGAAACTGCAGGCTTGGCTACTTTTGCAGTCAGCACGCCCAGTCGGCTTCCCTGCCCGCCTGCCAGTAACATGGCAATCATTTCCTTCTTAATCATGTCCTCACCTCGTTGTTTCTATCAACTTTCCCACGGCTGTCGCCGGGTTTAAGAAAAGTATAACACACGCATCTGTAAAAGTGAATAATAATTTTACATTTGCACGCCCTTTTCGACCTTTTTTCTTGTGAAATATAGACACAAATCAAATTAGTAGGTTTATGTTTTTATTCAAAATATTCAATTTTCCCAAGCTACCGCTTCCATTTCCTTCTTTAATTATTCACAAAATGTCCTTTTTCGTCTTTTCCGGTATGTTTTGTCAACCGATAACACATTGTTATTTTGTCGAAGAAAAAAAACGCTGCAGACGGCGCCGAAGTTTCTATTTGTTTTTTCAGAGAGTTTGCGCTACAATTGACCCAGTACAGTATTCCAATTCAGAAATGGAGATTCTTTATGTATCAGGTAGATTTTAACCATCCAATTCACGTTTATTTTATCGGCATCGGCGGTATCAGCATGTCCGGCCTCGCCGAAATTCTTTTATCCGAGGGCTTTACCGTATCCGGCTCCGACTGGAACCGCTCTGCCCTGACCGAGCACCTCGAAAAAAGCGGCGCACACGTCAACTATGGCAAGCCCCAGAAAGCGGAAAACATCACAGACGACATCGACCTCGTCGTATACACCGCCGCAGTACATGCAGACAATCAGGAATTTTCCCGTGCCAAAGAGCTGCAGCTTCCCATGCTGTCCAGAGCGGAATTTCTCGGACAGCTGATGAAAAACTACGACACGCCGATCGCTGTCAGCGGCACCCATGGCAAAACGACCACCACTTCCATGATTTCCGAGATTCTGCTGCAGGCAAATACCGACCCGACCCTTTCTGTCGGCGGCATTTTGAAATCCATCCACGGCAATATCCGCGTCGGCCACTCCGGTCTGTTCGTCGCAGAGGCATGCGAATATACCAACAGCTTTTTAAGCTTTTTCCCGAAAATCGGCATCATCTTGAATATCGAAGAAGACCATTTGGACTTCTTTAAAGACCTGGCAGATATCCGTGCTTCGTTCCGCAAATTTGCACAGCTTCTGCCTGCGGACGGCACGCTGTTTATCAACGGCGACATCGAAAACTGGCAGGAGATCACAGAGGGTCTGGCATGCCGCGTCGTTACCTTCGGCACAACCTCTGCTTCCGACTATTATCCCTCCGATATTTCCTATAATAAAACAGCGGACGCAACCTTTACCGTGCACAGCTTAAACGGTCAGACCAGACAGCTTACCCTCGGCGTTCCCGGGGAGCACAATATCTCCAACGCCCTCGCTGCAGTCGCCCTGTCCGATCTGCTCGGCATCGATTATCAGGATACCGCAGAAGCGCTGCTGAACTTCCACGGGACTGACCGCAGATTCGAATACAAAGGAACGATAAATGGTATAACAATTGTGGACGATTACGCACATCATCCGACTGAAATCGCCGCGACCCTGCACGCTGCGCTCAATTATCCGCACAAGACGCTCTGGTGCATTTTCCAGCCTCACACCTACACCAGAACGAAAGCGTTTTTACCTCAGTTTGCCAAGTCCCTCGCACTGGCGGATAAGGTCATCCTCGCAGATATCTACGCCGCCCGTGAAACCGACACCCTCGGCATCAGCTCTGCCGATCTGCAGACTCTGGTACAGAAAGAGGGCAAAGAATGTTTTTATTTCCATACATTCGAGGAAATTGAGGACTTCGTTTTAAAAAATTGTATCAACGGGGACCTGTTGATAACTATGGGAGCCGGAGATGTTGTAAATATCGGCGAAAACCTGCTTTCCAGATAACTTATCCACATTATCCACAGCCAGAACGTGGAAAACTTTCCTCTCTGGCTGTGGATATTTTTTTCCAAAAAAAGATGATATTTCTGCGCCTTTGACAATCTTTTACACATTTTCCACATTATCCACATCCACGAAAACCCCAGTGTTTATCAGCCCTGAGCCGGAAACTTCCTGTTTCCTTTTTAAAATGTCTGTGTTAAAATGGGGCTTGCCAAAAGGAATTGAAAAGTTTTCCACAGTCTGCAGGACGCAGACAAACTGCAGCAATTTTTACAGAGAACCGGGAATAATAGGATGAGTGAGATTTTTTTGTGCGGCGGGGCAGCGGATGCTACCGTCCTTTCCAACGTTTTTATCGATGAATATTTAAAAGATGCCAACGATGCACAGTTAAAGGTGTATCTTTTTCTCGTGCGCCGTCTGCAGGCAGGCGATCCTGTCAGCATTTCGGACATGGCAGACCGCTTTAATCATACGGAAAAGGACATTCTGCGCGCCCTCTGCTACTGGGAAAAGTGCGGCGTCCTGACGCTTAAGCTTTCGCCCGACCGCACAACCCTGCAGCAGATCCGTCTGCTCCCCCTTTCCAAGGGGAAGAGACAGGACGCAGGACAAGCTGATTTTTCTACGGAGCAGACCACCGGACATATTTCACGCGACGTCGGACGGCTTGCGGACACGACTCGTAGCTCTGACGCCGAACGCTTTGGCGACGCAGCCCGCAATTCTGAGCAAGGCGCTGACGCGGCCCTGCCCGGAGCAGCCGCGCGCGATACGTCCAACACTGCGGCTGCTTCCTCCGGGCGCACGGCCGCACCGCAGATCCGCAGCGTTACGATGTTTTCCCACCAGTCCCTTGAGCCTGCCGATCCCTATGCCAAGCCTGCATACAGTCTGGACGAGCTCAAATCCTTCCAGCAGCAGGAGAACACCGCGCAGCTGATTTTCATCGCAGAGCAATATCTCGGACGCACATTAAGCCCCTCCGATATGAAGTCGATCCTCTTTTTCACGGATAAGCTCCATTTCTCCGATGACCTGATCGATTATCTGCTGCAATACTGCGTCGAGCGCGGCAAAAAGGATTTCCGCTACATTGAAAAGGTCGCGATCGCCTGGGCGGAAGCCGGGATCACGACACCTGCCCAGGCAGAAGGTCATGTTTCCCGTTACGACAAGAACGTCTATTCCATTATGAACGCTCTCGGCAAGACCAATACCCCCGCACGCAATGAGCTCGCCTATATCCGCCGCTGGACAGAGGAATTCTGCTTTGAGCTCGACGTTATTTTAGAAGCCTGCGGACGCACCGTCCTGGCTACCGACAGACACCGCTTCGCCTATGCAGACAGCATCCTCGCTGCCTGGTACAAGGCAGGCGTCCGCCATGTCGCGGACATCGCCAGACTCGACAGCTCCTATCAGAAAGAGCGTGCATCTCGCCCGGCGCGCAGCGGTTCTACAGCAGAATATAACAGTTTCATGCATTCCAGCTATGATTTCGATGCGCTTGAAGAGGCGCTTTTGAAGCAGTAAGGAGGTTTGATGTGGCACTGACTGTTTCCCAATACAATTCCATCCTACGGCAATACGAAGAGCATCAGACCCGCAACCGCCATCTGCACGATCAGCGGCTGCACCATATTTATGAGACAGTCCCCGGCTATCAGGCCCTCGACGAAGCCGTTGCATCCACCTCTGTCGCACAAGGAAAAAAGATGCTCGCAGGGGATACAAATGCGCTTGCACAGCTCAAAGACCAGCTCAAAGACCTTGCACAGAAACGTGCCGCCCTTTTGCTGGAAAACGGCTACCCGACAGATTTTCTCGATCCGATCTACGACTGTCCTGACTGTCAGGACACCGGCTATGTGAACGGTCAGAAATGCCACTGCTTCCGTCAGGCGGAGATCGCGCTTCTTTACGAACAGTCTAACCTGAAACGAATGCTCGAAAAGGAAAACTTCGGCACACTCTCCTATTCCTTTTTTCAGGGAGACGAACTGACTTCCTATCGCCAGGCTGTCGAAAAATGTAAAAATTTTTGCACAAATTTTAAAACGTCCTACCAAAACCTTTTCTTTTATGGTACAGTAGGTACGGGCAAGACATTCCTGACCAATTGCATTGCAAAGGAATGTATCGAGCAGGGCTGTTCTGTGCTTTATTTCAGCGCAGCATCCCTTTTCGACTTACTCGCCAGGAACACGTTTGACTATAGGGCACGGGAAGAGCTTTCCGCACTCTGTGCGGATCTCTACAGCTGCGATCTGCTCGTTATCGACGATCTCGGCACCGAAACTGCCACGGCAGTGACGCTCTCCCATTTCTTTACCTGTTTGAACGAACGTCTGCTCCGGCAGAAATCCGTTATCATTTCTACCAATCTTTCTCTGGAAGATTGCAGAAACCGTTATCAGGACCGAATTTTTTCCAGAATTGCCAGCAATTTTGAATTCTGTAAACTCACCGGCCCTGATATTCGTATGTGTAAAAAGGTATCCGCAGTCTCGGGCCCGGTCCGCTGACGCAGATATCCAAAATATTAACTTTTACCTTCAGAAAGTGAGGAACTTCCATGATGGAACGTGAAGAAACCAGAAATCTCGAAACCATTCCGGTTGGCTCCCTGGGGATTATCCCGTTAAGGGGCTGCGAATCCCTTGCACAGAGAGTTGACCAGTATCTTGTAAGATGGCGCACCCAGCGCGAAAGCGAGCACAAAGACAGCCTTGCCTTTGCAGGCTACCAGCGTGACTCCTACATTTTAAAAAGCAAGGTGCCGCGTTTTGGTTCCGGCGAAGCCAAGGGCGTTATTCTGGAATCTGTCCGCGGTACGGATCTGTATCTGCTGGTTGACGTAACCAACTACAGCCAGACCTATTCCCTCTGCGGTCATGAAAACCATATGTCTCCTGACGATCATTATCAGGATCTGAAGCGTATCATCGCTGCTGTCGGCGGTAAAGCAAGAAGAATTACCGTTATCATGCCTTTCCTTTATGAAAGCCGCCAGCACAAGCGCACCGCACGGGAATCCTTGGACTGCGCACTCGCTCTGCAGGAGCTGGTAAAGATGGGCGTTGACAACATCATCACCTTTGATGCCCATGACCCGAGAGTCCAGAACTCCATCCCGTTAAACGGTTTCGAAACCGTTCAGGCTTCTTATCAGTTCATCAAAAACCTGCTGCGCACCGAGCCCGACCTGCAGATTGATTCCAACCACATGATGGTTATCAGCCCGGATGAAGGCGGTATGGGACGTGCAATTTACATTGCAAACGTACTCGGTCTGGATATGGGTATGTTCTATAAGAGAAGAGACTACACCAGAGTTGTTAACGGACGAAATCCGATTGTTGCTCACGAATTTCTGGGTACCAGCGTAGAAGGCAAGGACATGATCATCATCGATGACATGATTTCCTCCGGCGAAAGTGTACTCGAAGTTGCATCCGCATTAAAGCAGCGCGGTGCCCGTAAGATCTTCATCTGCACCACCTTCGGTCTGTTCACAAGCGGTATGGAGAAATTCGACAAGGCTTATGCATGCGGCAATATCAATCGTGTCCTGACCACCAACCTGATTTATCAGCCTGAAGAGCTGTTAAAGCGGGAATGGTATGTCAACTGTGACATGAGCAAGTACGTTGCTTATCTGATTGATACCTTGAACCATGATACTTCCATCAGCGATCTGCTCGATCCCAACGATAAGATCCAGGCTGCTGTCGCAAAGTATAAAAAAGGACTGGCTTTAGATAACGACGACTGAACCAGATAAAAAATTGAGCTGAACAATATTGTTCAGCTCCTATTTTTTCTGTGCAAAATGTCTCTAAATGGAGGATTTATGAAAATCGTAGTAATTGACGGCCAGGGCGGCAGAATCGGCAGCCTTTTAACCGGCCGGCTCTGTAAAGAGCAGCTGCCCAACTGTGAGCTGTATGCCATCGGCACCAACGCAACCGCAACCGCTGCCATGCTCAAAGCCGGGGCTGACTTCGGCGCAACCGGAGAAAATCCCGTGCTTGTTGCCTGCCGGGATGCGGATTTTATCATCGGTCCCCTCGGTATTTTGTCCGCAGACTCCCTGCTTGGGGAAGTGACGCCCGCCATGGCGGTCGCCGTCGGACAGAGCCATGCCCAGAAGCTTTTGCTTCCGGTCAATCGCTGCAACAACCACATTATCGGAACCGCCGATCTATCCGTATCCCAGCTGATCGACGAAACGATCACATTTCTTAAAAAGAGTCTTTAAAGCAATAAAATGCGCGTTTTACAGACATTTCATTATCATAAAAACTCCGGGGCAAGATACAGAAGGTATCTTGTTCCCGGAGTTTCTATGTTTCTTTTATCCTACAATTCTCCGAATTGTCAGAATCGGCTTATAATTCGCATATCCGTACTTAATTCCTGTTCTCGCTGTGCTGGCATGCACGATTCGTCCGCCGCCCAGATACAGCGCCACATGGCCTGCATAGCAGACGATGTCGCCTGCCTGAGCAGCTTCATAGGAAACCTCGCGTCCTGCACTTCTCATAGCAGCAGAGTTTCTCGGCAGGCCGTATCCGTATTGCCTGTACACTGCCCAGATAAATCCGGAGCAGTCCGCACCGTTTGTCAGGCTCGTTCCGCCCGCTACATACGGGTTTCCGACGAACTGGCAGGCATACGCTGCAATATCGCTTCCGCTCGATCCGCTCGCAGGAGGAACGGTTTTTAAGCCGCCGCCCGAAGAACTGCCGGAGCTGCTGCCTGAGGAAGAGGAGCTGTCGGAGCTGCTTGATCGATTGGAGCTACTGTCAGAAGAGCCGGAATTGCTGCTCTTTGCAGCTTTTTCTTCCGCCTTTGCTTTTTCTTCCGCCGCTTTTTTCGCAGCCTCCTCGGCTTTCCGGCGCTCTTCCTCGGCCTTGATGATGGCGTTTTCTTCCTCATCCAGCCTTGCCAGCTCGGAATTCTGCTGTTTGATTAACGCTTTATATGCCGCTGCTTCCTGCTTCGCTTTCGCAATCTGCGCATCGAAATCATTCGCCTGGGACTTTTTCTCATCGATCATCTGCTGCATGGAAGCCTGTTCCTCTTCCAGCTCATATTTCTGCGTTTCCAGGTCGCTCTTTTTATCTTCCAAATCGTTCTTTTTCTGTGCAACCTCTTCTTTAATCAGGATGTAGCGGTTGAGCATCTGTTTATCGTACTCATACAGCTTCTCCACATAATTCGCCTGATTGAGCATGCCGCTCCAGTTGGAGGCGTTGCTCAGGATCTCGATATAGCTGGTATCGCCCTTTTCATACAGATAACGGAGACGCTTCTTCATTGCAAGATACTGTGCATCCTCCTGCGCCTTTGCTACATCATAGTCCTCCTGCGCCTTTACGATCTGCTTTTCGGTATCACTGATCTGATCCTGCATCAGGCTTACGCTGGCAATGACCTCTACCAGCTGGGAATCCAGCTCCTGTATTTCTTCCTCCAAAGCGTCCTGCTGCCCTTCCAGACTGCTGACCTTGCTCTGGCTCTGCTTATACTGACTCTGGGTGCCCTGCTGCTCGCTCTTTTTCTGCTCCCGTTCTTGCTGAATTTCTTCCCGTGTCTTTGCCTGCACACAGACAGGCTGTATTCCGATCGCTGCCACAAGCATAACTGCTGCTATTTTTTTCCAGTGATGATTTCCCATCCGTATCTTCCTTTTTTGCATTCTAGTACATCGTTTTCACTTTATACAGTATACAACAAAAAAAGAGCGGGATAAACCCAAAAGTTCATCCCGCTCAAATCTTTTATCATAATTCGCAGTTCTTTACCGTTCTCGGGAAAGGAATGACGTCGCGGATGTTGCCCATACCGGTCAGGTACATAACGCAGCGCTCAAAGCCAAGACCAAAGCCCGCATGGCTTGCGGAGCCGTATTTTCTCAGATCCAGATAGAAGCCGTAATCCTCTTTGTTCAGCCCAAGCTCGTCCATGCGCTGTTCCAGAAGCTCGAGGCTATCCTCTCTCTGGCTGCCGCCGATGATCTCGCCGATGCCGGGAACCAGACAGTCCATAGCGGAAACGGTCTTGCCGTCCTCATTTAACTTCATGTAGAATGCCTTGATTTCCTTCGGATAGTCTGTTACAAATACCGGACGCTTGAACACCTTCTCCGTCAGATAACGCTCGTGTTCGGTCTGCAGGTCGCAGCCCCAGTATACTTTATAATCGAATTCGTCGTTGTGCTCTTCCAAAATCTTGATCGCTTCGGTATAGGTCACATGTCCGAAATCGGAGTTCAATACATGATTCAGTCTTTCCAGAAGTCCCTTATCCACAAAGCTGTTGAAGAAGTTCATCTCTTCCGGAGCATGCTCCAGCACATAGCGGATAATGTATTTGAGCATGGACTCTGCCAGTACCATGTCGTCCTTTAAGTCTGCAAATGCGATTTCCGGCTCGATCATCCAGAACTCAGCCGCATGGCGGGTGGTATTGGAGTTTTCTGCGCGGAAGGTCGGTCCGAACGTATAAATGTTCTTAAACGCCATTGCATAGGTTTCGCCGTTTAACTGTCCGCTTACGGTCAGGTTGGTGGGCTTGCAGAAGAAGTCCTGGGTATAATCCACAGTACCGTCTTCGTTTTTCGGAACGTTGTTCAAATCCAAAGTTGTAACCTGGAACATCTCGCCTGCGCCCTCGCAATCGCTTCCGGTAATCAGAGGAGTGTGCACATAGACGAAATCTCTCTCCTGGAAGAACTGATGAATCGCATAAGCGATCAGGGAACGAACTCTGAACACTGCCTGGAACGTATTGGTTCTGGGACGCAGATGTGCAATGGTACGCAGATATTCAAAGCTGTGACGCTTCTTCTGCAGCGGATAATCCGGTCCGCATGCGCCTTCCACTACAACCTCGTCTGCCTGCATCTCAAAGGGTTGTTTTGCACCGGGCGTCTCTACAATCGTACCTGTTACAATGACAGCTGCTCCGACGCCGATTTTGGCAATATCGGCATAATTATCCAGCTTGTCTGCTGCGTATACAACCTGCAGCGGTTCAAAAAAGGTACCGTCATTTACAACCAGGAATCCAAAATTTTTAGAATCCCGGTTGCTTCTTACCCAGCCGCCTACTGTCACCTTCTGGCCGGCAAACTGTTCTTTTTCTCTGAATAACTGTCTTACACTTGTCAGTTCCATGCTCTCTCTCCTCACTCGCCTCGTGCGTCAGCTGTGCCCTGGCTTATTCTGCTTCGGTCGCTGTCTCTGTTGTTGTCTCGGTTTCAGTTTCTGTTGTCTCTTCGGTCGCTTCCTCTGTGGACGCCTCTGTTTCGGTTACGTTCGCATTCTCAATCAGATACTTGGTTACCTTTTCAGACATCAGATATTCTTTGTAGCCGCGCAGGTCACCAACCGCTTCCTCATAAGCTTCTACGGAATCATAACCATATTCGGATGCGCTGCTTTCCAGATCTGCCTGCAGCTCTTCATCGGTTAAGGTCAGACCTTCTTTTTCTGCGATCGCCTGCATAACCAGAATCTGCTCTGCTGCGCTTTGTGCTGATTTCTGAAGCTCGTCTTCATATTCATCCGCAGCCAGGCCGTAGCTGTATGCCATAAAGGTCTCCAGATCAATTCCATACATGCTTGCAGTAGTGGTCAGGTTCTTAACCAGACGGTCATAATAGCGGCTTACCATCTCTTCGGGAGTTTCCTTGAAGGTTGCATTTGCCGTTACCGCCTCCAGAACATTTCTTTCCAGCTCTGTTTCCTGCTGGCTCTTGGCAGAGCTCATCAGGTTATCGTAAACGTACTGACGATATTCTTCTACTGTGCTTACGCCGTCAATATTGCGGGCTGCTACAAAAGCATCGTCCAGAACCGCGTCAGTTTCTTCATAAACATGATTTACCGTTACCGTGAATACAACGTCTGCACCGGCAAGGTCTGTATTGTTGTAATCCTCCGGGAAGGTAAGGTTTAAATCCTTTGTCTCATCCTTCTTCATGCCGATCACGCCGTCTTCAAAACCGTCGATAAAGGTATTGGAGCCGATGGTCAGCTCGTAGCTGTCGGAAGAACCGTTGTCAAACTCTACACCGTCCTTTTTGCCGACATATTTGATATCAACAACATCGCCATCCTTTACGGCACGATCTACTTCTTCTTTATTTTTGTTGCTGTCCAAAACACTCTGAATGTACTGATCCACCATCTCGTCGGTTACTTCTGCCCTGGTAACCGTAACATCAACGCCCTTGTAATCGCCCAGCTCTACAAAGTCGCCAAGGTTGATGCCATCCAGATAAGCTTCGCCCGGGTATACCTTGGTTTCGCTTTCGGTTTCTGTTGCTGCTTCTGTCTCAGCTGTTGTGCTTTCCTGTACAGTTGTCTCCTGCACATCTGTCTTGCCGCAGCCTGCCAGCATCATGGCAGACAGAGACACTGCCGTAACGGCTGTCATAAATTTTTTCATAAATTGATCTCCTCATCATCTTACGGACATAAAATCCATAGTAAATAGAATTGCAATATCCTATATATTATCACACTTGGCGGGCTGTTACAAGACCGGAGACAACAGTCTGCTGATTTGCTCCTTAAACCGGATCCAGACAGATCTGCTCTTGTACATTTCCTTTGTGATCCGCGTACAGCACTTTAAGTCTTCCCTGAAAATCCGTTCCATTTCCCCTGCGATATTCTGGTCAAAAATCATGGCATTGACCTCAAAGTTGAGTGCGAAGCTCCGAATATCCATGTTCGCTGTTCCGTAGCAGCACGCCTTTCCGTCAATGGACAATCCTTTTGCATGTAAAAAACCATTATCATAGGTGTAGCAGTTCGCCCCTGCCATGATCAGCTCGCCGACATAGGAAAGTGTCGCCCAATACACAAATGGATGATCCGGCTTGCACGGAAACATCAAATTGACCTCCACGCCGGACATCGTTGCCATCAGAAGCGCCGTCTGGATCGATTCATCCGGTATAAAATACGGCGTCTGAATGTAAATGCTCTTTTTTGCCTTGTGGATCAGCCGCAGGTAATTGTCCCGAATACTCTGGAGCTCGGAGTCCGGTCCGCTGGAAATGATCTGCATTTTGACATTGCCGGCTTTTTCTTCCGGCAGGATGAAATACTTCGGATTTTCAAACAGATTCTCTCTCGCTGCATAGTCCCAGTCCTGAATATAGCGCAGCAAAAGTCCACCGACTGCGCTGCCGCAGATTCTCAGATGGGTATCCCGCCAGTGCCCGAACTTCGGATCCAGTCCGATATACTCTTTGCCGATATTAAAGCCGCCGACATAAGCCACTTTTCCGTCGATGACTGCAATTTTTCTGTGATTTCTGTAGTTTACACGCAGATGCAGTCTGCCAAACAGAGCCGGGAAAAAGACCGCAACATGGATGCCCTGCTTTTCCATTTCTTTCCAAAAGTGCTTTCCAACGCTCCGACAGCCCATCGCATCATACAAGATCCGAATTTCTACACCCTGTGCTGCTTTTTCCAGCAGTGCCTCCCGAATCCTCTGGAAGAGCACGTCATCTTTTATGATGTAATATTGTAAAAAAATATAGGATTCCGCATTTTTAATATCCTCGATCAGAGCATCGAATTTGTCGTTGCCGTCAGTGAAAATCTCTACCGCATTGTCTCCGGAAATCATGCATCCGGCACTTTCCAGGTTAAAAAAGACCAGATCCGAAAAATCCTTCAAATCCGGGTTTTCCTGCTCCAGCTCGCGGCTTTTGACGCTGTATTCCTGGCGGCGCACCGCATCGTTTATCTGCTCCTCGATTCCTTTGATCTTGAACATCTTCCGCTTGTGCATGTCCGTCCCGGCGAGAAGATACATTAAAAATCCCAGACCCGGCAGCACATTCAACGCCAGCAGCCACGCCCACGCTGACTTTGCTTCCTTTCTCTGGAAGAAAATAATAATAATCGCAAGAACCAGATTGATCCATACCATATGTGCCCATGTGTAGCGGAATACTTCCTGAAATGTTTGCCAAAACTGCACCCACGTCGTCATTACTGCCTGTTCCTTCCTGTCAGCAGCGCCGAAGGCGGCGCTGTCCTCATTCACCAACGCTCGCGGACTCGCGCTCCGCGCTTCTTCGCCTGCTTCGCAGGCCGTCCGCTCGCTATCCGCACGAGAAAAACAAATGCCGCCTTCGGCGTCGCTTGTTTTTCTTTCTTTATCTCGCTCGCGGACTCGCGCTCCGCGCTTCCTTGCCTGCTTCGCAGGCCGTCCGCTCGCTATCCGCACGAGAAAAACAAATGCCGCCTTCGGCGTCGCTTGTTTTTCTTTCGTGCTGGATACATTATACCCCAGGTGGCTATTAACTTCAACAAAACTCCTTGTACAATACCGTAAATTCTGCTAGAATGTTCTATAAGAATGCTAAGCGGACACACCGTACAGACAGCGCCGCTGTGCAGTACAAAGAAAGAGGAGGATTCACCACTATGAAAACCTGGGCAGTGGTATTGCTGGTCATCCTTGCCATTCTGATCGTCGCAGTCGTTGTTCTTTATTTTCTTGGAAGAAAGATGCAGAAAAAACAGGAAGAACAGCAGCAGCAGATTGAAGCATATAAGCAGAATGTGACCATGCTTGTAATTGACAAGAAAATCATGAAGCTCAAAGAAGCCGGACTTCCGCAGTCAGTCATCGACAATACGCCGAAGATGATGCGCCGTTCCAAGCTTCCGATTGTCAAGGCAAAAGTCGGTCCGCAGATCGTTACCTTAGTCTGCGACCAGAAGATTTTCGACCTGGTTCCTGTGAAAAAAGAAGTCAAGGCAACCGTCAGCGGCATCTACTTAACAAATGTTAAGGCAGTCCGCGGAACGCTGGCACAGCCCGAGAATCAGAAAAAGAAGAACTGGTTCAAGAGAAACATCGAAAAACTGCAGGAAAAAGCAGGCGCAAAGCCTGTAAAATAAATTCGTTACAGTTCACTCGTACCTTTTTGTAAGCAGATTTCATGCTCGCATGAAAATCTGCTTACAAAAAGGTACGGAGGGAGCGCCACTTTATGAGCAAAAATGAGCTGCGAAGCAGCGGAGAGCGTCGAAGACGCGCTTTTGCGAATGGCGCGAGTGAACTGTAACATAAATTTCAAACGCAAAACGCCGTAGCATCCTCTCAATAGAGATTGATGTTACGGCGTTTTTTCACCCCACTCCCCGCAGCTTCATCGTCCAGCCGTGCACGCGGCGCACGGTTTTGGGCGCAATCGTCAGAAGCGTCAGATAGGTTCTGCTCTTTTTATCCAGCAGCGGATTTTTCCGCGTATCCGAAAAATGCCCGCGCAGATACTGCTTTACCGATTTGTAAAACACATCCGTATCCACCATCCGTCCCACCGGGATGTGCAGCAGATAATCCAGGCGCTGAACGAGTGCGAAGCGCACCGCATATTCCCGAAGCTCCGGGTAGCGCTCCCGGGTCAGCTGCTCCATATAATCCGCATTTTCTACAATATCCTCAAACACTCTCGAAAAATCGTTTTTATCTTTCCGGCGCGTATTGCTCCCGATCCGGTAAAAAACGTGATAGAGCTGCTCCGGCAAGATCCGCACCCTTTCGCCCTCACATAAAAGCTCAACCAGCAGGCGGAAATCCTCATTCAGCTTTCCCTCCGGGAAGCGGTGACCTTCAAACAGGCTCTTTTTGATCAGCTTCGTACAGAACGAGCAATCGCCCTGATGCAGCAGCAGCGTTTTCAGAAAATCTTCTGCCGTGCAGGTAACTTCCTGTTCCGGCGGCGTACAGACGTCCGGTCTTTTGTGGTAATCCTCGTCGATCTCATCCCGCGAAGCCTGCGCAATTGAAGTGCCTGCAGCGGCCGCAGCTTCATACAGCCTTTCATACATCTGCGGCTCGATCCAGTCGTCGCTGTCCACAAACCCGATCCATTTTCCCTTTGCCATACTGATTCCAAGGTTTCGCGCGCTGGAAGAACCGCCGTTCGGCTTATGGAAAACCCGGATTCTGTCATCTTTTTCGGCAAGCAGGTCACACAGCTTTCCGGTTCCGTCCGTTGATCCGTCATCCACCAGCAGGATCTCAAGATTTTTCCAGGTCTGTCCACAGATGCTGTTGACGCATCGCTCCAGGCAGTCCAGGATATTGTAAACTGGCACGATCACGCTGATCAGGCAGTTTTGTTCTGTTTTATTCTCCATCCAATGTTCCCTCATTATAGCTCCAGTGCGCGGAAAGCTTCGGCGCGGCAGAGAGCGGTCCATCCTCCCACTCCGGCAGCTTTCCGGCTTTCCAGCCTTCATAAAATTCCAGGCAGCGCTGCGCCGCACATTCTGCATTCCATTTTTCTGTAATCGTCCGGTATGCCTCTTTTCCAAGCACTGTGATCTGCTCCGGCTGCGCGCACAGCTCCAATACCGTCCGCTCAAAGGCTTCATAAGAGCCGTCCGGGTAGCTTTTGCCGTTTACGCCGTCCTCAATCAAAAACGGAACCGCGCCGATCTGACGGTTTGCCACCACACAACAGCCACTGTTCATCGCCTCACTGACTACTGCACCCCAGCCTTCCAGATAGTTGCTTGTAAACACATGCAGCTGGCAGCGTTTCATCAGACTTCGAACCTCCTGCGGCTTTAAAAATCCATGAAAAACGATTTTCTCTGCCACTCCGAGCGCTACTGCTTCCTGCTTCAGCGCCTCTTCCATCGGACCGCCTCCCGCAAAGTGTAGCTCAAACGAATACCCCTGTTCCTTTAATTTTCCAGCCAACTTCACTGCAAACTCCGGGTGCTTTAACGAAATCATCCGTCCCGCCCAGACGATTTGCAGTTTATCCGTATTCTTTTTGGCAAACAATTCCTCCTGCGGACAGCGCAGCGTCTCCGGAAAATAGCCGAATTTCAGCTTTTTCCCGGGATAAGCCCCGATCAGTGAAAAATCCGACGCCACATACGCGCCGCAGCACAAAAGCCACACCGGCTGGTTTCGAAACCGGATATGTTCTTTATATTTTGCAAGCAGCCCCTTCGGAGAGATCGCTTTCCACTGCCCCTCGCGGTAAATCCGCTCGCTCACCCGAAACGTCAGCTTTCCCGAGGAAAGCCGCGGTAAAACCAGATCCAGCCGCTTCGTCCAGCCTGCAAACACCAGATCCGCTTCCTCGATCAGCTTCCGGCAGCGTTCTTCCTCCCGATCCGCCCAAACAACATATGGCAGAGTCGCTGCATCCAGTCCCCAGCCCATCGCAATCCGTTCTTCTTCCATCGGCTCGGTCTGGATGAAATGGTAATCGTCCCCCAGTTGTTCATACAGTGCGTTGGAAAACGGAATCTGATGATGATTGATATAATTGGAAATAAAAACAGCCTTCACGTTTTCCTCCATTCCCGCTTCCCTGCTCCGATCAGCAGCTTCGTTCATTCGATGTTTTGATAAATTTCTATCAGTTTTTGATAATTGTTTTCACCGTTGTAAAGCTTCGCCGCAGTCTCCCGTTCCGAAGCCGACAACTCCTTTGCCAGCTGTTTATCTGTCAGAATCCGGCTGACGCACGCGGCAAGCTCGTGAACGTTTCCTTTTTCAAACAACAGACCACTTACGCCGTCTTTTACAACATCCGGGATTCCGCCGGTTCTGCTCGCCGCCACGGGCACGCCAAGAAGCTGCCCTTCTGCCACGGAATTCGGGGAATTTTCCACCGCAGACGGACACACAAATATCTGCGCGGACAAATATTCTCGCTTCATCTCCTCCGCGGAAAGATTTCCCAGCACACGCACTTTTCCTTCGAGGCGATTCTTCAAAATCAGCCTGCGCAGATATTTTCCATATGCCGAAATCTTGATTCTGCTCTTTATTCCGTTTACGCCGAGCACGCTGATGCCCGCCACCTTGATATGCGCCTCGGGACAGTTTTGCAGGATTTCCTGCATCGCCTGCAATAGATAGTGAAAGCCCTTTAACGGGTAATCTCCCTGACTGATAAAGATTTCTCCGGGCACAGTTTTTTCGATCTCCCAGCATCCGCTGTAGAACTGTGGGCGCATTGTCTCGTTCATGGTATGATAAACAAGGGATGGATTTATCTCCAAACTGATCGTTTTATCGAATGTCGTCCGTCCCGTTACATGTCCGACTGACAACAGGAGTTTTTTCTCGTTTTCCGCGCGCTGATAAAACTTTTCCTGCTGCTGCCGGATGCTGTCCTTTTTTAAAATATCTCGCAGTGTCCTGCTGTTCTGTACATTTTCCGGGAGATCTGCCATGTAGTTGTCCGCACAGGAGATACAAAGTCCCTGCAAGCCCACAAGCGTCCGCTCCGGTCTGTGAAATACTTTCGCACAGGCATAGCCATGCGGGAACTCCGTCCCGAAGATATGCACCAGATCCGGCTGAAAGTCCTCTAAAATCTGCAAAAAACGCGCTTCCATCGCGCTGTCATAGTGCTCCGGGTGCTCCAAATCCTCTGCAAAGCCATAGCAGGCGACTTCTTTTTTATAGCTGCCAAGCTGCAGACGCTGCGATAGCTCCTCCCTGCCCGGTGCAACCGGAAATGCGATGCCGAGCGTCAGTGCAGCCGCAGTTTCGGCTCCCTGTTGCCGTCCGCCGGGCGATGCAGCGCTGTCTGTCACGTCCGCTGTGCTCAGCTCTGCGCCGTTCTCTGTCTCCAGATACCGCCCCAGTATCCCGGACAGCCAGCCCTCCCGCACGCTATATTCCTGCGAAAGCGCCTGCGCGATTACCGGGAGCATAATATTGCATACCCATAACACTCTCATTTCCGATTCTCCCCCGGTTCGTCCTTATGGCCGCACCTTCCGTAAATTTTCGCCTTGATCCCGTTGTACCACTCGGAATATTTTTCGTCCTCTGCAAGCTTTGTCCGAAGCGGTGCCAGTGTCAGAAGCATCAGCAGCTTATAACGCAGCGCCTTGTCGCGTCCGAGATAGCGTTTCGTGATTTCGGCATGCTCTTTTTCGGAAATCCGACGGTTCTCCCTTGTCTCGGAAAAGCCCCCGCCCTCGTAATCCGCAACAATCATCTCCACATAAACCGCTTCCGCTTTCCGATCGTAAATACAGTACAGGAAATGCTCGTAATCTGCGCGGACACGGTATTTTACGTCATAACCACGCTCTGCAAACAGACGGACGTCGTAAAAGCAAACCTGATGACAGGGCACATTTCTGTAACAGGTAAAATCATTGACCTCCGGTGCAGAATAGATCACGCTGCCCCACGCCTCATGATATTGATTTCCATAAAAAATCCGCTCTTTTTCCTTATGTCCCAGGCCTTCCCCGTCGGCTCCCCTGCTGCGCTTGCGCTCCATCACAGCTGCAAGCCGTTCCAGCACCATATCGTCGTGTAAAAGATCTCCGCAATTTAAAAACTGGACAAACTGACCGGTCACATAGGACATCGCCTGATTCATCGCGTCATAAATCCCACTGTCCGGTCTTGTATAAACCCGGATTCTGCTGTCCGCCGGAAGTTGTTCCAGGGAGCCGTCCGTCGAACCGCCGTCCTTTACCACAATTTCATAATTTCCGTATTTCTGGTTCAATACGCTCTGCACCGTCTTCAACAGCTTTTCGCCGGGGTTTAAGCATACTACCACAATGCTAAAAGAAATCTGCGCCATTGATCCACTCCTTATCCGTAAAAATCCAGGTCTTATAGGGAAGCACGCGCATCCCGCTTCCGGATGCTGTTTTTAAAAACCACAAAAAATACCCCAGACATACGATCCCCACAAGTGCTGTTAAAATATTTTTCCGCTTCCGGTTTTCCACGCAGCAAAGCAGTCCCGGAACGAGCAGCAGCTGCGGCGTAATCATATAATAGGACATTCTCGATACCAGCGGCAAAAACGAACCGCAGGTATAAAACAGCAGTCCGAAAAAATTTAATTTCAAGCAGAAACGGTTCTGCTCCTTTTCCATTCCACACCTGCCAACCACTGCCGCCAGCATAAAAACGAGCACGCACCGGAGGATTCCAGACGCATTCGCTTTCAGACCGATATCCTGTGACAGATATACGGTGTCCCTGTATGTAGGATACCACGTCAGCGCCAGATTTAAAAGCGGACGCTGGAAAACAAACCCGATCCCTCCAATCACAGCCAGCGCCGGCGCAATCCATTTTTTCCACGGAAGCACAGCCAGCAAATACAGCGGCAGCACTACCAGAACGGATTTATGAAACAGCGCTGCGATACCGATCCAGATCACGAAACAGCCATACTGCCTTCGCAGTACAAATCGGATTCCATACAGCGCTGCCGCAAGTGCCAGATAATAACGCACCGTTGTAAACGTCCGAAAATATACGCCCAGCAGCATGAACATCGCGAAGCTCTGCCAGAAGCAGTCACTCTGACTATACAGCGCCTTTAAAAACAAAAAAGCCGTAACCGCGCCGAACACCGCGAATACCAGCAGATAATTTTCATACCCGGAAATCGTATAAATCAGCCATACCACGAAATTGAATCCGGCTTCCGTCACCACATACGCCTGATCGGTTCCCGCCCAGATTTCGTGGAAATTCTCGACATATTTGCCGTAATCGTTACCGACCTCCAGACGTAGCGCACTCACGCCCGCCAGAATCAGGAAAATAGCAGCGAGACACACGATGTCGAAGGCGCGGCGTCGGGAAACGCCCGCCGGAAACAAGCCGCCGCCGGATGATGGGATGCCGCAGGCGCGCCTGCCATTCCCGGATGCCGCACTCTCGGCGGCTTGTCCGGCGCACAGCCCAGCACCGCCTGCCTCTTGCCCCGTGCGCGTCCAGACTGCGTCCATCAGCCCCGCGAGGGCAATCGTAACCGCTGTAATCAGAAAATAAAATACCATTTACAGCCCTCCCTTTGCGTCGCGGATTCCGGACAGAAGCGCTTTTTTCGCCTCATCAAAGGTCAGCCCCTCCGGGCAGCTCTCTGAATTCATATTGGATCTATTTTTCAGCAGGAACCGAAATCCCATCACCGCCGCCAGCTTTCCGTACAGCACATGATACAAAACGCCCCTGTCGTGAAAAAATTTGCGGTCAAAGCCGAAAAACCATGTTGACGGTCTGGGCTGTTCTTCTCCGATTTCGACCGGAATGCTGTAGACTTTCAGCCCGGCTTTCAGGCAGTCGTGGATAAACAAGCTATCCTCTCCGTTTGCATATTTCGCGCCGCCGCCGAACAACAAAGAATAGGTCAGATTCTTTTCATGCATCTTCGCCGTGCGCAGTGCAAAGCTGTATGCCGGATAACGACCGCAGTTATACCACCTCACCCGCTTACAAAACGAATTCCAATAGGTAAAGCGGCTCTCCTGCACGCGCACATTGAATAACAGCATGTCCGCCTCCGGATGCTGCTCAAACCCTTCGATAATCCGCTCAACTGCACCGTCGTCATAAACGATATCTTCATCAGAAAAGAGGCACAGGTCGGCGTCCGCACGCAGAAGCGCGTTGTTGCGCGACAGCCCGACACCCCGCTCCGCCAGATGATAGCAGCGGATCTGATGACCGTCCTGCGTCCATTCCTCGTAACGGTTTTCGTTACACTGATTGATGAGAATTGTATCCGCCTGCAGATTCATTTTCTCTGCCAGCGACTTGACCTCCTGATTCAGGGAGGAAACCAGAATCTGCAGTTTCATGAGCCATCTCCTTTGTTTCTTGTAATCATGCGCCAGTTCTGTAGTAAGCGTGCAAAAACCGTGCGTCCGCGTCCGTGAGGATCACGCCCACAACCGCGATCTCCCGCTGAGCAAGCAAATCAAGAGCAAGTCCGAGTTTTTTAATACAGGGTGTGTTCCAGCGAACCAAAAGGATAAGCGGAATTTTTTCTTCTTCTCCAAGCCCCATCGTCCCGGAAAGCACCGTGTCCAGCGAAATTTCCTGAAAAGCGGTCTGAGACGCTTTGGCTCTCAGCTGCGCGTCCAGAAGCGCACCGAACTGTTCATCTGGCTTTGCCGTGCGGTAGCCGAGAACCGGAATTGCGCAGCGTTTTTCCACGTCTGAGCTGAGCAAAACGGAATCGTCCAGAACATACCAGACTGCCACGCCCAAGATTCCGGCAAGCAGTCCGAGCACCAGACCGAGTGCCGCCGCATTTTTCACTTTATTTTCCGGAAGCACCGCCTGTGCCGAAACGGTTTTCCATACTTCAATTGCCGTCAGGCCGCGTCCCTGCATCGTCTGTCCAAATGCCGTCATCGCGCGATTATAAGCCGCCGCAATCCGGTCGGAAAGTGCTGCGTCTCCTGTCGTAAAGTACGCTGTCAGAAATTCCGGGTCAGACGCAATTTCCGTGCTGATCGAAGCCTCTATCACGGACCGTTCCACGTCCGGCAGCTGCAAAAGCACCGTATCCATCACGCGGTCGGAGCGCATCATATCCCCCCAGGTATAGGCGTTATATTCGTTGATAAATTCCTTTAAAACCTCGTCGTCCTCGTCGATATCATAGACGATCGAATATAAAACCTCCGACCGATACTGCTTCGGCCCCATCGTCAGCTGCCGCACACCAAGATAAATCCCCGCAGCAAAAACAGCGCCAGCCAAAGCTGCCGCCAGACAGATCCATATTTTATGAATACAACAGAGGGCAAAGCGTTTTTCGTCCATGCCCTCTTTCCAAAATGCTTCATCTCTTTTCAGAGGCATTATTTTTCTTCCTCCTGCACCTGTTTTTTCATGGCGGTCACCTGCTTCTCGTCCACGCCCTCCGTGCTGTCGGGCGTAAACAGGATTTTCAATGTCAGAAGCATCAGCTTCAAATCCAGCCATACGGAATAATTTTCAATATAAAACAGATCCAGCTTCAGCTTGTCATAGGGCGTTGTATTGTACTTTCCGTATACCTGCGCATATCCCGCAAGCCCGGCCTTCACTCTGGTACGGTATGCGAACTCCGGCATTTCTTCTATATATTCGCGGATGATCTGCGGCCGCTCCGGTCTGGGACCAATAAAGGACATCTCGCCCTTTAAAATGTTGAACAGCTGCGGCAGCTCGTCGATACGAACCGCACGGATAAATTTGCCGACCGGTGTAATCCGGGAATCGTTTTTGGCGGCAAGCCGCGCCACACCGTCCTTTTCTGCATCCACGCGCATGCTGCGGAATTTCAGAATATAAAATTCCTTCGCATCCTTCGTGCAGCGGACCTGCTTGTACAGCACAGGACCTTTATCATACAGCTTGATCACCACCGCCGTAATCAGCATGATCGGCGATGTCACAACAATCAGGATCAGCGAACATACTACATCGATAAACCGTTTTGCAATTCTCTGTTCTACGCTCAGCGCATATTCCCTCGTCAGCAGAATCGGCGTATCAAACAAGTGCAGCTGCTCGCTTCCCTTTACCAGCACATCCGGAATCTTCGGCATCATATAAACGCGGATCGAATGGCTATAGCAATATTTGAGCAGCACGTTTCTGTCCATCGTATGAATATCCCAGAGAACGACCGCGTCATACTTTCCAACCTCGCGGATCACCGCATCGTACCCCTCTTTGATATTCATGCACTTTGCAACATGATATTTATCCTTCCGTCCTGCAAATTTCCCAAGAATATCCTCTACCGGGCGCTCGCCGTGCACCAAAAGCAGCTCCCGCGGAGGAAACGCGCGACGGTAAATCAGATTGCACAGCCAGCCCCACAGCCCTGCAAACACCAGCTGATACAGCATCATCGACACCATATGCGCCCCGCCGATGATAAACCAGCCGTACATCAGGGACAGCTGCGCATAGCTGATTACATTGACGCACAGAAGGGAAAACAGCTGAGACAGGAAAATATCCAGCGGCTTCAAATAGCCGATTTTGAGTGCTCCATAAGTATTGGAAAAGAAAAAGAGCAATATGAAATACAGTGCGACAATCAGCAAATGACCGTTTACATTAAAACGGTTATGTGTTTTCCATGCAATATGATGATAATAATAGGCGAACCAGTCGTGCGCATAAAAAGCAGTCAGCACGCACAGTCCAATCAGCCCAAGCGCCAGAATAATCAGCCGCTTGACAGAATCGTTTTTCTTCATCTTCCGTTCTCCCGCTATATTCTTCTCCACACAGCGCGCACCGCCCACATACAAAAATATGCTGCGCTTGCGATCACCGACATTTTTTCCTGTTTCCGGTAAAGTCCCCAGATTCTTGTAATCGCCCGGAGCTTGTTCGAGGAAAGGGATTTTTCCGGTCTTCTGTAGATCACCAGATTTTCCTTTAACCCGTAAGCGACGTGTCCGTTTCTTAAAATCTGCCACCACATCGCCGTGTCCTCGCTCGGCACGTCCGGCATCTGCAAAAGCGCCTTGTCAATTTTTTCACAGTCAAACAGCACCGTGCTCGTAAAAATGACCGTCCGGCTGAGCGCTTTCTGATAAGTCAACTGATCGGGAACCCGCACGATTTTGCCGGTTCCAACCGCATGCTCGTCTCCAAATTCATACGAGCAAAATACAAAGGCTGCGTCTTTTTCCCGCAAAAAAGCCATTTCTCGTTCCAGCTTGTCCACCCGCCAGATATCGTCCGCATCCATAAATGCGAGATAACGTCCATTTGCATGTGCTGTCCCGAAATTTCTTGCATTTGCCGCGCCCTTTACCCCGTCCGTCTGGGAAAGAAGCCGAATTCGCGCGTCTTTTCTGCAGATTTCTGACACAAGACCTGCGCTCCCGTCCGTAGAATGATCGTCTACCACCAGCAGCTCCCAGTCCGTCCATGTCTGGCGGCGAACCGATTCCAGCGCTTCCTCCAGATACGCCTGGGCGTTAAAAACCGGCATCACAATGCTGATCAGGTTCTCATAATTCATTACAGTTCTTCCTTTACCAGATAAATCGGACGCTTTTTCACTTCCAGATAGGTCTTGGACAGATACTGTCCCACGATTCCCAGGCAGAAAAGCTGCACGCCGGAAACCAACAGAATAATACATACCATCGACGGCCAGCCGGGCGTCGGATCATGGTAAATCAGGTTTTTGATAATCAGGGCAATGATCGCCACAAATGCTATGATGCAGAACACAACGCCCATGATAGACGAAATTGCCAGCGGCACTGTCGAAAATGCGGTAATTCCATCCAGCGAATACAAAAACAGCTTCCAGAAGCTCCATTTTGTCTCGCCGTGGGTGCGTTCCACGTTTTCATACTCCAGCCACTTCGTTTCATAGCCGACCCAGCCGAAAATTCCTTTCGTAAAACGGTTATATTCGCACATCGAAAGAATCGAATCCACAACCTGTCTCGTCATCAGGCGATAGTCGCGTGCGCCGTCCACGATCTCCGTTTTGGAAATTTTATTCATGATGCGGTAAAACATCCTTGCAAAAAACGACCGGATCGGAGGTTCGCCTTTTCGGGTCACACGTCTTGTCGCCACACTGTCGTAGCCCTGCTTAATGTAGGAAAACATCTCCGGTAAAAGGGACGGAGGATCCTGCAGATCAGCGTCCATCATCACGACATAGTCCCCCTTTGCTTTCTGGAAGCCCGCATAAATTCCCGCTTCCTTGCCAAAGTTGCGGGAAAAGGACACCAGATGCACCCGTTCATCCTTTTCGTGAAGCTTCCGAACCTCCGCTGCGGTATTGTCCTTGGAACCATCATCAATATAAATAATTTCCAGCTCCAGTTTTTCCTGCTCCAAAAAAGCGGAATTTTTCATCATTTCCTCATAAAAAATCGGAACGTTTTCCTCTTCATTATAGCAAGGTACGATTACGCTCAGTAACATGTTTCTCTCCTGTAGTTGCGTCCATTCTTATCTTGTCCGCAATTCTCGCTATGTATTCGCTGTTTGTCGGCCTCGGCGCGCCCGTCTCCCGGCTGAACCCGAACAGATCCTCAAACACCTCCGGATTGCCCCGTTCCCAGGACACCTCCACCGCGTTTCGGATCGCGCGTTCCACCCGCTGAAGCGTTGTTTTGTAACGCCTTGCGATCACCGGATATAACAGCTTCGTCACGCTGCCAACCAGTTCCATATCCGAGACAGCCAGCAAAACCGCCTCCCTCAGATAATAATATCCCCTCAAATGCGCCGGAATCCCAAGTTCCAGCATAAACGCCGATATCTCCCGCTCCGTTTCGAGTGTTTCTTTCCATTCTGCAGCCATTTCTGATTCCTCCTCTGAGTCTTTTTTCCGCACCAACAGTGTGACCGCACTGTGAACATTCTGCCGCTGCTTTCTACTTTATTCTAACACTCAGATTTTGGAAACCAAACGGAAAACGGTCGTGATATTTCGCGTTTTTTCGCCGTTTAAAGCCGTTCCGTCCTGCCTTCTTTTTCCAGCGTCTCAACGACTTCCTTGACGCGCTGTGCCTGATCGACAGGGCAGACCAGAATCGAATCCCTGCCCTCTACGATGACCAGGTTTTCAACGCCGACTGCGGCGATCAGCTTTTTACCGCCGTATACAACGCAGTTTTTCGCATCCAGAAGCAGCGTATCGCCGGAGCTGATGTTACCGGCAGCATCCCGGGTGCGCACTGCATCCAGCGTATCCCAGCTGCCAACGTCGTTCCAGCCGAAATCTCCTTCCAGCATCAGAACACCCTTTGCGCGCTCCATAATGCCGTAATCCACGGAAATCTTCGGGATGGTCGGATAAACCTCATGCAGAACCTCCTGCTCTTTTTCTGTGCCGAGCGCTGCCCCGATCTGTTTCAGACAGGCGTACACATCCGGCAGAAGTTCTTCGAAATAATGAAGAATCGTGGAGGCTTTCCAGACAAACATGCCGCTGTTCCACGCATAACTGCCGGATGCCAGATAGCTTTTCGCCGTTTCCAAATCCGGTTTTTCCACAAATTCTTCTACCTTGCGCCATACTTTTCCAGCCTCTTCCACGCTGCGGATATAACCATAGCCGGTCGAGGGAAACGTCGGATGAATCCCGATCGTCACAAGTGCGTCCGTCTCTTCCACTGCACGAACCGCTTCCTTCATCACGCGGGTGTATTCCGCCTCATCGCGGATATAAGCGTCCGCCGCAAAAATGCACATCACGCCGTCACCGTATTTATGCAGAATTTCCATCGCCGCATAACCGATACACGCTGCTGTATTGCGCGCCGCAGGCTCTGCCAGAATATGATCTGCCGCAATTCTGCCTGCTGTGCGCTCCTTCATCATCTTTGCCTGTGTCTCATTGGTCACAATAAAAATGTCCTTCTGATCCATCAGGTCATGCTGTCTGTCGATCGTCTCGTTAACCAGAATATCTTTGCCGGACAGGTTTAAAAACTGTTTTGGCTCTGCCTTTGTACTCAGCGGCCAGAAACGGGTTCCGCCCCCGCCTGCCATAATTACGCCATAGGTTTTCATGTTGTATTTCCTTTCTGAAGTGCTGCGCTTCCGTCAGCCTATTCCATGCATTTTTACAAATCCTTTTCGGCTTTTTCCGGATCGCTTCTATTTTGCCGGATCATTTCGGCTTTTTCCGGAAGCCGTCCCGAATCGAGTTGCCCCGCAGCTCGATATCCTGTACGATTGGGGATGACGGGAATTTGTTATACCCGATCTGCCCTCTGTCCGTCGGCACATAGATCGTCACACCATCCACCTCGTAGGTCTCCGCAGATCCATCTACATAATCCTGCTGCCACAGATAATACGGCTCATATGCCAGCTCCCGAACCATCTGTATCAGATTATACCCCTTATAGGTAAAAAATGCTACCAGCAATCCCACAAATGCCCAATATCCGGCATTTTTCAACCATTTACGCCCATTGTGTCCCTGTTCTGAACCAGCCAGCTTTTCCGCCGCCATACAATACAGGCTTCCAAACACCGTCAGCGGCAAAAACAACACATAAAAATATCCGTACCGCACCAGCGGCGCCCCGAGCTGCCAGAAGAAAAAACCGACCACTGCACACAGCTGAAGCAGGGAAAAACACAAGGGCGTAAGATGTGCGACTCGGCGGGCGGGCAAGGGTGCGCCGATTTCCCGTTCAGACACAACGCTGCCCGCATGGAGCGTGACTGTTACCCGGTCTGCTTTGGACGTGTGCGTACCATTATCCACGGACGCAGCGCCGCCCGCATGGGGCGCGACTGTCACCTGGCCTGCTCTGACTGCACGCACAGCTCCAAGCACCGCCAGCACTGCACTCACCGGGATCGCTGCCCAGCCTGCCAGCACCAGAAGCTTATCGAATCCATCCTGCGCTGCAAACCAGTTCGGCAGCCACTGCTTTAACGGCTGATCCAGCTGATAAACATTGTAAATCTCCCGCGCATACGCCTGGATTTCCTTTGCGTCGCTGTCCGCATAGCCTTTGGAAATTTTCCAGTCTACCGGAAACCAGTCCAAAAACGTAAACGGATAAAACAGCCAGCCGGAAATCAGCACATTCCGCGCCAGATACGGAAATGCAATCAGAAGTCCCAGCGCAATATAGCCTGCAATCTGCAGCCATTTTTTCTGCCTAAGCAGCAACACCGCCGGATACAGGACCAGAAGCAAAATTACCGCTGTGGACAGCTTCACCGTCGCCGCATACACCAGATACAGACTCAGCAGCGCGTAAGGCACGGTTTGCTTTTCCCCGATGGGACAGTCCCTTTCCTGCTCCCACAGTTCCACCCAGGTCATTATTACCCAGAATAAAACCAACATTGCAAAATAATCGGACGCCGGGGAAACCATCTCCCGGAACACTGCTATCAGATAAAAGATCCCGCCGATAGATAAAAAATCCGATATTCGCACTTTTTTTCGTTTCCAAAATGCCATAAGACCTGCCGCGCATTTACACGCGCACAGCAGCGCAAAAAATCCAGCCACGCAGTGCATCGGCCGTCCGATCAGCCATGTCTCGCTAAAGAAGGCGCTGAGTGCAAAGGAAGCGCTGTTGTAACCGAACCGGCTGTGCAGATTCGCAAGCCCCGGCACAACGCCGTACTCTTCAATCCATCGAATTGCCTGTGCATGATACAGTCCCGTATCGTAGTGCATATAGCCCCTCGACGAGCCGTATGCAAATAAAAGCGTCAGACCGGCATACAGCAGCCAGACGGCTTTGTTTTTTTTGCGCCAAAGGCTTTTTGAGTTTTCAAGCCCTTCGTCGCTTCTTTCCGTTTTTTTCTGACATGCCTGCGTTTTCGAAATTTTGAAAAAATCCGCCAAATCCCGACGCAGCAGCATTCCGCCGATGACCGCAGCAAAAACGGCAATCAGGCTTGCCCGGAAGCCAACGCCGGCAAACAGGCTGAAATACTCTGCATACACATTCAATACGAGCAGCCCCGCCATCATATAGGTTACTGCGCTATGAATCTGACAACCGCCCTTTTTTCGAAACGGTGCAAGACACACAAAGCCCATCAGAAACGACAACGTCGCCATATACGCCCATTCCATTAAAATCATTATCATAATTTTGATACCCCTGTCTGATGCATTAAATGTACCATTGCCCCCATTTCATGTCAAGGAAATGGCGGTGCTCCATTTTCCGGGTAATTTTCTTGCTTTTTTCCCTCACTGACACTAAACTGAATCCATATACAGATCAAAATCATTCATTGCTTTCCAGGAGGACTCCCATCTTATGACAAATATAATTTCATTCCAGAAGCCCGGTATCACTCGGATTACTGCAGCGTTTTTTGCAGCCTTTGCACTATGCGATATCGGTTCCATCCATCCGGCAGATATTTTTTCTGTCCTGATCTTTGCAGGCATGCTCCTCCTTTTTTCTCCAACGCTGACGCAAAGGCTGACGAATATCGGAGCAGCTTCTTCTGTGCTTCCGCGCCATTTTTATCCAATATGCAGACTTCTCGCAGTTCTCTACACCTTATTTTATGCAGCAGCAAAGCATGCTGAACTGTCCGGCAGCTTTGACAGCCGCATATTCAGACTTGCATTCCTGGCGGCTGCGGTTATCGGTCTGTATTTTATATTCTTCCGATTCTGTGAACTGTCCATGCTGTTTCTTGCATCCAGACAGCAGCGGCGTTTTGCCCAAAACACTTTGCAGCAGCCTGATGGTGCATGTCCTGTACCCCCAGCCATATCTGCAGTGCATGCCCTGTCCCGCAAACAAAAGCTGCTCTGTTACTTCGGTCTGCTCTTCTGCTGGCTATTCTGGTTTCTGTACCAGTTTCCCGGTGTTCTGACCCCAGACAGCATCAGCCAGTTTTCCCAGGCTACCGGCCTGATCCCGTTCAGTAACCACCACCCGATCCTGCACACGCTTTTGTTCTCCCTGTTTTACCATATCGGATTTTTTCTGACCGGAAGCATAAACACCGGAATCGCCTGTTATGTATTGTTCCAGATGTGCACTATGGCCGCTATTGAAACCTATACGCTATCCCTCCTCGCAAGATCAGGCGCTTCACGCCTCTGGCTGATTCTGTCTTTTTGTTTCTGGGGGCTCGTTCCATTTCACGCAATTTTTGCCGTAACCGTCTGGAAAGATATTCTTTTTTCCGGATTTATGCTGTTATATCTTTGCTTTTTATATGAACTGCTCTGCAACCCGGATAACCGTCCGGGCATTTGGGCAGGGCTTTCCCTTTCCGGCTTTTTCGTCTGCACCCTGCGTTCAAACGGGCTTTATATCTTCCTGTTCACCCTCCCGTTTGTTCTGTTCGCATTTCGCCGGACATGGAAAAAAATGTTTGCCGTGCAGGTCGGCATACTTCTTTTATCCCTGATCATCACCGGCCCTGTATACACTGCCTGTCATGTTGAGCGCGCTTCCTTTACAGAATCCCTCTCCATTCCTCTGCAGCAGATTGCCTGTGTCGTTTCTAACGGTCGACAGCTGAGCGCAGAGCAGGAAATGCTCATCGATGATGTAGTCGATACTTCCCTGATTCCGGAGTATTACAATCCGGTGATCTCCGATCCCATCAAGGCACTCGTCTCCTACAACCATGCCGATGCGATCATCCGGAATCCTTCAAAATATTTCACCCTCTGGATTCAACTCGGTATTTCTTACCCGGGCGATTATCTCCAGGCCTTTATCGATCAGACAAAAGGATACTGGTTCCCCGCCCCGGCTGCTTTACGCACGAATGAAGGGATTTCTCCGAACGAAATCGGACTTTCCTGGCCGCATCTTCTGCGGGGTCAGTTTCCGGTCAAAATCAGTGAAATTCTTTTAAAGCTTCCTGATATGCTTCCGGTTTACGGTATTTTGTGGAGCATCGGCGCGTACTTCTGGGCTGTCCTGTATTTTGCCGCATATCAGTTTTTATACGGACAGCGGCGGTTTCTCGTGCTCTTTGTACCGTTTATCGGAACTGTACTTACCCTGCTTCTGGCAACTCCTGTCGCCTCCGATCTGCGCTACGCTTATCCGCTCATCCTTGCCGCGCCGTTTTTCATTGCGCTGCCGTATTGCCGTCTTCAAACCTCCCGTCTGCAAAAATGAGATGGGAAACGTTGTAAAACTGACAAAAAAAGTGTAAAATAAAAAATCAGGGGATGGCATTTTGCCTAATTTAGTTTCCAAAGAGAAAGAGGTATTTTATGGACTTTTTTAACGCACTGATTCACAACACGGTTTTTATGTCCGCAGTTACGGGGTGGTTCGCTGCACAGGTCATCAAAACAGTGATTTATACCTGTATCACCAAAAGCTTTGATCCGGAACGTTTAGTCGGAAGCGGCGGCATGCCCAGCTCCCATTCCGCCACTGTCTGCGCACTCGCAACCGCAGCCGGAATGCAATACGGCGGCAGCAGCTTTGAATTCGCCATTGCCGCTATTGTAGCGATTATCGTTATGTATGACGCCAGAGGGGTGCGCCGGGAAACCGGTCTCCAGGCACAGGTCATCAATGAAATGATGGAATTCTGGGAAAAGATGGGACAGCCGATCTCCTACGAAGAAAAGCTCAAGGAATTCGTCGGCCATACCCCTTTACAGGTGTTTGTCGGCGCGCTGCTCGGCATCCTGATCGCCGTATTGTACGGCCTGTTCCTCGGTTAAATCTTTATCTGCTTGCGCCTTCCTGCAGACAACTTTCGTGTCTGTAGGAAGGCGCATCTGCGTTATAACGTTTTTTCCCGTAAAAATCTGCCCTCCTGACACAGAATTTTCACAGTTATTCTGTATAGTGATAACTAAGAAATTTGATGGAGGACATAAAATGAGCCAACAAAAAGTAGACCGTTATAAACAGGAAAAAGCGCATCGCAAAGAATGTCTGGAGAAGGAAAAGAAACGAAAAAAGCACCTTCGCATCTGCAGTTATTTCGTACTTGCAGTAATCGTACTTGCGATTGCTTTTGCAATTTACCGCCACTATACTCCCAAGACAGAGACGCCGGCAGAAACAGAAACCACTGTCGAAAGCGTAATCGAAACAACTACAGCTGAAGAAGGCACTGTAGAAGAAAGTACCGCAGCCAAAACAGAGGACACAGATACGGAAAGCACCTCTGAAGAAACCGCTGATATAGAAAGCGCTGCAGAAGAAACAGATGCGGCTGGCACGGAAAGCACTGCAGCTGATGGGGAAGCAGCCCAGGCGGAAAGCGCTGCTGAGTAAAAGGATTATCATGAAAAGACTCCCATTTCCGGTGACAAATGGAGAATGATTCCTTCTTCATTTGCCACCGGAACGGGAGTCTTTTTATTCCTGATAATAGCATGCTCACAGAGCATGCATTACTTTCTTGCTATCAAATACAGGTCACAATACAGCAGCTCTCTGATCTTTTCCATCTTCACATCACCGCCCATTCCATCTGCAACGGCCTGCAGCGCCTCCTCAATCTGCTCCATTCTGGAAACATATACAAGCACCTGATCCGCCTGCCGGATTGTATCATCCTCCACAGTCGAAATATCTGCAAGGCTCGCAAAATAAATTTCATCATACTGCATCAGCTCCAGTGAATCGTCCCAGATCATCCAGGTCAGGTTGGGATTATAAAAATAAACGACCGGTTTCTCTTTATGCTCCTGCGCAAACGCGATGTTTTTTGTGTCCTCTTCATAAAGAAACAGCACCTTTCCATCCGCCAGCCCTCGAATCTGTCCTGTTGCCAGCACCAGAAATACCGCCAGAAGCACATAGCCGGCTGCTTTATCGTGCACGGACCGTTTTTCCGGAGCAAATGTATCTCTGGTATCGCTGATTTTCCCCGCAGCGCTTTTTACAGCAGTCCCTTTTCTCATAGTCAACACGAAAAGCTTCTGTCCGAGCAGTACAAATATAACCATCATCAGCAGCAAAATCAGCCCGTAGACCGGAATCTGATATCGGTTCGCTTCCTCCGCCGTCAGGAGCGCTGTTTTGGTCACGACAAGGAAATAACCGAGTACTGCTGCCGCCGGAATCCAGAAAACACGCCGTGCTTCCCAGAATGATTCGCGGAAAGCGTCAGCCTGCCGGTTCGAATTTTCCTGCGTGGCTGCGTACTCTTCTGTCTGCTGCCCAGATTTCTGCGCAGTCGCAGCGACAGCTTTCCGTCCGGCTTTCATCCGTCCAATTCCCCAGACCGTCAGCGCCATCAGGACAAGCAGCAGAACAAATCCGTACAGCATCGACCCGAAGGCATATTCATTGAGCAGTCCTGCGAAGAACCGGAATCTTCCAAGCGTATTGCCAAGGTCGAAGAACGCACCCATCGCTTCCGTCCCCCGGTATCCCCGAAAAATATGGCTCAGACACGCCGGATAGCTGACTACGGCAAGTAGCATCGCTCCGATCACAGCAGTCGCATAAATGAGGCAGTCTTTCCATTTCTGCCCCCAGCTTTTCTGCTCTGCACGTTCTAACAGCAGATACAGCTCCATCGCCGCTGCCAGGAAAAACAGATAAACAGCAAAATAGTAATGCGTCAGAAAACCGAGATAAACAACCGCCATCAACGGCAGATAAAAGGAAAACCCGCGTTTTCTCTCCTGCAGGCTTTTTACATGCAGCCAGGTCACGAGCAAAATCCACAGAGCCAGAAGCATATACATTCGAACCAGCATAACGCCGGAATAAACCGCCGGGTTAAAACCATACATGAGGCACACTCCGAAAATCATCACTCGCGTAATACGCTCCGGAACGTCCGCCGCCGTTACACAGGTCTGCGCTTTCCCACCAGGCGCAGCCGCGCTCCTCAGCGCACCCATCACAATCCGCCGCGTCAGCTTCGCCAGCACACTCCAGCTCAGAACGAAAAGCACTATATTCAGTCCAATTCCTGACCATTTGCTGAACCTTCCGGGAAACAGCGAGCATACCGTATGCAGCAGCAGATAGTAAAACGGCGGATGCACGTCATAGGTCTGCATGCGCGTAACCGTCCCATACTGAAACCGCTGCCCCGGCAGAACCCGGAATTCGTCTACAATCTCGCTGCCCGGCTTCCACTCCCGGTCGGTCGGCACCAGACCGATCGACACGTTGGAGGAATAATAGGAATAATATTCATCATAATGGAACCCTGCTTTTTTACTTCCAAAATAAAAAATCGCAATCAGCTGCACCAAAAGCAGCATACCAAGGATCAGATACCAGTTTCGTTTCTTCACATTCCCTCCTGCCCGCAGACGCAGATTTACGTTCTGCAGTTCTATCATGCGTTGTTTTTTGATAAACATTTCTTTTTATAATAGTACCATGTTCTATTTTAATTTATTTTTCTGCATAACTCAAGAAAGCATTCGCACAGTTTCGTAAAACAATAGAATGCACGCTCTGCGAGCATTCTATTGTCATGAATTCAGTTCGTCCATGCCATTCTGCAGACACGTTCGAAGTAAGCAGAACAATTCGTGGATATAGCCTGTATCCCCGACTATCTTCCACCTTTCAAAGAACTCTTAAAGGATCTGAGTGAGGCTTTATCGTATACAGGAATAATTAAGATTTAATATCGTTTTATGTAGTGACAAACCAATTTTGCTACGCTATAATTGTTACAGTTGTGTGACGCAGAGACGCTTCACACTTTTTTGTGCGGGCAGTAGGATATCCTGTGTATGGATTTCCGTTTTCCGCATTCGACGATTTATAAGAAAGAGAGGAACCAAAATGAAGAAACTGGCTGTATTTCTGCTGACCGGTCTGACATGCGCATCCATGCTGTTCGGCTGCGGAAGCAAAAATGACACCGTAGAAACCGTTCCGGTAGCTGAGGTGCAGGAAAGCACTGCCGCTCCTGCTGAAACAGAATCTGAGACGGAAACAGAAACCGTTGATGAGGATGTTCCTCCGGAAGAAGGCATGGTAAAAAGTGACCTGACCGGCGAATGGATCAGCGGCGATCTCGCAGATCAGCGTCCAATCGCAGTTATGATCCCCGATGAAAATGCAGCGCTCCCGCACTACGGGCTTTCCAATGCTGATATCCTGTATGAATGCAGCGTAGAAGGCAACATGACCCGTCTGATGGCTGTTTTCAAGGATTGGAAAAACATTGAACGCATCGGCAATATCAGAAGCTGCCGCGATTATTATGTTTACTGGGCAAAAGAATGGGATGCAATTTACTGCCATATCGGCGGTCCGTTCTACATTCTGAACGCGATCAATGATCCTACTACCAATAATATCACCGGTGCTGTTCTGGCAAGCGACCCTTCCCAGAAAAAAGGTCTGTACGACGCAGCCTTCTACCGCACCAGCGACCGTAAAGCTCCGCATAATGCTTATACAAGCGGCGATCGTATCGACAAGGCGGCGCAGGCGCTCGGCTATTCCGAAACCTATACTGAGAACTATCAGAGCGATCACTTCAAATTCGCTTCCACAAGCAATCCGAACACGCTGGAACAGTACGGAAGCAGTGCAATCCCTGCAACCAAGATCGATCTGGCAGGCGCTTACCCGATTACCAAGACCTATTTCGAATATAACGAAGAAGATGGTCTGTACTATCGCTTCCAGGGTATGCAGAAAGGCGACCAGAAGCATATGGACGGCGCCAATAACAAACAGCTGGCATTCAAGAACGTTTTAGTTCAGTTTGCTTATTATGAAACCCGTGATGCGAAGGGTTATCTGTCTTTCCAGTGCCACGACGACACCAAAGACGGCTACTACTTCACAAACGGCAAGGGCATCCATGTAACCTGGAAAAAGACCAGCGACTTCGCACCGACCAAGTTCTATGACGACAACGGCAACGAAATCGAAATCAACCCCGGCAAGACCAACATCTGTGTAGTTGAGCAGGGTAAATCCATTGACGCGGAATAATTTGTTCTGACATATCAATCGCCCTATCCGGCAGGTATTTTTTAACTGCGGATTGGGCGATTTTTACTTTTTAATACTCTTTCAAGTCATTTCGGACAAATCATGTCGACTTTTTACAAGTTACGTTTTAATGAAAGACAGAATCCACTTTTAAAACCATTTCCAGTGTCCCAAGAGCGCTGCTATCTCTAGTGAACCCATCCGAAAACTATCATCGTCCGCTTCCTCCTGGTTATTTAAGAGTTCTTCTACCTCTACTGTGCTCATCAGAAGGTCATCGGCAATCTTCTCTATGCTCTCGCCCCGCTGGTATTTGCCCGCTGCAAGGTTCGCAAGACCTTGTTCAATTCCTTTCGCCAGAGCTTCCTGATAAAGTTCTTTTGATCGATAAGTTAATACCTTTCCTCCCATAACTTCAGCCACCTCCTTTTCCACATTTTCATATTTTGACGCCAGTTTTTCCACAACAGTACGGGATAGTTCACACAACGCCCCACCTGTGACTGACCTCATGCGTCCGTTTTTACACTCCTGATCCAGCATTTCTGCCACCCTCTCGTATTCTCTTCTCAGTTTCTCAAGACGCTCTTCATCGCTGTCGATCTGCGACAGTTCTTTTTCATACCGGAAGATATAAAACGGAATCAGCATCCATAAACGCCGTTCAAAAATATCCTCCAGCGTGTAATTTTTTACTTTCAGAATCGGAATGCCATATTTTAATTCTTTTCGTGCCGCACGGATGCAGATTTTCAGTTCATCCGGCGTATTTGGATTGCTTCTTAAATAGATTACTGCTGAATCAGGGAAATCTACATACAGCACGCCTTCCCTGTATTCTGCATTTAACAACGCGATCTGCGTGTCATACTCCCACATCCGAATTTCCATCGTTCCGTCCGGCGTGCTCTGGCATTCCAGATGGTAGTATTTCGATATTCCTGTTAAAGAAATCAACGTCATGTTGGAATCCGTAATCCGCTTCTCTTTTTTTCCATTCGGATTTCTGATAAAGATTTCATTTGTACTCGACAATACCACTTCCTGACCTGTGTAATCCGTCCCAAACAGTTCATTGATTAATGGAATCACCAGCTCCGGGCAGTCCTGCAGCAAGGTTCGAAAAGCATCATCATAAGGTGTATTGATTGTTTCCATCGTTTGCCTTTCTGGTTCGTTCAGCTTTATTCAGTTTTTATGTTCTATTCAGTTTTTTGTGAAAGCAAAAGAAACGCATCTGCCGGTTCTGTTCATTTTTACGGTATTCACCAAAGTTTGCGCGCTTAAACTTCGGCTCATTGCCTCACAGAAATCATTCGCCGATTCTGGCTTGAAAAGATAGAAGATAGCCGGATACACCGCTATACGATGCTCCGCTTATAATAGATTATCTGATTTCCTGATTTCTAAAATGTTCCTATCAGCAGGAACTGTAACATTATTATACAAAATACTTTTTCCAAATTCAATCTGTCGCCATTCAAATTTATAAAAACTTTATAACGTATGTTACAGTTCACTCGCGGTTTCTTGTGGGCAGATTCCATGCTCGCATGAGAATCTGCCCACAAGAAACCACGAATGGCACGTGTGAACTGTAAACATAACATATGGCTGCCGCGCAGGGAAATTTCCCTATACGGCAGCCATTTTTCAGTCTGTATTTTCTTCATACAACAAACTGCGTTCCTCTCCGGACAGACGTGGCACATACCAATTGTCGTCCGGATCATCCAGTGAGGAAATAATTTTGTTGGACACATACCGCACTGCAGCCGCAGCATTTTCCATCGGGCGCACGGTCACCTCATGAACGAGCGCTCTGGAACTTCCGAGATAGGGGAAAACAGCATGCACAGTGAGCGTTACCGTCCCGTCGTCATTTTCCTGAAACGCTGTCACCTCCGGGTACGGATGCTCCGGGTACTCTGACTCATAAAATCCACGCGGATAATATTCATATGTGTCATCTTTCTCCCGGTAAATCGTTTTTTTGCGCAGAATGTCTGTTTTTACATTCAAAAACTCCTGAATAACCGATTCAAACTCTTTTGACGGAATTCCGTACGCTGTGCTGTTGCCAGCATTTTTTCCACTCTGCCACGGGATTTTCCGATGATATATCTGCGGATAAAAAACATCGAACAGATCATAAAAGTCCAGCTCTCCGAAATCCGTTTCATCCCAGTCTGTCAGAAACAGATTGTTGCATTCATAGCCGACCGGCAGGAGCGCTTTTTCGTTCCATTCCCGGCAGGCTTCGTCCAGAGGCTCCACCCGCAGCGCCGCATATTCCTTAACGTCGCTGAGCGTCATCACATACATCTCATCCAGCGCCCCGATTCCGGAAAACATCAGATAACCGTCCTCCGTGTACGACCAACTGTCCGCTGTAAAATGTTCTTCCGTCTTTTTGCGCATCATTTCATCTTCATAATGATAATAGTTGCGTGTCACATCGAGATTGCCTTCTGCCGCCTGCAGCTCGTACTCCACAAAGCCACCGTTCCAGTCAACTTCAACAATTTCTATCTGTGACTCCTGCTGATCCGTCGCCCGCCTGCAGAAACGCTTTACCTCTGATGCCCGCACCATATCGACCCTATTTTTCTGGTCTACCGCAGGATATCCGTTTTCTCCAAACTGCTTTACGATATGCGCAATGGTCTCTTTTTCCCCGAGCCGTCCGCTTCTGCCTGCTTCCCGATACAGCTCAAGACAAACATCTTCCATCCGTATTTTCGGCTCTTCATCCTCTTCCAGCACAATCACTGTTTCCGCCTCGGTATCCACATCCTGCAAGGTCTCTCGGGACGGTTTTCCACAGCCCTGCGCCACAAATGCCAGACTGATACACAACGTAACCATGCATATCAAAAATCTGCGATGCTCTGCGAATCTCTTTTGTTCTGTCTGCATAATTCTGCCCATCTTCCTCAGTTTCTGTCTTTCGTCGTAATTTCCATCAGCCTGTCTTCTTCGTCGTCTACGAAAGGATTTACAATTTCCTGTCATTTGAAAATCAGAAAACAGGGCAAGAGTCCTGCTCTCGCCCTGCGCTTCTTATTCATGACAATAGAATGCTCGCAGAGCGTGCATTCTATTGTATCGCAATTGCTTTTTCGATCTCCGCGTTCACCCGTTCTCTTAAGGCTAGCAACCATTCTTTTTCTTTGGGATAGCGCTTGAATGTGATCGGTTCATCCGTTCCTTCTGCGATGATTTCACAGACTCTTTCCCTGCCGACCAGCGATTCCAGCAGTTCAAACGCACGCACATCCTGCATCACCTGCTGCATCAGCATCAGACGGATAGATTCCTCCGGTACGCCGCCCTCGCCGGGATAAACCAAAAATGCATCGCCGGACGGAAATGCTTCTCCCGCGTCCGTTACCGCATACGGATTGATGTGCTTGATCGAATACTGGCTGTTATAAAAGTTAAAGCCCCAGTGTAGAAATCCACTGATTTTATACAGATACAGCTGCACACCGAGGATTCTGGTACGCGCAGAAGGCATCGCCATGAACCGGTTGGAAACCTCCTTCCACTGTCCGGTGCAATAATAGGTCCACAGTCCTTCCATTCCTCTTTCCAAAAACGGCTCCATGCAGTTTGTTCCGGGTGCAAACAGATCGACCAGGCCTTTTTCACAAAATCCAACGTCAGAAAGCGCATCAATCGTATGAAATCCCTGAATATAGGGTAGTACCATCTCCCGCGCTTTTTTATAATCCTCTAAAATCTCCTCGCCGGGTTCATCTGAAATATGGAAAAAGACATTATCCTGCAGTCCCTGTTCTTTCAGGAAATCTGTCAGGGCAGTCAGATATTGTGCCAGAAAATCCGCATATTCCGGGCTCTGTGCGTCCGTGTGCCAGCCAAACTTATGGCGAAGCGTGCCGTCCTCCCAGACCATAATCTTCGGTGCGCACTTAGCGCCCCACTGGGTAAATAGATGCGCCATTTCAAAATGCGTAATTCCGGCAAAGCGGCAGATTCCGATCCAACGCTCCAGTTTCGAAAAATCGAAGCTGTAGGTATCCCCGTCCTTGCGGATGTCCAGCAGCTGAACCGTCGTGCGCTCGCCACCCACCGCAGTGTCCAGAGGCGGTGTAAATACGGGTGTCAGAATTGTATTGATGCCACGCGCCGCGTACAGGCGGATAAAGTTTTCCAGAATCTTCCAGTGCTCTTCGCTGAAGGGTTTTACATGATAATAGTCTGCCAGACAGTCGGAATGGAACCATTCCGTATGCAAAAGCTTCTGGGGCGGAAGCGACGCATCGACCACATGCAGGTCGGCTTTTAACGTCTCTTTTTCTCCGTCCTCAGTTTCTGCTTCGATCACAATGGCATAGTCCCCTCCTGCAAGCTCTACATCCACCGTCACATCCAGCCACAGGCTGCGCCACTGTCCGGGCACTTCTTTTGTCAGATATTTTTTGTCCGCACCATCGTCCTCTGTATCCAGATCGCGCAAAAGATCCGGATACATCCCGGGTACGATGCGCAGATAGTTATCGTCCTGCTCCTTATGACACGGATAAGCCGAAGGAACCAGCTCAACCCGGCGCAATCTCGTCTCAATTTTTTCCGGCGCTTTTACGGAAACCTTCCAGTAACGTCCCCAGTCTGCCGTCCCAAAATATGCAATCACACAGGATACGGTTTCCCGATGCAGCGTTGAAAGGCGAATGCTCCCCTGTCCATCCGGCACTTCCTCTGCGAACACCTTTGTCAGCGTGTCCGTAATTTTCCAATTGTTCCCCATGAGTTCCTCCTTGCCCCCTGATTTTGTATACGCTGTCTGCAGATTCAGTCAATATGGGCGCTTTTTGCGTCTACACTAAGCGTATCATAAAAAGGGCAAATCGGCTATGGTTTCTTTTTATTCCAATGTCTTGTCGCTAAATAAACAGCGTGCATCCCTGTTTCCGGAAATGCTCTATTTTTTCATCCAGCACACACTCTTTTATTCCGAACTTTTCTGCAAGACAGCTTTTACACAGAAACGATGTACTGCCCCGGTTGACAAATTTCCGATAAGCTCCCCGATCCAGCTGGGTCAGCTCCTTTCCGCATTTCATGCAGGTGTCCATTACAGATCAACGACCTTGCAGCGGTAGACTGCACAACCATAAGGCTCCAAGGCCTTACGGACCGTTCCGTTGAGTGAAGGCAGATCTTCCCCGGTCCAGACCTCCTTCATCTGCAGGGTTTTGCCGGTGCTCATCGGAAGACCGACTTCGTCCAGATTCAGATTTGCTACTACGCTTTCGTCCTTTAAGTTGAAGAAACCGATTGCCAGATCGCCATTGGAAAGCTGTCTGGAATAAATGAGGACATCGTCTCCGCTCCAGATTCCGTCCAGGCGGATCGGTTGACGGCACAGAGGATCCTGATTGATCGCAATCAGCTCTTTATTTTCCAGAATCTTCTTCGTCTCTTCATTCATATTGCGGATATCGCAGCCAATCATCAGCGGAGAGCCAAACAGCGCCCAGATGGAATAATGCGTTCTGTACTGAACGTCGTTGCAGCCGCTTAAACCAACGTTTCCTTTGCCGTACATGCCGACAACCAGCATATCCATATCATTAAAGCAGCCGACGCTATGATACGGATGAAGCTTTGCCTGCTGTTTGGTCAGATCCTTGATCGATTCCCAGCTGTCGAAAATATCGCCGGTGGAACGCCACATGCTAGCGCCGGTTTCCTTAATCCATTCATGCGTCTGATCAGCGCCCCAGGAGCATGCGGAAAACAGGATATCCCTGCCGCAATTTTCCAACGCGATGCCCATTCTGCGGTATAAATATTTTCCCGGAATGATGTTGCTGTGATAGCAGTAATCGTATTTCAAAAAATCCACACCCCAGGATGCAAATGTGTCTGCATCGATAAATTCATGCTCGAAGCTGCCTGGATATCCGGCACAGGTCAGGTTGCCCGCACAAGAATACATACCAAATTTCAAGCCTTTGGAATGCACGTAATCCGCAACCGCTTTCATGCCGTGTGGGAACTTCTCCGGATCTGCAATCAGACGGCCTTCCTCGTCTCTCTTTCTTAAAGACCAGCAGTCGTCAATGACCAGATACTCATATCCGCAGTCCAAAAGCCCCTGCTCCACCATTTTGTCCGCAGTTTCCATGATCAGTTTTTCATTGATATTCTCACCAAATGTGTTCCAGCTGTTCCAGCCCATCGGCGGAGTTAATTTTACCATACCCCTTGACCTCTCTTTCGTTATCCGTTATCGTGATTGTAGCATGACACTTTTGTTCTCTTCCATGGTTTTTTGTTGCAAATACATGGATTATTTGTTCACATCAAAATCAGGAGGTCTCTTTATGAATTCATCTGTTTTTGGGTCCGATTCCCAGCCCGGTCTCACCCTGCTTGCCACAGGCAGACAGGACTGCAGCGATCTGCATTCCTGGGGACCTGGTGTCCGCCCGGTCTATATCATCCATTATATTCTGCGCGGTCAGGGCTTTATCGATTATCATAAAAAAACTTTCCCCGTTCACACCGGCGAAAGCTTTCTGATTTATCCTTATGATACAATTCGCTATTATCCTGACCCGGGGAATCCATGGGAATATACCTGGGTGGAATTTACCGGAAAAGAAGCTGCCTCTCTGCTCGATCAGACCGCCTTTTCCCCTGCCGCGCCCGTCTGTCCCGCGATCTGCCCTGACCGGCTCCGACAGCTTTTTGCCGATCTGCAGCCCCTCGACCTTTATCACCAGAACCATAACGAAGCAAATGGTATACTCCGCACGCTGCTCGGTCTTTATGCCGATTATGCCCCGGCACCCGGTCTGCCCGCCTCTCCTGCTTCGTCCCTTCTGGCAAATGCAGTTTTTCTGATCCGCTCCAATTTTCATCATGAGTACTTCCATACCGAACAGCTTTGTCAGATGCTCGGGGTCAGCAGAAGCACGCTCTACCGCGCCTTTCAATCTGAACTGAACATTTCTCCCGGCGAATTTTTATCGAATTTCCGCATTCATCAGGCATGCCGCCTGCTCAAGCTCGGCAATTCCGTCAAAACAGCTGCTGTCTCCTGCGGCTTCTCGGATGCTTTTTATTTCTCCCGGGCATTTCACCGACGTATGGGCGTCTCACCGTCAGATTACCGCAGGCAGCCGCAAAAGCAGGACGCCGGAAGCGAATATTCGCGGCTGGTGTTCTGACCGGCGGAACGCACAGCCATGCGCTGCGGCACGGTCTGCAGGGCGACATCTCCAGGTACAGCGCAGCGCCTCACCAACGCCGTTCCGCCCAGTGCGGTTTCGCGCGCTGCAGCGTCTTCTGCCCCGATCGGTGGCTCTGCAGCTTTTCACCTGACCTCAAAGCCTTCCTCATAGCAAAGTTCGCGGTCCTCCTCTTCCACAAACTCTACGACAATCCTGCCACGCTGACTGATACGCTCCACAAACGAGTCTACCAATTTGGCCTGTCCCTGCAGCTCTGCTTCCACACGTCCATCCGTTAAATTTTTCACCCAGCCGGTCAGCTGCAGCTCTTTTGCCAGACACAGTGCGCTGTAGCGAAAGCCCACCGCCTGCACGCGTCCTGAAAAATAAATATGCTTTCGGATGCAGCCGGCTTTCTTCAACTGCTCCCGCTCTGTCTCCGAGAGTTCGCTTGCCAACTCTGTATCCCACTCCTCTGCGCATTTTGCTTCTGCAGACGGCTCTGGTTTTCTTCTTCCAGCTCTGGCAAAGAGTCTTTCCCAAAAGTCCATATATTTCCTTTCTCCTTTGTGGTGCGGTCCGGAATATGCCCGTACACAGTCCGTAAGTTCAGCGCTGCGTTCCGACATGTCCGCAGACTGCGTTCTGTCTCAGGTTTTCAACCGTGTCCGCAGACTGCGGAAAAAATCTTTCAGCATCTGGCTGCATTCTTCTTCCAACACGCCCTTAAACAGGCTGACCTGATGATTAAATGCCGGTTCCTGCAGCAGGTTATAGATTGATCCTGCGCAGCCTGCCTTTGGATTCATGCAGCCGATCATAACCTCCGGAATCCGCGCCTGCACGATGGCTCCGGCACACATCTGGCAGGGCTCCAGCGTCACATACAATGTGCAGTCCTCCAGCCGCCAGTCACCCAGCTTTTTACTCGCCCGCTTAATCGCTGTGATCTCCGCATGCGCCAGTGTACTTTTGTCCGTATTTCGTCGATTATAGCCTCTGCCGATCACCTGTCCGTCATGCACGATCACGCAGCCGATCGGCACTTCGCCGAGTGCTGCCGCTTTTTTTGCCTGTCGGATCGCATCCTTCATATATTTCTCATGCGTTGGGCGCTTTTCTTCCTGCTCCCGAAGCCACTGATCTTTTTTCGCCTGCTTTGCAGCCTGCCGCGCCGCTTCTTTTTCCTCTTCTGTACGGATTCTTGCCATAATTACTCCCTGTGTTTCGAATATAAAATGTCAGCTTTTCATGATCTGTACCGAGAACGCCCAGAAATCTGCTGAATGTTTCCAGAAAAAGCATACCAGCCCCTTTTCATTCCCGCAAGTGGGTTTTTGCTGTCTGCCATTTTTCCGATCATTGCTCCCGCCGGTTCGACCACCCTTGCTTAAATCTCCACCCGCTTCATATAATACCCGTAATCGCCCGGCGATGCGGATTCTTTTTCACCCTCAAAGGCTTCGAATCCGAACATTTCCGCCACCATTTTTTCCCGGTCATAGAAATTGCCGGGCACACCGATATAATACTGCCATGCATCCTTTTGACGGATTCTGCCCAGAATCAGATGACGGTAATTATAGTAGCCGTGCAGCAGAAAACTGTTATGTACCAACCTCTGATATTCCTTACACAGAACCACAAAGTCCTTCGGCGCAATGGAAAGATATTCCCGACTGTCGCGGAACGGATGAATTTCCGGGTACATCGTACACAGCTGCTCCCATTTATCCGCGCTGCAGACCGGCTCACGCGATGGAGAGGACGGCGATTTCGGCGCAGCGAAAGGAAAAGGAATCGTCGGCTCGGACGCTGACACAGATGGCGCTTCCGGAGTGGGCTGCCTCTTCGTTGCCGCGGGCTCCTTCGCCATAGTGGATTGCTCTGTTGCCGCAGGCTCCTTCGACATGGCGGACTGCTCTGTTTCCGCGGGCTCCTTCGCCATAGCGGACTGCTCTGTTTCCGCGGGCTCCTCCGACATGGCGGACAGCTCTATTTCGGCAGGCTCCTTCGCTGTGGACTGCTTTTCCATCTCGCTGCCGCGCCGCTCCGGATACGGAATAATTTCTCCAGCTCCGGGCTGCCGGGGTAAATTTGTCTGCGATGACCGCGCCTCCATCTGTTGGAACTGATCCCCTTGTACCTGCGATTGCTGCTGCAGCTGCAGCGCCTCTTTCTGTGCCGGAATTTCGACCGGTTCGTGCCAGTGTGCAATCAGCATTCTTTTTCCGGACAGTAAAATCCGAAGCTGCGCAGTCTGCTGCCAGCTTTCCTCCCGGCTGTTATCCAATTCGCCCGGCTCCGGCATCCGCCACACCATGCAGCAGTTTCCGTTACCGCCCTGCAAACTAATCCTTCCGACCGTTCTCTCATGTTCTTCCTGTAACCGAAACTCCCCGCAGTCCTTGCCCGGAAGGTTTTTAACTTTTACTTCCATCCGGTTGTGTCCGTTTTGTTCCTCTATTCTGACAAATCCGGCATTTTTGATTTTTACGCCGTCTTCCAGATAATCCAGATATGCGATTTGTTTTCGATATTCCGCCATGCCTGTCCTCCTTTTTCCATCCCATTCGTTTTTAAGAAAACCTGATAGTAACTTATGCCCCAACTCTGCATTTTATGATTCCAGTTCTGTATGGGTTGGCAAAATCATATATTCCGGTAACAGATATTCCCGCAGGATCGTATCCTTTCCCGGTCTGAAAATGTCCGGTGATTTAATCTCTGCAGAATGGAGCTTCCCATGGCAAATGTTCTCGCACATCTTTCCTCCATCCTCATTCCTGCCGTGATCTTCTTCATCATCGGCTATGGATGGATTCATAAATGCAATCTCTACGATGACTTTATAAACGGCGCAGCGGACGGTCTGAAAACGGTCGTCGGCATCGTCCCAACGCTCATCGGGCTGATGATGGCAGTCGGGATTCTGCGGGGCTCCGGGCTGCTGGATCTTCCGGGAAAGCTGCTGCAAAAATACGCCGCTGACAGTTCCATAAGCGGTATGTTCCCGGAGTTTTTCCCGCTCATTTTCATCCGCCTGTTTTCTTCTTCCGCGGCGACTGGACTGGTGCTCGATATTTTCAAAACCTACGGGACCGATTCTCTGGCAGGCCGCATCACGTCGATTCTGATGAGCTGCACAGAAACCTGTTTTTACACGATGTCTGTTTATTTTATGACGGCGCGCGTTTCCAAATCCAGATATACGCTGGCAGGCGCGCTGCTTTCTACCGCTGTCGGTGTCGTTATGAGCGTGCTGCTGGCATATCTGATGTAAATTTCCACAAAAACAGCGGACAGCTGCGCATCGAACGATGTGTGACTGCCCGCCTGCAAAATATGCTTCTGTTCAGCATCCAAATGCTATATCAACAATCTATCTCCGATCCATCACCCTGCAAAAAATCACTGCCGCAAACGTACTGACAAGTGTCGCCAGCACCGCAGGACCGACCACTGCGGCGGGACTGGCGCTTCCGTACTGGCTGCGATAGGCGATCATGTTGACCGGAATCAGCTGCAGGGACGAAATATTTAAAATCAGAAACGTACACATTTCATTGCTCGCCGTATCTTTTGGAACGTTTTTCAGATACCCCGTCTGTCTCCGTTTTTCTTCCAGCTGTGCAAGATCCTCCATCGCCTTTAAGCCCGCCGGAGTTGCCGCCCAGCCAAGTCCGAGGACGTTTGCAACAATATTGGTGGAAATTGACTCCCGCGCCGGATGATTTTTCGGAATCCGGGGAAATAAAAACGACACAAAAGGGCTGATGCCGCGCGTCAATGCAGCAATCAGCCCCGCCTGCTGTGCGATTTTCATCAGACCTGTCCAAAGTCCCATGATCCCGCACATCGTAATACATAAATCCACAGCTTCCCCGGCACTTTCCAGGGCGGCATTGGACACCGCCTCCAGATTGCCGGTAAAAGCTCCGTATAAGATTCCAAGAACAATCATTCCTGCCCAGATTGCATTCAGCATCGCGTTACCCGCTTTTCTTTCAGCCTATGCAAAACAGGAAGGCGTTATGCCTTTCCCTCCTCGATCGCAGCTTTGCGGCTGTTGATCCTACGGATAATTTCCATATCGAATTTAGGCTTTCTGCTATAGGTATAAAGACCGTTCATTTCCTGCTCTACATCGTACAGCTGGGTGTAGCAGAAGCCAAACATCTTCGGATTGTCCAAAAGCACATCCGTCAGACCCTTATAACGTGCAAGGAACTCTTCCTCGGTTCTGGGTCCGTCGCCGTAGCCCCAGCTGTCCTTGTTCACGCCCTCAACATCCCACTTGATGCCGCCGTACTCGCTGATAAATACCGGAATACCGACAATCTGTTTCTGTCTCGGCGCATGGTTATCCCATGCCAGGATGCCGTCCTTTGCATAGCTCTCATAATGGCTTGCGAACTCTTCCGGGTTCTGCTCGTAGTCGTGCAGATCGTAAATATCAGTAATGACATGGAAATTGCCGCTGGTATCGATGCAGGGTCTGGTCGTATCGTAGAGCTTCGTCATCCGATAGACAATTGCCAGAAGGTCGTCATCCTGCTTGCGCCCTTCATAATCCCATGTCTCGTTAAACGGGCACCAGCCGATGATCGCCGGATGATTGAAATCCCTTTCAACCACTTCCATCCATTCAGGCAGGAAGTTTTTCAATCCATCCGGTGCGCTCGGATCCATCCCCCAGTTGCCCTGCTCGCCCCATACAAGATAACCCAGACGATCGCAATGATACAGGAAACGTGGCTCGAACACTTTTTCATGCAAACGCGCGCCATTGAAGCCTGCTGCCATCGACAGCTTCACATCGTTTTCCAGTGCTTCATCGGTAGATGCGGTATAAATGCCGTCCGGATAAAATCCCTGATCCAAAACGAGTCTCTGGAACACGGATTTTCCGTTAATCAGCACCTTTTCCCCGGAAATTGTGACATTGCGCAGTCCGAAATAGCTGTGAACAGTATCTTCCCCAAAAGTAATTGTCAAATCATACAGTCTGCCTGCTCCAGCCTCCCACAGATGCACTTCGGAAAGAGGCAGCGTCACAACAACATTTCCGCCAGCAGTTGTGGTTTCCGCCTGACCACAGCGTCTTCCTTCATAAAACGCTTCTGCGCGGAACGATCCGTCGCCGACGGTCACTGCCTCGATCGTAATCGTGCCTGCTTCCACGTTCGGAAAGAAACGTGCTTTTTTCACATAATTTTCCGGCACGAACTCAAGCCAAACCGTCTGCCAGATACCGGTGGTTCTGGTGTATTCACAGCCATGGGAATAGTAGAGCCCACTCTGTTTGCCATGGGGCTGTTTGCCGCTTCTCAAATCATCCTCTGCGTATACGGCGATATCGTTTGCACCGGCCTGTGCATAAGCCGTGATATCGAATGTAAAAGAGGTATAACCGCCTTTATGCCGTCCAACCTCTGTTCCGTTGATCCATACGCGCGCATCATAATCCACCGCGCCAAAATGCAGCAGAACGCGTCCTTTTACCTCCACTTCGGTCAGTTCTACGGTCTTATGATACCATACGGCATCCATGTAATCCTTATAGCCGATTCCGCTCAGATCGCTTTCCGGGCAAAACGGAACGATAATCTTTTTCTCCCAATCCTTCTTTTCATAAAAACAACGGTCTACGCCGCTTTTACCAAAGTCGAAAGAAAAATCCCATTCTCCGTTTAAGTTTTTCCATGTGCTTCTTTCCCACTGAGGAAGCGGATGCTCCGGTCTGGGCATTGTGTTCATAATGATAGTTCCTCCTTTTATAAATCCCTGCTCTGTCGTTGTGCCTGAAAAAGGAATATTTTCAGGCATCTGTTCCTTTTTAGAATACACTTACACAGGCCTCCGAACAATCAAGAAAACACCATAAATCCCTGTAAAATTGCACAATCCTCTTTTTCCGTCAGATGCCCTCGCCATCAAATGCAGGAATAAAGCTTTCCTGCGCCGTTTCCTGATCCTGAATAAAGCCGTTTTCGATTCCGTTTTCTATCGCGAAATCAATCAGATCTTCGTATTCGTTCTCCGTCAGACGGCGCTGCAATCCCGTAAGGCAGGCGCTTTGCGTAAGCTTTGGCAGCGTCTTCTCCAGCACAGACGGAATCGGCGTGTACTGATTCATCAGACTGATATAAATCCGCTCCCCATAGGTTTTTAACAGATAGGAAAGCACTCTCTTCGAATCTGCCTCCTGTCCCGGCAGGGCAAGATGCCGCACGATAACGCCTTTTTTCATTAAAAATTCTGTGTCCTCGTCGGCTTCTTCACATGCGTCATTCATCTGCGGCGCTAAAAGCAGCGTCCCATCCGGCGCTGCAAAAACCGGCTCGCCGACCTGTCTGACCATCTCTGCAATCGCCGCTGCTGCTGTTTCAAAATAATCCGGCGCATTCGAAAGCAGCCCGGAAAGCGCTGCAGATTCATATTTCAAATCGGGCAGATAAATATCCACAAGCCCGTCCAGCAGCTGCAGCGTGCTGACTTTTTCATAAGAAGAGGTATTGTATACAATCGGGATCCGCAGTCCCTCCCGCTTTGCCGCCCGCAGCGCCGGAACAATCAGCGGTACAAAATGCGTCGGTGTCACGAGGTTGATGTTGTTCGCGCCCTTTTCCTGCAGTTCCAGAAAAATTTCTTTCAGGCGTTCCACCGAAATTTCCCGTCCGGCTTCTCCTGCCGCAATATCGTGGTTCTGGCAAAACACGCACCGCATCGAGCAGCCGCCAAAAAACACTGCACCCGAACCTGCCGTGCCCGAGATGCACGGTTCTTCCCAGTAGTGCAGCGCTGCCCTTGCCGCCCGCAGCGTCCCCGTCTGCAGGCAGTAGCCGATCTGCCCCGCCATACGGTTGACGTGGCAGTTACGCGGACAGAGTGTGCAGTCTGTCAGCAGCTTTTCCAGATTTTCCGGCAGAGACAGAGTCCCGCTGTTATCCTTTTTGATCGTTTCCACGTTTTATTTCCTCTTTCTCTTCGTCTTGATACAATTCCATTCCCGGGAATGAAAAACGAGTGAACTGTAACTAAAAAACGCCCGGAGAAATTCTCTTCCTCCGGACGCCCATATTCTTCCGGGCTTCTCCCGAAAGACTGTTCTCTTTTTCAAAGACCGTGCGGCACGCTTCGAACCGAAACCCATATCCGTTACCTTTACAGTTAACTCCGCCAGGCACCCTTGCGGCACACGGGAATTTCTGTTTAGTGCTGCTTTGTTCCCAACCTGACACGGTTCACAGACACCCGTTGCGCAAGACCCAAACTTCATCGCCACTTATAAAGGGCAGCAATATGAGCCAAAAGCCCTCGGCGTACCATCACCCCTGCTATAGCGGATTTCAGGTTCAGGGGGCCGCTGCTCCCCCGGCTGCACGGTGGTTACAGTATAATCATTTTCCTGAGATTTGTCAATCAGATTCCGTTCAGCTCGATCAGTTCCTTCACTTCCAGCAAATCCTGCACACAGTAATCATAAATCTGACGAATTTCCTCGTCCGGCTGTACCATATCCGGCACCATAACCGCCGTCATTCCCGCAGCCGCAACCGCACGGATTCCGTTAAAGGAATCCTCGATTCCCATCGCATTTTCCGGCAAAACGCCGACTGCCTCACAGGCTTTTAAATAAATATCCGGTTCCGGCTTACTTTTTTCCACCATATCACCGGAAACAATTTCCTGAAAATATCCGCTAAGGCCGGCGCGCTCCAGATGCTTTCTGACAAGCGGGCCTTTCGTAGACGATGCGATCGCCGTTTTGATCTGCTTTTCCTTCAGATATTCCAGCAGCTCCCTTACACCCTTTTTAATTGGAAGCTCCCGTTCCAGACTCTCCTGAAACAACGCCATAAACCGTTCCCGATATTTTTCATAAGGAAAGGTTCCATTCGGATACCAGGGCTCCTCCGTCTCCATAATATGTCTGCGAAGTGACGCTTCATTTCGTCCGCAGCCGCCATAGACTGCTTCCTCCGCCAGCGTAAGTCCCAGCTGCTTTGCCGCCTCAAAACAGCATTCGCAGCTCATTCGTTCCGTATCGAACAGAACGCCGTCCATATCAAAAATTACCGCTTCCAGCTTTTTCATTTTAATCCTCCATCACACCAGTCCCATCGTCCGGAAAATAAACAGCCATCCAGTCATCGTCAACGCAGAAAACAATGTTGTCAAAACAACGACGCTGGATGTCAGCGTGCCGTCGTGTCCCATATTTTTCGCCATAACAAAGCAGCTCACCGTGCTGGCAGAGCCGAGCATCACGATCAGAGCAATCAGATGCTCATGTGTATAGCCGAGCATCACGCCAATTGGAAGAAAAATTGCCGCCAGACCGATCAGCTTGATAAAGGTTGCAACAATCGCCGGTTTGATTTTTCCGGCAGCCTGCTTTAAATCGAACGAAGCACCCAGCGCCATCAAACCAAGCGGGGTCGCCAGAACGCCGACATTGGAAACCGTTTTGTCCAGAATTTTCGGCATCGGAAGGCGCAGTCCCGACCAGATCATACCGGCTAAAATACCGAGTATAATCGGGTTTGTTACAATTCCCTTTCCTGTCTTTAAAAGCAGCGCCTTGTCCACTTTTCCGCGCTCCGGCTTTAAAATCGACAGAATAACGACTGCCATCACATTGTAAAGCGGCACGGTTCCGATAATCATCAGCGGCGCCATTCCGGCGTTTCCATAAATATTCTGAATGATCGCGATTCCCATCAGCGCCGCGCTGCTCCGGTAAGATGCCTGCACGAACTCGCCCTGAATGGATTTATCTTTTAATAAGAGGGAAATCAGGTAACAGATCCCGATTCCGAGAAATGTTGCAGCAAAACAGTACACAACATAACCCATATCCCAGACTTCCGCAAGGTCAACTGTCGCCAGATCTTCAAACAGAAGCGCCGGCAAAGCCACCTGAAAGACAAATTTGTTAAGGCGTTTGGTAAAAAGCTCGTCTATCCAGCCGATTTTCTTAAACAGACACCCCAGCATCATCGTCAGAAAAATCGGTACCGTCGCATTCAGACAAAAAAGGAGATTTTCCATTCTTATAAAACCGCCTTTCCGGTCAGGTAAAAGTTCGACCATGCCCGGTTCCCTACAGCATCCTTTAATTCTACCCGCACAAACGTTTCATGCGGTTGGATCTCATAAACGGCTTCTTCCACGCATTCCCCGACTGTCGCGCGATCGTCCGACCATACCGCATCCGTGAAAAAGACGATTTCCCTCACCGGCGTGCTGTGCACGATCAGACTGTTATCCTTTTTCTCAATCCAAAAACGAGGCCCCTGGGATGCATAAAAACGCCCCTGAGCAATCGCTTCCAGGATTGCATCGCGGCTCAGCTCATCCGCCTGCACCATCAGGTAAGATTTTGTTTCGTCGCCTGTGTACTGATGCGCGTCGTCTGCTGCCATGCAGGGCAGCACATATCCCTGCGCTGCCAATTCATCCAGGATGATGCCCGAATAGGGTCTACAGTTCCACGGCACGCCCGACGTCGTATTATAAATCTCGCAGCCGTCCAGATCTTTTAACAGACGCACCTCGCTCGCCCGGTTCATCGACCATGCCGGATGCGCCAGAATTGCAATGCCTCCGGCTTCATGAATCCGATCGATCATCAGCTGCGCCTGCTTTTCTTGTAATTCCGGTCCTTTTTCCAGCTTCGGCTCCTTCTGCATACCGATTCCGACGACATGATAAATGCCGTCCCTGACATTGTTGCCAACGTCATATTCTGCTCCGCTCAAAAGCAGAAAATTTTCCTCCTGGCGCTCTTCTCCCATAAACCAGTGATCCGTCAGGGCAAGAAAGTCGTAGCCTTCCTCCCGATACATTCCGATAACTTCTTCCGGCGACAGACGACCGTCAGAATTGGTGGAATGGGTATGGAGATTCCCTTTATACCATTTTTTCCCGAATTGATCTGTTATCATAGATTCTTTTGTTCCCCTTTTCTTTTTGCTTCGATCCATGCTCCCACACCGGGAGCCTCGTCATGTGATTCCCGTTTGAACACTTTTCATGCTCTCATCGTAGTGTAGCATGACGATTTTTGATCTGCAAGCCCTGCTTTCCTGTTCCGTCGTATCTTCCTGATACCTGCCTTGCATCTTTCTCCTGTTTTGCTTATAATAGGGATGAATACGTCCCCATTATTCGTTTTAGGAGGCACTATGGATTCGAAAGACCTTTACAAAGAACTGGAAAAAGATAACGCTGCCCAGATCATTCTCGCCCTCTCAAATCTCTACAACCAACTGCGCCAGCAGCGGCTGGTCAAATGGGTAGAAGCCTATCCGGAATACTGGCACATGCTCTGTAATCCTGCTTCCCCGGAAACGGCCCGAAGCGTTACGCCCGAAATCGCCGGGCAGGTAATGAAAACACTGCAGGAATACGATCAGACCGAGCTGCAGATGGTCTGGCTCTTCCGCTATGGAACGCTGCTCGATATTTTCGGAAATGCTACGGATGAAAAGATACAATAGAATGCACGCTCTGCGAGCATTCTATTGTCATGAATAAAAAACGGCGCATATTTTCCAAAATTTTGCTATTCTATTTTCTTCCAAAATAAATTTGAATTTTTTTACGAAAAAGCTTGCCAGGCAGAAGAAACTGTGTTATTATAAATTTCGTCGCTGAGATACATCAGCGAGAGAGAAAATGCGACAGTAGTACAGTTGGTAGTACGCCACCTTGCCAAGGTGGAGGTCGCGGGTTCGAGCCCCGTCTGTCGCTCTTCTAAAAAGCCAGTAAATAAGCGGTTTCCGAGGATTCGGAAGCCGCTTATTTTTCGCATTTTCCATCAGTAACAACGTTTCGAAAATCAGATTCCATCTTTCCTCTCATTTCTGCGCACACTTTTTGCGCATACCGAGTTTGCGTCAAGTGCACGCAGACACAAATCTCGTTCTTCCCCCACATTGACAACTAACTATAGGAATGCTAGAATAATTTGGCATAAGGCATAATTGAATAAATGCGTAAGGTGTCAGACCATATGCGTCTGGTGAAAAGGGAAGCGGGTGCAAATCCTGCGCGAACTCGTCACCGTGATTCGCAAGCGACGGCTTATTACCACTGGGAAACCGGGAAGGGAGTCGAAGCGTCAGAGCGTTCAGTCGGGAGACCTGCCTTTCGCAGTACAGGAATGAAAAGTTACCGTTCATTCATGCCACGAGAAACTGGCAGTACGAAATCTGCAAAATCAGAAACAATTCTGGTTTTATTTTGTTGCGCTCCGAGATTCGAAGCTATGGCTCCGCTCTATGGAGTTGATTCATCGATCCAACTTTGCACATTTCGCCTTTCTTCTCTTTTTTCAACGGCATCTGAACGAAAATTTCCCGTATCACTCATTTATCGCCATATCCACACACTGTTAGGACAAAATTTTATTGTCCTCTGATACCGGATTGCCCGACGCCCGTCGTTTCTGCAATCCGAACCCATTCCCAAGGAGGAACTTATGAAAAAGAAACTGATCGTACTGATGTTATCCATGTCGATGACTGCTGCGCTGGTTTCCGGATGTGGCTCTACAGCTGAAACCGCTGTGGAATCCACCGCAACTGAAACTGTGCAGGAAACTGCGACGGAAGCGGAAACCGCTGACGCAGAATCTGACCAGGAAGCCGCAGACAAAGTAGCTGCCCTGATCGACCAGATTTATGTTCAGGAAAGAAACGATAACACCGATGAACAGTGTGCCGAAGCAAAGGCAGCATGGGATGCACTGACGGATGCTCAGAAAGAACTGGTAGAAGGCGAAAATGCCGATCCCGATTATTTCGGAAGAGATACCGGTGACGCTTCCAAGGATGATCCCTTAAACGCAGATGAGATCGGGGAAAACGAACTGCTTGTTGTAAGCTTTGGTACTTCCTTTAACGACAGCCGTACAGAGGATATCGGCGGCATCGAAAAAGCACTGCAGAAAGCATATCCCGACTGGTCCGTAAGACGTGCATTTACTGCGCAGATCATCATCAACCATGTGCAGGCACGGGATGGTGAAAAAATCGATAATATGGATCAGGCACTGCAGCGTGCTGTTGATAACGGTGTAAAGAATCTGATCGTACAGCCTACTCATCTGATGCACGGCGCAGAATATGATGAGTTGAGCGAAGCGGTTGCAAGCTACAGCGACAAGTTTGAATCCGTATCCATCGCCGAGCCTCTTCTGGGTGAAGTTGGCTCTGCAGACGATTCCGTAAACAGTGATAAAGAAGCGGTTGCAAAGGCAGTTACATCAGAGGCAGTAAAAACTGCAGGCTACGAAAGCCTTGACGCTGCAAAGGAAGACGGAACTGCTTTCGTATTCATGGGACACGGAACCTCTCATACCGCAAAAATCAGTTACAGCCAGATGCAGAACCAGATGAATGCCCTCGGATATGACAATGTATTCATCGGCACTGTAGAGGGGGAACCTGAAGATACTGCATGCGAAGCAGTGATCGAAAAGATTCAGGAAGCCGGCTACAAAAAAGTGGTTCTCCGTCCTCTGATGGTTGTTGCCGGCGACCATGCAAACAATGATATGGCTGGCGACGATGATGACTCCTGGAAGAGCCAGTTCGAAGCCTCCGGCGTATTTGACAGCATTGAAACCCAGATCGCCGGTCTTGGACAGATCCCTGTCATCCAGGATTTATATGTTTCCCACACACACGCTGCTATGGAAGAGCTCGGCACATCGGCTGCATCCAGCTCTGACACTACAGATGCTGTCCTGGAAGATGGAACCTATGAAGCAGAGTTCAAAACTGACAGCGGCATGTTCCATGTAAATGAAGCAAACGACGGAAAAGGTGTCCTGACTGTAAAAGATGGACAGATGTCCATTCACATCAGCCTGACCTCCAAAAACATCGTAAACCTGTTTGTCGGCAAGGCTGCTGACGCAAAAAAGGATGGTGCAGAGCTTTTACAGCCCACCACTGATACCGTAACCTACGATGACGGCACAACCGAAGAAGTAAACGGATTCGATGTTCCGGTAAAAGCGCTGGATAAAGACTTTGACCTCGCCCTGATCGGAACCAAGGGAAAATGGTACGATCATACCGTCAGCGTTACCAACCCGGTAAAGGTTGACTAAAACCCAAGCCTGCTCCGACAAAACACACTAAGTTTATACAAGCATTAGAATTCCCGTAAAGTGTGCATTCTAATGTCATGAATCCAAAAAGACCGCAGAACCCGTACAAACAATGTGCACGTTCTGCGGTCTTTTTTGTTTTCTATGAACCCTGTAGAGCGTTTTTTACAGTTCTACACAGCATGCGCCGTCCTTCAGCTCAGCCTCAAAGGTCTTTCCAAGGCAATGAACCTGTACGCGCTGACAATGCTTTTCATAGCCATCATGAACACAGGCTACGGTCAGCTTTCCGTCTTTGAGTTCGCAGTGATACTGATTGTATACACCATCGCGGTATGCAAAGCTTTCGCCGTCATCCTGGAAATGATCCCAGCTTCCTTCTCCGGGATACACCTCCAGCATCAGCACCTGATCGGTATCCTTCTCACCCACGTAATTCTGCTCCGGCCATACCGGCAGCACTGTGCCTGCTTTTACATAGAGCGGGCAGGTATCCAGCGGAGCATCCCGCAGGATCCACTGTCCCTGATCGCCGGAAATCTTTTCACCTGTCCAGTAGTCATACCAGGTTCCTGCAGGCAGATAAACCATCTTCTTGCGATCACCCTGGATTACAACAGGTGCAGCAAGCAGATTCGGGCCTGCCAAAAATTCTGTATTGCACTCCTTTGCTACTTCATCCTTTTCATAATGAAGCACCAGGGAACGCATGATCGGCAGTCCGGTCTTCTCTCCGGTAAAGAACAGGTCATAATAATACGGGATCAGATGATATCGAAGCTGCGCTGCTTTCCGGTAAATATCCACGGTTTCCTGATCGAATCTCCAGGGCTCCTGATACCGTGTTCCGATCGCGGAATGATTCCGGAATAACGGAGAGAAGCATCCAACCTCTACCCAACGGCACATCAGCTCTTTTGTACAATCCGAACCGAAACCGCCCACGTCTGTACCGACAAAGGACATTCCGCTCATACCAAGGTTGCACAGCTGCGGGATCGCCATCTGCAGATGCGCCCAAATGCTGTGATTGTCGCCTGTCCATGCTGTGCTGTATTTCTGCGTGCCGGCATAGCAGGCTCTCGTGATGACAAACGGACGTCTGCCGTCCCGCTGCTTTAAGCCCTCGTAGGTTGCCTTTGCCATGTTATGGCCATAAACGTTGTGCATTCTCGCGTGGTCGCTCTTTTCGTCCTCATCGGTAAACACCACGTCCTGAGGCAGCTCTCCGCGGAAGCTTGCCGGCTCATTCATATCATTCCACACGCCGCGGACGCCTTTATCTACAAGGAACTGCTGATTTTCGCCCCACCAGTCGCGCACTTCTTTTTTGCCAAAATCCGGATAAACCGCATCTCCCGGCCATACTGCATTGACATAGATCTCACCCTCCGGTGTCGTTGCAAAATAGCCGTTCTCCACACCTTTGTCGTAAACAGAATATCCCTCTTCCAGCTTTACACCGGGATCGATAATCGTCACAATCTTGATACCATCCTTCGCCAGATCAGAAATCATCTTTTCCGGATCCGGATAGCGCTCCTTATCCGGTGTCCAGGTAAATACCTTGTAGTGATCCATATAATCGATATCCAGATGAATGACATCGCAGGGGATTTTGCATTCTCTCATGTGGGAAACAACATCCCGGATTTCTTCCTCAGACATATAGCTCCAGCGGCACTGATGATAGCCAAGGGTCCACTTCTGCGGAACCGGAACCGTACCTGTCAGATAAGTATAATTGCCAAGCACCTCCGGCATACTCTCGCCGGCGATCAGATAATAATCTAGATTGCCGTCTGCAGCGCCATACCAGTAATATTCCTCCGATTCCTTGCCCATATCAAAGCAGGATCTGTAGGTGTTATCATAGAACAGGCCAAACACTGCATTTTTATGTAAAGTAATAAAAAACGGAATAGATTTGTAGAGGGACTTGAAATTGTCCATCTGCGGAGCCGGATCATCCGTATTCCACATCACATATTCGTAGCCGCGCTTGTCCATAAAGCCGGTCTTATCACCAAGTCCGTAAAAGGCTTCATCACCCTCAAGCTGTTTGACAACCTCTACCGCTTCCGTGCGCTGCTCCTCTACATTGTGTCCCTCTGCTTCTTTTAACGCCTTCAGTTCATCACTCAGACCGGCACAGATCTTTCTGCTGCCCCGGTAGTCCCGGCACAAAACGGTGCCGTCCGCCTTATAAAAATCGACCTTGAAATCATCGTAAATCCGTGCAGTCACTGCATCTGTGGAAATTTCTACGGCGCCGTCTGCTTCTGCCGCCGTAAAATCAACTGCAACAGACTTGTCTCCCTCAATGGCCTTAGAGCGATGCTCTTCACTCACCACTCCCGAAAATACATTAAAAATCTCCGGTGTGAGGATCTCCACGCGTCCTGTTCGTTTCTCAAACTGAAAAACAACACGATTGCCCTGCTTTTCCCAACTGCATAATTTTCCGAATTCCATCAGTCTTTTTCCTCCTTTACAGAGCTGTCTTTTTTCTGCTTGGGTTCTGTTTCTGTCTCTGTTTCTTCTTCCGGATCCTTCGGTTTTTCATCCTCCTGCAGATCTTCCCACATCACTCTGCCGTAGACAATATTCTGCTTGCGGATGGAATCTGCCAGCGCCTTTGTCAGGTCACTCTTTATCAGTCTCCAGCGCCAGTTCGTGCCCAGCGTTGACGGGAAATTGATTCTTGCGCTGTTATCCAGTCCCAGATAGTCCTGAATTGGAATGATACAGGTATCCGCCACAGAAGCGATGGTGGTACGAACCAGCTCGGATGCCAAAACCTGTTTGCTCTCTGTAGGACGGTTTAAGTATGCCCGCACCATCTGAACCTCTTCCGGTTTAATGCTGGACAGCCAGCCCAGGATCGTCTCATTGTCATGGGTGCCAGTATAAGCTACGCAGTTATGCTCATAATTATGCGGCAGATAATCACCCGCGCCGCTGGAGTCTCTGGAATCGAATGCAAATTCCAGAACCTTCATATTCGGATAGCCGCTTTCTTTTACCATTCTGCGGACAGTATCCGTCACATAGCCCAAATCCTCTGCGATAATAGGTTTTTCACCGAGACGTGCCTTGATCACCTGAAACAGCTCAATACCGGGACCTTTTTCCCAGTGACCATTCACCGCGGTTTTGTCCTTTGCCGGGATGGAGAAATATTCATCAAAGCCTCTGAAATGGTCGATTCTGACAACGTCATACAGTCTAAAGCACCAGGAGATCCGTGTTACCCACCAGTCATAGCCGGTATTTCTGTGATGATCCCAGCGATACAGCGGATTGCCCCACAGCTGTCCGTCCGCGGAAAATCCATCGGGAGGACAGCCTGCAACTGCGGCGGGTTTTCTCTCCTGATCCAGCTGGAACATCTCAGGATGTGCCCAGACATCTGCGCTGTCATATGCCACATAAATCGGAATATCGCCAATGATCTTCAATCCCTTATCATTGGCATACTTTTTCAGTTTCTGCCACTGTGTAAAAAACAGATACTGAAGCCATACATAAAAGCCGATTTCTTTTGAATAGTTGGTCTTGTAATACCACATCGCATTATCCCAGCGATAGCGAATATCCTCTGCCCACTGATCCCAGCTGTTTCCGCCAAAAATATCCTTCACCGCCATGAACAGACCATAGTCATCCAGCCACCAGGCATTTTCTGTCCAGAATGCTGTAAACTTCGGGTCAGGCTTCTCCAGGCTTCTCTCATATGCCAGCTTTAAGAGCGGCATTCTGTTTTCATACAGTTTTCCATAATCAATATCTCTGGCCGCTTTGCCGCAATCGCAGGCTTCTACCTCTTTTCTGGTCAGAAACCCGGCCTCCACCAGCTCCTCCAGATCAATAAAATACGGGTTGCCCGCATACGTAGAAAAGGACTGATACGGGGAGTCCCCATAGCTTGTCGGTCCCAGCGGCAGAATCTGCCAATACTGCTGTCCTGCCAGCTTCAAAAAATCCACCCATTCATATGCTTCCTTGGAAAAGCAGCCGATCCCGTGCGGAGACGGAAGACTGAATACCGGAAGCAGCACGCCGCTTGCTCTCATACCTGTTCCCTCTTATCTTCCTAATATTGTAATAGACACCGGTTCTGCCCATACAGAACCTTCCAGTTCTTTCATCTGCTCTAACTGTGTGTCTCCTTTTATTTTAAACCGTGTTCCATCTGTAAGCAACTGCCACTTGCCCTCCAGGGCAAAATAATTTTCAGAAGGCTCCTGTTCCGGATCAGAACATTTTCCGCCCGGAAGTCGAAATTCCACAGCTTCCTTCTTCGCGTTGTAAATGATAAACAGCTCCTGCCAGGGCGCAGCGTTGTCTATGCTGACGCTTTCTGCTGCAGCCTCCGTCCGGATGGTAAAGGCTACGCAGCCTTCCGGTGCGTCCACAAAGGAGATCTGATCCAGCACCTCCAGGCTTCTCTGCCTCCATGCCGGAAAACTTTTTCGCAACAGGATCAGACCGCGGTAAAACTCCGCCAGATCCCGATATTCCTGCATCCGGGTCCAGTCTAGCTGATTCACTTTCGCAGCGGAGCGATAGCTGTTGTCGTCACCGTATTTCGTACGCGCCGCTTCCTCTCCCGCCTGCAAAAACGGAATTCCCAGGCAGGTAAAATAAATACCCGCGGCAAGACGGTTCTGTGCCAAAGCTGCTTCATTGTATGCGCCAAAATCCGGCTCCATGCTGTCCGTCAGCGTATGCACCAGCTTGTCCCACAGCGTATAATTGTCATGGGCTGAGACATAGGAAATGGACTGCTGTGCAGACGATGGCTGATAACCGCCTGCTCCGTCGCAGAAGCCAAGCACACTGGAACGGATTTGAGTCTCCAGTCCCTTTGCTCCGTTGACAAAGCCAGTCTCTTTCACTTCAAAAACACTGCCCTTAATGCTGTCCCGAATATCATCATTGAAAAATCCGATTCGATCAGACAAAAGTGCTGCGTTGCATTTCAGCGCCTGCTCATAGCCTGGCTGAATCGCAGTCTTGCCTGCCGCCCACGGTTCGCCGTACATCAGAATTTCTTTTCCACCCGGCAGGCGATCCAGTGCCGCACGGATCTCATTCATTGTCTCCGTATCATGCAGTCCCATCAGATCGAACCGGAATCCATCCACATGATATTCCTTTGCCCAGTAGCAAATACAGTCGATCATATATCTGCGATACATCCTTCTCTCACTTGCAGTATCGTTGCCGCATGCGGAGCCGTCTGAAAAGCTGCCGTCTGCCTCCTGTCTGTAAAAATAATACGGAACAGTTTTCTGGAAAACAGAGTCTATGCTGAATGTATGGTTATACACCACATCCATGATCACCCGGATTCCCGCGCGATGCAATGCCTGGATCATTTCACGGCATTCCCGCACCCGTACTTCTCCATGATACGGATCGGTCGCATAGGAGCCTTCCGGTACAAAATAGTTCATCGGATCGTACCCCCAGTTATACTGGAGCTTCTTTCCGGTTTCATCTACCGAACCATAATCATACATCGGTAATATCTGGACATGAGTGATACCCAGCCATTTCAGCCAGCTCATGCACGTCGGGTTTCCTGTATTTCCATCCAGACAGGTATCCTTTTCTGAGAACGCTTTATATTTCCCTCGATTTTCTTCCGAAACACCGCTTTGAGGATCGTGGGAAAAATCGCCTACATGCACTTCCCAGACAACGGGTGCCGGAGCCTTTGGCAGCTTCTCCTGATCCTTGTCCCAGCCCTCCGGCTCAGCTTTTTTCAGATCGATCACCATACTGCGCTGTCCATTTACTCCGGCGGCCTTTGCGTAAGGATCTGCAGTTTCCTGTGTCTGACCGTCCGCCGTTACCAGCCAGGTATAATAAACACCTGAAAGATCTCCGCTTTTATGCACACGGAAAACGCCTTTTTCTGTGCGTACCGCTTCTGTCCGGTCAAAGGGCTCTGCTGCACCCTCCTCTGCGCTTCCTGCCCGATACAGCAAAAGCTCTGCCCGCTCTGCCGTCGGGGCCCAGAGTGCAAAGTCTGTCCCCTGTGTCTGATAAACCGCCCCAAGGTCATCGCCCCCATATTCATAGGCTTCTTCAAATTCCTGCGAAGAAAACAGCTCTCGCCATTCCCCCGGCGTCCGTTTCTGCGTTACATCTCCCATTTTCCTGCTCCTCCTGATCAAAAGTCATTCTCTAAAAACGCGGATAAGATAACCAGTCTATCCTTTTTATTGTAACAAAAGAAATGGAAGAACTGCAACTGCCCCGGCATGTTGAAATTCTTCCATTTCATATCAATTTTTTATGTTTTTTACAAAATCAATCTTTTTCTGTCGTTTTTCCGGAAAATCTGCTTTAGATCACCTTCGACAGAAACTCCTGCAGTCTCGCGTTTTTCGGATGATCGAAAAATTCTTCCGGCGTGTTTTCCTCTTTGATCCTGCCTTCATCCACAAACAGCACTCTCGTGCCGACTTCCCGGGCAAAGCCCATCTCGTGGGTAACGACCACCATTGTCATACCCTCGTGGGCCAGATCCCGCATTACACTTAAAACCTCGCCAACCATCTCCGGATCAAGCGCGCTGGTAGGCTCATCAAACAGCATAACATCCGGATGCATGCACAGAGAGCGAACAATGGCGATTCGCTGTTTCTGACCGCCGGACAGCTGTGCCGGATAAGCGTTTGCTTTTTCTGCAAGGCCGACACGTGCCAGCAGCTCCATCGCTTCTTTTTCCGCTTCCGCCTTGGACTTTTTTAACACCTTGATCGGTGCCAGCGTCATGTTTTCCAGAATCGTCTTATTTGCGAACAGATTAAAATGCTGGAACACCATTCCGATTTTCTGACGATATTGATTTAAATTGCTTTTCGGATCTGTAATCTCTTTTCCTTCAAATAAAATCTCGCCCGAGGTCGGCATTTCCAGAAGGTTTAAGGAACGCAGAAAGGTCGATTTACCGGAGCCGGAGGGACCTACAATAACGACTACCTCACCCTGGCGGATCGTCGCATCAATATGATCCAGCACCTTCGTCGGTCCAAAGGACTTGCAGAGCTGTTTGATTTCAAACAGAACCTGTTTTTCCTGTCCGTTATCGCTCATTGACACGCATCCTCCTTTCCAGTCTGCTGATCAGAGCTGAAAGTACACTCACACTGACCAGATAAATCAGAGCTGCCGCAAACAACGGCATATAAGGCTCATAGGTCTGACTTCTGACGGTATTCGCACCGTGCGTAACATCCGTCAATGCAATGTAACCGCAGATAGACGTCTCCTTTAACAGGGTAATGAATTCGTTGCCCAGGGCAGGCAGGACATTTTTAAATGCCTGAGGGATAATAATATACCACATCGTCTGCACATAGGTCAGTCCCAGGCTTCTGCCTGCTTCAAACTGCCCCTGATCCACGGACATGATACCGGAACGGATGATCTCCGCTACGTATGCGCCGGAGTTGATTCCGAAGGTCAGAATCGCAACCAGCCGCTTGCTGACATCCACAGAACCGAACACGATGTAATACATGATCAGCAGCTGGATCATTGCAGGGGTTCCGCGGATAACCGTCAGATACAGCTTACAGATCACATTCAGAATTTTAACCACCAGTGGAGGACGGTCCAGCTTATCCGCAGATGACCGCACCACTGCGATCAGCACGCCGATGACAACGCCCAGAATAACAGCGAAAAAGGAAACAACATAAGTTGTTCCCAATCCGTTGGTGAAGTATTTCCACCGATTATCGGTTATAAAGTTTGCAATAAATTTGAGTTTAAAATCTTCCATATTATAATTGCTTTCCGATTATCTCTTGTAATTACTTTGTTACAATGATCACCTGGCTTGCTGTTGCATAGGTATCTGTGAAGTCTACGCTCAGCTTACGCTCATCTGTTACCGTCATGCCTGCTGCACCGAAATCAGCCTTGCCGGAAACAACTGCATTGACGATTGCATCAAATTCCATATCCTCGATCTTTAAGTCATAACCAAGCACGTCACAGACAGCCTGCGCGATATCAGGATCGATGCCGACAACCTTCTGATCCTCATAATACTCATAAGGCTCAAATGTTGCATTGGTTGCCATAACCAGTGTGCCGTTGGAACGGTCTACACCTTCCGGAGAGGTATAAGGATGCTGTCCTGCCTCATCACCGATGTAGTTGGAAACGATAGCATCCAGCGTGCCGTCTTCCTTTAACTGAGTAAGCGCTTCGTTAATCTTTGCAGTCAGCTCGCTGTTGTCTTTGTTGACACACATTGCATATTCTTCAGAAGAAAGCTCTTCGTCCAGAATCTGTAAATCATCATTCTTTTCCACAAAAGCCTTTGCGGGATTGTAGTCGATCACTACGCAATCGATCTTGCCCTGCTTTAATGCCTGAATTGCATCTGCGCCCTTGTTGAAACGTTCTACAGTAGAACCGTCGTTCTGTTCATATTCCGTTGCCAGCTGATCACCTGTTGTACCGAGCTGAACACCGATCTTCTTGCCAGCCAGATCGAAAGCAGCGGTATCTGTGCTTTCTGCTTCTGTGGAGGCTGCTTCATCGGTCTCTGCAGCTGCTGTCTCTGCCGCAGTGCTTTCTGCTGCAGTCTCTGTTGCCTGCACTGTTGTCTCTGTGGATGCAGAAGAACCACATGCTGCCAGAGAAGCAACCATGGCTACTGCCAATACACTTGTCAGTAATTTTTTCATTTTCATTTTTCTCCTCCTCATTTCTGCGCACGTTTTTGCGCATGCCGAGTTTGTGTCAAGTGCGCGCAGACACAAATCTCGCGATTGAAAAATCTTATTTTTCAATCTTCTCCTCTGATGTCTCCTTATTCTTTTATCTTTAGATTTATTTTTAAAGACATCTTTAAACGGGATTTCCTTTTCCGTTGTAAATCCGTTTCATGACATCTATACTATCACACTTCCTTTAAAAATCAAGTATAAATTTTCACAAAATATTCACTTTTTTACCTCTTTCTTGTATAAATATTCACCTGTATGTATATTATTCGTCGGTATACATTCTATATGTATATTTATGTATATTACACCTCGAAGCGCTCCACAGGCATCCGGGTCGGGGCTTTTGACTCCGACATCCTTTTACACAACCTTTACCCATTCCTAACCGGATCGTGATATCTTGCATTGCTCAAATGACTTATCATAAGTCTCGCAATGAGGCAGACAGCATATGGCTTCAGGCATTCACTATATTTCATTCATCAGCCCGGAACAGAATACTTCCGGCATCAAGGAGGAGAAACATTATGAAAAACAAACTGATCGCACTTCTTACAATGAGCGCACTGGCAGTTGGCACTCTGGCAGGCTGCGGCAATACTGCTGCAACAGATACTGCAGCAAGTGCAGCTGACACAGCAGCTGAACCCACCGTCGAGGCTGTCAGCACAGCAGCTGACGAGGCTACTGACACAAGCGCAGACAGCGCAGACAAATATGCAGACCTTTCCGGTTCTGTCAGCATGTCCGGTTCCACTTCCATGGAAAAGCTGGCAAACGCAGTTGCAGAAAGCTTCATGGAAAAATATCCCAACGTGACCGTAACTGCTGAGTTCACCGGTTCTTCCGCAGGTATTGAAAGCGTCCTGGCAGGCAGCGTTGACATCGGTAACTCTTCCAGAAACTTAAAAGAAGATGAAAAGAGCGCAGGTGCAGTGGAAAACATCGTCGCAATTGACGGTATCGCAGTAGTTGCAGATCCTGCAAACAAGGTAGAAGACCTCACAAAGGATCAGCTGGTTTCCATCTACACCGGTGAAACAAAGAACTGGAGTGAGGTTGGCGGAGACGATCAGGCGATCGTTGTTGTTGGTCGTGAGGCAGGCTCCGGTACGAGAGGTGCGTTTGAAGAGCTGCTGGACATCGCAGATGCCTGCGTTTACGCAAACGAACTGGATTCCACCGGTGCCGTTATGGCAAAGGTTGCTTCCACCCCCGGTGCGATCGGTTATGTTTCTCTTGATGTTGTAGATGATTCCGTAAAAGCTTTGAAGCTCGATGGCGTAGACGCAACAGAAGAAAATATTAAGGCCGGTAACTACGCACTGTCCAGACCCTTCGTAATGGCAACTAAAGGTGAAATCTCCGAGCAGAAGACCGAAGTACAGGCACTGTTTGATTACCTCAGCTCCGATGAGGGCAAGGCTCTGATCAAATCCGTTGGCCTGATCACAGTTGACTGACAACATTTCTTTTCCAAAACACTCCCTGCTGGATGCAGGCCCGGCAATGTCGGACCTGCATTTTCCGGTATTGTGTGCATAACCGCATGGGAGATAACCTTTGATGAAAGGCAGTCTTCTGCAGGCTGCCTGCGGAATGGAGATTTTTATGAATTCTATTATCGGCAATAAAAAAGCAAGATCCGCGGTAGAACAAACTGCTGAGATCATTTTTACCATCTGTGCATTTTTCGCCGTTCTTGCAGTCATTTCCATTACAGTTTACATGTTTTTAAACGGTACTCCCGCCCTTACAAAGGTGGGACTTACAGAGATCCTGTTTGGCACAGTATGGAAGCCAACCGCTGCAGATCCCAGTTACGGCATTTTATACGTCATTCTGACCTCCATCGTCGGCACAACCCTTGCGATCCTGCTGGGCGTTCCCATCGGCGTCCTGACTGCTGTTTTTCTTGCAGAAACAGCTCCGGAGCCCCTCTCTAAAATCGTCCGCCCCGCAATTGAGCTGCTCGCCGGTATTCCTTCCGTCATCTACGGTCTGCTCGGTATCCTGTTGCTGTGCCCTGCAATGTATAAACTCGAACAGAAAATCTTTGCAGGCTCTGTGACCCATCAGTTTACCGGCGGTGCAAACCTTATTTCAGCCGTGCTTGTCCTTGCGATCATGATCTTGCCTACTGTTATCAATATCAGCGAATCCGCCCTCCGCAGCGTTCCTGCCAGCTTAAAGGCGGCCTCCCTGGGTCTGGGTGCTTCCAGGATCCAGACAATTTTCCGTGTAACAATCCCGGCAGCCAAATCCGGTATCGCAACCGCCATCGTCCTCGGTGTCGGACGTGCGATCGGTGAAGCAATGGCAATCAGCCTTGTATCCGGAAGCAGCGTCAACGCCCCTCTGCCCTTTCACTCTGTCCGCTTCCTGACAACCGCCATCGTTGCTGAAATGGGCTATGCAGCAGATTTACACCGTCAGGTACTATTCACCATCGGCCTTGTCCTCTTCGTATTCATTATGATCATTAACATGACCCTGAACAAAATTCTGAAAGGAGAAAAAGAGTAATGAGCACAGCTGCTATCCCCACAGAGCTTACGGCTCCCGGTTCCTCCAGTATTTTAAACAAAAAGATCCGGCCTTCCGATCTCATTCTCACCGTTCTGATCGATTTGGCTGCGGCATTTTCCATCCTTTTACTGATCGCGATTATGGGCTATGTCTTTTTCAGAGGCCTGCCCCAGATCAGCCTTTCCTTCCTGACCTCTGTTCCCAGCACCATCAAGGGAACCTTTGGTATCGCCGGAAATATCGTCAATACACTTTACATCGTTATCCTTACCCTGCTGATCGCAACTCCCATCGGTGTCGGCAGCGCGATCTACTTAAACGAATACGCAAAGCCCGGAAAAATCGTCCGGCTGATCGAATTTACGACAGAAACCCTTTCCGGTATTCCTTCTATCATTTTTGGTCTGTTTGGTATGGTATTTTTCGGAACCACTCTGGGACTTGGCTATTCTATCCTGACCGGAGCCCTGACCCTGACCCTGATGGTTCTTCCCTTGATCACGCGAAACACACAGGAAGCCTTAAAAACGGTTCCTGCAACCTACCGCAGCGGTGCACTCGGTATCGGTGCAACCAAATGGTACATGATCCGCACGATCCTGCTCCCCTCCGCAATGCCCGGAATTATCACCGGTATCATTCTTGCGATCGGACGTATCGTTGGAGAATCCGCTGCCCTTTTATTCACCGCCGGAAGCGGCTATCTTCTGCCCAAAACCTTTGCAGGATTTTTCAAAAAAATCTTCGAATCCGGCGGAACCCTTACGATTCAGCTGTATTTGAGCATATCCAAGGCACAATATGACGCAGCCTTCGGAATTGCCGCTGTCCTGCTGATCATCGTACTTTTTATCAACTTCCTGACCAAAATACTGGCAAAGAAATTCGATGTTTCCAAACTCGATTAACCGGAGGATAACGCAGCCGCAGCAGCGCCTGCAGAATGGAGAATTCATGAGCAATATCAAAATCAGCACGAAGAACCTCGATCTGTATTACGGCGAAAATCACGCCCTTAAAAACATCAATATGAATATCAAGGCCGGAGCGATCACCGCCTTTATCGGTCCCTCCGGCTGCGGTAAATCCACCTTTTTAAAAACCTTAAATCGTATGAATGATCTCGTGGACAATGTAAAGATCACCGGTGAGGTCAAAATTGACGGCGAGGACATCTACGATCCCCACGTAGATGTCACTCTGCTGCGTAAAAAAGCCGGTATGGTATTCCAGCAGCCCAATCCTTTTCCCATGAGCATTTACGACAATATCGCTTACGGCCCCAGGATCCACGGTATCAAAAACAAGGCTCAGCTGGACGAAATCGTTGAAACCAGTCTGAAAAATGCTGCGATCTTCGATGAAGTCAAGGATCGCCTGAAGAAATCTGCCCTCGGTCTTTCCGGCGGTCAGCAGCAGCGTCTCTGTATCGCCCGTGCCCTTGCTGTTTCACCGGAAATCCTGTTGATGGATGAACCCACCTCCGCCCTTGATCCGATCTCTACAATGAAAATCGAGGACCTGATGGCAGACCTGCGGGAAAAATACACGGTTGTCATTGTCACTCACAATATGCAGCAGGCTGCCCGTATTTCTGACGATCTCGCTTTTTTCCTTGTAGGCGAAATGGTGGAATTCGGCGATACGAAGCAGATCTTTTCCCATCCGCAGGATAAGCGCACAGAGGATTATATCAGCGGACGGTTCGGCTGATCCTGACAGACCCTACCCGTTTTTTCTCTTTCCCAGCATAGGAAACAGGCATTACATTGCGATTTTTCATTTTAAATGGAGGTATCTATGACAACAAGAAAATTATACAGTGAAGAGCTGGTACAGCTTTCCGAAAGCCTGGAGGAAATGGGAAACCTCGTTGAAGCTTCCCTGAAAAATTTATTTTTTTCCATCGAAAACAAAGATATGCAGCTGGCAGAGCGGATCGTGGCCGATGACCGCAATGTCAACAACCTGGAGCGCAGCATCGAAGCTCAGTGCCTGATGCTCATTACAACCCAGCAGCCCATCGCACAGGATCTGCGCACGGTTTCTTCTATTCTGAAGGTCGTTACGGATATCGAACGCATTGGAGACCACGCCTCTGATATCGCAGAGCTGATTCAGCAGATGGATCACAAGCAGCTGGAACGCTATTCCGGACATCTGCAGCCAATGATCGCAGCTTCCCGGGAGATGGTACACGAGGCAGTCAGCGCCTTTGTCGCCCGGGATCAGAAAAAAGCGAATGATGTCATCGCTTCCGATGATATCATCGACAAGCTTTTTGATAAGGTAAAGAATGATATCGTTATCCACATAAAAGAAGATCGTTCCGATGCGATAGAGAGCCTCGATGCCCTGATGCTGGCCAAATACCTCGAACGCATCGGAGATCATGCGGTCAATATCTGCGAATGGGAAATTTTCCGGGAAACCGGAACCATTCAGAATACAAGAGTATTCTGAAGCTCCATCCGGCTGTCAACAGCTATTTTCACAATTCCTTCGCAATTTTTCCTCATAATCCTCACACTTTTCCAACACATTCCTCACAAATCCTTTTTATACTGTTTCTCAGATAAAGAGAAAGACCAATGGTTCAGCGTAAAGCTTAACGCTGAACCGTTTTTCCCGGCAGACTGATACCGATCAGGCAGCTCGCCGGCAGAATAAGAAAAGGAGTGACAGTTATGTACGAAAATGAAAACCAGAGCTTCGACAACAGAGAGCAGGATTATCAATATACCAATACCCCGGAACAGCAGGCACCGACTCGTCCCCGCAAAAAAAATACGAATGCAGCACGCATTGCAAAAAAAGCCGGTGCAATTGCACTGAGCGCTGTTTTGTTTGGCGGCGTTGCATCCGGTACCTTTCTGGGTGTCAACTACGCGGCAGGCTATCGGAACAATGCTTCAACAGCTGCATCCTCGGAAAGTGCTTCCGCTTCTTCCCAGACAGCAAGCTCTTCCAGCAGCCTGTTAAAGGCTACCACACCGGTCAGCACAGGCAGCGCAGCATCCTCCGGAAGTCTGGACGTCTCCAGCGTTGCGGAATCCGTTATGCCTTCTATCGTATCCATCACAAATAAATCTGTACAGGAGGTACAGAACTATTTCAGCATGTTCGGCTACGGCGGTCAGGCTCAGGAGGTAGAGAGCACCAGCGTTGGTTCCGGTATTATCATTGGGAAAAACGATACGGAGCTGCTGATTGTCACCAATAATCACGTTGTGGAAGGCGCGGATACCCTTTCTGCAAGCTTCATTGACAACTCCGTTTATGAAGCAACCATCAAGGGTACAGATTCCGACAACGACCTGGCAGTCATCGCCGTTCCGCTTTCCAGCATTTCCGATGATACCATGTCCCAGATCGCAGTGGCTGCAGTGGGCGATTCCGATTCCTTAAAGGTCGGTGAACAGGTTGTTGCCATCGGCAACGCACTCGGCTATGGTCAGTCCGTTACAACCGGCATTGTCAGCGCCACAGACCGTACCCTTTCCTCTTCGGATTCCGATGACAGCAATGCCCTCATTTCCAGCACTGTTACCACAAAAGAGACACCTACCTACATCCAGACAGATGCGGCCATCAACCCCGGCAACAGCGGCGGCGCACTGGTCAATATGAAGGGTGAGGTTATTGGTATCAACTCTGCAAAGCTTGCCAGCACAGAGGTGGAAGGCATGGGCTATGCAATCCCCATCACCAGAGTATCCAGCATCATTGAAGAGCTGATGAATGAGACGACCAGAACCAAGGTTGCTGACAGCCAGAAATCCAGTATAGGTATCGCAGGCATTACCGTGGATTCCAACATCAACGCAGCCTATGGCATCCCTACAGGTGTTTATGTAGCAAGCGTTACTCCGGGCAGCGGTGCAGAAGCGGCCGGCATCCGCAAGGGTGACGTCATCACAAAATTCGATGGTAAGGCCGTCAGCACCATTCAGGAGCTGAAAGAAAAGCTGCAGTACTACGCAGCCGGAGAAGCGGTTTCTATTACGGTACAGTCTCCCGGCGAGGGCGGCATTTATACAGAAAAGGAGCTGACCATCACCCTTTCCTCCGCACAGAGCTCTGAAGAAAGCCAGTCTACTGACAACACACAGGCCGCTCCTGAAAAAGGAAACGGAACGCACAAAGCCATGGGCTATAAGAACTGAGTCTGACAATAGCTTATTTAAAAAAGTATCCTGCATGTTATAGGAAAATTACGAAGTAATTTCCTATAACATGAAAAAGCCGGTCGGCATGGAAGAAAATTCTTCTGTGCCGACCGGCTTTTTTTGTTCGTTACAGCTCACTCTTCCTCTTCTTTCTCCGGCAGGATCTTGCTGACCAGTGCAGATTCCACTCTCTGATCCTCCATTTTTTCCACATGAATATTCAGTCCGTTGACCTGCACATCAAACTGGCTGCCGTCCGCAGGAATGATCCGCAAGCAGCTGAAGATCATGCCGCCCAGCGTGTCATAATCGATATCCTCCGGCAGATCCAGATCCAGTGCTTCCGCAATGTCCTCAACATATGCGCCGCCTGAGATCCTCCACAAATTGTCCTCCAGCTGAACGATTTCCGGCGGCTCCTCGGAATCGAACTCATCGTAAATATTTCCGACGATCTCCTCCAGAAGATCCTCCATTGTAATAACCCCCGCCGTCTGTCCGTATTCATCGATAACGATGGCCATATGGATTTTTCCTTTTTGCATATCCCGGAACAGGTCATCTGCATGAATCGTATCCGGTACAAAATAAGGCTCTCGCAAAAGCTCCTTTAACCCTGACGGGCTGTCATTTTTACGATCCAGGAGATAATCCCTGGCATTCAGAATACCTATAATATCGTTAATATCTTCATCGTAAACCGGATATCTGGATAAACCGCTTTCCCGGATCGTCGAAATGATGTCCTCGTCCGCCTCATCCAGCGAAAAACAGACCATATCTGCTTCTCTCGTCATCGCATCCCGCACCGAAATGTCGTCAAACCGGAACACGTTTTGAATCCACTCCTGCTCATCGTGGTCTATCGTTCCTTTTTCCCCGCCCAGGTCAACCAGCCGCCGGATCTCTTCCTCCGTGACGCTGCGTTCTACGGATTCCGTTTTAAAATGAAGCAGCTTTAAGATCAGCTTTGCAGACTTCGACAACAGCCATACCGCCGGATGCAGTACCACCGTCAGCACACCGACTACACTGCAGGTCATTCTTTCTGCAGCTTCAGGCCGCTGCATCGCGATCCGCCGAGGCACCAGCTCGCCAAACAGCAGCGCAAAATAGGAAAGCACGACGGTCACCAGCACAACTGCCAGCACATGACAGACAGAAAGACTTATGCCGCTGGTTCCCAACCGTTCATACAACCATGCCATCAATCCGCCTGCAAATCCGTCCGCTGCAGCTGCACTGGCCAGAAATCCTGCCAGCGTAATCCCGACCTGGATCGTAGACAGAAAAATATTCGGCTCCTCTGCAAACTTCAGCAGCCGCTGTGCTTTCCGATCGCCGTCCTCTGCCAGCTCCCGCAGCCTGTTTTTATTCAGCGATACAACGGAAACCTCGGACGCCGCCAAAAAGGCATTGACCAGGATCAGAATGATCAGTAACAAAAGTAGTTTTACCATGAATTTAAAATCTCTCCTTTTTCTACGACAAAGAGACATAACCCATTGGGAACTCCCAACAGGCTATGCCTCCTATAGCTTTCTCCAACAGAGCACAGACTCTGTCCATTTTGTATTGTGATTGGAATTCAGAAAATTCGTTTCCCCGTCAGGGTCCGCGTTATCCATGAAATTCGGTTCCTTCCCTGTCTGAAATAAATCCTGTGCGAAGCGATCTTTACACAAAGCCCTTTTCTCTGCTTTATTTCAGGCAATCCGCTTTTGACATGTTTACTTTACCCATTATACAGAATCAGGAAAGGAGCTGTCAAGATTTTATTCAATCCCCTTCACTTCGTAGCCGGCATCTACGATTGCTGCAGTCAACGCTTCATCAGTTGCTGTGCCTTCTACAACTGCCTGCTTATCCTCCAGGCTTACGGTTACAGCAGTCACGCCCGCTACGCCCTCCAGTGCCTTTGTTGCTGCCTTTACGCAGTGCTGACACATCATGCCTTCGATTTTGATTGTTTTTTTCATGGTAGTCTCTCCTTTTGATTCATCATTTTGGGCTATTCTATCCGCAATTTCCGCGGCTGCCGTGCTTTGCTCCATCATACCGCCGTTTTCGGTTGTCTGCAAGTCTGCAGTACCGCTCTCATGCTTCCACTTCGGCGTAAAGAACCGGAGGCGGAGCGCATTCGATACGACGGATACAGAAGAGAAGCTCATCGCCGCCGCACCGATCATCGGGTTTAATAAAATATGGAACGCCGGATACAGCACGCCTGCTGCCACCGGAATGCCGATCGCATTGTAGAAAAATGCCCAGAACAGGTTCTGCTTGATGTTGCGCATCACCGCACGGCTTAAGCTTACCGCAGATGCTGCGTCCATCAGATCGCTCTTCATCAGTACGATATCCGCTGATTCGATCGCCACATCTGTTCCTGCGCCGATCGCAATTCCGACATCCGCTCTCGCCAGTGCCGGCGCGTCGTTGATACCGTCTCCCACCATCGCAACCTTGTGCCCCTGCTCCTGCAGCCGACGAACTTTTTCCTCTTTATCCTGCGGAAGCACATCCGCAATAACCGTCTTGATGCCAACCTGTTTTTTGATTGCCTCTGCCGTTCTTGCATTGTCGCCGGTCAGCATAATGACGTCCATTCCCATCTCCTGCAGTCTGGCAATTGCCTCCCTGCTGGTGGGTTTTACAACGTCCGCAGCAGCAATCACGCCGAGGAACTTTCCTCCCTGTGCAAAATACAACGGCGTCTTGCCTTCATCCGCCAGTTTTTCCTGCAATCCTGCCGCTACGGAAATGTCGATCCGGTTGGTTTCCATCAGTTTTCGGTTTCCCGCAAGGCATCGTGCCTTGTCGATCGTTCCCGCAATGCCCTGTCCCGGGATCATCTCATAATCCGAAACCTCCCGGAACGCTGCCGAGCATGCTTCCGCTTTTTTGACAATCGCCTCTGCAAGCGGATGGCTGGACATTTTTTCCAGAGAAAAGGCCAGCTGCAAAAGCTCTGTATACGCCTGCGTGTTTTCACCTGCTGTTTTTCCGTCTGCTTCCAGCGCGATCACGTCCGTCACAACCGGCTTGCCCTGGGTTACCGTGCCGGTTTTATCCAGAACAACTGTATCGATGCTATGTGTAATCTCCAACGCTTCCGCAGATTTGATCAAAATACCCTTCGCCGCACCCCGTCCGGTTCCCACCATGATCGCCGTAGGCGTTGCCAATCCGAGGGCACACGGACAGGAAATTACCAGCACAGAAATCGCAACAGAAAGTGCAAACTCAAAGCTCTGACCGGCAAGCAGCCAGAGGATTGCCGCCAACAGCGCTATTGTAATGACAACCGGCACAAACACACTGCTGACCCTGTCCGCCAGCTTTGCAATCGGCGCTTTGGAGGATGTCGCATCATCTACCAGCTGAATGATCTTTGACAGTGTCGTATGTTCTCCAACCGCAGTTGCTTCCATCTGAAAATATCCGGTTCGGTTGATCGTACCTCCGGTCACAGGATCTCCGGTCTGCTTGTCCACCGGAAGGCTTTCGCCGGTGATCGCAGATTCATCCACAGAAGCAAAGCCTTCTGTAATTTTTCCATCCACCGGAACCGTATCACCATCCCGGACAACCAGAATATCTCCATTCTGTACATCATCTACGGAAATTTCTTCTTCCTGTCCATTCCTTAATACCTTCGCGGTCTTCGGTGCCAGATCCATCAGCTTCGTGATCGCCTCGGACGTCTTGGATTTTGCCCGGGCCTCCATGAATTTTCCCAGAGTGATCAGTGTCAGGATCATCGCCGAGGATTCAAAATACAAATTCATGCCAAAGGTCTCGACCATATCCATATCTTCGATGGAAAAGCCCCAGGCGATTTTGTAAATCGCATAGATGCCATACACAAATGCCGCGCCGGAGCCCAATGCGATCAGCGAATCCATATTCGGAGAGCGATGCCACAGATTTTTCAATCCGTTTTTAAAATAATGTCCGCCTGCAATCAAAACCGGCAGCACCAGCAAAAACTGGGTAAATGCAAAAATCATATGATTTCTTGCTCCCAGCAGCCACGACGGCAGCGGCCAGCCAGCCATATGTCCCATCGAAATGTAAAACAGCGGGATCGTAAAGACTAGCGAAACGATCAGTCTCTGCTTCATCTGCTTTGCTGCCGCCGCAGCCGCATCTGTTGCACCGTTTTTTCCTCTGCCTGATGCTCCTGTCGTTTTGCTGCCCTGTGTCTGGTGAAGCGAAGCGCCATAGCCGATGTCTTCTACCTGATGAATAATTTTCCCGGAATCCAGTTCGGCTTCATCATAGGAAACCGTCATGCTGTTTTTCAGCAGATTGACGCTGCATTGCTGCATGCCCTCCATTCCGGAAATTCCTTTTTCAATTCGCGCTGAGCATGCCGCGCATGACATGCCGGTAATATCATAGGTTTCTTTTTTCATATATCTCCATTCTGCAGCCGTCCTGTATAGTCTTTCCTGCTTTACAGCTTTTAAACGCTGCCCTTAAAGAACTCATCTTGTCTTTTTTTCTATCCTCTGCTACCATTATAACAATTAGGATAGAAAAATAAAGAATGCACTATTTTGTAAGATACTACCCAAAAGGATAGTGTTCACCTCACAACAATAGAATGCGCGCTCTGCGAGCATTCTATTGTCATGAATAAGAATGGAGAAATCGCTATGGCTTCAAAAGAAAATCCCTCGGTCAATAAAAATTGCCCCGTTTCCGCTACAATCCGCTTAATCGGCGGCAAATATAAAGCGCTGCTGCTCTGGCACCTGACCGGTCAGACGCTGCGCTTCAACCAGCTGCACCGTCTCGTCCCCGAAGCGACGCCTAAAATGCTGACCCAGCAGCTCCGTGAACTGGAAGAAGACGGTCTGATTTCCCGCACAGTTTATCCGGTCGTTCCGCCCCGCGTCGATTACTCGCTGACGGCGCTCGGTGAAAGCCTTTTCCCGATTCTCGAAGCGATGTATCGTTGGGGCAGCGCCCTGATGCAGGACGAAGGGCTTACGCCGGCATGTACGATGACCGACAGCTACAGTACGACAAAAAAAGAACAGGAGGATTGCCCCTCCTGTTCCTGTCACGCACGTTCAAAATCCTGAGCTACACTTCTGCATGCCGGACAATTCCAATCCCGATGGGATACGGTCCCGTATGCACTCCAATTGTCGCACCGATCTGATAAATTCCGATTTCTTCAATTCCAAGCCGTTCCCGGATCAGGTCCTTCAACATCTCCCGAAAGCCGACCGCCTCTTCATAGTCATAGCCATAGCCGATACAAAAGCTGTATTCTCCCGGCTTTGCCTGTACCTCATCCAGGTATTTTTCCGTCATCTCCACCACCTTCTGCATCGATTTCTGACGACTTCTGGTAATGCCGGAATTGAAAATTTCTCCCTCCTTCAGTGTAATGAGAGGTTTGATTTTCAACGCACTGGCCGCAATTCCCGCAAGCTTTCCAATGCGTCCGCCATGCTTTAAGTAATCGATGCTGCCGATGGTAAAAAAGATCCTGCCGCTTTCCCGGATCGAAAGCAGGGCTTCTGTAATCTGCTCATATTCCAGTCCGAGATCCCGCAGTCTGCACGCTTCCAGCACAAACAGTCCCTGCAGCACCGTATCAAAGGTGGAATCCACCACCACGATCTTCGCCTCCGGGTACTCTTCCAGGATCATATCCTTTGCTGTAGTTGCTGACTGCAGAGAGCCACTGAACTTCGCCGTGATGCAAATACAGATCACGGGAATATTTTCTTTTACAGATTTTTCAAATACCTCATAAAAATCCTGTACAGATGGCATGGATGTCTTCGGGAATATCCCCGGATGATCCACCATCTGCTGATAAAAATCACGCACTGTGATCTCTTCTATTTCTTTATAATAGTGCTCCCCGTCAAACGAAACATAAAAGGGAACAACCTCAATATCCTTTTCTTTGGACAACTCCGGCGATAAATCCTGAGAACCGTCACTGATGATCTGTACCTTTTTCTGCATAAGTCCCTCACACAACACATGGTTTTAAAAACTACTTTTTGTAACTGTATGATTATAGCACAACCTTCAGGAAAGATACAAGTCATTTTCCGTACTCTTCTCAGCCTTCGCGGCCCCTGCAATAGCTGGAGCCGCGAAGCACCCGAACTGCTTTATTCCTCCCAGGTTTTATAATACCAGCCGTAGCCATTGCCGGGCAGGATGATATTGCGCAGAACACATTCTCCTTTTCCGAGCAGATCCTGAAACGGTATTTCTCCCATGTCGATCCATGCCGTCTGGGGCTCATCCGAGAAGTTGAACACACCGACTACCATCTCGTTTTTCAGCTGTCTGCAGATACACAGCACATGGCTGTTATAGGTATCATAGGTCCATGCCGCAGCCTTTCCGGAAAAAGGTCCACATGTAAAGCGGGCTTTTTCCATCTTCTGCATGCCCTCAAAAATACGGTTCTGGACAGTGCCCTTTTCTGCTCTTTTCTTTTCCAGCTCCCAGCGAAAATGTCCTCTGTGTACATAACGGGAATCCGCCGCACGGTCTGCATCCGGATCATCCTTATAGGAATAATCATTGAGCTGACCAATCTCATCTCCGCTGTAGATAACCGGAATGCCGGACTGAATAAACAGATAGGCGTTGAGCATCAGGATTTTCTGAATGGCACGCTCAATTCTCGCCGGGTCCTTTGCCTGCAGCGAAGCCTCCAGACCGCACAGGGATGCCGTCGTTCCGCAAAGTCTCGCATCCTGCAATACAGGATCATCATTATACAGCTCTCCCCGCGCATCGCTGCCTGCTGCCATGCCCCGGAAATATTCATTCAGATACTTCTTATGCGGAATCTCCTGAATACCGGAGGGTTTTAAGAAATCATAGTCCAATCCCCAGCCGATATCGTCGTGACAACGCAGATAATTCAGGAACACATATTCCTTCGGCAGGCTGTTTACCACGTCCATCTGCTGTTTTAACAGCGCAACCTCTTTTGTTGCAACGGTATGCCAGGTTGATGCCATCGTCGTTACGTTATACAGCATATGGCATTCCGGTTTTTCGAGTGTTCCGAAATAGGGGACAACCTTGGCAGGCTCCATAACAACCTCACCCAGCAGCACAACGCCAGGGCAAACGATTTCCGTGATCATACGGATCATGCGCACAATGGTGTGTACCTGCGGCAGATTTCTGCAGTCTGTTCCCAGCTGCTTCCAGATATAAGGAACCGCATCGATCCTGACGATATCAATTCCCTGATTCACCAGATACAGCATATTATAGACCATCTCGTTAAAAACGACCGGGTTGGAATAGTTTAAGTCCCACTGATAGGGATAAAAGGACGTCATAACATATTTTTGGCACTCCTCCCGCCAGGTAAAATTACCGGGCGCCGTTGTCGGAAATACCTGGGGCACGGTTTTTTCAAACTCCTGCGGAATGTCCGGTGTATCATAGAAAAAATACCGATCCTGATATTCCTTTTCTCCTGCCAGTGCGCGCTTTGCCCACTCATGGTCTTCAGATGTGTGATTCATTACAAAGTCCATGCATACGCTCATCTTTTTCTCATGGCAGGCGCTGCACAGAGAAGCCAACTCCTCCATCGTACCCAGAGTCGGCTGCACCTTCCGGTAATCTGCTACCGCATAGCCTCCATCACTTTTTCCCTTCGGGGTATCCAGAAACGGCATCAGATGCAGGTAGTTTACGTTGCATGCTTCCAGGTAAGGCAGCTTTTTCTTCACACCCTTCAAATTGCCGGCAAAAGCATCGATATACATCATCATACCAAGCATATCCTGGCGGCTGTACCATGCAGGCTCCTGTTCCCGCTCCCGGTCCAGCTTCTTTTCTGATTCCGGGCGGTCCTGATACCATGCTTCCATCTGTTCACATAACTGGGTAAACATATCCTCTCTTCCCGGATATAATTCGCAGTACAGCCATTTGAGCTCATCCAAATGGCGCTGCAGTCTTTTCTGATATTCCTGCGCTGTTTTCATGTTCTTTCCTCTCCTTTTGCCGCGCGGCGGGCACAGCAGATTTTATTTCAATTTCGAATGCGGATGCCGCAGCGCCCCCGCCAGCGTTGTGCTGCGATTTTTATTCCACTTCAACTACCGCATTCTGTCCCTTTAGCTCAAGCAAATACAGGCAATCCTTTTTCTCCACCTGCGCTGTTACATCCTCTCCGTTGCAGAGCACGCGCTTTACAGGCTCTTTGGATAAAAATCCGACGGTCTTTCCGCCACAGATTTCGCCCATTAGCCTGCCGCCCATCTCATGCATCCACAGTACCGCATCAAAGCTGATGTATTTATCCACAAGTCCCACAAAGGTTTTCCCCTCTGTGTCTTCCACAAATAAAAACCAGGTGAAATCTCCCGCTGCAAGGCGGTATTCCCTGTCTTCTTCTGCACTGCAGGCTGCAGCAGCCTGATTGCGGCAGTCATAAATCCAGCAGTTTTTCCCGGAAAGCTCCGGAATATCCGATGCACTGATCCGATAGGTCTGTTCCTGACGGGTCAGATTATAAACGGCAATCACTCCGCCGATCTTACCATTTGCATAGGCTCCGGCATTTGTCAGCTTCAGCACGCCATCTTTTCTGGGATCGCGAAACATACAATCCTGTGTCGGCCTTGCCGCCCGTAAAAGCTGCGGCAGCCTTCCGTCCCCATAGCAGAGAGGCGCTGCAACCTCCGGGGCTGTTTCTCCTATCCGATCGCTGAAATACACCGGTCCCCCGCTGATCGCACGCAGCAGGCTGTGGCGCAGACCATCCTCATGGCTTGTCCAGAACATATCCCAGTCGCATACATACAGTTCGCCCTGGTAGGGTGTATTGTATGCATTCTGGAGCAAATGCTCTGCAAATCCATCCTCCCGTTTTGGTACAAAATCATCGCTGTTTCGTGCAACCGCTGTCTGAGGACGGGAAAACATGTTCTCTGCCGCCATTCCCATACAGTTGATCACTGCACCGTCAAAGTACGCTGCCGCGCCCTCCAGCGCCCCGTGCATTCCCCGCGTCGCTGTCATCAGTGGAAGATCATTTTCAAAATAATTATGTACGGCGCTCTGTCCGTCCACTTTGGAAAAGCTGATGCCCTCCCGCTTCAGATATTCATACCAATCCCGGTAAAAGCCGTAGCCCTTGGCTGCATCCGGCCACGGGATCAGCTTTCCGGGTGCATTTTGATATAAATGCTCCTGCTCTTTTGCTGCAAGGTCGCTTCCCGGCTCGATTCCGCCCCAGTAGCCGCCAAGCGCATGCCAGACACCAAACCAGTCCACCTGTGTATCCCGCTTTATATCACGGATCATCTGAGCAAATCCGTTGGGGAACTTTTCTTTTTCGGGCGCAAGGTCATAGAGTGCGTCTCCATGCACCGACAGCCAGCCGTCATCCATCAGCATCCAGCGCACCGGTACATTTTTTTCCGCAAATTCTCTGCCCTTTGCGCGAACCTTTTCTTCACTGATCTCCGTATAAAATGCATCCCAGCTGCACCAGCCAAGATATTTCAGCATCTCCGGCATATTCCGTTCCTCTTTCAAACGGATTCCGTGATACTCTGCCGCCCAGGCCATACACGCATGAACCGCTTCCTGCAAACTGTCCGCCTCCGCATAGGCATAAACAGGCTCGTCCAGTTTGCTGATTCCGCCCTTGCAGGCGCTCATTCCGAAAATAAGTGTATTCTCTCTTCCGGGCTTTACCTGGGTCTTAAACTGTTTTCCCGGCATTGGAAGCAGGAAAAAGTATCCGTTTCTCAGCTTTCCGTAAATCGCCTGTGTCAGCTCCGGGATTTCCGAAAAGTCATTGATAAATGCCGGTCTTGTCCACCAGTCGTTTAAAAGATACATTGCGGTCATCGCCTCCGGCCGGATATCCGTTTCCACTTCCAAAATAACCGGAAGCTCTTCCTCCAGATTATCGCTTCTCCTGCAGCCGTCCTGCTCAATTTCCAGCTTCAGCCAGCCGGATCTGACCTTTTTTTCTGTTCTATAGATAAATTCCGCTGTCACATTGTCCTGCTTTTCCAGAATAACCCGCAAAGCTTCTCCATTATCTTCCAGGACAAGGGGCAAAAGCACCTGCTCCGGTTTTCTCTGTCTGTGCAGCCGCAGGACGATATTATTTCTTCTCTGCATAAGTTCCTCACTTTCTGCCGTTGTACCGGCTCCTTCTGTTATGCTTCTTCTGCGATCAGAACCTCATACGGGCGCAGACGCACCGTATTACCTGTAAAAGCAGCTTCCTTATAGTTGTCTGCGAGCACCTGTCTGTACGCAGCAGATAGCTTCAGCTCACGCTCTTCTGGCTGCATATTGCATAACACGAGCAAAGCTTTGCCTTCAAAGCGTCTTCGATATGCGATCAGGTTTTTCTCCTCCCGATAAGCAGGTGCAAAGGTGCCTTCGCTGATCAGCTCTGACCATTGGGAATGCAGACGCAGCCCGATCATCTTCTTATACCATGCAAGCACGGAATCCTCGTCTCTCTCTTCCTGTGCTGCGTTTAGTTCTGTATAGTTGGGATTTACCTTTAACCAGGGTTTTCCTGTTGTAAATCCGGCATTTTCTGTATCATCCCATTGAAACGGTGTCCGCGCATTGTCCCGGCTTTCCAGCTGAACCAGACGCAGCGCTTCCTCCGGAGAAAATCCATCTGCCAGTGCGCGGTTATATTGATTGTGGGTCGATACATCATTGTAATCGTCCATCGACGCATACGCACAGTTTCTCATGCCGATCTCCTGCCCCTGATAGACATACGGCGTGCCCCGCAGCAGCAGATACATTGATGCGAGCATCGTTGCCCCATAATAATTTCTTCCCTCCCGGGGCAGATAATGGTCGATCGATCTGGGCTGATCGTGATTTTCTGTGCAAACACCAAACCATCCCCTGTCTCCTGCCATTTCGTGACTGGAAAACAGCTCTCTTTTCAGATCCTCCGGCGTCCACTCCTGTCGGTCATACCAGAAATAGTTCGGTCCCTTCAATTCCAGCTGGCACCAGGAGAACTCAAACACCATAGAAAATACACCATCTTCTAAGGAAATAAACGAAAGCAGCGTCTCCGGAGTCAGACCGGCTGTCTCGCCGACTGTCAGTGTTTCTCTTCTTCCGTATGTCCGATCTCTGAACTCCCGCAGCAGTGCTTCGATTCCGGGCTGATTCAGTGCGCCGTGCGCAACGGATACCAGACCATCTTCTCCGTCTGCAGGATAAGAGGGCAATCCCGCTTCTTTTTTCAAATAGGTGATGGCATCCAGCCGGAAGCCCCCGATGCCCTTATCCAGCCACCAGTTGACCATCTTATAGATTTCTTCCCGCAGCTCTTTATTTTCCCAGTTTAAATCGGGCTGTTTCTTCGTAAAAATGTGCAGGTAGTAATAGTCCGTTCCCTCGATCGGCTCCCACGCGCTTCCGCCGAAGATGGACCTCCAGTTGTTCGGTGCTTTGCCGTCGATTCCTTTTTTGATATAAAAATACTTGCCGTAAGGTCCTTCCGGATCTGCTTTTGCTTTTTGAAACCACTTATGCTCGTCGGAGCAGTGATTGACCACCAGATCCATGATGATACGGATGCCGCGTTTCTTCGCTTCTGCGATCAGCTCATCCATGTCCTCGTCCGTTCCAAAGGCTTCATCTATATGATAATAATCTGCAATATCGTAACCGTTATCGTCCATCGGGGATTTATAAACCGGACAGAGCCAGATCACATTTGCCCCGAGGTCACGGATATAGTCCAATTTTTCAATAATACCGCGCAGATCGCCGATCCCATCCCCATTCGCATCATAAAAGCTTCGGGGATAAATCTGATAAACGACTGCCTTTTTCCACCACTTTTCTTTTTCCATGAGCAAAATCCCCTTTTCCTGATAAGATAATGTCGGGTCAAAAGCCCCCGACCTTGATGCCTGTAGAAGGCCTGCTGTTTTACTGCTTCCCTGATACAACGAAAACCCGCACAAGGCGGGTTTTCGCAATTGCCGGCAGACACTCGGCAGCTATGAGGTTTTCTCATCATCCGACACTGCCAGTCTGTTTACATCTTAACGGCACCTTCTGCCACACCTGCCACGATATACTTCTGCAGGAAAATATAAAGAATGACAATCGGGATGATCGTTACCAGCACAGCCGGGAAGATCAGCTCCCACGGGTTACCGTACTGACCTGATGTCAGCTTGGCGAAGTATAACTCCAGCGTCAGGGTTTTCACTCCGTTGCTGTTACCGATTACCAGGAAAGGAAGCAGATAGTCGTTCCAGATCCACATACCGTTTAATACGATAACAGTAACTGTAGTTCCCTTTAACAGCGGGAATACTACTTTAAAGAACATCTGAAAAATGTTGGCTCCGTCAATGATCGCCGCTTCCTCCAGAGACTGGGGAACGCTCTTGATAAAGCCATGATACAGAAATACTGACATACTCAGTCCAAAACCGCCGTACATGAAGATCAGTCCGGGGATGTTCTTGAGTCCTATTTTCTCAAAGAGATCCAGCAAAGGATACATCAGAGACTGGAAGGGGATCAGCATTGCTGCGGTAAATCCAAGATAAAGTACAGTACCCAGGATGCTCTTGCTTCTTACCATTACCCATGCTGCCAGAGAAGAAACCATAACCAGAAGCAGCACAGAAATGAAGGTGATCACAAAGGTGATCCAGATGGCGCGGAAGAAATGGATCTGCTGCGCCGCACTGATAATATACTGAAAGCTCCAAGAAGAAGGCGCGCTGACCGGTGAATCCACGATCTCATTGTTGGATTTGAAGGAATTGAAGATCAGGAAAACCAGCGGAGCCAGTGTATAAATCGCAACGAGGGCCAAAATCGCGTGCATCAAGGCCTGACCTGTTTTATGACGTCCCTGCATGCTCATTACAGCTCCACCTCCTTCTTAGATGTAATGGAAACCTGAACCAGGGTTACAGCTGCGATCAGCACAAAGAAAATAACAGCCTGTGCCTGTGCAAGACCGTAGTCCGGGGGAGAACCGTCACGGGTTGTATACAGGATCTGCATCGCCAGCATTCTGGTACTGAAGTTACCGTCTGTCAACGCTACGTTCTGATCCAACAGCATGAAGCATTTGGACAGTGTCAGGAAAAATACGATAGTAAAGGATGGCATCAGCATCGGAACCGTGATGCTCTTAAATCTCTGCCAGGTACCTGCTCCGTCAATCGCCGCCGCTTCCGACAGATCCTTCGGAATATTATTCAAACCGGTGGTATAGATGATCATCATATAACCGGCCATCTGCCATGTGATCAGCATTACCAGGGCAAACAGCGCCTTGGTGTTGTCCTGCGTCATGTTACACAGCGCAGGAATGGAAATGATTCCGTCTTCTCCGAACAGAATCTTGGAAAAAACGATTTCAAAAATGAACTGCCAGATATAGCCCAGTGCCAGGCCACCTAACAGGTTCGGCAGAAAGTAGATCGTGCGGTATGCCGCAGCGCCTTTGTTCAGGCTGGTTGCCAGAAGCGCCATTGCAAGGGATACCACGTTGATCGCTACAACTGCCACAAGCGTTACCTTAATGGTATATACAAACGCATCAAGGAATTTTTTGGTTTTAAATGCCTTAACATAGTTGTCGAAGCCAACAAACGCTTCCCAGAAATGATCACCGCCTGCAAAGTAGGTACCTCTCCAGGCTGTAAAGGAATAAATGACACCCATGATGAACGGGATCACAATTACCATAACAAACAAAATCAGGGCCGGAAGCGCTAACGGTACAAATCTTTTTTTATAATATCTGTCCATTACGTCTCTCCTTGTCTTTTCTTTTCCCCTGTCGTTTTCCGGCTTTGCCGGAAAGAGGAGGCTGCCGCAATCCATGTCGCATGCTTGCGGCAGCCGGAAAATCCTGTATTACAAAATTCTGTTTCGTTCTGTCACTTTTTATATGGCTCGGTCGAGATTATTCCAGACCAGCCATTTCAGCCCAGCTGCTGATGGCATAATCTGCGATATCGCTGTAAGCGGTTTCAGGCCATTCTGCAGTATTTACATAGTTCTCCATCATCTGCAGACCGAAGTTATCGGTAGCCCAGCCCTTAGGAGCGCCTGCGTATGCGTTGGTCAGAGTCTTATCCGCAGCCATGTAGGAGATAATGGAATCGCCCAGGCTGTAGCCAGCGGAGGTTGTTGCAGGATCAGCGTTGTAAGGGATGAAGGACATTTCTTCCACAACGAACTTCTGACCTGCTTCAGTGGTGTTCAGCCATACAAGGAACTCTTCTGCCAGTTCTTTTTCTTCATCAGAAACCTTGTCGTTGATGCAGTAGTAGTTCGGTACGAATACCGGAATGGACTCAAGCATATGCTCAACTGTCAGACCTTCTACCTTGATGTCATCCTGTGTGAAGGGCATCTTAATGGGCAGGAAGGTCAGGGTATCAACGATGTCAGCATTTGCTTTCTTGATGTTCTCGTATGCCCAGTTGCCCTGCTTTATGAAGATTGCCTTGCTGTTTGCAAAGGTTGCTACAGAAGGATCATAACCATTGGTGGTTGCATTGATCAGTTCCGGTCCTCTGGGTGTTGTTGCATTGGCGGTCTTTAAATCCAGAGCCTTTGCATAAGCTTCGAATGCACCCTTGCCAGCCTGCAGCTGTTCCAGAGTAGCTTCGCCGGCTGCCTTGGAATCCGGGAAGATCGCGTCTACTGCAATGTTAACGAAGTGGTCACCATAGGTCCATTTTTCGGAGCCTGCTACAGAGAATACACCTTCCAGAGTAGCTGCCTTGCCGGTCTTCTCTGCTGCCAGTGCGAATTCCTGACCGCTTAAGGTAACGCTTCCTGCTGTGCCTTCTTTGATGTAGCTCTGCAGAGTCAGAACCATCTGCTCAAACTCGTCATAGGTTGCTGTCTTGAATGCTTCAAGGAAAGCGTCTACCTGATCTTCACCAAACAGAGCTGCCAGCATCTCTTTATCTACGATGTAGCCATAGCCTTCTACGTTATAAGGAATACCGTAATTTGCAGTGCCGTCTGTCAGGTTGAAGTTCTCCGGAATATCAGCTACCAGCTGCTTGAACTCTTCATTGGTTGCCTTGGAAAGATCCATTGCAAATCCGCCCTCTGTCCATTCAACCAGAGATTCGGAGTTCATGCAGGAGAAGATCGCCGGCTTGTTCTTGGAGTTCATTTCGGTACGAAGTGTGTCATCACTGTTAACGCCGGAACCCAGGGAGAATACCTTAACCGTAACACCCTTTTCCTCGCCGAAGGCCTCTGCTGCAGCTGCCATAGCGTCTGCGTTCTCACCCTTGTTGTTAAAGATGTACAGGTCGTAATCAGCGGAACCTGTAGAGGTGGAAGCTGTGTCTGCGCCGCCTGTGCTGGAAGAGGAGCTTCCGCAGCCTGCCAGTGCGCTCACTGCCAGCATGCCTGCCAGTGCGAGGGATAACCATTTTTTACCTTTCATTTCATAATCCTCCTTGTTTCTTTATGGATTCTGAGAAGCTGTGGTTTGTAGAAGTTGTCCTGCAAACCCGCTGCATCCTGTAATCCTTTTAGAGCTCTTGCCTAATGTACGGAGCTCTTGTTTCCTGATGAGGTCATCATAGCACCCTGTTCTACGTATGTCAACCGGTAACATGTGCATCTTTTATACTTCTGTCCCTTTTTACAAATTTAAAATGCAATATTTGTACAGTTTCACGAAACCATTTTCTATTGTCAGCTACGCAAAAGTTCCAATTTTATACTATTTATGCTATTTTTCTCATTATGTGGTATATTAAATGTGTTTCCGAAATACATATTGTGTTACCGATGACATGTGACCCGCCCAGGAACGTTAAAATGCCGGAGCTTTTTACGCTCCGGCATTTCTCACACCAGTTTCTATTATATTTCCGTCTTCAAAACCGTAGTCCCGCGCTGCACCAGCCGTACCGGCAGTACAATTTTCTGGGGAACAGGCTCATTCTTCAGGCTTTTCGTAATATACTCCACACACAATTCTGCCATTTCCTCCACCGGCTGATGGATCGTCGTGATCTGGGGTGTTGTAACCGTCGATATCATCACGTCGTCGAAGCCGACCAGCTGGATATCCTCCGGCACGCGTTTGTCCATCTGTGCGCCTACCTGGATCACCTGAGAGGCGATCAGATCACTGCTGGCAAAAATTCCATCCACATCTGGAAACTCCTGCAGTGCCCTGCGGATAAAGTCTTCATAATGCATGGAGCCGTACTGCAGTCTGTCGCTCACCAATATCCGATATGGAATTCCCGCCCTTTTACAGACATCAGCAAATCCATCCGCACGCCGGTCCGCGGGCATATCCTTACCGGCGACGCCGCCGAAATGTAAAAGATTTTTACAGCCGCATTCAATCAGATGCTCTGCTGCCAGCTTACCGCCCTGATAGTTGTCACACTGTACGGAAATCGTATCATCATCCTCTCCCCGCTCCAGATTCACGACTGGGATGTTCATTTTGCGAAATTCCCGTGTCTGAACATATTTGCTGCACAGCACAATGCCCGCCACACGGTTTGACATGCACATATCCAGATAATCCTGTTCCTTTTCCGGCTGCTCCTTTGAATTACACAAAAGCAGCTTAAAGCCCTTTTCCGCTGCTGAGGATTCTATATTACTGATCACCTTTGTAAAAAAAGGATGCGAAATATGCGGCACGATCAGCCCGATCGTATTGGTATACTGTTTGGAGAATGCACGTGCCAGCTCATTTGGCTGATAGTGCATTTCTTCCATTGCTGCATATACCTTTTTCCGCGTCCCTTCACTGATATATCCCCTGTTGTTTATAACACGGGATACTGTTGTTGCCGTTACACCCGCCCTCTGGGCGATATCCTTTAAGGTTGCCATTTTCTGTCTCTACACTCCATTTCAAATCAGGAATATTCCTCTCCCACTAGTATTATAAATATTATTTCGCAAAATATCAACCGGTAACATATTTCCGTTACAGTTCACTCGTACCCTTCTGAGTTCAGATTCCGTGCTTGCACGAAAATCCGAGCTCAGAAGTGTACGAAGGGAGCGCCATTTTATGAGCAAAAAGAGTTGCAAAGCAGCGGAAAGCATCGAAGATGCGCTTCTGCGAATGGTGTGAGTGAACTGTAATATATTCCCAGAGTACAGATTCCTTTACAGCGCCCGTGTCGATTCCTGTTCCAGCAATTCTCCCGGAAAAATCTTATGCTGATGACTGCTTTTGCCATCCAGCAGATCAAAAAGATGATGGACAGATTCTTCTGCAATTTCCCGGATCGGCTGACGGATCGTCGTCAGGGTCGGATTGTAATAGCTGCACAGCTCAATTCCGTCAAAGCCCGCAACAGAATAATCCTGCGGGATCCGTTTTCCCGCCTCTGCGATCGCCCGACAGGCTCCCACTGCCATCGTATCTGAAAAAGCAAACACTGCCGTAAACTCTTTTCCTTCATCCAGCAGCTGTCGGGTCAGAACATAACCGTTTTCCATACTGTAGGACGGAAGCTTCGGATTCATATAGCAGATCAGTCCCTCATCCGGCTCGATTCCCTGTTCCCGAAGTGCCCGCAAATATCCCATCAGACGCATCCGACCGATGCTGACGTCTTCTTTTTCCGCAGCGAGCACCGCGATTTTGCGGTGTCCCAGTCGGATCAGGTAATCCGTCATCCGATATCCTTCTTTTTCATCGTCAACCGACAAGGTGGAGTAATTATCATGCCGGATTCCGTCCGGTCCTTCTCCGACTGTTGAGAGAATAAACGGTATCCGCAGCTTACTCAGCTTTTCTTCTGAATGGACAAAATGTCCCCCCAGAAAGATCAGACCTGCCAGACGTTTTTCCTTTACCAGCTCCAGCGCCACATCAACCTCATCCTCATCCGATTCAACGTGCCGGATCACCATGGAATACTTCTTCTTTTTGATTTCATCCTCCATGATCTTGATCGCTCCGGCAAAAAACGGGTTTGTTAATCCCTTCACAAGCACAGCGATACACTTTCCGTCCGTCCGCTTCAGATACCGTGCACTGTTATTCGGAATATACCCATACTTCTGAATGATGCCCATTACCTTCTGCTTCGTTTCAGGATTGATATCCGGATGGTTATTGATCGCCCGGGATACTGTGCTTACTCCAACGCCGCACATCCGTGCAATATCTTTAATTGTGATCTCTTCCATCTCTCTGTTTTCCTGCTCCATTACTTCTCTGCCCTACCATACTTATTGTTTCGACCGCAATTTCAAAGTTTCGCGTTTTCTCCGACATTTTATAGGAAAACCCCTGTAAAGTCAAAACAATCACAAAATTGCAAAAAGCCGTCCGGCTGTTTGCAGTAGCCGAACGGCTTTATTCTTTTTTCTAAATATGTATTTTTATTCCGGTACGCAGCTCATCCTTTTACAGCACCAGCTACAACGCCCTCGATGATGTACTTCTGGCATGCCAGATAAAATACAATGATCGGAATGATGGCAAGCACCAGGACGCCCATCATCGCCCCCATGTCGACAGAGCCATATCCGCCCTTCAGATACTGAACTGCGATGGGAACTGTTTTATACTTCGTCATATCCAGTACAAGATACGGAAGCAGATAGTCGTTCCAGATCCACATCGTCTGCAGGATTGCAACCGTAATACAGGTTGGCTTCATAATCGGCATAACAATTCCGAAAAAGGTCTGCAGCGGCGTACAACCATCGATCATCGCAGCCTCTTCAATTTCCAGCGGGATGCTCTTTACAAAGCCGCAGAACATAAAGACGGAAAGCCCTGCGCCAAATCCCAGATATACAATGACGATACCAAGCGGATTATTTAATTTCAGCATATCCGCAAGCTTGGACAGGGTAAACATTACCATCTGGAACGGAACGATCATCGAAAACAGACACAGAAAATACAGCGCAGTTGTAAAACGATTCTTTACACGGCTGATATACCACGCACACATGGAGGTACACAGGATGATCACGCCAACAGACAGCACCGTAATAAAGAGAGAGGTAAAGAACGCGTCAATAAAGCCGGTTCTCTGGATTCCCTTGATATAGTTTTCGATGCCGACAAACATCTTGTCCGTCGGAATGGCAAAGGGTTTCTTACTGATATAAGCCTTCTTTTTAAAAGAGTTAATCACAACCAGCGCGATCGGAAATACATAGGCAATGGAAATCAGGGTAAAGACCAGCGTAAAGATCCAGCCATGCTTTGCTTTTCTCACATTCATTACTGCTGTACCTCCTTTCTACGTGTCAGCCAGTTCTGCGTCAATGCGATCGCTGCTACCAGCAGGAAGAATACGACCGCTTTCGCCTGACCGACGCCCTCCCAGCCGGTACGTCCATAAAATGTACGGAAAATATTCAGCGCCAGCAGCTCGGACATGTTGGAGGGCTCGCCGTTTGTCAGCGCCAGGTTCTGGTCGAACAGCTTAAACGAATTGGTCAGGGTCAGGAATGTACAGATCGTAATGGAGGGCATTACCATCGGAATTGTCACGTTTTTCAAAATCTGTCCGGAAGTCGCACCGTCAATCTTTGCAGCCTCGATCAGATCCCCGGGGATATTCTGAATTCCGGCAATGTAAATGATCATCATATAGCCGATCTGCTGCCAGCACATCAGAATAACCAGTCCCCAGAAGCCATAGACGGAGGAATAGGTCAGTGTCCGGTTCATATACAGCAGTACACCATTTAACAGAAGCTGCCAGATATAACCCAGGATGATACCACCGATCAGGTTCGGCATAAAAAATACTGTCCGGAAGATATTTGTCCCCCGAAATCCCTTTGTCAAAAGCAGTGCTACCGCAAATGCAAGCACATTGATCAGCACAACCGTCACAACTGTGAAAATCGCTGTATACCACAGGGCGTGTACAAATGAAGCATCTGTAAAAATTTTAAGATAGTTTGAAAAACCGATAAACTTTGCATCTGTTACCGTCGTGAACTTGCAGAAGGACAAATATACACCCATCGCAAAAGGCGCAATAAATCCAAGGATAAATGCAAGAAATGTGGGCAGAACAAAAATCGGCCAATACCGTCTGATTGCTTTCTCCATAATTTCCTCTCATTCTGCCGCTTTCGTGTTCTCTGCATCCGCACAGGCGGCATTATTTCAAAACATCTGTAATTACCGCACGTGAAGCAAAAATCCCGTGCGTTAAAGGGAAAGGGCGGGCACATAGCCCGCCCTCTGATTATGATCCTCTTTGTTTGCCTGCATACTGAGCTTTGATGCAGGGCTCTTATACAGCTGAATTATTCCGCATGTGCTGCGTCATATTCTGTCTTCCAGCCATCTACGAATGCGGTTACAACAGCATCCCAGTCGCCGGTGCCCTGAGCATACTCAAGCAGTGCGCTGCCGACGCCGTTTTTCCACTCTTCAGAAGGCATTGTGGTGAAGTTCCATGATACAGGTGTCTTACCAGCTTTGGTGTACTCGTCATTTGCAAGTACCAGCGGGTTCTGAGACTGATAACCGTCTTCAAAAGTCTTGAAAGGTGTTACAAAGCCCATGGTGTTTGCCAGAGCGTCACGACCGGTATCGCTGGTTACAACCCATTCCATGAAGTCCAGAGTTGCCTGGATATCAGCAGGATCTGCATTCTTGTTTACACACCAGTAGTTCTCGGAACCGGTGCACAGGCCCTGATTTTCTTCGCCTTCTGCGCCAATATAGATAGGAAGCATGCCAAGATCTTCATCTGCTACTTCGTTATCCTTGATGTCGTTGTAAGCCCAGGTACCATTCTGGTAGAAGACAGCTTCGCCAAGTGCAAATTCGCTGGCAGCATCTTCACCAGTCTTACCGGACAGCAGTGCCGGATCACAGGTAGAATCTGTGATGTAAAGATCGAAGATCTGTTTGTAGTTGTCCAGATAGGTTCCCTTGATAGCAGGAGAAGAGGTAATTCCGTCTGCCTTATATTCATAGTACAGAGGCAGGTTTGCCAGATGTGTCTTAAATCTCCAGTCAGAGGAGGAATCAAAACCGGTCGAAGCGAATGCACCTTCTACGCCAAGGTCATCCTTGTGAGCCTGAATGCCATCTGCAACTTTCTTCAGTGCTTCGAAGTTGTTCAGCTCATCGATGGATTTGATCTCTGCATCGTCCAATGCAAAATAGTCATTTAACAGTGCCTTGTTGTAGATCAGACCATATGTTTCAATTACATATGCAATACCCTGAACAGCGTCGCCATCCTTTAACACATAATCGTCTGACTGTACGTTCTTATAAACCTCGCTGTCCTTTAAGTCATAGCAATAATCCTTCCAGGAAGCAAGACCAACAGGACCATTTACCTGAAACAGAGTAGGTGCTTCTGTCTTTGCCATTTCGGACTTCAAAGTAGATTCATAGGTTCCGCTTGCTGCAGTTACAACAGTTACCGGTACGCCGGTTTCAGCGGTGTAATCCTCTGCAAGAGCTACCCAGTCATCTGCCTGCTCGGGTTTGAAGTTTAAGTAATAAACCTTGCCTTCGCCTGTGGCAGCAGCCTCTTCCGTTCCAGTCTCTGCCTCGGTATCTGCAGCTTCGGTCTTTTCCTCAGTTGCTTTCGTTTCTGCCGGAGCAGCTCCGGTATCTGCGGCAGTGCTTCCGCAGCCTGCAAGCATCGTTGTTGCCATTGCCGCACTCAGTAATACACTGATCAGTTTCTTTTTCATAGCTTTACCTCTCCTTTTTTATTGGTGACAGGCGCTTTTCTTAGCGCATTTTCTGTCTGTTTCCATCCCGGAACTATTCCCGGGAACGCTTCCGGAAACGTTTCCGGAATCTATGGTTGTATCTTACCACGAGGTAAACCATGCGGCAATATCAATTTATTCAGATTGCATGTTTGTTTTTTAAGAACTTGCATATTCTGTACAAGTTGCATATGCTTTCATCGAAGTGCCTGTGTGATCCCCTTCACTGACGACAAATAAGCTGATCTTAGGTACTGCACTGTCCACTCTGCAGGGTCAGCACACGACACAATACCCGCGTAGACGGCTTAAATCAGCCCGTAGTGCTTTAACGCGTTCGCGATTCCGTCCTCCAGAACCGGCGTGGTCCGGTAGCTGCAATACGGAAGGATCGTTTTGGAGCAGACCCCCATCGCAATGCTGTGGGGCACAGCCTCCAGCATCGGAATATCGTTTTCAGAGTCCCCAATGGCATAACAGTTGTCCTTGGGGATTCCCAGTTTTTTCTGTAAAATGTGGATCCCCTCCGCCTTGCTGCAGCCTGTCGGAACGATTTCCAGATAATGCTCTCCCTGGGGCACTGCAGTAAATTCGTCTCCGATAAAGCTTCTCAGCTTATCCACCGGATCATCCGGACGAAGCAGGCAGAAAAATTTATCAAACACCACCTCACTGTCCTCTGGCCGCTCCGGCATATCCGGCACAGAGCAGTTCAGACTCTTAAAATTGGAAACCGAATTGCCAAGCTCCGGACTCATACAGCGGCTGTCATAATACACATGCTCCTCCGCTTCAAAAAATGTCGGGATGCCGAGTCTGCGCAGCTCATATACGATTTCCGTACATTTTTCATGCAAAATGCTGTGGCTAAACAACGTTTCTCCTTCATAATAAATATGTGTTCCGCAGCCGCATACCAGGCCGTCAAATCCGATTTCGCGGATTCTCGGCTCAATGCTCACCAGCGTCCGTCCCGTATTGATAAATGCCAGGTGTCCATTTTCGCGAAGTTTACGGATCGCCTCCACTGCACTCTGTGGGATCTGATGGGTCGGTCCATCGATCAACGTTCCGTCAATATCAAAAAATACAAGCTTTCTGTCTTTATTTTCCATCCTGTAAAACTCCTTCTTTTGTCAGATATTCCCAAATTGCTTTCTGCTCTGCTTTTACCTGTCCCTGGATCATTGGATTTTTCCCGCCGCCGCGCCCGCAAAGTGCCTTGTTGAACGCCTTGCCAAACGCCGAAACGTCCCGGTCAGATGCGCAGATCACGTACTGATAACCATCTGCATCGCTACCATTAAATACTGCTGCAAATAAGACCTTCTGTGCCAGCTTATCCGCCAGCTTACGGACGTCCACTGTGCTCAGTCCCTGCTCAAACAGCACGCAGGCGCTGCTCCCGGTCTCTACGGCATCCACCTTTTCTTCCAGCAGGCGCAGCTTTAACGCGCCGAGCTCCTGTTTTAAATCAGCCACCGTCTGCAGCAGTTTTTGGGCTGCTTTTGCGGTCTGCTCCGGCTTTACGGACAGCAATACCGAGATTTTCTGCGTGTTTTCGAATCGGCACTTATAATCTGCCAGTGCTTTTTCCCCAATCAGAATATCCAGCCGGCTTCCGCCCTTTGCATGCTCTGCAGAAATGACCTTGATAGGTCCGATCTCGCCTGTGTATTTCACATGCGTTCCGCAGCAGGCACACACATCCGCACCCGGAATCGTAACGATGCGGACCGCCCCGGTCAGCTCTTTTTTACTGCGGTAATCCAGCGTTGCAAGGATCTCCCTGTCCGGATACTCCGCCAGAATTTCTACATTCTCCAGTACCTTCTGGTTCGCCAGGTCTTCCGCCTCCTGAATCTGTTCTGCCGTCAGCGGTCCCGAAAAATCGATCGTCACACAGTCCTTTCCCATATGGAAGCCGATATTCGAATAGCCGTGGGTATGGCAGATGATACCGGAAATGATATGTTCTCCGGAATGCTCCCGCATATGCATCAGCCTTCTGTCCCAGTCAATGGTTCCATGCACGCAGCTTCCAACCTCCAGCGGGGCGCTGCACAAATGGAAAATTATGCCGTCCTTTTCCTGTACATCTGTCACCCGGGCGCCGCCGAGTACACCGAAATCGCAGGGCTGACCGCCGCCCTCCGGATAAAAGGCGGTTCGATCCAGAGCAACCTCCCAGAGTGGCGCATCCGGCCGCGCTGCTTCGCCAACTGCCGGCTGACCATTCACGTCTCGCTCCGTGCCTTCCTTCAACACCTGGCAGCTTACGACCGCCGCATCAAATTCTGTCAGATACGCATTCACATCATATAATTTTTCTGTCATCTTTCTCGCTCATTTCTGCGCACGCTTTTTGCGCATGTCGAGTTTGTGTCAAGTGCGCGCAGACACAAATCTCGCGATTGAAAAAGTCTATTTTTCAATCTTATTCCTCATTTCGTGCTGCTTTAATGCATTCCGGAAAAAATCGCGCACGCCGTCTCCCTCTTCCTCCGGCATTGTAGCTTCTCCATCATAAAAGTGTCTGCCTGTCCGGTAATCTGCACAGATCGCATCCAGAGGAAAGCCTTCCATCCGCTGTGGCCGCTCCTCTGTCATCAGCCAGAATTTTTTCCAGTTCAGTGCACCGTCTCTGGCTTCATAAATTTCATTCTCAGAAAAAACCAGGCAAATCGCGTTCTGATACTGTGCGACGCACCGCCCGCCAAACTCTGCGGCAATCTTCTTATAATATTTCCGCATCTGCTCATCCGTCAGGTTGACACCGTTTACCCGCCGTACATGCACGCCCGGCTGACGCTCCTTGGGCAGTCCTTCTATATAAAGACCGCTGTCCTGTGAAAAAACCGGCTGCCCGCAGATTCGGTAATATGCGAGGGCTTTCTGCCGCGCATTCTCCAGCGGGTCTTTCCCACATTCTTCTATCTCTCCCCAGCAAAATGGCAAATCCTTTAAACCGAGCAGGCGAATCTCCTGCAGCGTGCTCAGGTAATGGCGCATCAGATCGAGCTTCCCGGCGTTCCCTGTTCCATAAATCAACGTTGTTGTTTTCTTTTGCATTTTGTCTCCATTTGGCAGATAAGAATCTAAGATTCTGCCTCGCATGCGTATCATCACATGCGCAATTCAGTTTATTCTACCATATCCGTTCCAAAGCCGCCACCAGGAAAAGCGTTTTGCAAAAAAGCCCGGCAATCATTCCAATTTTTGACCCGTTTTAAATTTTCTGCCTTTTCTGATTTTTATAGCTATTTCCTGTTATATTCTTTTTTTCATATTCATGTCTATCGTTTTTTCGACTTATTTATTTATTTTGCTGCATTACATCGTTTTTATATTTCATTTTTTATGCATATTTTTCTTAAATTTTCTTCAAAAAACACTTGTCAAAACTCGATCCATGCCATATAATATATCTTGTCGCTGAGCGATACAGAGATTCAGCGAAACAAAAGAAAATGCACCGCTAGCTCAGTTGGTAGAGCACCTGACTCTTAATCAGGGTGTCCAGGGTTCGAGCCCCTGGCGGTGCACTAAGAAGCACTGTTTTTGAAAGCTTGACTTTCGGGGACGGTGTTTTTTGTTCTCCTGTTTTCAGATACACATAAGAACATGATACCCTCTTCGATTCCTTTTCAGTTTATATTTCTTTTAGAATTTCTTTTCAATTCTTTTCTTGTAAATTTCCCAGGCCGGACGCATAATAAACTTAATCTGAAACGTTTTTAAGACACTATTTTTCCCGGACATCCCGACATGTCCGTGCCGTGCAGACAGCGCACAGAATGGAGACACCTATGACAACCAATCCCGATGACAAAAAACCAAAACAAGTGCTTGCCACGTATGCCGTCATCGCTCTGATCGTTATGTTCCTGCTTAATATTTTTGTTCTTCCGGGGATCATGGAACGAAGCATCAGGGAAACGACCTACAGTGACTTTTTAAAAGGTATCGACAGCAAACAGATTCAGGAGGTCCAGTTCGATGTCCAGGATTCTATCATTTATTACACCATTGAACAGGATGGCAAAACTCAGGTCTGCAAGACCGGTCTGATCAACACCGACAGCGAATTGATCGATAAGATCACTTCCTCCGGTGCGGATCTGACCAGCGAGATTCCGACTCAGCAGTCCCCTCTGATGAATATGCTGATCGGTTTTATCCTGCCTACTATTATTTTCATCTTTTTAGGCCAGCTGCTCTTTAAAAAGATGACCAACAGCATGACCGGAGGTCCCGGCGGCGCGATGTCGTTCGGCAAGAGCAACGCCAAGGTTTATGTCAAATCCTCCACCGGCATCAAGTTTTCCGATGTAGCAGGTGAAGATGAGGCAAAAGAGCTTCTGACCGAAATCGTAGACTTTTTGCATAACCCTGAAAAATACCGCGCAATCGGCGCAACAATGCCCAAAGGCGCACTGCTTGTAGGCCCTCCCGGAACCGGTAAAACCCTGCTTGCCAAGGCAGTCGCCGGTGAAGCGGACGTTCCCTTCTTCTCCATTTCCGGTTCTGAATTCGTGGAAATGTTCGTCGGCATGGGCGCAGCCAAGGTACGTGACCTGTTCAAGCAGGCGAGTGAGAAGGCTCCCTGTATCGTCTTCATCGATGAGATCGATACAATCGGTAAAAAGCGTGATGGACAGATCAGCGGCAACGACGAGCGGGAACAGACCTTAAACCAGCTGCTGACAGAAATGGACGGTTTCGATGGTTCCAAAGGCGTTGTCATCCTGGCAGCGACGAACCGCCCGGATTCCCTTGATCCTGCGCTGACCAGACCCGGACGTTTCGACCGCCGAATTCCGGTTGAGCTGCCTGACTTACAGGGCCGCGAAGATATCCTGAAGGTACATGCCCGTAAGATCAAGATTGCAGATAATGTAAACTTCCATGAAATCGCAAAAGCTGCTTCCGGTGCCTCCGGCGCTGAACTCGCCAATATTGTCAACGAAGCTGCTCTGCGTGCAGTCCGCGACGGTCGTCGTTTTGCAACACAGGCAGACCTCGAAGAAAGCATCGAGGTTGTTATCGCAGGCTACCAGAAAAAGAGCCGCGTGCTCTCCGAAAAAGAAAAACTGATCGTTTCCTATCATGAAGTCGGTCATGCCCTTGTCGCCGCTCTGCAGACGAACTCCGCACCGGTACACAAAATCACGATCATTCCCCGTACCAGCGGTGCCCTTGGTTATACCATGCAGGTCGAGGAAGGCGAACGTTTCCTGATGTCCAAAGAAGAAATGGCAAATAAGATTGCAACGCTGACCGGCGGCCGCGCAGCAGAGGAAATCATCTTCCACTCCATCACAACCGGTGCCTCCAACGATATCGAGCAGGCAACCAAGCTCGCCCGTGCAATGATCACCCGCTACGGCATGAGCGATACTTTCGATATGGTTGCAATGGAAACCGTTGCAAACCAGTATCTGGGCGGCGATTCTTCCCTTTCCTGCTCACCCGAGACACAGACCCAGATCGATACCCTGACCGTCGACCTTGTAAAAGCACAGCACCAGAAAGCAATCCAGCTTCTGCAGGATAACCTGCCAAAGCTTCATGAAATCGCTAAATACCTGTACGAGCATGAAACGATTACAGGCGAAGAATTTATGACGATTCTGATGCGCAAGTCTGAGCTCGCGGCGGCGGATTCCGCAGCTTCCGGCAACTGACCGACAACGGCAACAGCTACCGGCTGCTTTACACCTGGTTTTTTCAAACGGCGAAGATTTTTCAAAAATCTCCGTCGTTTTTTGCGTGTAGGCAGCTCCCTCTCTATACGCAAAAATCTCTCTTCCGGTATCGTTTTTTGAACGCTTCCAGACATCTCTTTTTCTTCCCTTTTCCCGTCTTATGAAGTATACTGAGAGCAGTGAGATTTATCCTGTGGAGGTATAGGTATATGAAATATATTCAACTTGGAAAAAGCGGACTGACAGTCCCTTCCGTTGCCCTCGGCTGTATGCGCATCCGCGACGTTTCCGCTAAAGAAGCCGAGGAACTCGTTGCAACTGCGCTGGAGCTTGGCTGCAACTTTTTCGAACACGCCGACATCTACGGTCAGGGCACCTGCGAGGAAGCGTTTGCAGACGCGATCCACATGTCCCCCTCTGTCCGCGACAAGATCCTTCTGCAGTCCAAATGCGGCATTGTTTCCGGCGTTATGTATGATTTTTCCAAAGAACACATTTTATCTTCTGTAGACGGCATTCTGAAGCGTCTGCGCACTGACTATCTGGATGTGCTTGTCCTGCACCGTCCGGATGCCCTGATGGAGCCGGAAGAAGTGGCAGAAGCCTTCAACCAGCTGCAGCAAAGCGGCAAGGTCCGCAACTTCGGCGTTTCCAACCACAAATCCAGTCAGATCAGGCTGCTGCAGAAATATATCAGCCAGCCCCTCGTAACCGACCAGCTGCAGTTTTCCCTGCCCAACGCTTCCATGATCCAGAGCGGCATGGAAGTCAACATGACAACCGCCGGTGCAATTGACCGCGACGACAGCATTCTCGACTTCTGCCGTCTCAACGATATCACCATCCAGACCTGGTCACCGTTCCAGTACGGCTTTTTTGAAGGTGTTTTCATCGGCAGCGACAAGTATCCCGAATTGAACCGCTGTCTGGAGGAAATTGCAGACAAATACCACACAACTCCGACAACAATTGCAGCTGCATGGATTCTGCGTCACCCTGCACACATGCAGCTGATCGCCGGCACGACAAAGCCCTCCCGCTTCCGTGAGATCTGCGCCGCCTGCGATATTACGCTAACCCGTGAGGAATGGTATCGTCTCTATCTTGCTGCCGGACACATTCTGCCGTAATTTACAAGTGCCTGACTTTCATTTTTCCGAAAGGAGAATTTACCATGTATGATGCAATCATAATCGGTGCCGGTGTGACCGGATGCGCGATTGCACGGGAACTTTCCCGTTATCAACTGAATATCCTGGTGCTGGAAAAAGAAGAGGATGTCTGCTGCGGAACCTCCAAAGCAAACAGCGCCATCATCCATGCCGGACACGACGCAAAGCCCGGCTCCTTAAAAGCCCGTTTTAATGTGAGAGGAAATGAGCTCATGGATCAGCTCTCCGCTGACCTCGATTTTCCCTTTACCCGAAACGGCTCTCTGGTACTTTGTTTTGAAGAATCCCAGATTCCGGAACTGGAAGAGCTGGCAGACCGCGGACGCAAAAACGGCGTTCCCGGTCTTTCCATCGTGACCGGTGAGGCTATCAAGTCCCTCGAGCCAGCACTTTCCGACGACGTAAAGGCAGTGCTTGTCTGCCCGACCGGTGGAATTGTATGTCCGTTCCTGATGACGATCGCCCTGGCGGAAAACGCTGCCGTAAACGGCGTTTCGTTCCGCTTTGACACTACAGTAAAAGCCCTTTCCCGCAACGCTTCTGACGGTCTCTGGAACGTTTTAACCGCTGCCGGCGACACCTTTGAAGCGCGCTGTATCATCAACGCCGCCGGTGTCTATGCGGACGAGCTGCACAATCAGGTCAGCGCCCGCAAGCTTTCTATCACGCCCCGCCGCGGAGAATACCAGCTTCTGGACAAAAAAGCCGGAACCCTCGTTTCCCATACGATCTTTCAGCTTCCCGGAAAGATGGGCAAGGGCATTTTGGTCAGCCCCACCGTCCACGGAAACCTGTTAGTCGGTCCCACCGCCGAAAACCTTTCCGATAAAGAGGCCGTCAATACCACCCAGGCAGGTCTTGCTGACGTTATGGAAAAAGGACGGCTCAGCGTTCCGTCCCTGCCCGGTAATCTGACAATTACCTCGTTTGCAGGTCTGCGCGCCTCCGAGGCAGGCGGTGATTTCGTAATTGGTGAGGCAGAGGATGCTCCCGGCTTCTTTGACTGTGCCGGAATCGAATCTCCCGGTCTTTCCTCCGCTCCCGCAATCGGAGAATATGTTGCAGAGCTGGTTTCCCATAAGCTGGGGGCTTCCTGCAAGGACAACTTTATTGCGACCCGCAAGGGCATTCCCTGTGTCGCTTCCGCTTCCCCGGAGGAATTAAAAGAGCTTCTGTCAGAAGATCCTGCATACGGCAATGTGATCTGCCGCTGTGAAACCGTTACAGAGGGAGAAATTATAAATGCAATCCGCCGTCCGGTCGGCGCACGCTCCTTAGACGGCGTAAAACGACGCACCCGTGCCGGAATGGGACGCTGTCAGGCAGGCTTCTGTTCTCCCAGAGTCATGGAAATCCTCGAGCGCGAGCTTTCCATGAACCCCCTTTCTGTCACCAAACACGGACAAGGCTCTGAACTGCTTACCGGCACTACAAGGGAGGAATCGGGCTTATGAAACAATATGATCTGATCGTCATCGGCGGAGGTCCTGCCGGACTTGCTGCCGCTATCGCCGCCCATAAAAACGGAGTTTCCAATCTTCTGATCCTCGAACGCGATCAGGAGCTGGGCGGCATTTTAAATCAGTGTATCCACAACGGCTTCGGTCTGCACACCTTTCAGGAAGAGCTGACCGGACCAGAATACGCTTCCCGTTTCATCGACGAAGCGCTCGCACTGGAAATTCCCTATAAACTCTCCACAATGGTTCTGGATATCAGCACAGACGCTTCCACAGGTCTGCATTGTGTTACAGCCATGAACCGCACAGACGGACTCCTGCAGCTGCCCTGCCGCAGTGTAATCCTCGCGATGGGCTGCCGCGAACGTCCCAGAGGCGCTTTAAACATCCCCGGCTTCCGTCCGGCAGGCATTTACACCGCCGGTACAGCCCAGCGTCTCGTCAATATGGAAGGCTTTCTTCCGGGTAAAGAGGTAGTAATCCTCGGCTCCGGCGATATCGGTCTGATTATGGCGCGTCGAATGACCCTCGAAGGTGCGAAAGTCAAAGCCGTTGCCGAGCTGATGCCCTATTCCGGCGGTCTGCAGCGAAATATCGTCCAGTGCCTGGAGGATTTTGACATTCCGCTGCTGCTTTCCCATACAGTCATCGATATTCAGGGAAAAGACCGCGTAACCGGCATTACACTGGCACAGGTCGGTCCTGACCGCAAGCCGATCCCCGGAACCGAACAAAATATCCCCTGCGATACACTGCTGCTCTCCTGTGGACTTATCCCCGAAAACGAACTTTCCACCAAACTCGGTGTATCCTTATCACCCGTCACAGGCGGTCCACTGGTGAATGAAAGTCTCGAAACGAACGTTCCCGGCGTATTCGCCTGCGGCAATGTCCTGCACGTACATGATCTGGTTGATTACGTTTCCGAAGAAGCCGGACGTGCCGGAAAATTCGCGGCAGAATATATCCGACAGACAGCGGGGGACGGCGCTGGCATTGCTTCCGCTGAACAGAATTCGACCACACAGGCTGACAGCAACGCTTCCGCCGGGCAAGGTTCAACCGGCGTGAAGGCTAACAATAACGCTCACAACGCCGCTGCTGCGGACGGCTCCACCGGCATCCCGCTTATTCCATCGGGCGGCGTCCGATACACGGTTCCGCAGTCCATTCGGCTGTCCCATATGGAGGACACGCTTCTGGTTCGTTTCCGCGTCGGAAGCGTATTCACAGACGCAGTATTGACTGTTACAGCAGGTGATACCTGTCTGCTGCGCCAGAAAAAGAAGAAGCTCGCGCCCGGCGAAATGCAGCAGATCATCCTGAAAAAATCTGCAATTCCCGCCGACGCACAATCCATCACAATCTGTGTTGCAAAAGAGGAGGGCTGATTTGTTATGGAAGAAAAAAATCTAATCTGCATCTGCTGCCCTCTGGGCTGCCCGCTTACTGTTACGCTTGAAAACGGCGAGGTTGTATCCGTCACTGGTAATACCTGCCCCCGCGGCGCTGCTTACGGTCGTAGGGAGGTCACCAATCCAACCCGTATCGTAACTTCTACAGCGCTGGTTTCCGGCGGCGTCCTGCCTGTCGTTTCCGTTAAGACTGCCTCCGATATCCCCAAAGGTAAAATAAAGGATGTCATGGAAGCGATCCGTCAGATCCACGCTGTCGCCCCGGTTCAGATCGGAGATGTCCTGCTGCACGACGCGGCAGGTACGGGTGCAGATATCGTCGCCACCAAAAATATTCCGGTTGCCACCGGTTTCAGGGAGAACTGATCCGAAATGCTTACAGATAAATTTAAAAAAAATGCGGATGCACTCCGGCATAAAAAGCTGTTCCTGCTGGATATGGACGGCACGATCTATAATGAAAATTCGATTTTTGAAGGAACGCTGGATTTTCTTTCCCAGATTGAAAAAAATGGAGGACGCTATATTTTCATCACCAACAATTCCTCCAAATCCGTAAAGGACTATGTGGAAAAGGTAAACCGGATGGGAATTACCGCCGATGCTTCGCATTTCTATACTTCCAGCCAGGCAACCGCTTTTTATCTTCAGGAGAATTATCCCGGACAGACCGTTTTCTGTATGGGAACCCGTTCCCTTGTCGCAGAGCTGGAGCAAAACGGCATCCGCGTTGTCACGAAGCCGGAGGATTCCGCCTCTGTCGTTTTAATCGGCTTTGATACAGAAAATACCTCTGAAAAGGTACGTGACACCTGCATCATGCTCGGGCGTGAGGTTGCTTATCTTGCAACCAATCCGGATCTTGTCTGTCCGGTCAGCTTCGGCTACATCCCGGATTGCGGCTCCATGAGCATCATGCTCAAAAATGCGACCGGCAAAACACCGTTTTTCATCGGCAAGCCAGAACCGATCATGATCGACTGTGTTTTAAAAAAGCTCGGCATCTCCAAAGAGGACACCGTGATTGTCGGTGACCGTATCTACACAGACATCGCCTGCGGCGTCAATGCAGGGGTCGATACGATCTGCGTCCTCTCCGGTGAGGCGACTCTCGCTGACCTGGAAAAGAGCGACACCAAACCGACCTGGATTTTCGACAGTGTCCGTGAAGTGTGCACAGAACTGGCGCGGTAGCGCCTGTGGTTCTCCAAACAGTCCCGATGCAATTTTTCGAAACATCCACAATCGTTTATAGTTTTAAGCATATATAGACAAAAACGAACAAAAATGCGCCTGCCGCACGGAATCTTTTCTCCATGGCAGACGCATTTTTTCAATGGAAAGCACAGGCTTCCAGCCATATTATGACTCCCCGACATCAACCCATACCCGGCTGTTCAACAGCTGCTTTCTCTGCCTCCAGTCCGGCATCAGCTCCGTCATAAGCTGATGAAATGCTGCAGAGTGATTCGGCTGGATAAAATGGCAGAACTCATGTACTGCAACATATTCCATACACGCAGGCGGTGTCTCCCCGAGCTGTCTGGAAAAAGTCACGATCTTCTTTTTCGGCTGACAGCTTCCCCATCGGGACACCATGCTGCGCACTTTAATCTGGGGCCACACTACCCCCATCCGGGAAAAAACCGGATAAATCCTCTCACAAATTTCTTCCATCTGCTCCAGGCAGCGCTGCGTCAGATACCCTTCGAGCATCCGTCTGCGTCTGTCTGTATCGGATGGATTTTTTTGTGTCACTAAAATCACACGACCGATCCGCTCCACCGACTCTTTTCTCCCCTCCACCACACGAAGGCGGCAGGCTTTTCCACACTGATAGAGCACATCCCCATCCTCATAGCGCCGATTTTTCCCGGCGCTGATTCCATCTCCGGCTTCGATCAGCTTCATACAGCGTTCCCGGTTCTGCAGGACAAAATCTGCATTTTCCAGAAGAAACGCCTCTATTTCCCACTGCGCTGTATATCTGCTCGCAGAAACCAAAACGCGCCCATCTCTGTGGACGCGCAGGTTCATTCTCCTGATATTTTTCCGTTGCAGTTCATAAGGGACTGCAATCCCCTTCAGTACAATGATCTTTTCCATACATTCTACCACGGGCGCTGTCCGTCGGTTTCCCGGCAGGACAACGCCCGTACCTGTTGCAAATTATCGTTTCCCTTACGCGTTCACCAGGCGAACTGTTTCCCGCGCAATGGCAAGCTCTTCATTGGTCGGAACCACCAGGGCTGTTACTTTGGATTCCGGAGTGGAAATAACAGCCTCCACACCGACTGCCGCCTTATTCTTTTCCAGATCGATCTCGCAGCCAAGGAAGCCTGTATACTGGCTGATCAGAGCACGAACCTGTGCGTTGTTTTCACCAATTCCTGCTGTAAATACGATGGCATCCACACCATTCATAGCAGCCGCATATGCACCGATATATTTGCCGACACGATAAGCGTATGCTTCCAGCGTCGTCTGCGCATGGTCGTTGCCTGCTGCCGCAGCTTCTACCAGATCACGGAAGTCGCTGGAAATACCGGACAGACCAAGCACACCGGAGTTTTTGTTGCAGATATTGATGACCTCTGCAGCTGTCAGATTTTCTTTTTCTGCGATAAAACCAACGATCGCAGGATCCATATCGCCGCTTCTGGTTCCCATCATCAGACCTTCCAGAGGTGTCAGGCCCATGGAGGTATCCACGGATTTCCCGTGATCCACTGCGGATACGGATGCACCGTTGCCGAGATGGCATACGATAATTTTCAGATCCTTTCTGTCTTTTCCAAGCAGTTCTCCGACACGTTTGGAAACGAAATCATGGCTGGTTCCATGGAAGCCGTAACGACGTACTTTGTATTTCTCATAATATTCATACGGCAGACCGTATAAATAAGCCTTGCCGGGCATCGTCTGATGGAATGCGGTATCGAATACAGCTACCATCGGCACGCCGGGCATTACCTTCTGGCAGGATCTGATACCGATCAGGTTTGCCGGATTGTGAAGCGGTGCAAGGTCATTGCACTCCGCAATTGCCTCCAGTACACTGTCATCAATCACAACAGATCCCTTGAATTTTTCTCCGCCATGTACGATTCTGTGACCTACTGCATCAATTTCCTTCAGAGATGCGATCACGCCCTCTGCAGGATCTGTCAGCTTCTCGATCACAACCTTTACTGCATCGGTATGATCCTTCATCAGAACCGCTTCCGTCTTTTTGCCTTCGCCGGCTTTCTGATGGGTTACGCTGCTGCCTTCGATTCCGATTCTTTCACACAGTCCCTTTGCCAGGACCTCTTCACTCTGGCTGTCGATCAGCTGATACTTCAAAGAGGAGCTGCCGCAGTTGATTACAAGCACTTTCATGGAAATAAATCCTCCTGTTTTCTATTTTGACAGTCTCCGATCACACCGGAGGCTGTTTTTGCACCGCATACGTTTTTATTGTACCATTTCACACGATAAAAAACCAGACCCGCAGCTATAAAAAACAGGGACGGATTGTTTTCGTCCGCCCCTGTTCTGATTCCGGATTTCATGTTGTTATCCGTCAGCCCTGCCATCCAAAGCTGCAGATATCACGGATACAGTTTCGACTTTTCAGATCAGCTCCAGCACAGCCTCTCCCTTTGCCGGAATCGAAATCTCCTGCATATTGCCGTTTTCGTCATGCAGCACCAACGCAAAAGCTGCATCCTCTTCCCTGTTTTTACCATCTGCCGTTACAACAATTTTTTGACCGCTGCGGATCGCTTTTACGGTTTCCACAATCTGTCCGTGGATATCCGGGATTCTGCAGACTGCTTCTTTTCCATCCTTTAATGCAAACAGATGCAGCACAGAGCTTGCCGCATAGTCATAATCCGGGCGTTCTGTCACGCTGCCGACTGCCAGCAGGGTATTTTCCCGCACATAAAGCGGCAGGGAGAAATAGTCAAACCTGTCCTTGTAAAACCTTCCGCCCTCTTTAACTGTGCCGTCCAGATAATTTGTCCACGTGCCCTCCGGCAGATACCAGGCTGCGCTGCCATCCTCCGAAAAGATCGGTGCTGTCAGCAGACTTTCCCCCAGCATATACTGCATATCCAGAGTCTGGCAGGCCGGATCGTCTTCAAACTCAAATACCATAGGACGCATTACCGGCGTACCGTCTTCATGCGCTTCCACCGCTTTTGCATACAAATACGGCATCAGGCTGCATTTCAGCTGCACAAAATATCTCGCCACATCGCAGGCCTGCTCATCAAATGCCCACGGTACCCGGTAGCTTCCCGATCCATGCAGGCGGCTGTGAGAGGAAAGCAGGCCAAATGCAAGCCATCGTTTGTATACATCTGCAGGGGCAGTGTTCTCAAAGCCGCCGATATCATGACTCCAGAAGGAAAATCCAGACATGGCAAACGACAGGCCTCCACGCAGCGTCTCTGCCATGGAAATGTAAGATGCGCTGCTGTCACCTCCCCAGTGCACAGGGAACTGCTGTCCTCCTGCTGTCGCACTTCTTGCAAAGACAACCGCCTCCTGCTGACCTTTTACTTCTTTTAATAGTTCAAAAACACAGCGGTTATAGAGAAATGCATAGTAATTGTGCATGCTGACCGGCTCGCTGCCATCCTGGTATACAACATCGATCGGGATTCTCTCGCCGAAATCCGTCTTAAAGCAGTCCACACCCATTTCCAACAGGCTGCGAAGCTTGCCCTGATACCATTTGCAGGCTTTCGGATTTGTAAAATCCACAACTCCCATACCGTTCTGCCAGTTATCGGTCTGCCAGATACCGTGTCCGTCTGCGCGTTTCAACAGATAACCGCCTGCTGCAGCTTCCCGGAAGGTTTTTGTTCCCTGCGCAATATACGGATTGATCCATACGCAGATTTTCAGCCCTCTTTCATGATAACGCTGCAGCATTCCCTTTACATCCGGAAATGTCTCCGGATCCCATTCAAAGTCACACCACTGCAGTCCTTTCATCCAGAAGCAGTCAAAATGGAATACGCTCAGTGGGATCTTCCTCTCCTCCATGCCCTCCAGAAAAGAGGTTACCGTCTGCTCATCATAATCCGTCGTAAAGGAGGTAGAAAGCCACAGTCCAAAGGACCATGCCGGAGGAAGCGCCGGACGTCCGGTCAGACCTGTATAGGCTTTTAGAATTTCCTTATGGGTCGGTCCGTAAAAAAGATAGTACCGGAGTTCTTCCCCGGGTACAGAAAATCCAACATACTCCACCTTCTCGCTTGCCACCTCAAAGGACACATTGCCTGTATGATCCACAAATACACCATAGCCTCTATTCGTCATATAAAACGGAATATTTTTATAGGCTACCTGTGAAGCTGTACCTCCATCCTCGTTCCAGGTTTCTACTACCTGACCATTTTTGACAAACGCAGTAAAGCGTTCTCCGAAGCCATATACATTTTCTCCGGGTGCAAGCAAAAGATCCTGGGTCATATAAGGAGTATACTCATGCTCCTTCATATAATTATCCTGCGGCAGCATGCTGGACACGCTTCTGTCCCAGCGGACATAGCCGAGATTATGGAATCCGGAGGATGTCAGCAGTTTTCCATCTGCCCAGAAGCTGTAGCCCCAGTTTTTCCGGTCAACATGCACGCTCACGCGTCCGGCATCCAGAACCGCCTCATTCTCCGTTATTGTCACAACTGCATCGCAGGTCGTCTCCTTTTTCTCAAATCGGGCCTCTCCCGTCCTGTAACCCTCATAATGCCAGGCACGAACCGAAATCACCTCCGGAGAAACCGCGAGGAATTCTATTGTAATGGTCGGTCGATTTAATGTGTCGCCTCTGGATAATACCGGTGATGTCGGAGCCACTACCCGCAGTCCGTTTTCCATTGCTTCTATATGGTATGCCTGTGATGCGAACTGTCCGTTTGTCCTCTCACTCAATAACCAGTATCCTTCCGTAAATTTCATGTTAAGTCCTCCTGTTGTTTTTTGCTGCACAGCATTTCACCAGCCGGAGCATCCGTACGATCATCCCTTTACCGCACCTGCAACCATTCCTTCAATAATCTGCTTACTGAACACAAAATACAAAATTACGATAGGAGACATGGTGATCAGCATTGCCGCCATCTGCTTCGGATAATCTGATGCAAACTGTCCCTTAAACTGTGTCAGTGCCAGCGGTACTGTCTGCAGTGACACATTTTTGATCAGTACCAGTGCGAAGGAGAACTCATTCCAGCAGCTAAAGATCTGTATGATCGCAACTGTCACCAGAATCGGTTTGGTGATCGGCAGAATGATCCTCCAAAGTGTATTTGAAAAGCTGCTTCCATCAATTGCAGCTGCCTCTTCCAGCGAAACCGGAATGGTTTTGACGTATCCTTCTACCAGAAAAATCCCCATCGGAAGTCCGAAGGACACATAGGGTAAAAGCAGCGTATACCATTGGTCGGAAATTCCGCATTTTTTGAAAACCACATAGATCGGCACCAGCAGAGAATGGATCGGAATCAGCATTCCCATCAAAAACATGACGTACAGCGCACGGTTTCCCTTAAAATGGACCCTTGCCAAAATATAACCGACAATAAATGAAAATAATACAATCAAAATGATAGACAGCGTAGTTGTACGTACACTGTTGAACATGGATTCTCCCAGATGATAATCGGAATTGCTCAGAATCCTGATGTAATTGATCAGAGTCGGATTTTTCGGCAGTCCAACAATATCTGCATTAAATGCCCTCTTTTCTTTTAACGAAGAGTACAGCATCCAGATCATCGGAAAAATACAGGACAACGAGAAAATGATCAGGATCAGATTCATAAATACTGCCAGGATTCCTTTGCGGATACGATGTGTTCCATTATCCTTTTTCATGTCCTACGCCTCCTTTTCTCTGGTGAACCTTTTGATCAGCCCCTGTGCTCCGCCGATTACAAGAAGTGATAATACAAAGATGCCCACAGAAATACAGCTGCCGTATCCCATATTACTCTGGTTAAAGGATACCTGATATCCATACATCGCCATTACCATGGAGGATGTTCCGGGACCGCCCTTTGTCATAACATAAATATTGTCAAAGGCTTTCATATTACCTGCAATACACAGCGTAATGCAGACAAGCATCGTGTTCTTGATCAGCGGCAGCGTAATATAGAGTGCGCTTTGTATACCGTTCGCACCGTCAATTTCCGCACTTTCAAAGATTTCGGTACTGATGGAGGAAATCGCAGAAAGGATGATCACCATGTAGTATCCGATATACTGCCAGATCAGCGGAATGGAGACAAGCAGCATGACCAGCTTTGTTTCATTGAGCCATACCTTACAAAGATCCGGTCTGCCGATCGTTCTCAAAAACCAGTTGATGATCCCGTATTGGTTATGATAGATCATGTTCCAGATCAAACCAAGGCAAACTGCAGAAATTGTGCTTGGAAAGAAGCCAAAGGTTCGATGGATCCCCTTTAATTTGACAACTCTGGAATTTACCATCAGCACTAAAACAAAGGCAATACCGATCTGCCCGATAATACACGCCACAACCAGATAGATATTATGTCCAAAGGCCTGCCAGAAGGTACCGTCATGGAACAGAGTGATGTAGTTTGTAAGCCCTGTAAAGGTCTTCTGCGGGCCGCCCTTCCATTCATAAAAACTGTATACAAGTGCTGTAACCAATGGTACAAAAACCGTAAATACGAACATCGCCACCGGCACCAGCAGATACAGGAGAATCGTTCTTTTTTTTGGTTTGATCGCAGTCAGCATCAAGGATCCCTCCCTTATTTTGCGCAAAAGCCGTCCCGCCTGATGGCAGGCAGAACGGCTCTGTACTTTCCTATTTCGGAACCTTCTCAAGGCGCTCCGCTCCTTGAAAAGTAGCGGTCCCTTTGGAACCTTCTCAAGGCGCTTCGCTCCTTGAGAAGTAGCGGCCCCTTCGGAACCTTCTCAAGGTGCTTCGCCCCTTGAGAAGTAGCGGTCCCTTCGGAACCTTCTCAAGGCGCTCCGCTCCTTGAGATGTAGCGGTCCCTTCGGAACCTTCTCAAGGCGCTCCGCTCCTTGAGATGTAGCGGTCCCTTCGGAACCTTCTCAAGGCGCTCCGCTCCTTGAGAAGTAGCGGAAAATGCCCTGCTCTGCGGGGCAGGGCATTTTCCTTAGTAGTTGGCTTCGTATGCGTTCTGGGCGTTCTGGGCTACTTCTTCAGGAGTGATATCACCATTCATCATTGTCTGAAGGTCAGTATTTAAAACATCCCAAACTGCATTAGTAATGTAAGAATCATAAATTTCACAGGTATCGGTATCCACATAAGACCAGTTGTAGAAATCCTGTGTGATCTGATCGAATGCGCTCAGGTCAACGTCTGCAACCTTGGTCAGGCCGCCCAGTGCATAATTTTCAGCTACATAGCTTGCAAATGCGGGACCGGTAATGTACTCAGCCAGGTCAATCGCTGCTGCCAGTTTTTCAGGATCGTCAGCCAGCTTGGAGTTGATTGCAACTGCGTATCCAAGACCGATATTCTGGGAATTCGGAGCCTGTGTTGCATCTGCAGGCTGAGGCAGAACCGCAAAGCCCATGTTGTTGAATTTCTCTTCGTCAGCATCCTTTAAGGCTGCCCAGATGTAGGATTCATCCCAGTTACCGCCGATGAATGCTGCTGCATCGCCGGAAATATAATATTCACGCGCATCTTCGTTGGTAACAACGTTAAAGTCTTCGTTGAAGATCTTGGTATCGGTAAAGAGTCTCTGCATCTCTGTCAGGGCGCTTACAAACGTATCATCTGTAAATGCTGCGCCGTTCTTTGCCACCAGGCTCATAAACCAGTCAGGGCCGGTGTAACGGTTGCCCAGTGTGGAAAGGAAATCGGAGTTTGCCTGCCACTTGCCGCCGTTGCCGAATGCAACTGTCGTAATACCCTTGCCGTTAAAGTACTCGGAAGCTTTTTCTACATCTTCCCAGGTAGACGGAAACTGATCGTAGCCTGCTTCTTTCCACATTGCCTTATCATAAATCACAACGGTACAGGTGCCGCCGGTCAGAGCCGGGAAGCCGTACATGGAATCTTCATAAGTAAACGGTGCGAAATATGCGGTATTGTAATCCGCATAATACGGAGATGCTTTGATATCATCTGTCAGATCATAAACCAGACCCTGTTTTGCCCAGTCGATGGTGTTCATGCCCTGAAGCAGGAATACATCGGGCAGGTCATCTGCTGCCGCCAGCGTTGCGATCTGTGTCTTATACTCTGCATTTGCAAGAACAGTCTGTGTCAGCGTAATATCCGGATGTGCGTCATCCCACTCACCCAATACGGTACGGAAGCCATCAGAGCCGCCATTTCCTTCAGATTCTTCGGAAGTAGAGTAATGCATAATCTCGAGCTCGCCCGCATAAGCAAGCTCAGAGCCGTCACCTGCTTCGGTCTCTGTATCCGCTGTATCTGCGGCTGTAGATTCTGCAGCTTCTGTCTTAACGGTCTCTTCTGCCGCCGGTGCAGAAGCAGTAGTTGCTGCTGTGGATCCGCACCCTGCTACTGTCGTTGCCAGCATTGCTGTTGAAAGTAACAAACCAAGCATTTTCTTTTTCATACCCTAAACCCTCCTATGAGTTTATAAAATTTAAGCATTCTCCGGAGCTTTCAGTATCCTCCACCCTTTACCGTGGTTTCCGAAGTAGCTATTACCGCACTACCCTCTGCTGCCATCCAGCTTTAAAACTGTTTGACCCTCATACAATTTTCCCTGTACTATCGTGATATTCCGCATTGCAGTTTTGGGCTTTTCGATCAGATCGATCAGCTTCTCTGCTGCGTACTGTCCAAGATGCTGTGTATCCTGACAGAGTGTCGTAAGATTCGGAACGGTCAGCTTCGCCAACCGGATTCCATCGTAGCCTGCAATGGAAATATCTTCCGGGATAGACATTCCCCGTTCACGGATTACATGAATGCCTCCAAATGCTGCAAAATCGTCCGGATATATAATACAAGTCGGCGGTCTTCTCAGATCAAGAAGCTTCTCTGTCGCTTCCCCCGCGCCCTTGGTATCGCGGTATCTTGTCATCATCACATATTCATCCGGGATCTCCACCCCAAGCTTTTCTGCTGTCCTGTAAAAAGAGGACAGGCGGTTTGTTGTAACTGCGGAATCTGTACCGTGGATATATGCAATTCTTCGATGTCCCATCTGATAAATATAAGTGAACAGATCTTCCATTCCCTTTGCATTATCCGAAACAACTGCCAGACGATCATTGAAGATATAGTCGATGGTCACAACCGGAATATCACTCAGTGCAAGCTGCAGCACCTCCGGCTCTGAAAAATCAACACATGCGATCATAATTCCGTCAAATCCCCGATATCTGGCATGCTCCAGATACGTCATCCGCTTTCCGCCGGAGCCTCCGCAATTGACAAATGTAAGATCATAATCTCTTGCCTCTGCGGCCACCTTGAAGCTATCCAGCACTGCAGCGAAATAATCATGCGTCAGACCATTATGCTCTGCATCTGTGAAAAGAACTCCGATGTTATAACTGCGATTCGTCTTCAATGTCCTCGCAAACAGATTCGGATGATATCCCATTTCTTCTGCCTTCTCACGGATCATCTTCTTGCGTTCTTCGCTGATGTCTGCATGATCGTTCAGCGCCTTGCTGACTGTTGCAACGGAAACCTGACATTCCTTTGCGATGTCTTTTAAGGAAACCATATCGCCTACCTCCTGCCTTCGACGCCTCCGTTTTTTCTTTGCGTCTTATCCTTATATCCTGCTGCTTTCTTTCACACAGCAGTTTGTTACGTAAACGATATACTTAAACGTTTTCTTTAATTGCATTATATGCGTCATGCACATATATTTCAATATCTTTTTATTATTTTTAATCATTTTGCTATTTTATACAATTTAAAAATCAGGTTTTTGTTGCATTTTTATATTTTATCCTTCTCTTTTACTTGCACATCATAGTTTCGCTGCAGTTTCGTCAACATAACCCAGAAAACCGTCCTTTGACGCTTTCATTTTCGTAAGCTGCGCTTTTTCATTTTCATTGATTTTATCGCATTTTTCCAATATAATTCGAAATATATAATAGCTCTGCGTTTAACTTAATCGTTTAAACTATAGTTGCCTGGCACAGGCTTTCTTACACACAACAGACGCTCCAAAACAGCCTGAAACCTCATTCCAAAAGAGGATCTGCGCAGAGCTTCTTCGGCACAAAGGCGTCTGTAGAATGGAGGGTTTTATGAAATACGGTTACTTTGATGATATCAACCGGGAATATGTCATCACGGATCCTGCAACGCCGCTTCCCTGGATCAACTATCTTGGCTGCCGCGATTTTTTCAGTCTTATTTCCAACACCTGCGGCGGCTACTCTTTCTATAAAGATGCAAAGCTTCTCCGTCTGACCCGCTATCGCTATAACAACGTCCCTGCAGATTCCAATGGCAGATATTTCTATCTTAAAGAAGGAAACAGCATCTGGAATCCCGGCTGGCAGCCGACCCAGACACCTCTGGATTTTTATGAATGCCGACACGGAATGGGATACAGCCGCTTTACCGGGCAGAAAAATCATCTGAAGGCCTCTCTGCTCACCTTCGTACCCCTTGAGGATTCCTGCGAGATCAATCAGCTTACGCTTACCAATGATTCTGAGCAGGAGAAAACAATTCAGTTGTTTTCTTATCTGGAATGGTGTCTCTGGAATGCAGATGATGATATGAAGAATTTCCAGCGTAACTTCAGCACTGGAGAGGTGGAAATAGAAGGTTCTATTCTTTATCATAAAACGGAATACCGGGAACGCCGGAATCACTACGCTCTGTTTTCTGTCAACACACCCATAGATGCTTTCGAGACAGACCGGGATTCCTTTCTTGGTCCATACCGCAGCAATCAGAATCCTTCCGCTGTTGAAAAAGGCCAGCTCTCCAATTCCGTAGCCAGTGGCTGGTCTCCTATTGCAGCCCATCAGATTGATCTGACGCTTCAGCCGGGCGAAAGCAAAACCTTTATTTTTGTCACCGCATATGTCGAAGTACCCGTTGAAGAAAAATGGGAAGCGCCGGGTGTCATCAACAAAAAAACTGCCCATGCCCTTTTGTCACGCTATCATAATCCCGATCAGGTACAAGATGCTTTTCTTGCGCTTCGCCATTACTGGACAGAGCTTCTGTCCCGATATCATATTTCCTCTGACTCCAGGGAAGTGGATCGCATGGTAAATATCTGGAACCAGTACCAGTGCATGGTTACCTTCAATATGTCCCGAAGCGCTTCTTATTACGAATCCGGTATCGGCCGTGGGATGGGGTTCCGTGACTCCTGCCAGGATCTGCTCGGTTTCGTCCATCTGATTCCGGAGCGTGCCCGCGAGCGAATACTGGATATCGCAGCCACTCAGTTTGAGGATGGCAGTGCATACCATCAGTATCAGCCGCTGACCAAACGTGGAAACGCAGATATCGGCGGAGGCTTTAACGACGATCCCCTCTGGCTGATCGCCGGTACGGTTGCTTACATCAAAGAAACCGGCGATTTTTCCATTTTAAAAGAGCCAGTTACCTTTAACAGCACCCCCGGAACCCAGCAGCCGCTTTTGGAGCATCTGAAGCGCTCCTTTGACTTTACTGCAACGCATAAGGGGCCTCACGGGCTTCCGCTGATCGGTCGTGCCGACTGGAATGACTGTCTGAATTTAAACTGCTTTTCCGCAGAGCCCGGCGAATCCTTCCAGACGTTTGGTCCCAGTGAGGGACCTGTCGCGGAATCCGTATTTATTGCCGGAATGTTCGTCAAATATGGGGAAGAGTACGCGCAGCTTGTCTCTCTTCTCGGCAATGCTGTGGAAGCAGACCGTGCCCGTAAGGAGGTTGCAGCAGTCTATCAGGCAGTCCTGGATTCCGGCTGGGACGGGGAATGGTTCCTCCGGGCCTACGATGCCTACAGCCACAAGGTCGGCTCCCGGGAATGTGAGGAAGGTCAGATTTTTATCGAGCCCCAGGGCTTCTGTGTCCTCGCAGGCATTGGCGTACAGGAAGGGCTTGCACAAAAAGCTCTGGATTCTGTCAAAAAACGTCTGGATACCAAATACGGTGTCATGCTCCTGCAGCCTGCTTATACCAGATATCACCTAGAGCTTGGCGAGGTCAGCTCCTACCCGCCCGGGTACAAGGAAAATGCCGGAATCTTCTGCCACAATAATCCCTGGATTTCCATCGCAGAAACCGTCATCGGCAGAGGAAGCCGCGCATTTGAGGTATATCGTAAAACCTGTCCTGCTTATCTGGAAGATATCAGTGACATCCACCGCACAGAGCCTTACGTTTACGCACAGATGGTTGCCGGCGCAGACGCTCCCAGACACGGCGAAGCAAAAAACAGCTGGCTGACCGGCACTGCAGCATGGACCTTTGTCAATATCTCCCAATACATCCTCGGTATCCAGCCCGACTGGAACGGTCTGCGTATTGATCCCTGCATTCCTTCCGATTGCAACGGATATGATATCCACAGGCACTACCGCAATGCCGACTATGATATCCACATCCAGAACCCGAACCACGTGGAAAAAGGAGTTGTTTCCCTTCTTGTTGACGGAACTCCCATTGACGGCTGTGTCGTTCCTTTCACCGAAGCCAAACAGCACTATGACGTTACGGTTGTGATGGGCTGACCTGTATCACAGCAAAAAAATTTGCCTCCCTTTTTAATGTTTTGATATAGTACAATGAAACCCCGGACAGAGTTTGAAAAATCACTCCGTCCGGGGTTTTTGATTCATGACAATAGAATCCTCGCAGGGCATGCATTCTATTGTTGGAATTATTTATAAGTCCATCTGCAGCTCTGCCCAGACCGGGACAGAGACCGATGCACCCTTTCTCGACACTGCAATTGCGGATGCCTGTGCAGCGATCGAAAGACTCTGTTCCGCAGAAAATCCCTTTTCCTGCGCCATCAGAAAATATCCGGTAAAAGTATCTCCCGCCGCTGTAGTATCAACCGCCTGTACCCTCTGTGCCGGGCAGAAATATCTTTTTTCCCGGTCTGCATACCATGCACCTTTTTCTCCGAGGGTCAGTACAACTGCAGCATCCGGATACTGAAACAGCATCTGATCCAGAATGTCTTTGGGCTCGCTTTTTTGGGTCATTTGTCCGCCCTCTACCTCATTGATGAAAAACAGGGAAACCTTTTCCAGCTGCCAGCTTAAAATGCAATCTTCAAACGGCGATGGATTCAACACGATCGAAATACCTCTGGCATAGGCTTTTTCCAGAATATCTTCGATTCCGTTGATTTCATTCTGTAAGATCAGGACATCTCCTTTTTCAAAGGAATCCAGAACGCTATCGACATATTCCGCCGTCCACATCCGGTTCGTACCGCCATACAGGACGATGCTGTTCTGTCCGTTTTTGTCCACCTGAATGATCGCATGCCCGGTCCTATTGTCTCGTTCCTGCACGAACCTGCAGTCCACGCCAAACTCCTGTGCCGTTTCCAGCATCTGACCTCCGTCAGCGCCCACCAGACCTGCAAGATATACCCTGGCACCAGCCTTTGCAAGGGCTGCCGCCTGGTTAAAGCCTTTTCCTCCGCATGCCTTATCCAACTTCACAGAAGCAATCGTTTCTCCCGGTTCGACAATATGATCCAGGGAATAAATATAGTCATAATTTAAGGAGCCCATCACAAGAAAGCGTGTCTCCAAGGACGCGCTTTCCTGATATCGTGCTTTTGATCGTTTCGTTTCCTGTTCCTTCATTCTTTGGGATTTCATGAATTACACCTCATCCGTATCGAAGAATATTTTGCATGGCTTCCGTTTCGAACAGACACGCCAACCGCACCCTGCAGATAAGGATGATCCGTATCCTCATATTCCAGTACAGCAGTATCTGCCTGCAGCTGTTGGGTTTGTCTACATCCAACCGGCACTTCTTTGATCTCTGCATGCAGTCTGGCTCCCTGCGCGCAGACAGAAACCTCATAATCCCTGCCAGCCTTCCAGTCAAAGGCTGTATCTGTCAGAACACGATATCCATTTTCATTCTTCAAGAGCGCAATTTTAGAATCCGCAAGGAGTGCAACGGCGTAGGAACGGATCGCCCCCTGCACCCGCACATTTACCATATTGTTTTCGCCTGTCAGGGGAGTCATTTCAAATACCGCCGTATAGTCTTTCCAATCATATCTGCCGGTATACGCTTCTCCAAAATCTGCACAGGACAGATGCAATGCTCCCTGATCCAAATACAGATGTCCCTTCAGTCTGGTAAACTGGCTGACCTCTTTATGTAAGCCAGTCCATACTTCTGTCGTTTCCTGGCAAAAATCGATCCGGTAATCCGGTGTTCCATCTGCCCACAGATCATCCAAAAGTCCTGCAAAGGTCTGAGTTGCTTCCGTTCCCATCAAAAGATCAAAGCAGACTCCCATCTCACCGATCAGCGCGCCCTCCCAGGACGGAATCCGGAAGCTCAGCTCCTGCCAACAGCCCTTTTTCAGATGTACGCTTTTGCCGGTAAAAATTTTTCCACTCCGCAGATCCCGCACATACAGGCTGCAGTCCGCTTCCCCGGCATACTCCGGAAGCATTACGCTTCCATGTACCGTCTGCCCCGGGTAAACCAGCGGGGAGAAACAGGGATCATATCTGCTGTCGTGAAAATCCTTCGGCTCATAGTAAGTTTTCTGATATACAAAAACACGTTCTCCGGAATTTACCGGAACTGCCGTCGCTTTCAGGCTTCTGCTGCCGCTATGTGCAGACTCGTCTGTATTGCAGACACAGCATTCTCTCGTGATCGGATCCTTCTCATCCGTCACGCTGTCCACCCGGATCTGCATGGAATGCGTAGATCCCGGGAATTCAAAATGACAGCTGTGAATTCTTTTCTCTGCAAGCTCCTTCCACGGCTCCGGAAGCTCTTCTCCCGCAAGCTCATATGCCATTTTCCCGATATACAAGGCTCCATAGGGAACATCCATGATGTTTAAGGAGCCTATCACACTGGAGCAGACCAGCAGGTCATGCACAGGTTTTCTCCAGCGGTCATAATCAATGCCCTCCAGACCATTGCGGACACCAATAATGGTTGCCACATTACCACCGTTACAATCGGTATCCCATCCACACATTGTAACGATGGCGATGGTATCTGAAAAATCGCCGTTTCCATATAGCAGCGCCAGAATCATAACTGCAATATTCGGAATAATATGGCAATTCCCCGGATATTTATCATAACCGTAGTTTGCATGAATATAGGCAAAGCAATCTCTCCAGTTCTGCGGATGCTCTTCATAAAACTCCATTACTGTCCGTACGATCTTCGCATATTCACAGTCTGACGGAATATAGGAAAGTCCTGTTTCCAGAATCTTTTTGATCTCTTTTTCCTCAAATGCGGCACTGATGCACACAGCCACAAAAATACCGCCGTATAACGCATTGCCATCATGCGTTACACTCGCAGCCTTGCCGGCCAGCTTTGCAGCCAGCGCCGGATTACCCGGTGCAACCAGTCCCCAGGTATCAATAAATATCTGTCCGCCGATCTGCTCCGCTATTGTACTTCCATTCTGCGCAATACTGCCGCTTCGCGGCGCGGGTATGCCGCTGCGCAGGTTCAGATATGCCGTATGCTCCGTACTCGTTCCGTAACCGCCCCACCAGAAAAATCCATGCTCATAGGGTGCGTAATTTAACAGCGCATTTGCAACATCCTGTGCTGTCATTTCTGCTCCATGTCCGCCATCCTCAAGTCCTCTCAGATAGAATAACGGTCCGTTGCTGTCGTCATCCGCTGCAAACTCCCGATAGTCCACCGGATAGTCTGTCAGCTCTCCATAGATATTTTTTATTTTCTCATATGTCCAGCCTTCTACCGGCGCTCCATAACGGATACCTATGATTTTGGCTAACCAGCCTGCGTAAATACGCTCCAGATATTCTTTTTTCATACCTGTCCCTCTTCAGCCAAAATTCGCCAGCTTTGTAAACAGATCCGAAAAAACTTTATCCCTGTTTACATGATAAACATAACGCATCAGATGTCGCTTCGGATCCACAGAATAATGCCCGTCGTATTCCGGGATCGGGCTGGGCATCAGATAATCCTCCATGAAGCGCTCATCCAGCAGCCATGCGACAGTTGTGATATCCCAGATCACACGAGACCATGCCAGTTCGTTACTGCACCGGCGTCCCTCCGTCTTTGTCGTGCTGACCAGATAATCACAGAGTCGGTTTTTTCCCTTCAGATAGGCATCCAGCTCCGGTCCTGTCGTCGTAACCTCCGATACAACGCCAGAGCAGGGAAGCTGCACCAATGCGGCTCCGCACTCAAAAATGATCCTTGCCGCGGCAACGTCCTGATACAGATTAAACTCTTTGTTTTCCGGCCAGTGCAGTGCATTGCCACCCAGCCATACGATCACGATCCGGTCGATAATATCCGGATTTTTCAAAATTGCAGAAGCAACATTTGTAATGGCGCCAATCGCAAGGACATACAGCGGTTTTTCCGGAGTATAGTTCATTGCACGGGCCGCCAGATCTGCCGCTGCAGGGGATTCTACCGCTGTCTCTTCATCCGGCAGGTAGTCCGCCGAGCCTTTGTATACCCGTTTTTTCAGCTCGTCCTTTCCCATCAGCGTCAGAATATTTAATATCTCCTGATAGCTTTTCTCCATTCCATCTGCAGGGCCTGTGGATTTTTCATTAAAAAACGGTGCTGCATAGATTGCCTGTAAATGGAGTTTTTCTGCGGAGCAGATCAGATACGAAACAGCGAACTGATCGTCGATTTCATTATAGGTATCGGTATCCAGAACAACATCTACCGGTCCCGTCGGTCTGCTCAGACGGGCAAGAAGTCCCGGATCCTCCTGTTTTTTTGGTACCCATTGTGTTCCCTTTTTCTGTTTCATACGCAGTCTCAGCTCCTTTTCTTATTTCTGCCCGCTCTTTTTGCTCCGCAGATTTTTTTGTAACTGTTCCATACTCTCACAGTTACATTTTTTCCTTTATTCCTGAGGCGCCTTTTCTCCGGTTACGCGATCCATGGTATAAAGAATGGATGCCTTTTTATAAAACGCACGATATGCGATCTGATCTGTCATGTGATTTTTCTCCGGTGTTCCATACAGCGGATTCTCCAGGATTTTCTCTGCACATACGATCAGCTCTTTTAAATAGGTTTTGGGAATCGGATGCACATAATGCCCAGGGAAGATGAGATCAAACTCAGCTTCTCTGCCTTCCAGATGCTTCAACGCTTTTGCATAATGCTCCATCGTATCCGATTTGCAGCGATCCATGATCAGAGTCGGGGTGCTGACTACGGAATCGCCGGAAAACAGCAGACGGTTTTCAGAATCCAGCAGGCAGATTCCATCCCGGGTATGTCCGAAGGTCTCGATCACCTCCAGCTTACGTCCCCCAAGATCAAATACCTTTCCTTCCTCGATGGGATTCACACGATACTCATGAAGATAAGAAATCGTATCTGCTACAGACGCTTCTCCGTTATATTCTTCTCTATCCAGCTGTCCCTTGATAAAGGTGCTGCGTACCTCCTGACAGTTCTGCTCCTTTAAAACGCTGACCGCATTTTTATGTGCATAAACCTCATCAAACCAGACATTGCCGCCCGCATGGTCATAGTGATGGTGGGAGTTTACTACTATACAGGGCAGATCCGTCAGTTCCTTTACAACCGCATGTACATTTCCTGCACCAACGCCTGTATCCAGCAACAGTGCCTGTGTTTTTCCGATGATCAGATACATCAGCGCAATGCCGAATTCATCAATCGCATATACTCCATCTGCTACCAGCTGAACTGTAAAACCGTTAATTTTCCGAATATTCATGTTATCCATTTTTATTTTCTCCTTTTATTATAATACTTTTTCTTTTTTCTGAAAACTTCGGAATTGATTTGTGTAAATTATTTTTCATCCCGGCTTATGGGAATTTCCAATCCGTCATATGCCACAACGATCTGATATTCCGGCTTTGCATCCGTCATAATCCCTTGAAGCTTTTCATGGGGCGCCGTATGGCACTGATTTATATGGGAAAGATATATTTTGGTATCCTGCCGGATCGTTTTATTTTTTTCAAATGTATCCAACAGCTCCAGAAAAGTATCCGCACATAAATGGGTATTCCATTCCTCCTGCAGCTTCAGATTTCCGAATGTACATTCTGAGATCCAAATGTCAAGATTCTGATTTTTCATGAAATCAAGAGTTTCTTCCTCATACAGTCCGGTATCCATTCCATACAGCATTTTTGTTCCGTCTTTTGCCTTCAGCACATAATTTGCGCTGCGCTCTTTTGCCATATTCCCGCCGTGATTTCCACGAATCGGTGTAACCTCATACTCCCCTATGGAATAGGTCTCAAAATATTTCAGCTTGTGGAAGGCATAAATCCCCTTTTTTTCCATTCCACGGAGAGATCCGCCAAATGCAATCTCACTGTCACGCAAAAGCTCAATGAACCGATAGCCTTCTTCCGAAAAATAGAAATGCACCGGTGTTGTCCGAAGATGAGTTGCCATGCTCATAAGTCCCAATGCCGTAAAATCAAAATGATCATCATGGGTATGGGTAATCAGAACATGCTCAATGTCACACATAGAACCATATTGAAGCGCCTGGGTGAAAATATCCGGCCCCATATCAATCATAATATTCCTGCCCAGTCGAAAGCAGGAACGCTTGCGGACATCCTTTCCGCCATGCTCACGGGCATAATTGCACATCGGGCAGTCACAGAAGGGGCTCGGCACACCTTCTGATGCTCCTGTTCCGTAAAAAATACCTGTATCCGTCATAATTTTCTCCTTCCAGATCGTAATTGTCTTTCTGTTACCGAAGCAATTTCTGTATTTTCAGAATTTCATCTGCTTGCAGGTTCTGACACCATTGACATAAATATCGTTTGCCAGCTCTGTAACCAAACGAAGGTCCTGCCAGGTTTCACACTTTTTCCCCATAAAGGTAATATTATCAAAGGTAATATCATGGACACGTACTTCCTCTGTCGGTGACTGATATCCGCGGATCAGCGAAACCGGAATATCGCCGTTTAATACCTGAATGTTCTCAAAATGAATATCATTGATCTCCCCTTTGGCAACCTGCTGCGTATATCTGCAGAGCAGAACCTTGATATCAAACAGCTTCTGTTCCGCCTGCTCTACCCGGATATTTCTGTAATGGACGTCATGCACATGACCGCCAT
>ERZ838577.57-NODE-57-length-167176-cov-7.247820_pt1 | contig 167176 bp, 135 predicted proteins | sample MGYA00519682_ERZ838577 | MGnify/ENA primary metagenome ERZ838577 (study PRJEB31850, sample SAMEA3708838) | human gut metagenome | biome: human gut; feature: human-associated habitat; material: faeces | place: China | collected 2014 ... | reverse complement strand
CCTAGGACCCCATGATTAACAGTCATGTGCTCTAACCAACTGAGCTATTCAGGCAGTTGAAACGAGTTGTTCCATCGTTTCGGAGTGCAAATATAGGTCAAAAATTCATTCCTGCAAAATTATTGCACGAAATTTTCGCAAAAAAAGTATCTTTGCATGTCCCACAACAACTGAACCGATGTCAGCAAAACGAATCATACTCCTCATTATCGCGGCGTTCACCGCTTTTTCCGCCTCCGCACAGGCCCGTCTGGTTTTCGAACCCGACACCTGGGATTTCGGCACCATCCGCGAGAGCGACGGCCGCGTCAGCCACACCTTCACGGGCGTCAACCGCGGCGACAAGCCGCTGGTGATCCTCGACGTGGTGACCTCCTGCGGCTGCACGGTGCCCGAATTCTCGCGCCAGCCCGTCACCCCGGGCGGCAAGACGCAGATCACCGTCACGTATGATCCCATGAACCGCCCCGGCACCTTCACCAAGGAGTTGTGGGTCTACTCCAACGAGCGGAAGAAAGTCGCCTCGATCACCGTACAGGGCAATGTCACGCCGCGCGAAAAGAGCCTCGAAGAACTTTACCCGGTCGACGCCGGCGGGGGCCTGCGGCTGTCCACGACCCTCAGCGCCTTCTCCTATATATATCAGGGCCGGCAGGTGCAGGGGTCGATCGGCTATGCCAACGCTTCGGACCGCACGGTCCGGCTCTCGCTGCGCCCGCAGGACGAGAGCGGCCTGCTTCAGGTAGACGCTCCGCAGCGGATCGCACCGGGCCAGCGGGGCGAGATCAACCTCTCCTACCTCATCCCGGCCGGCAAACCCCGCTACGGCACCCTGCGCGATGCGCTGGAGGTCGCCGTCGACGGCCGCAGCAACGGCACGACGATCGTAGCGCACGGCATCGGCGTCGACGCGCGGCCTGCCGATGCGGCACAAAAGAGCCCGAGGGCCGAATTCTCGGAAAATATCCTTAAATTTGGCCCGGTGAAGCACACGGGCCCGCGGCGGAAGCTGTCGTTCACGCTTTCGAACACGGGCGACGCACCGCTGATCGTCCGGGCCGTGGAGGGCGAAGGACACATCGCCACGACGCTCGCGCCGGGCCGGACGGTAGCCCCGGGGGATTCGTTCCGGGCCGAAGTGCTCCTCGACCCCGCGACGCAGGATTTCGGCGTGCTGACGGAGCACCTCATGGTGGTGACCAACGACCCCGTGCGTCCGATGCGGCGCCTGCGGATCACGGCGATCATCGAAGAGTGACACACAAACACTTAATACGACATAATGTACCCCATTCTTGAAAAACGAAGCCTCGCGGAAGGCATCTGGCTGATGAAGGTCCTCGCACCGCGCGTAGCGCGTTCGGCACAGCCCGGACAATTCGTCATCGTGCGCGTCGACGAACACGGCGAACGCATTCCGCTCACGATTTCCGATTTCGACGCCGCGGAGGGCAGCGTGACCATCGTCACACAGGCCATCGGCGCCTCGACGCGCAAGATATGCGCGCTCAACGAAGGCGACGCCCTCGCCGACTTCGCAGGGCCGCTGGGCCACCCCTCGGAGTTCGTCAAAATCCCCGTCGAGGAACTTCGCAAACGGCACTACCTCTTCGTGGCGGGCGGAGTGGGCACGGCCCCGGTCTATCCGCAGGTCAAATGGCTCCGGGAACACGGAGTCTGCGCCGACGTCATCATCGGCGCGAAGACGCGCGATATGCTGATCTATACCGACGCCATGCGGGCCGTCGCCGAGAACCTCTACATCGCCACCGACGACGGTTCGGAGGGCTTCAAAGGACTGGTGACGCAAGTCATCGAGGAACTCGTCGAAAAACAGGACCGGCACTACGACGAATGCGTGGCCATCGGACCGATGATCATGATGAAGTTCGTGGCCCTCACCACAAAGAAATACAGTCTGAAGACCACCGTGTCGCTCAACGCGCTGATGGTCGACGGTACGGGCATGTGCGGCGCCTGCCGCGTGACGGTCGGCGGACGGACGCGCTTCACGTGCGTCGACGGCCCGGAGTTCGACGCCCACGAGGTCGATTTCGACGAGGCGATGCGCCGTCAGGGCATGTACCGCACCCAGGAGCAGCGCGCCGCGGCCATCGAGGCCGAACGCAAGGCGGGACACGAATGTAGGATCGGATTAGACAAGTAAACCATGGCAAACAAGATACCCCGCGTGCCGGTGCGGGAACAGGACCCGGCCATCCGTGCGACCAATTTCGAGGAGGTCTGCTACGGCTACAATCTCGAAGAGGCCGCACTCGAAGCCTCGCGCTGCCTGCGCTGCAAGAATCCCCGCTGCGTCGGGGCCTGCCCCGTGGGCATCCGCATCCCCGACTTCATCGCCGCCCTGCACGAAGGCCGGTTGCAGGAGGCCGCCGACATCATCTCCGAGGACAGTTCGCTGCCCTCGATCTGCGGCCGCGTCTGCCCGCAGGAGAGCCAGTGCGAAGGGGCGTGCATCCTCGGCATCAAAGGCGAACCGGTGGCCGTGGGCAAGCTCGAACGCTTCGTCGGCGACTGGAAACTCGAACACGGCGCCCCCGTACAGCCCGCCGCCGTGCACAGCGGCCGCAAAGTCGCCGTCATCGGCAGCGGCCCGGCCGGACTGGCCTGCGCCAGCGACCTGGCGCGCATGGGTTATGACGTGAAGATTTTCGAGGCGCTGCACGAAGCGGGCGGCGTGCTGGTCTACGGCATTCCCGAGTTCCGTCTCCCGAAAGAGCGCATCGTGGCGCGCGAAATCGCCCAGGTCGAGCGGCTGGGCGTGGAGATCGAGACCGACGTGATCGTGGGCCGCACCGTGACGATCGACTCGCTGCTGGACGAGGAGGGTTACGACGCCGTTTTCATCGGCTCGGGAGCCGGACTGCCCCGCTTCATGGGCATCCCGGGCGAGAACCTCAACGGCGTGGTCTCGGCCAACGAATTCCTCACGCGGGCCAACCTGATGCACGCCTACGACAAGGAGTACGACACCCCGATCTACGTCGGACAGCGCGTGGTGGTCGTGGGCGGCGGCAACGTGGCGATGGACGCCGTACGCACGGCCAGGCGGCTGGGCGCGGAGGCGACGATCGTCTACCGCCGTTCGGAAAAGGAGCTCCCGGCGCGCGTCGAGGAGGTCCACCACGCCAAGGAGGAGGGCATCCGCTTCCGCATGCTGACCAACCCCACCGAAGTCCTCGGCGATGAAAAAGGCTGGGTGACGGGCCTGCAGTGCGTGGAGATGGAGCTGGGCGAACCCGACGAGAGCGGCCGCCGGTCACCGGTGGTGAAGGAGGGTTCGGAGTTCGAAATCGACTGCGACGTGGTCATCATGGCGCTGGGCACCTCGCCCAACCCGCTGCTGGCGGCCACGACCGAAGGGCTCGAAACCAACCGCCGGGGCTGCATCACGGCCGACGAGCACGGAGCCACCACCCGCAAGGGCGTCTTCGCCGGGGGCGACGCCGTAACGGGCGCCGCAACGGTGATCCTGGCCATGGGCGCCGGACGCACGGCGGCCCGGGCGATCGACGAATACATCAAAAACCGTTAACAATACAAGCAAATGAAAAGCATCAAACTCCTGACGACTGCCGTGGCCCTCTGCGGGCTGGCAGCCTGCGCCGACAACACCCCGAAGACCTTCGAGGGCATTATCGCCGACGCATCGATGAACACCGTCACCGTCAAAGCGCTGACCGCCGACGAGACCTACACCTTCTCGACGATGGACGCCGACAAGAGCGAAGCCAACGGCCTGCTGCTGGGCGCTCCGGTCGTCGTGGACTACACGGGGAAACTGGAGGATGGCGCCGCCGCCACGAAAGTCGCCACCGACCCCACCTACGCCGAAGCCGTAGGCCGGTGGACGATGCCCGACCCGATCGACCCCGAGGGCGTGATGGGCGTCGAGATCCTGGTCGAAGGCGCTGCGCTGTCGATCAATATGGCCACGCTGGTCTACACGTCGTGGGAACTGCAGGGCGAGGCCGGCAAAATCCTGCTCAAAGGGCAGAGCGTCGGCAACGGCCAGACCATCGACTTCACCCAGACGGGCGCGATCGCCAAGGATGCCGAGGGCAGATACACCCTGACGATCGAGGGCACCGGCACGGTCTATACCAAGGTCCGGCAGTAACCGCCTCCCGATCCCGAAGAGCGCGCCTCCGGATACCCGGAGGCGCTCCTTTTTCCGGAAAAACCGGCACGCTTCATTTTTCGGAAAAACAGCCGTCCGCAGACTTGCAAAATCGGAGCTAAATACGTATATTTGTGAGTATTAATCCGTTTACTGAAACCATGAACAAAACTCTGTTCGGAGCCCTGGCGCTCCTCTGTTCCCTCACCGCCGCGGCCCAGACTCCCCGCGACTCCATCGCATTCGCCACCGCCGAATGGCGCACGACCGATCTGGGCAACGGCGCCCAATGCCGTTACGCGCAGATCGACCTGTTCGGCTCGCGCCAAAGCATCTCCGTCGCCACCTACCCCGGCCGCAAATTCACGACCGAAATCGTCCACCTCGACCGCCGGGCGGAGGCCACGAGCGATCTGGGAAAGGCCGCCGGCGCGGAGATCGCCGTCAACGGCAGCTATTTCAACGTGAAGACCTTCGAACCCGTGACATTCGTCCTGTTAGACAAAAAGGTCGTGGGACGCACCACCCCCGGAGAGACGTCGCGCACCAACGGCGTCATCGCCTTCAAGGACCGGAAAGGCCGCCGGATGGAGATTTTCCCGTGCGACACGACGCAGTACGCCGACGTGGCGCGGCGTTACCGTTCGGCGCTGGCCGCAGGCCCGGTGCTCATCGAGAAGGGCAAAACGGTCGAATACACCTCCGGCAGCAGCTTCTACGCCCGCCGCCATCCCCGCACGCTGATCGGCAAACGCGCCGACGGAACGGTCGTGATGGCCGTAATCGACGGGCGGTTCAAAGGCCAGGGCGAAGGTACGACCATTGCCGAAACGGCCTATATCGCCCGGCAGCTGGGACTTGTCGAAGCACTGAACCTCGACGGCGGAGGCTCCTCGACGCTCTGGACCGCCCGCGAAGGCGTGCTCAACCATCCCTACGACAACCGCCGTTTCGACCACGAAGGCGAGCGCGGCGTGCCCAACTGCATCGTGGTCCGCAAATAAACGCCGACGCCCCCGGAATTAAAAAACGCGGTCCGATGAAATTCATCGGACCGCGTTTTCCATAAAACAGCGCGTTTCCTACCGCACCGACCGCACGTACTGTTCGTACATCTTGTCGTAGCAGTCTTTCAGTTCCGAAAACTCCGCCTTCTTCACCTCGTACATGAAGACGCCCCGGTAACGGGCATCTTCGTACAACGCTTTCAGCACCGCGGCCCAGTCGTTGTCGCCCCGGCCCTGCCACGGCAGGTCGTGGCACTCGTTGCGTCCGTCGCCGTCGCTGACGTGAATCGTCTTCACCCGGGTCCCCAGCGCACGGATCAGCAGTTCGGGATTGTCGATATGATTGGTATCCACGGCGGCATTCACTTCCCGGGGCAGCAGCGACATGATGTGCAGCACCTCTTCGACGGTCCGGCCCAGCGGACGTTCGTAGTTCTCGTCCCTGACCAGTTCATGCCCCAGCATGTTCTCGACAACCATTTCGGCGCCGATCCTCTTCACGTCCGGAAGCAGCTCCCCGACCGAACGCACCAGGCAGGCGATCCGCTCGTCGCGTTCTCCGTGCCCGAGATACCAGCTCGGGTGGAACAGCACGATCCGCGGTGAGAGTATACGGCAGAAACGCAACAGGCGCCGGTGCAGTTCGACGCTTTTACGCCGGATCGCCTCGTCGGTCTGCGAAAGGTCGATCTCCTTTCCGAAAGGCATGTGCACCGACCAGATTTCGATACCGGCCCGTTTCAGATCACGCTTCAACTGCCGGCAACGGGCCTCGATCCGGCTCTCGTCGGTCATCTCCTTGTCCAGGAACAGCTTCGACGCGCTGATTTCCACAGCGTCGATTCCTGCCTTCTTCGCCTCGGCGAACGTTTCGTAGGTCCAGTTCCCGACCGGACCGAAAATCCCCGACGAGGAACCGACCCTCAGCCGCGGCACAGGCTCTCCGGCAAATGCCGAAATCGCACAAAAGACTGCGAACAGCAGTCCGATTCCGTAATGTTTCATCACATAAAGATAAGAAAAAGCGTACCGGTTCGCACCGGTACGCTTCGAAAAATCCACTATTTCACAACGGCTCCCACGACCGTCCTGCCCTCGCGCGAGGCGCCGGTCTGATCCACCGAGGAGATCGCCTCGCCGAATGCCGGATCGAGGCTTTCGCCCAGAATCCGAAGCTCCGACTGCGACATTCCGTACTGACGGGCCGGGTTTGCATCGCCCAGCAGCACGCAGCTCTTCGTCGCACCGCCGTTTTCGCCCAGCGGACTGAGCATCGTGGCCGCATCGAACGCAGCGCCGGCAACAACGCCTCCCTCGGCATTGTAAACCGTATTGCCGATGATCGAGTTGGCAACCTTGTAGCTTGCGCCCTTGAACCAGGCGACATCGTCGGCCGCACCGTCCGTCGTGTTTCCGGAGATCAGCGTATTGTAGACCTCGACGGCGCCTCCGACAGCCGCCTGCTGCAATCCGGCTCCGCTTCCGGCCGTCACCGTGGCATTCCCGGCAATCGTACAGCTGACGATCACCGCCTTGCTCGGTTTGGCCGCCGTGCCGTAGACCGCGATACCCGCGCCCTTGCCGGCGTTGTTGCCGTAGACCGTCGAGTTGACGATCACCAGGTTGCCGTTCTCGCGGACGTAGATGCCGCCGCCGTTCCGGGTCGCATGCTCGGGGTTGACGCTGTTGCCCGAGATCGTCGAGTTGCTTATCAGCACATTGGTCTTGCCGCCCGTATCGCCGAAGATGTAGATACAGGGAGCCACGCCCGATGCCTTGTTGTTGTTGAACGTACAGTTGTTGATCCGCAGCAGCGCGGTTCCGTCGGCCCACAAACCGCCGCAGTTGTACGTGACCGTCGACTTGGTCGCGTTGTCCGCCACCAGACAGTTGTCGAACAGCGCCTCGGCTCCCGCATCGACGCGGATCGCGCCCATTCGGATGTCCGTATTGTCGACGATCTTGCAGTTCAGCACATCCACCCGCGAATTGCCGATGAAAATGCCCGCGCCGTAGCTCTGGTAGAATTTCACGCCGTTGATCGCCGTGCTCGCCACCGTTTCGAACTGCGACGAACCGTTCTTGATCGTGAAACCGTCGAGTGTGGCCTTCATACCGGTTGTCTTAACCGCCGTGACGGCTACGACATGGCATACGGCCTTGTTACCGTCCAGAATCGTCTCGTTCGCTTCGGGATCGGCCACCGCACCCGTGGTCGCATCGGCCGGGTAGCCGCCGATCATCGCAAAGTTGCTGTGGATTTCGAACGTGTTGTCCAGCGCGGTTTTCATACCCGTCAACGGAACCGAAGGCACGTAGGAACCTGCGGCCACGTGGATCACGTCGCCGTTCATCGCCAGGTCGATCGCATTGGCCAGCGTCGTGGCAGTCTCCCACGTAAGACCGTCCTTGTCAGCCGCGCCGTCGGCCTTGACGTAATAGTTCGTCGCAAGGTCCGAAGCGCTTGCAGCGGCCTGCTTTACGGGCAGCGTGGTGTTCTCGCCCTTGATGACATAGGCCGAAATCGTCGCCGAACGCTCTTCGAGCGTGCGGTTGGCCGACACCGTCACCGTAATCTTGGCGTCGCCCGGTCCATAGGAAGGATCGAACGAAACCCAGTCCTTATCGCATTCGATGCGCCACGGCAGGTTGGAATTGATCGTAAGTTCGTAATCTTTCGTGCCCTTCTCGGCCGTGATCCCCGATTCTTCGAACGTCAGCACGGGAGTCTGCGGAGTGAAGGCCGTATCGTCGCTGGTATCCTGACAAGCGCCGAAACCCGCGCACACAAGCGTCAGGAGCAGGTATTGGAATATCGTTTTCATCTGTTCCGTCGTTTATTGTTCAACAATCGCCAATCCGGTCGCCACGTCGCGCATGACGCCGCCTTTGTCGGTCGGCCAGTTCAGCAGTTTCAGTTCGCCCGATACCGCGTCTTTGGCAATGAAGGTCGAGGAGCCTCCGCCGTCGAGGTTGAGGGCATCGCCCGCACCGCAGGCAGACATGAGATTCATCAGGTCGTACAGATCCGCACCGTTCGAATAGTAGAAGTTGCGGCCGTCCACGACCATCAGGTAAACCGTCTTGCCGTCCTGCGACACGCCGATTGCGGTTCGCGGCTCCATCGTCGCGGCAGGCATCGTGCTGGAACTCTGGTCCAACTGCACGCCGTTCCTAAGCAGCAGCGTACTGCGGCCGCAGACCGCTTCGCGGATCTTCCCGTCAGCTTTGAACTGTGCATACTCTTCGGTCGTGAGACAGAAAGCCTCGTTATCCGTCGAGATGACGAAGACATTGCAGTCCTCACGGCTGAAAGAACTCTTCACGCACACGCCGTCGCGCCAACAAACGCCGTAGGGAATGAAAGTCGTCGTATTGAAAAAATCGGCATTGGTTCCGCCCAGCACCTTCCTGCCGTTTTTCCGCATGGCTTCGAGCTGTTTCATGATCGTCTGACCGGTCCCCACAGCGTCCTTGTCGTCGGCAAGCGTCGTGCGCAGAGTAATCCGGTCGCTCAGTTCGATTTTGAACAGGAACATCTGTATGGCCAGTCCGTCGTCGGCCAAAAAAGCCATCTCCAACACATCCACGCCGTCGGCCAGGGTATAGGCCGAATCGCTCTTCACGTGGCCCACATAACCGTTCGACCCCTCGACGATGCTCTGCCCCCAGGCAGTCTGCGCCTTGGTGCTGTATGCGGCATATTCATCGAAGGCATTCGAGTTGTCGCACGCCGCGAACAGCCATGCGCACAACAGCAACCCAATCATATACTTATAGTTTTTCATCGTTTTCATGGTTTTAAGCATTTTGGACAAATCCGCTAATAACCCGGGTTATTCGGTTTGAGATTCGGATTGTAAAGCAGCTCCCGGCTCGGAAGCGGCATCAGGCATTGATAGTCCTTCGTGCCGAGCGTCTGTGTAGCCCTTCCGGTGCGCACCAGGTCGTACCAGCGGAAACCTTCGGCCAGGAACTCCAAACGACGCTCGTCGAGCACCGCCGTCAGGAATTCGGCTTCGTTGGCCGGGCTCACCTTTCCGAGGCCGCGCTTCTCACGCAGCTCGTTGAGCCGGTCGAGACCGCCGTTCAACCCCTGCGCCTCGGCGCTTATCAGGTACATCTCGGCCAAACGCGAAATGACCACGGGGTCCGATCCGGTCTGCCCGCTGGGGTACTTGTTGATGAAATTCAGGTTGTCGAGCGTGGTGATCGATATCTCCTTGCGCAGGTCGTTGTCGGCGTACATCGTCATCACCTCGCCCGCAGGACGGTAGTTGTAGCTGCCCTTGTTGGGGTGGTTGTAGGAGTAGAACTGGTTGGAAATCTTGATCGACGAACCGTCCTCGGTCAGACACGAAAAAGCGAAGATCACCTCCGTGTTGGCCTTGCCGCGGAATATCTTGTCGAAGCTGTCCAACGCGAAACGCGAATTTCCGATCAGACTTTCGGCAAGCTCCTTCGCCTCCCCTTTCTTGCCCAGATAGAGTTTCACACGGGCTTTGAGCGCCGTGACGGCCTGCGGAGAAACATAATAATAGCTGTCGGCGGTCAGTCCGTTCAGGTAGCCGGCGGCCGCATCGAGGTCCTCCTCGACCAACGCCCAGGCGTCCGCGGCCGGATCGCGCGAAACCTTGGCCTGCGTATTCTGACGCAGCACGGGCACATCACCGAAACGGGTTACCAGGCACAGATAGATGTAAGCCCGGAAATAGCGGCACTCGCCCAGCACGCGGTTTTTCAAAGGGCTGTCGGCCAGTCCTTCGGCAATCGACATGACGTTGTTCACTTGCAGGAGCGCCTTGTAATAACCGTTCCACTGGCTGCTGACGAACGTGTGCAGTGCGTTGGAGAGCGAGTTTATCAGATCGATCGGCCGGCCTGTGCTGGTCATCAGCTCGCCGCCGAAAAGGTCGAAAGCGATATAGGAATAGTAGGTGGGACCCTCCTGCACCTTGTTGTACATACCCATGCGCAGCGCATCGATATCGTCGGGGCCGACCACTGTCGGAGATACCGCCGAATGCGGTTCAATGTCGAGCATACTGCCGCAGGCTCCCGTCAGGAGCAGCAGGGCGAGCATGATTGTTTTATGCAGCGATTTCATGTTTCCGGAGATTTAAAAAGTGATGTTAACACCCAGTTTGAAGATGCGCGGCTGAGGCACGCCGTCGTTGTCCTCGCCGTAAAAACGCGGATCGAGGTTCACACTCGTCTCGGGGTCCCAGCCGGGATAACGCGAGCAGAGAAAGAGGTTGTCGCCCTGCAAATAGAGCCGAAGCCCTTTCAGGTGAATCTTCGAAATCATCCGCTGCGGGAACGTGTAGCCCAGCGTCATCGAGCGCAGGCGGATGAACGAACCGTCTTTGAGCAGCCCCGTCGAGTTTTTGGCATTCCATCCGCTGTACGAATAGACGGCACGCGGATACTCGTTCGTCGTCCCGGGACCCGTCCAGCGATTGTCGGCGAACTCTTTCAGCAGCGCCCGGGTGTAACCCGGCTTGCTGGCGTGGCCCATCCACGACGCAAAAACGTCGTTGCCATAGCTATATGTAAAGAACACGCTCAGCTCCAACCCTTTATATTTGAAAGAGTTATTCCAGCCGCCCGAAAACTTGGGATTGGGATTGCCCGTTACGATACGGTCGTCGTCGGTGATGTTTCCGTCGCCGTTGCGGTCCCAGTATTTGACGTCGCCAGCGCGCACGCCCTTGTCGTAGAGCGTCTGCGGAACCTCGCCGTCATACTGATAAATGCCGTCCTTACGGAAAATGTACCACGATCCGACCGTCCGGCCGATTTTCAGCGCACGGTTGGAACCGATGGACAGCATGTCGTCTTCAAGCAGCGCGGTCAGCTTGTTGACATTACGCGCGATGTTGAGCGACGAGTTCCACTGCACCTTGCCCAGGTTGAAGTGGGTGTTGATCGTGAACTCGATACCCTTGTTGCGCATCGAACCGATGTTGCTCAGGATCGAGGTTTCACCGGTGGTGGCATGCACGGGTTTCGAATAGAGCAGGTTGTTCGTGTTTTTCAGGTAAACGTCGGCGATCATGTTGATCTTGCCGCCTAGGAAACTCAGGTCGAATCCGGCGTTATACTGGTCGGCGGTCTCCCACGTCAGGCGGTCGTTGCCGCTCGACGAGATGGCGATACCGCTCTGACCGCCGTAATTGGCGCCGCCGCTAATGAGGGCCTGCCAGCCGTAGTTGCTGATTCCGTCCTGATTACCCGTGCGTCCATAGCTGGCACGGATCTTCAGGTCGGTCTTCTCGGCATTCCAGAACGACTCGTTCGAAACGTTCCAGCCCACCGAAACCGACGGGAACCATCCCCAGCGGCAATCGGGGGCGAAGCGCGACGAACCGTCGGTACGGATCGTCGCATTGAGTACATAGCGGTCCTTGTAGGCGAAGCTCACACGGGCGAAATAGGACTCGATGGCATACTCCGACAATCCGGCGCTCGCACCGACGATGTTCGCGGCGACGCTCGCCACATCGAACGCCGGCGAGGGATAGTTCTGCGCGTCGATGTACGACGTGCGGGACTTGGTTTTCAGAAACGAGTGGCCCACCATGGCGCCCAGCTCGAAATCCTCGCCGATCTTCCGGTCGTAATTGGCGTAAAGGTCCGCGGTGTTGGTCATCACGAACCGGTTGCGGTCCAGAATACGGCCGTTGTCGGCAGCGTAGGGATGGTTCTGGTTGTAATAGACATAGTCGTAGGTATAGGCCGAATCGTTGTTGTACGAAGCCCTGATTTTCAATCCCTTGACAATTTGCGCCTCGGCCCAGAACGAACCGATGAAACGGTAGTTGTCCGTATAGGAAACCTCCTCCGAGAGAATCTGCACGGCATTGTGCAGCAGCAGTTCGTCGGTTCCGCCCGTGTAATAGTCGCCGTTGGGTTTGTAGGGACGGTCGAAGGGACGCTGCTGCACGGCGCGGCCGATGATCGTCGAACCGAGGTCTGCGCCCGGAATACGGTTGTTGTGCAGGTAGTTGCCGCTGACGTTGGCACCCACTTTCAGCCATTTGAACATTTCATGGCTGATATTCGATTTGAGGTTGACCTTCGAAATGTCGTTGGTCTTGATGACGCCTTCCTGATAATTGTAGCTGCCCGAGAGATAGTATTTGGTCTTCGCGTTGCCGCCCGAGAACGACACGTCGAAATAATGCGACTGGCCGAGGCGGGTGATCAGGTCGAGCCAATCGGTATCGGGCAGATTCCCGTAGGGATTCTGTATATGCCTGACATACCCCGAACTGTTGACCGTGAACCCGTTCTGGAAATTGTAGTTGTCGATGCCCTCGTTGAACACCTCGACGTACTGCTTCGAACCGACATACTCGCGGCGTCCCGGATTGGCGAACTGCGTGATGCTGAATCCGTAGTTGACCTTGACCTCCGACTTGCCCTCGCGGCCCTGCTTGGTGGTGATCAGCACGACGCCGTTGGTGGCGCGCGAACCGTAGATGGCGGCCGACGCGGCGTCCTTCAACACCTCGATCGACTCGATGTCGGTCAGGTTGAGCATCGCCAGCGAACTCATGCTCTCGCCGAACGAATAGAGCGAAGCGGAGTTGTTGGACAGCGGAATGCCGTCGATCACATAGAGCGGTTCGTTGCTCGCGCTGAGCGACGAGGAACCGCGGATGCTCATCTTCTCGGCCGAACCGAGGTTACCCGAACTCGTCGAAATCGACACGCCGGCGATACGGCCTTGGAGCAGTTCCGACGGCGACATCACGCTGCGCATATTCTCCTCGTTGGGTTTGAACTGACTGATCGCGTTGGTGACCAGACTGCGGCGCTGCGTACCGTAACCGACGACGACCACCTCGTCGAGAGCCATGTCGTCGTTTTCGAGGCGGATTTCATAGAAGCGGGCCGGATCGTCCACCTGCACTTCGCGGGTTTTCAGACCGAGGTAAGAAACGATCAGACGGACATTCGTACGCGCCCCGATCCGAACGGAGAACGAACCGTCGAGATCGGTCGTGGTTCCGATCGTCGTACCGTCGACGATCACCGTCGCACCGGTGATCGCAGCCCCGGCGTTGTCGCGGACCACACCCTTCACGACCGCATTGGCCGAAGCGCGGGCCGCAGGGTCCTCTTTCGCGGGAGCGGACATGATGGCGATCATCTTGCCCTCGACGCTGCTGGCGACACGCTGTCCGACGAACATTTTCTCGACCACGGTGCCGATCTCCTCGTCCTTGACGTTCAGGGTGATCGTCTTGTTCAAATCGGCATTTTTCGTCTTGATGACGAACGAGTAGCCGTAATCCTTTTGCAGGCGTTCAATCGCCGCTTTGATCGTCGCATTGCGGACCGACAGGCTCACTTTCTGAGCCAGGGCCGCCTGGGCCTGAAACATGAAGCACAGGACTGCGGCAAGCGTGATTAAACTTTTGACGGAAGGTAAAAGTTTATTCATTACACAAAGATTTGAAGTTTAGAAAAAGATTCATTAAAGGTTTCTCCATTGGTTTTTATACACTACATGATATGGTTATTTTAGGGGTGGCGACAGATAATAGACCTCGGCTTCGCGGCGCACCGAGAACAGACGGTCCTTGTTAAGCGCTTCGAAGATTTCGTCCAGCGATTCGTTATTCACGAACGAGGCGTAATAGGTTTCCCCGCGCAGAGCCTTGTCGGTGATGATGATGTCGACGGCGAAATGGCGGCGCAGATCGGCCACGATGTCGCCGAGGGTCTGCTCCACGAAAAAGAAATTGTCGTTGTCGATCCAGTTCGCATAGGAATCGGGATCGAAATTCAGGAAATCGATGTGATTGTCGGTCTTGTTGAAACGGAGAATATCTCCGGCCGTGAGGATGAGTTTCCCGTTCATCTTCGACGCCTTGATGTCCACCGACACCTTTCCGCGAACGAGACTTACCTCCGACTTGACATCCTCTTGGTAAGATTTGAGGTTGAACTGCGTGCCGAGAACTTTCACCTCCAACCGGTCGGCCGAAACGATGAACGGACGGTCCTCATCATGCTTCACGTCGGCGAACATCTCGCCCGAAAGATAGACCTGACGGATCGCCCGGTTGAATTCTTTGGGATAGATCAGTTTCGTACCGGCATTGAGCCACACATGCGTGCTGTCGGGCAGCACGATCTCGCGCCGTTCGCCCATTCCGGCGTAAACCTCCACCCACTGCCGCGGAGTGTTGGCCTCATGCCTGTAATGAAAGGCCAGGGCGACGGCCGCGATGACGGCCGCATATTCGACTATTCGGAGCGGCCACCTCCACCACCGGGCCCTATTTTTGCGGGGGGGGGGAATTCAGAGCGGGACAGACGGATATGATCGAATCCAGCCTGCGGCGTATGCGCTCCTTCCCTTCCGGATCGTATTCGATCTCAACGGCATCCAGCAGATCGCTGAACAACTGGTCCAGCGCCGGATCGTTCAGTCTTTCCCGCAACCACATGCGTATCTGCTGCGCCTGTTCCGCGGTACACGCGTCCTGCATGTAGGCGAGCAGTTGTTCGCGCGATAAGTTTTTCTTGGTATCCATCGGTATCGGGTTTTCAGGAGAACATCACAAAAAAGAGCAACACTACGGAAATCGTCTTCCGGATTTGTTTAATCGCCAGGTCTATATGCTTTTCGACCGTCCGGACCGACAGATTCAGGGCATGGGCGATCTCGGCGTTGGTCATGTTGCGGTCGTAACGCATGGCGAATATTTCGCGCCGTTTGTCCGGCATCGAGCGCATCGCCGAGTCGATGAATCCGACCCTTTCGCGGACATCGACGTAGTCGTAGATGTCGGTATCGCTGTCGGCGACATTGAGCAGCGCATCGTTGATGTCGCTGCGCAGCAGATTGTAGCGCAGACGCATGTAATCGAACAGCTCGTTGCGCACAGCCACCAGCAGGTAGTTGCGCACCGAGAGTTTCGAGTTGATCCGCTCCTTGCGCATCCACATTTTGACGAAGACGTTCTGGATGATATCCTCCGCCACGCAGGAGTCTTTGACGATATGCTTGGCGAACGTATGCAGCAAGTCGTAGTAGCGGTCGAAAAGCACCCCGAACGCCGCCTTGTCGCCGTTCTGCATCATCACGACGAGTTCCGAATCCCGTAAACAATGCTGCATCCCCGTCAGAATTTGCTCATGTCGGTAACCGCATACGGCTCCCGGCAGGCTTCCAACGCCGCCCGGATCGCCACCGGCGCGTTGGCGTCGGTAACCGGCGTCGAATAACCGGTCGTCGAAGTGCTGGAATTCGAGTAACGGTAACCGTTCCCTTCGACGCTGATTCCTGTGCAAGGCGTCAGGAGCGTCCGGAACACGGTCGCAGCGGCGGCATAGCGGCTGATTCCGTAATCCATATGGTAGAGGTCGCGCGTGAGGTCCATGCCGTTGTCCTTGTTCAGCGACGAAGTCCGCAAGTTCTGCAACGAGGTTCCCGAGGGAATCACGACATCAATGCACGTTTGCGCGGTGATTTTCTGCACCTGCCCAACGATCGCCCCGAACATCGCCTGCTGATTGGGGAAATACTTCGGATAATGGGTGTGGGCACTCCCGTACGCCTGGGCCATGATATAACCGATCGTAGGACGGTTGAGAGGCTGCGCCTGCTGGATGTAATCGCAGAGTCCGCTGATCGCGCCCCGCTCGGTCTCGTCCCATTCCCACGCACAGTACGTACCCGTATGCTCCTGCAACGTTACGATGTCCCACGTATCCGACTCGACGATACTTTTGAGCGAACGGTTCAGCGTGCCGTCGTTCGACCATTTCGTCGCGCCCGGCTCGCAATAATAATAGGTGCAGATGTCCGGAGCCCCGTAATTCTCGAAAAATTCGGGCAGCTTGTAACCGCCGTGGTAGGCCCGCACCATGCGTACATGGGTAATCCCTGCGCTGGCGAGCATTCCCGGCAGGTGCTCCGTGGCATCGACCGTAAAGCTGTTTCCGATAAAGAGTATTTTCAGGGGATTCTTTCCGGCGGGAAGCGGCGGATTGAACGTTCCGTCCAGCTCGCTGCCGATCCGGATGACTTCGCCGTCCGCGAAAAAGAAACAAAGGTATTTTCCCGTGTGAAGCACGCAGCGCAGCGCAACCGCGCCTCCCGCGGGAACAGCGACGCCCGTATCGGCTCCGTCCAGGGCGATCTTCCCGCCGGCATCCGTAACCGCCGGCGACGATCCGCCGCGCAGGGCATCCTCGTCGGCCTTGACCGGCGTCGCAGCGCCGTCCGCCGTCCAGTAACCGCCATTGCCGACAGCAAAGACCGGAATCGAACCCTTCACCACACCGCGCGTCGCAGCGTCTTTGAACCCGAATTTCAGCATGCCCCCGTCGGTCGTCGTCACCGACTCCGCGTAATTACAAGCGGCGACACGCGCTTTCAGGTAACTTTTCATCTCCTCGGTCGAATCAAACAGATCGGTCCGGTCTTCCTCGCTCACCTTCTGCGAAACGGGAATCACGGCCGGCTCCGCACCGCCGTAAGCGATCGTCAGCGACGACGTGCGCGGCCCGGACTGCGAATTCGCCTGCGCGGTGATCCCGACCTTCGCCGACCCCGTTCCCTCCGACGGAACGGCGCTCAGCCACTCCGCATCACACGTGATTTTCCAATGCGTTCCGGTCGTGACGGAGAGCTGCAATACGGACTTCCCCGCATCGAAATTGAGCGAGGAGGGAGCTGCGTAAAATCGGATGTCAGGATTTTCGCCGCCCTCATCGGACGAGCAGCCCGCCACCGCCGCAAATACAGCAAGAATCAGGATACGAAAGAGAAATTTCTTCATGAGTTCATTAGGTTAGTTATAGTAAGTACGAACGACCCGACCGCTCTACGTAATCCGAACGCTCGATTTCCCAAAAATGAAATACGCAATCCGAGGAGCGAAGAAAATAAAGTTCAAAACAGGAACCGGGACTGAAAAGCAGTCCCGGTTCCCGTTTGTCGCTCTCCGGAGAATCATCTCCGGACACTCTTTTCAATTCAGCTCATTTATCCGTCACCGGGACAGATCCGATCCGCCGGTTAGCATTTTTTCCACCCGACGGACGATCATCGCGGGGGTCACGGCTTTCAGGCAGCGGTAGTCGCCGTAACGGCAGGGCTTGCTGCCGAAGACCGAACAGGGGCGGCACGCCATGTCGGCCTGCAGAATCCCCTGCGGATCGCACCCGTAACCCAGGAATCCCAGCCCGGGGTGCGTCGCTCCCCACACCGACACCACGGGCGTCGCCATGAGCGCCGCGAGGTGCATGACCAGCGAATCCATCGACACCACGCAGTCGAGGTTGGCGATCAGGTCCATCTCCCCGTCGAGGCGGACTTTGCCGAAGAGCGCCGTGACGTTGGGATACATGCGCTCCATCTCCTCGGCGAACTGCTGCTCGCCGCCTCCGCCTCCGTGAATGAAGACCCGGTCGTAACGCTCCGCCAGCAGCCGCACCGTCTCGCGGCTCTGCTCCCCGGGATAGGTCTTGCCCTGCTGTGCCGAGAAAGGCGCGAATCCCACCCAGACGCCCTCCTTGGGGCCGAACGGATTGGGACGCTCCTGCCGGCGGGCCGGTTCCGGATCGTCGAACACGAACCCCAGCCGGCGAAACGTGTCGCAGTAGCGCAGCACGGTATGGCGCAGCGGCTCCATGCCGCGGCTCCCGCAGCGGATGAACTGCCGCTTCTCCGCGCGGCCCTTGTGAATGAATGTCACGGGAATGCCGTGGAGGCTCATCGAGAGACGGAAGGCCCGGGAGCGCAGCACGTCGTGCACGTCGGCCACGGCATCCACGCCCAGCCGCCGGGCTTCGGCGGCCAGCCGCCACATGCCCCGCAGGGAGTGGTGAGCGCCTTTGAGGTCGACATCGAGAAAATCCACGCCCAGCCCCTCGAAGAACGGTTTGAACATCGGCCGCGTCGCCACCGTGACCCGCAGGCCGGGATAGGCGGACATCAGCGCACGGAGCGCATGCGGCAGCATCGCCACATCGCCCATCGCAGAAGTCCGCAACACCAACAGATGACGCGGGAGTTCCTTATTTTTTCTGCCCATAGAGCACCGGATTCAACGCCGGGTCGTTGTACATCTTCATCTGCTTGTAAGTCTTCATGTACTTGCGGCCCGCTTCGATGTCCTCGATCAGCTCCTCGATAGCCCGCGAGAGGTCTACCTGCTGCGAGAGCAGCACGTCGAGCTTTTTCCGGCAAGCCGCCCGGTGTTCGTCGTCGACGTCCGTGCGCTCCGCCTCGCGCGCCATGTGGTAGATTTTCAGGGCGAGGATCGACAGCCGGTCGATGGCCCACGCCGGGGTTTCGGTGTTCAGCCGGGCGTCGGGAGCCGGCACGATCTCCTTATATTTATCCAGCAGGTAGGAATCCACATACTCCACCATATCCGTGCGGTCCTGATTCGACTTGTCGATGCGGCGCTTGATGCAAAGCGCCTCCGCCGGGTCGATCGCCGGGTCGCGGATGATGTCCTCCAGATGCCACTGCACGGTGTCGATCCAGTTCTTATGATAAAGCAGGTGGTCGATCGTTCCCGGGGTGTAGGGATTGTCGATCGGATGGTCGACATCGTCCCAGCGGTGATATTCTTCGATAGACCGGTTGAAAATACGATTCGCGTTTTCGGTAAACATAGCTTGCGGTTTATTCGATTATTGTTATTTTCATCGGAAAATTATACCTTTGTCGGTAACTGTTAAACAAAGATAATGACTTTTTCCAAAAAAGCAATATCCCTCGCGGGAATCCTCCTCTGCTGCGCGGTGCAGCTCGGGGCGCAGGTGCGCCAGACACGCGAAGAATATGTCAACCGCTATATGTCGATCGCCGTGGCCCACATGGAGCGCTACGGCATCCCGGCGAGCATCACCATGGCGCAGGGCATCCTCGAGTCCGACTGCGGCAACAGCCTGCTGTCGATGCGGTCGAACAACCATTTCGGCATCAAATGCAAGCGCAACTGGACCGGCGAGAAGGTCTACCACGACGACGACGCCAAGGGCGAATGCTTCCGCTCGTACCCCTCGGTCGAAGCCTCCTATGAGGATCACGCCGAGTTTCTCGACTCGCAGCCGCGCTACGACTCGCTCTTCGCCTATCCGTCCGACGACTACAAGAGCTGGGCACGGGGTTTGAAGGCCGCGGGATACGCCACGGCTCCCGATTACGCGCAGCGTCTCGTGCGGATCATCGAGGAGAACCAGCTCTTCCTGCTGGACCGTCCCGACGGCATGCACCTCTACGCCACGCGCTACGGACTTCCGCGCGACCCCGAGGAGTGGTTCGCAGAGCAGAGCAGCGTGGAACGCACGGCCGAAGCCGGAACGGCCATCGACCCGGACAACTACCGTGTGACGATCAACGCCCATGCAGGCTACAACGTCTATGCCACCAACGGCGTGCACTACGTCACGGCCAAGGAGAACGACACGTTCGAGAACATCGGCGAAAAATTCCGCGTCTCGGCGCGCAACCTGCGCAAGTTCAACGACCTGAAAGACAAGAAGGCGCAGCCCGTGCCGGGCGAGGTGGTCTACATCGAGCGCAAGAAGAAGCGCTGGACGGGCAACTCCCGGCACCACATCTCACGCCAGGGCGAGACGGCCTACTCCGTCGGCCAGTCCTACGCCATCCGCACGCGGTCGATCGAAAAACTCAACAAGCTCAGGCCCGGCGAGGAGCTGGAGCAGGGACGCCAGATACGGATCAAATAAAAACCGACATACAGACCTATGGAAACAACCCCGCTGAGAGCCAAGATACTCGACACGATCATCCGCAAGTCGACCCTCAAACAGAAGGTTTTCGACAACTCGTTCGCGGCGTTCAACACCCTGAAGGAGACTCTGCTGGAGATGGCCTCGGAGATGGACGACGAACTGGACGGCAAACTCGACCGCCGCGTGCGGCTCGAATACCGCGACCGCGGCAAGTTCGAAGCCCAGCTGCAGGTGGCCAACGACATCCTGATCTTCCAGATGCACACCGACGTCTTCGAATTCGAAGACGGACACCCCATCTGGCAGAATCCCTACGTCGCGGCCGACCGCGAGAACTCCTACTGCGGGCTGGTCAACATCTACAACTTCCTTTCCGACTCGTTCAAATTCAACCGCAACGCCGACGAGGGGTACCTGATCGGCCGCATCTTCATCAACCGCGAACGGCGCTATTTCGTCGAAGGCAAGCAGCAGACCTCGATGCGGGCCGCTGATTTCGGCTGCGGGGAACTCGACCGCGACGCGTTGATTCCGATTCTCGAGTCGGCGATCGATTTCGCGCTGAACTTCGACCTGCTGATGCCTCCCTACGAGGAGAACAAGCGCGTGACGGTCGACCAGTTCAATACCAAGATGGACAATTCGAAATTCGTGACCGGCAAACGCCTGGGCTACGATTTCGACATAGAGGATATTTAAGCAACCGGGAACTGAAACAAAATCCGGTCTCGCACCGAATTTGCGTATCCGCCGGTCGCAGTCGCCGCCACGGGCGGCGTTTACAAATCTGACCCACCCCTAAATCCCCTCCTCGGAGGGGACTTACGCTGCAACGCAAAAAAGACAGAACAACCGTGATAAACAAATTAATTATTCTTTCCGGACTGCTGTTGGCAACCGGGACAACATACGCCCAGAACGAATACGCCGAAATCGCCCGCCTGCGCGGCATGAACGAAACAGTGCGCGGCATCCGCCCGATGGCCGACGGCGAACACTACACCACGCTCGAAAACAACGACATCCTGCGTTACAGCTATGCCACGGACGCTCCCGGCGAAAGCCTGCTCCCGTCGCCCGCGCCCAATCTGGTCATCAGCGACTACGCCTTTTCGCCCGACGAGCGGACGATCCTCGTCGCCTCGGGCCGCAAGCCCATCTACCGCCACTCCTACACCACCGCCTACTCGCTCATCCGCGACAACCGCGTGCAGCCCGTGCTGCGGCAGGCCGAAGCGCCGCGCGACGCCTCGTTCTCGCCCGACGGACGGCAGATCGCCTACTCCGACGGCAACGACCTCTACGTCTACGACATCGCCGCGCAGACCACGCGCCGCATCACCGACGACGGCGCGTGGAACCAGGTCATCAACGGCACGACCGACTGGGTCTACGAGGAGGAGTTCGGCATCACGCAGGCCTATGCCTTTTCGCCCGACAGCCGCCGCATCGCCTACCTGCGCTTCGACGAGAGCGAGGTGCCGCTGATGGAGATGATGCGCTTCGACGGCAAGCTCTACAACCACGCCTATTCGTTCAAATACCCCAAGGCCGGGGAGCGCAATTCGGTGGTCCAGCTCTGGGTGGCGGACCTCCAGACCGGAGCCAAAGAGCGCATCGACACGGGCCCGGAGACCGACCAGTACATCCCCCGCATCGGATGGACGCCCGACGGACGGCCCTGGTTCTACCGCCTCAACCGGCGTCAGAACACCTTCGAAATGATCGTCTGCGAACCCCACGGGGCCCAGCGCACGGTCTACGAGGAGCGCGCACGGCAGTATGTCGAACGGGTCGACGACAAGACCGTCACGTTCGTCGACAAGGACCGCTTCCTCGTGCGGCAGGAGAGTCACACGGGCTTCATGCACCTCTATCTGTACAGCCTGCGCCGCGGCATTCTCGAACAGGTGACCAAAGGCGACTGGGAGGTGACCGAAGTCGTGGGATGCGACGGCAAGCGCGTCTGGTACCTCTCGACCGAGACCTCGCCGCTGCGCCGCAACCTTTACAGCATACGTCTCGACGGCAAGGACAAGCGCCGCCTCACCGCAGGCGAGGGCTACTACACCGTCGCCCCCGCCCCCGGGATGAGATACTTCATCACCGCCTTCTCCAACGCCTCGACGCCCAACCTGACGGAGGTCTGCGACGCCGAAGGCCGGGTCGTCCGCACGCTGGCCGACAGCCGCAAGCTGCGCGACGAACTGGCGGCCTCGAAGCGTCCCGCCAAGGAGTTCTTCACGTTCACGACCGAGCGCGGCGACACGCTCAACGCCTACATCGTCAAACCGCGCGGCTTCGACCCCTCGCAGCGCTACCCCGTGCTGCTGACGCAGTATTCGGGTCCCGGGTCTCAGTCAGTCCGCGACCGCTGGTCGCTCGACTGGGAGGATGCGCTGGCCGACAAGGGGTACATCGTGGTCTGCGCCGACGGCCGCGGCACGGGATTCCGGGGCGAGAAATTTAAGAAACTCACTTACGGACGCCTCGGAGCGCTGGAGGTCGAAGACCAGATTTCGACGGCCCGCCACATGGCCGCACAGCCTTACGTAGACCCCGCGCGCATCGGCATCTACGGCTGGTCCTACGGCGGGTTCATGGCCCTGAGCTGCGCCATGAAGGGACACGGGCTGTTCCGGATGGCGATCGCCGTGGCGCCCGTCACCTCGTGGCGCTATTACGACACGATCTACACCGAGATCTACAACAACCTCCCGCAGTACAACGCCGCGGGTTACGACGACAATTCGCCGATCAATTTCGCGCGGATGCTCGACGACAAGCGGACGCGCCTGCTGATTATCCACGGCACGGCCGACGACAACGTCCATTTCCAGAACACCGTGGAGATGACCCGGGCGCTGAACCGCGCCGGCAAGCAGTACGACATGATGGTGTATCCCGATCAGAATCACTCGATGTTGCCCGACGCAACGGCACACATAAGACAGAAAATGATTGATTACACCCTGAAGAATTTATGACGTATTCCATGCAACTCGAAACGCCGATCGGCCCGCTGACGGTCACGGCGACGAAGAAGGCCGTGACGGCCATTCGTTTCGGCACACAGGTCCCGGAGGGCTCCGCACGCTGCACCGCGGCGGAAGCCACGCCCCTGCTGCGCAAAGCCGCCGAAGAGATCGGGGACTATTTCGCAGGTTCGCGGCGCAGGTTCACGCTGCCCCTCGCCCCCGAAGGGACGCCTTTCCAGCAGAAGGTCTGGGAGGCGCTGCGAAACATCCCCTACGGCGAAACCCGCACTTACAAACAGATCGCCATCCAGATCGGCCACAACCAGTCGTTCCGGGCCGTCGGCATGGCCAACAACCGCAATCCGATCGTGATTGTCGTCCCCTGCCATCGCGTTATCGGCTACGACGGCAAACTCACGGGATATGCCGGCGGACTCGACATCAAAGAGCAGCTGCTCGAATTGGAAAGACGGTAGTCAGACGGCATCCGGAGCGGCAACGCCTGCCGGTTCCACCTCGTAAACACCCATGTAACGGCCCCCGAAGCGGGTCCAGTCGTTGAAATTGAACCAGCGCACCAGCCAGTCGGGATAGGGGCGCCAGGGAATTTTTTTCAACGGCAGGGACAACTCTGTGTCCAGCCACCAGCAGTGCGAAAGCACCATCAGCTGCCGGTCAGGAGCCTGCAACGCGGGAACCGCCGCCTCGAGTTCCGCCTGCGTGTCGAAATAGAGCGGCCGCAGGTTCCCGGGCATGTAGAACCGGGTCTCCACAATGCGGCCGGGTTCCAGAATATCCTCGATGAATCCGTAGCCTACCCCCGTGGGAACCAGCCCGAGGGCCACGACCTCCTTTTTGCCGCGGCAGTACTCCTGCATCATTTTGTAGAAATAGATTTCCGGACGGGGCTGCACCAGGCAGTAGCCCATGATACCCGCATTGACCGCGACGAGCGCACCCAGCACGTAACGCCAGGCCCGGGCCTCGAACCACCTGCGAGGCAGTCCGCGGAACATCAGCACGATGAACCACGGGGCGAAGAAAAGCGCCGGAAAGAAGAACCGCAGCTCCTTGTGCCCCATGAAGAAATGCACCAGCAGGAACGGCACGAGCATCCACGTCACAACGCTCCGGGGACGGCGCCAAAAGAACCATACCGCAGCGACCAGCGCCAACGGTCCGTAAACATATCCGCCCTCGGTGAACGGCTCGGTGAAATAGTACCACCACGGCGAGGTCCCGAACTTGAGCATATTCTCGTTGAGGATGTTCTCGCACAGGTAGTTCACCGGCGTAAGGGTCCACTCCCCGTAGAGCCAGCGGTCGGCCAGCAACCCGAGCGCCAGCATGGCCAGTACGCCCGGAACCATCCCCGCATAGAGTTTCCAGCGGCGGAGAAACACCAACAGCCAGATGCCGTAGCCCAACAGCGCGAATCCCATCTGAAACCGCACTGCGAAAGTCAGCCCCGCGGTCATTCCCAACAACACGCCCCAGCCGAACTCCCGCCGGCCCGCAGCCTTGTGGCAGCGCATCGTGAGCGCCGCCAGCAGCAGCAGCAGATTGCCCGAGATCATCTCGGCGTTGAAATGGACGTGAAGATAGGCCAGAAACCAGAGGAAGAATCCCAGCAGCAGGAACCAGCAGCGGGTCTTCTCGTCCTCCAGTTCGTCACGCACCGTGCGGTAGAAGAACAACAGCACCGCGACCGAAAGGGCGCCGCTCAGCAATTGGAGCACGAACACCACGGCGAAGGGCGAGTAGAGCCCCGCGGCCAGCAATCCCTTTCCGACGGCCCACGCCACGAACGGCTGGATGCCGGGGCGCATCTGCAGCAGGTACTCCCACGGCAAGTGTTCCGGTGTCGGGGTCCCGAAGAGCTTCATGTGGGCGTATTCGAGAATCTGGAAATGCTCGTCGGGATGGTAGGTTCCCAGACTGAAAGCGGCGTATAACAGCGTAACCAGACACCCGGCCCACATCAGTCGGGGGGGGGTAATTTTGAGGCGTTCGAAAGAGATCATCAATACTATTCAGCGTTGTTACGGTTGCAAAAATACATCAAATCCCGCGGATTCCGCACTCCCGGGCGAAATATGCCCCGCCGGGGGGGGGCTGCCGAAAGCACGGGGCGCGGAAAACCGCGCTCCGCATGCCGTCCGGTCCGGAATCAGAGTCCGAACGAAAAAAGGTTGATCCCGTCGTAAACCGCGCTCACGACGCCCAGCAACAGCACCCCGGCCATGCAGATCGCAAGGCTGACGCGCGTGCAGCGGTCGGTGCGGAACGCGGCGACCGGCGTATCGTTGGGGGTGATATACATTGCTTTGACGATCAGCAGGTAGTAATAGAGCGAGATCACCGTATTGACCAGCGCGATGAACACCAGCCCGTGGAAACCGCCCTCGAAAGCCGCCGCGAAGACGAAAAATTTCGAGAAGAAGCCCGCGAAAGGCGGAATTCCGGCCAGCGAGAAAAGCGCCAGGGTCATCCCCAGCGCCAGCCGGGGATTGGTCTTGCCGAAACCGTTGTAATCCTCCAATCCCACCTTGCCGCCGGTGTGCTGCTCGACGACCGACAGCACCCCGAAGACCGCGAGGTTCGCGGCCATGTAGACCAGCACGTAGAAGACCAGCGAGGTCATGCCGAGAGCGCTGCCGCCGATGACTGCCAGCATGATATACCCGGCCTGCGAGATGGACGAGAAGGCCATGAAACGTTTGAGGTCCCGCTGCCGGATGGCGAAGAGATTGGCGACGGTGATGCTCAGCACCGTGACGATCCAGAGCAACGTCTGCCACTCCCGGACCATCGGAGCGAAGACCTTCACGAGCACCGTCAGCAAGACGAACGCCGCGGCGCCCTTCGACACCACCGAGAGGTAGGAGGTCACTGCCGTGGGCGCTCCCTGATAGGAGTCGGCGGTCCAGAGGTGGAACGGCACGAGCGAAATCTTGAACCCGAGGCCCGAGAAGAAGAAGACCAGCGCCATCACCTGCAGCGGCGAACCGTCGAGGCGGGCCGCCATGTCGCCGAAATAGAGCGTTCCGGTGGTTCCGTAGAGGAACGAGATGCCGTAGAGCATCAGGCCGCTCGAAAACAGCGCGCAGAGGATGTATTTGGCCCCGGCCTCGGCCGAATAACGTTTGTACTTGTCGAAGGCCACCAGGCAGGCCGTCGGCACCGAGGCCAGTTCCAACCCGATGAAGAAGAGCAGGAAGTTGCCGGCGCCGATCATGAAATACATGCCCAGCAGCGTCGAGAGGATCAGGATGTAGAACTCACCCTGCTTGTGGCGCGTATCTTCGCGCCGCAGCCACGTGTCCGCCTGCAGGCAGACGACGAGCGCCCCCACGGCGAGGACGCCTTTGACGATGCCGTGCATCGGATGGTACTGAAACATCCCGCCGAAAAGCTCGCCCTCACCGCCCGGGAGGAGGCTGACCGCAACCTGCACGACGAGCAGGCCGCAGACCACGGCCGAGAACCGCCGGCGGCCGCGCTCCCCGGCCACGAGGTCGTAGAGGAATACGAGGACGAGGATTGCCGTGAGGGTCACTTCGGCCCGCATCAGCGTAAATATCGAGGTGTAATCCATAGTCGCTTAACTCAAAATATGTGCAATGATTTCCGAAACGCTGCCGCGGATCATGTCGCTCACCCACAGCGGCGCGAGTCCCATGCCGGCGATGGCCGCGACGAGGCAGATGACCGAAAGCCGCTCGTCCCACGTGGCGTCCGAAAGCTTCAGGTGTTCGGGATTGTCACACGTGCCGTAGAGAATCTTCCCGACGACGCGCAGGATGTAGACCGCCGTGATGACGATCGACGTACAGGCGATGACCGTGACCACACGGTGGAACGTGTCGGGGTGCATGAACGCGCCGTTGAAAATCGTCATCTCGGCCACGAATCCGCTCAGGCCCGGAAGCCCGAGGTTGGCGAGGCCCGCAATCACATAACCCACCGCAAGGAAGGGCATCACCTTCATCAGCCCGCCCAGCTGGCGGATGTCGCGCGTGTGGGTGCGGCCGTAGATCATGCCGATCAGGGCGAAAAAGAGGGCCGTCATCAGGCCGTGGCTCAGCATTTGGAGCACGGCGCCCGTGCCGGCCGCGGTGTTCATCATCAGCACGGCGAAGAGCACCAGTCCGCAGTGCGACACCGAGGAGTAGGCATTGATGTATTTCAGGTCGGTCTGCACGCAGGCCGCGAAAGCGCCGTAGACCACGGAAACCGTCGTCAGGACGATGAATATCCAACTCAACTCCTGCGCGGCGTCGGGCAGGAGGTACATGGCTATCCGGAAACAGCCGTATCCGCCCAGCTTCATCAGCACCCCGGCGTGGAGCATCGACACGGCCGTCGGAGCCGAGGCGTGGCCGTCGGGGCTCCACGTGTGGAAGGGGAACAGGGCCCCCAGCACGCCGAAGCCCACGAACACCAGCGGAAACCAGATGCGCTGCAACGACAGCGGAATGTTGTGCAGGGCGGCGATCTCCTGAATGTTCATCGTCGTGGCGCCCGCGCCGAAATAGATGCCCAGAATGCCGATCAGCAGCAGCGCCGAACCGCCCATGAGCATCAGCGTCAGCTTCATGGCCGCATATTCCTTGCGGCCGCTGCCCCAGACGCCGATCAGCAGGTACATCGGGATCAGCGCCACTTCGTAGAACATGAACATCGTGAAGAGGTCCACCGAGACGAAGAACCCGAAGACGCCCACGCTCAGCAGACAGAACCAGAGGAAATAGGCTTTGATGTCGGTCGTCATCTGCCACGAGGCGAACGTGCCCGTGAAGACGATGACGGCCGACAGCAGGAGCATCGCCACCGAAATGCCGTCGACACCCACGGCGTAGTGAATGTTGAGCGGCGCGTACCAGACATGGCTCGCGGTGAAGAGCATCGGCGCCGTTTCGCCCGCGCCGCGCAGCCCGAGGTACTGCACCACGAGCACGACGGCCAGCGCCACGAGCAGCGAGGAGCCCGCGACCATCACGGCGTGGATCTGCCGGGTCGATTTCGAGAGCCATAAACCCAGCATCATCACGAGCGGGACGGCCGGGAACAGGGATAGTATATTCATAACGACTTTCCGATTAGCAGATTAAAAGGATCAGGATCGTGAGGCCCAGCGCACCGCCGAGGAACCAGATGCAGTAACGCTGCACGCTGCCGCTCTGCATGTCGCGGATAAGGTAAGCGGCGCCGTTGGCGCCCCGGGCGAGGAGGTCCATGAACCCGTCGACCACATGGCGGTCGAACCACGCAAGGGGCGTCGAGATGCAGGCGAAAATCACGCGGTGGGTGATGAACTGATAGACCTCGTCGATGTAGAAGCGGTGGTAAGCAGCGCGGTGCAGGCCGCTGAACCTCGCGGCGAGTTTGTCGGCAACGGGCTGCCGGTCGCGGGCGTACATCCACGTCGCCAGCGCGATGGCCGCGGCAGCCACGCAAAGGCTGACGGCGGCGACACCCGTGTCGATATGGATGGCATAGGCCGCGCCGTCGGCGGAGACGAACTTCCCGAAGGGGATGAACCCGGCCACGCAGGTCACCGCGGCCAGAAACACGAGCGGCAGGGTCATCGTCAGCGGAGCCTCGTGCGGCGTGTGCGCGGCATGGAGTTCACGGTTCTCCGCGCCCCAGAAAATGCCGTAGTAGAGGCGGAACATGTAGAACGCCGTGAGTCCTGCGATGGCGGTCATCACCCACCCCATTACGGGCGAAAAGGCGAAGCAGGCGGTCAGTATCTCGTCCTTGGAGAAGAATCCGCTCAGGGGCCAGATGCCCGCGATGGCGAGGCACGCCACGAGGAACGTCGCATGGGTCAGCGGCATGTAACGCCGCAGGCCGCCCATCGCCGACATCTCGTTGGAGTGCACCGCATGGATGATACACCCCGCGCCGAGAAACAGCAGGGCTTTGAACATCGCATGCGTAAAGAGGTGGAACATCGAGGCCATGTAGCCCAGCCCGCCGGCATGCGGATCGGCCGAGGTGCAGACGCCCAGCGCCACGATCATAAAGCCGATCTGCGAAATGGTGCTGAACGCCAGCACACGTTTGATATCGCTCTGGACGCAGGCCACGACGGCGGCGTACAGCGCCGTGAAAGCCCCGACATAGGCCGTCCAATGCAATACTTCAGGAGCGTAGCCGATGAAAAGCGGAAACATCCGCGCCACGAGGTAGACACCCGCCACGACCATCGTGGCGGCATGGATCAGCGCCGACACGGGCGTGGGGCCCTCCATGGCGTCGGGCAGCCAGATGTGCAGCGGGAACATGGCGCTCTTGCCCGCACCGCCGACGAACATCAGCCCCAGGGCCAGCGGGATCATCGCCCCAGCGGCCGCGAGCGTCTGTGCCGCAGGCGTGAAGGAGAAGGTTCCGGCGTAATAGCCGTAGACGAGGATGCCGATGAGGAAACCCAGGTCGGCGAAGCGCGTCACGATGAAAGCCTTCTTCGACGCGGCCACGGCCTCCCGCTTCGTGTAGTAGAAGCCGATCAGCAGGTAGGAGCTCACGCCCACCAGCTCCCAGAAGAGGTACATCTGGAAAATGTTGGTGGCGACCACCAGCCCCATCATGCTCATCGTGAAGAGCGAGAGGAACGCATAGTAACGCTGGAAACCCCGCTCTCCCTTCATGTAGCCCAGCGAGTAGATGTGAACCATCAGCGAGACCGTGGAGATCACCACGAGCATCATCACCGAAATCGGGTCGAGCAGGATGCCCAGGTCGATGTGCAGCTCCCCGCCGATGGGCAGCCACACGGTGTTCCAGGGAATCAGCGTCGGAAACGCGCCCGCGGCGTCACGTCCGGCCGAGAAGTATTCGAAAGCCGTGTAATAACTCAGCAGCGCCACCGCGGCCAGCACGGCCGTGCCGAAAAGGCCCGCCGCGACGGGACGCATCTTCATCCCCGCGAGCCCCAGCACGAGGAAGCTCACGAAAGGCAGTAAAAGTATCAGGATCGTATATTCCATAACGGGTCGTTTGTTACCACTTCATCTCCCGCAGGCTCTTGGCGTCGATGTTGCGGATGTTGCGGTAGATGTTGATGATGATGGCGATGGCCACGGCGGTCTCCGCCGCGCTGATGCCGATGGCGAAGAGCGTGAAGAAAAACCCTTCGAGCTGCCCGGGAAAGAGGAAGCGGTTGAAGACCACGAAGTTGATGTCCACCGAGTTGAGGATCAGCTCCACGGAGATCAGCATCGCCAGCAGGTTGCGCCGCGTGACGAACCCGTAGATGCCCACGAACATCAGGATCGTGGAGACGACGAGGTAATATTCCATTTTTATCATAACCGTACCTTTTTAACGTTTGCGTGCGATGAGGATGCCCCCGACGATGCAGGCCAGCAGCAGGATGCTGATGACCTCGAAGGGCAGGATGTAACCGTATTTTTCCGGGCTCATCAGCGCGTGGCCGATGGTCTGCACGTGCAGTTCACCGTGCTCGAAGTGCGAGGGGTTGAAGTCGTGCCGGAGCATCACCCAGAGGCAGATGCCGAGGCTCGCGAGCGTAGCGGCCAGTCCCGCGAAGAGCTTGTAGCCTTTGAGGTCCTCGGCCTTGTCGCCCTGGCTCGAGGTGAGCAGGATCGAGAAGACGTAAAGCACCGTGATACCGCCGGCGTAGATCAACAGCTGCACGGCCCCGAGGAACGAGTAGTTGAGCTGGAAATAGATGCCCGCCGTGCCGAACAGCACGAACAGCAGGTAGGTCGCGGCGCGCAGGATGCGCCTGGTCGTCACGGCGAGTATCGCGCTGACGCCGATAAACAGCGCCAGGACCGTGAATACGATGAGTTCGAGTGTGATTTCCATGGCTTACTGTCGGTTGAGTTGTTTGACGAGTTTTTCGCGCGTGTAGACCGCGTGCTCGAAATCGGTCGAGAAGCGGATGGCGCCGGTCGGGCAGGCGTTGACGCAGAGGTGGCAAAACATGCACGATCCCAGGTCGTACTCGTAGAGCGCCAGCCGTTTTTTGGTCTTGCCCGTTTCGGGATCGGCGACCGTCTCGGTCGTGAGGCGGATGGTGCCGTTGGGGCAGGCCGACTGACACAAGCCGCAGGCGATGCACTTGTTGCGGCCTTCGGCGTCGTGGGGCATGGTCAGCTCGCCGCAGAAACGGTCGTACATCTTCAACGTCGCCCGGTTCTCGGGATATTGCTCCGTGACCTTCGGGGTGAAGAACTCTTTCATCGTGACCTTCATGCCGGTCATCAGGGTTCCCACCCCGTGAAAAAGACCTTTGATATAGTTGCTCATGGCTAAAAATGCAGTTTAAAGACGACGACAATGACCATCAGCAGCAGGTTGGCCAGCCCGATGGGCACCAGGTATTTCCATTCGAGGGTTAGAATCTGGTCGATCCGCAGGCGCGGGAAGGTCCATTTGATCCACATCAGCAGCCACACCACGAAGAAGGCTTTGCCGAAGAACCAGACGAAGCCCGGGATGCAGTCCATCACCGCATTGAAGCCCTCCCAGCCCGCGACGTGCAGCGGCATCCATCCCCCGAGGAAGATGGTGGCGGCGACGCCCGCGACGATGAACAGGTTGACGAACTCGGCGACATAGAACAGGCCGAAGTGCATGCCCGAATACTCGGTGTGATAACCCGCCGTCAATTCCGACTCGGCTTCCGGAAGGTCGAACGGCCCGCGGTTGACCTCGGCGTTGCCGGCGATGAGATAGATCACGAAGGCGACCAGCGCCGGGATGTGCCCTTTGAAAAGAAACCACCCGTCGGCCTGCCGGGCCACGATCTCGGAGAACTGCATGGTGTCGGTCAGCACGATGATCGTAAGGATCGAGAGGCCGATCGAAAGTTCATAGGAGATCATCTGGGCGCCGCTTCGCATGGCCCCGATGAGCGAATACTTGTTGTTGGAGCTCCACCCGGCCAGCAGGATGCCGACCACGCCGATCGACGAGGCGGCCATCAGGAAGAAGACGCCCACGTTGAAGTCCAGCACCTCCAGCCCCTTGCTCACGGGCAGGCAGGCGAAAGCCAGCACCGAGGCCAGGATGACGATGTAGGGCGCGAGGTTGTAGAGGAACTTGTCCGAGCGGCGGATGGTGATGATCTCCTTGGTGAGCATCTTCAGCACGTCGGCAGGGACCTGCAACAGTCCCCAGAAGCCCACGCGCACCGGACCCAGGCGACATTGGAAAGCCGCGCAGACCTTGCGCTCCATGAAGATCATCACGACGGCGATCACCGCATACATCAGCAGCAGGCAGACGCCGACCATGACGCACTCGATGAATACGGCCAGTCCGAGGGGCATCACCGACGTCAGCATCCCGTGGACCCAGCTTGTTATTATTGAAAAGTCGAACATAGTGTCTCTTTTTTATCTGTCAATATCGGGAACCACGTAATCCAGCGTACCGCCGATGGCGATCAGGTCGGCGATCTTCGTCCCCCGGGCGATGGTCTCCAGGCATGAAACGAGCGGCAGGCCCGTCGAACGGAACTTCATGCGGTAGGGGAACTTGTCGCCCCGGCTCTCGATAAAGACCCCGAATTCGCCGCGGCTCCCCTCGACGGCGGCGTAGTAGCTGCCCTCGGGAATGCGGATCACGGGCTTCATCTTCAACTGGTATTCGCCTTCGGGAATGTTGTCGATCAACTGTTCGATGATGTTCATGCTCTGCTCGATCTCGCGCATGCGGACCATGTAGCGGGCGAAGCAGTCGCCCTCGGAGAAGAGCACCTCCTCGAAGTCCACCTTGTCGTAAACGGCGTAGGGATGGCGCTTGCGCACATCGCAGGCCCATCCCGAAGCGCGGCCCGTGCCGCCCGTGGCGCCGAACGAGACGGCATCCGCGCGCGTCAACACGCCGGTGCCTTTCAGGCGCTCCTGCGCGATGACGTTGCCCGTAAAGACTTCGTGGTATTCGCGCAGTTTGGGACGCATGTAGGCGATGAATTCCCGGGTCTTGCGCACGAAATCGGGATGAATGTCGGCCTGCACGCCGCCGATGGTGTTGTAGGTCTGGATCAGGCGGCCGCCGGTGGTCTGCTCGAGGATGTCGAGCACCTTCTCGCGGTCGCGGAAGCCGTAGAAGAAAGCCGTCAGGGCCCCCATGTCCATGCAGAGGCAGGCGAAGAACAGCAGGTGCGAGTCGATGCGCTGCAACTCGTCCATGATCGTCCGGATGTACTGCACGCGCTCGGAAACCTCGACGCCCAGTCCCTTCTCGATGCACATGCACAGCGCATGGCGGTTCTGCGCCGCCCCGAGGTAATCGAGGCGGTCCGTCAGGGCCAACGTCTGGGGATAGGTCAGCTCCTCGCACATCTTCTCGATGCCGCGGTGGATATAGCCGCAGTGCACGTCGAGTTTTTTGATGATCTCGCCTTCGAGCGACACGCGGAACCGCAGCACGCCGTGCGTCGCCGGGTGCTGGGGACCGACGTTGATGACATACTCGTCCTCCTCGAAGAGCACGTTGCGCTTGCGGATATAGCTGCCGTCAGGTTGCAGCTCGTAGGTCGGCGAACTGTCCTTCGACACCTCGTTACTCATGCGCAGGGGATTCTGCTCCGGATCGTAATCCTTGCGCAGGGGATATCCCACCCAGTCGTCGCGCAGGAACAGACGCCGCATGTCGGGGTGGTTCAGGAACCGGATGCCGAAATAATCGAACACTTCGCGTTCGTTCAGCTCGGCGGCCTTCCACAAGTCGCACACCGAGGGCAGCACCGGATGCCCGCGCTCCTCCGTCAGCGTCCTCAGCACGACATTCTCGCCCGTCGCGGTCGCTTCGAGGTGGTAGACCACGCCGAAACCGGCCTCGCCCCAGTCCATACCCGTGAGGCTGCGCAGGAAATCGAACCCGTCGGCCCGCAGGCGTCCGGCCAGGTCGTGAAAGCCGTCCGCCGGAACGGTGAACATCCCGTCGCCGCCTTCGGTCCATACGGCGCGGGGCTCCCAGGCCGTAATCTTGTCTATGAGATTGCTATTCATGCTTTTCTTCTCCTTCCACATTCAGTTCGTTCCCTTCTGCCGTCAGGTCGCGCCGGAGCAGCTCTTCATACTCCTCCCGACCCATCTGGCGGTTCACGCCGCCGAAGAACTTCTGCACCTTCACCTTGCGCTGGAGCTGCATCAGTCCGTAGAGCATCGCCTCGGGGCGCGGCGGGCACCCGGGGATGTAGACATCGACGGGCAGGATCTTGTCCACGCCGTCAACCACGTGGTACGACCGTTTGAACGGCCCTCCGCTGATGGCGCAGCCGCCCACGGCGATCACGTATTTGGGATCGGCCATCTGGTCGTAGAGACGCTTGAGCACCGGGGCCATCTTGTGCGTGATGGTTCCGGCGACCATGATGAAATCGGCCTGCCGCGGGGAGGCGCGGGCCACTTCGAACCCGAACCGGGCGAAATCGTAACGCGCGGCGCCGACGGCCATGAACTCGATGCCGCAGCAGCTCGTGGCGAACGTCAGGGGCCATAGGCTGTTGCTGCGGCCCCACTCGATCAGCTCGTCCAGACACCCCACCAGGACGTTGGCGCCGCCCTCGCGCAGTTCGGCGGCCATCCGTTCGATGTATTCGTTGTCGTTGAAGTCCTCGTACTTCATCGACCTGATTTTCGGTCTCTTTATTTCCATTCCAAAGCTCCTTTCCGCCATGCGTAGGCAAGGCCCAGAATCAGTACCAACAAGAAAAAGAGGATGCTCACCAGTCCGTAGACACCCAACTCCTGCACGACCACGGCCCACGAGAAGAGAAACACCGTCTCGACGTCGAACATCAGGAAGAGGATGGCGAAAAGGTAGTAACCCACCTTGAACTGCATCCACGAGCGGCCGCGCGTCGGGATGCCGCATTCGTAGGCTTCCCCCTTCTGGGGATTGTACGAGCGCGGCGAGATGGCGCGGGCGATACCCAGCGCGACTGCGACCAATGCAATGGCCGTAAGGATGACGACCACCAACAGCGTAAAATACATAAGCGATTGTTTTACGAATTATATCCGGCGTCCCAAAACGCCGCAGATCCGGGAAGACGGCTCCCGGAAGAAACAGACAAAAGAGGAAAGAGAGGGGCTAAATCAGGATGCGCTCCAACGAGTAGACGTAATACGCCACGGGATCGGCATGCAGGGCACGGGAATAGGTGCGCATCGCGGTACGGACCCCGAATGCGGCATCAACGGCGGTGCGCACGGCGGCGCGCTGCCGGACGACGGCTTTGTGGTCCGTCTGCACGACGGACGCCTCGATCGAGGCGCTGCACGAACAGAGCGCGACGGAGAAATAGTTGCGGACGGCCGCCGGGGGACACGCCGTCACCGTCTCGTCGAGCGAAGGCTGTACACCGCCTGCGTCCTGAAACGAGGTGTCTCCAAGATTTCCCGCCAAAGCGAAGAGCAGCAGGATCAAAACATATCGAAGTCTCTCCAGCATTCCGTCCGAATCGCAGTTTATGCGGTGCGAAGATACGGTCTTTTATGCAGAAAAAACACCCCGCGGACGAAAAAAGACGCAAAAAGGCGAATTTTGATTACATCTGCACCATTCCGGACAATGAAAAATGCCGCCTCCCCGAAACGGGGAAGCGGCATCCTCACACAGCCTGTCCGGAAGGCTATTCCTTCGCATAGCGGTCCTCGACGACACGCCAGTCGATGACGTCCCACAGCGCCCCCACGGCGTCGGCACGGCGGTTGCGGTAGTCGATGTAGTAGGCATGTTCCCAGACATCGAGCGCCAGCAGCGGCTTCATGCCCCGGCACATCGGATTGCCGGCGTTCTGTTCGCTGACGATCACCAACTCGCCCGGCTCGTTCTCGGCCAGCCACACCCAGCCCGAACCGAACAGCCCGGCGGCGGCCTGCGTCATACGGGTTTTCAATTCGTCGAACGAGCCGAAATTGCGGTTGATGGCCTCCAAAAGTTCGTTCGAAGGCTCCTTTTGCGGTTTCGGGGAGAGCTCCCCGAAGAAAAATTCGTGATTCCAGGCCTGCGCGGCGTTGTTGAAGACCGCGCCGTCGGCCGAGAGGACGATGTCTTCGAGCGGCTGACCGGCAAAGGGCGTGTCGAGGATCAGCTCGTTGAGCTTGGCGACATAACCCGCATAGTGCTTGTCATGGTGGTAGTGCATCGTCTCCTCGGAGATCGCCGGCGCAAGCGCGTCGTAAGCATAGGGCAGCTCTTGCGGGATGAAGCGCGGTTCGGCTGCGGTATCGGTCGTTGCCATAATCAAAGGTATTATGAATAAGGTGATAAATTGAGTCATATACAACTGTTTTCGGATTCTTCATCGGCTTCGAAAGCCCATTTGCCCTTGCCGCAGACGGGGCACACCCAATCGTCGGGCAGCGCATCGAACGGCGTGTTCCGACCCACGTCGTGCTCCGGATCGCCCAGCGCGGGATCGTAAATGTATTTGCAGTAAGTGCAGCGGTATTTTCGCATCGTTTCCCGGAATTAAAATTCTCCGACATCCCCAACAAATAGGATGCCTGTTTGAGAATTTCCGAATATTTTTTGTATTTTTGAGCAACCCAACCTACAAACCGAAACCTAAAACCCTCCCTACGATGCCACTTCCTTATGCAGAGCCCTACAAGATCAAAATGACCGAGGCCATCCGCACCTCCACGCGCGAGGAGCGCGAAGCCTGGCTCCGGGAAGCCCGTTACAACCTCTTCAAACTGCGCTCGGACCAGGTCACGATCGACCTGCTGACCGACTCGGGCACAGGCTCGATGTCCGACCGCCAGTGGGCCGCGATGATGACCGGCGACGAAAGCTATGCCGGAGCGTCGTCCTATTTCCGGCTCCGCGAGACCGTCACGCGCCTCTTCGGCATGCCGTGGTTCCTGCCCACGCACCAGGGGCGTGCCGCCGAGAACGTGATCTTCTCCGCACTGCTCAAACCGGGCGACATCGTCCCCGGCAACTCGCATTTCGACACCACGAAGGGGCATATCGAGTTTCGCCACTGCCACGCCGTGGACTGCACGATCGACGCCGCAGCCGACACCCAGCTGGAACTGCCGTTCAAAGGCGAGATGGACCTCGGCAAACTCGAAAAGGCGCTCCGCGAAAACCCGCGCGAGAAAGTGCCGTGCGTGGTGCTGACCGTCACCAACAACACGGCCGGAGGCCAGCCCGTGTCGATGCGCAACATCCGCGAAACGGCCGAACTGTGCCGCCGCTACGGAGTGCCCCTGCTGATGGATTCGGCGCGCTTCGCCGAAAACGCCTACTTCATCAAAACCCGCGAGGAGGGTTACGCCTCGAAGACGATCAAAGAGATCGTGCACGAGATGTTCACCTATGCCGACATCATGACCATCTCGGCCAAGAAGGACGGTGTCGTGAACATGGGCGGCTTCGTGGCGATGCGCTCCGAGGAGCTTTTCAAACAGGCCATGTCGTTCAGCATCCTATTCGAAGGCTACGTCACCTACGGCGGCATGTCGGGACGCGACATGGATGCGCTGGCCGTGGGGCTGGACGAGAATACGGAGTTCGGACAGCTCGACGCCCGCATCCGGCAGGTGAAACTGCTGGGCGGCCTGCTGGATGAATACGGCGTCCCCTACCAGCGGCCGGCCGGCGGACATGCGATCTTCGTCGACGCCAAAAAAGTGCTTCCGAATCTCCCCAAGGAACAGTTCATCGCCCAGACGCTCGCCGTGGAGCTCTATCTCGAAGCGGGCATCCGCGGCGTGGAGATCGGCTCGATCCTCGCCGACCGCGACCCCGACACCCACGAGAACCGCTACCCCGCACTCGAACTGCTGCGGCTCGCCATCCCCCGCCGGGTCTACACCGACAACCACATCCGCGTGATCGCCGCGGCCTGCCGCAACATCTACGAACGCCGCGCAGAGATCACCACGGGTTACCGCATCACTTTCGAAGCGCCGATCCTGCGCCACTTCACCGTCGAACTCGATAAAATCCGATAACGAACCATGAAACGAATCCTTCTCACACTGGCCGCGCTCGGCACGGCCCTCACGATGCAGGCGAAAGTCGTCCTGCCCGGCATCTTCGGCGACAACATGGTGCTCCAGCAGCAGTCCGAAGCGCAGTTCTGGGGCAAGGCCGCTCCCGGAAAGAAAGTCACCATCCGCCCCTCGTGGAGCGCCAAACCCGTAACGGCCACCGCCGGCCGCGACGGCCGCTGGCAGGCCGCCGTGCCCACTCCGGAGGCCGGAGGCCCCTATACCGTCGAACTGAGCGACGGCGAGCCGCTGACGCTCCGCGACGTACTGATCGGCGAAGTGTGGCTCTGCTCCGGGCAGTCGAATATGGAGATGCCCATGCGCGGCTTCCTCAACCAGCCCGTCGAGGGCTCGGCGGACGCAATCATCCGGGCCAAGGCCGCAACGCCGATCCGCCTCTGCACCGTGAAACGCGCCACGGCACGCACCCCGCAGGAGGAGTGCACGGCGCAATGGCAGCAGAACACCCCCGAAGCCGTCGCCGCGACGAGCGCCACGGCCTACTATTTCGCACGTTATCTCCAGGAGGTGCTGGAGGTTCCCGTAGGCATCATCGTCACCTGCTGGGGCGGCACGCCCGTCGAGACGTGGATGGACCGCGAAACGATGAGCGGCTTCAAGGAGTTCGACCTCTCGTTCCTCGACGGCGAAGCCAGGATCGAGAAACCGGAAATGAAGCCCTGCGGACTCTACAACGCCATGATCGCACCGCTCGTGCCCTATACCGTCAAAGGATTTCTCTGGTACCAGGGCGAATCGAACCGGCTGCGGCCCGCCCAGTACCGGGCGCTGATGCCGGCCTTCGTGAAGATGCTCCGCGAACGCTGGGCGCAGGGCGAACTGCCGTTCTACTACGTGCAGATCGCGCCCTACCGCTATGAGAATTCCAACGAAGCGGCGGGCTCGGTCCTGCTGCGCGAGGCCCAGCTGCACAACCTCGGGGACATTCCCTCGAGCGGCATGGCCGTGACGATGGACATCGGCAACGAAAACTGCATCCACCCGGCCCGGAAAGAGGAGGTCGGCACACGCCTGGCATGGCTGGCGCTGACGAAAACCTACGGCATGAAGGGCATCGACGCCGACACGCCGGTTTATGAAAAGATGGAGGTTGCCGACGGCAAAGCCTATTTGACCTTCCGCACGGGCCGCGAGGGCCTCGCCCCGCTGGGCGACACGCTCACGGGCTTCGAGATCGCCGGCGCCGACCGCGTGTTCCACCCCGCCACGGCCCGGATCGAAAAGGGCAAAGGCCGCCTGATCGTCACGAGCGACGCCGTTGCGGAGCCCGTGGCCGTGCGCTACGCCTTCCGCAACTATGCCGAAGCGACCCTGTTCAACAGTTCGGGCATCCCCGCCTCCTCGTTCCGCACCGACGACTGGGAGGTGAAATAACAACCAGCGGGCCGGATTCAGTCGAATCCGGCCCGTTGCGTCATATCCGGTTCAGCGCCGACAGGATCTTCCGGTTGGCGCAGTCGACCACCGAACTTTCCAGCGACGAGAGATAAATCCGGGTCGTGTGCTCGGAGGTGTGTCCCATGCCCGCGCTGATAACCGTAATGGGTATCCGGTGGTTGCGCGCCGCCGTCGCCCAGCTGTGGCGCGACGTGTAGGACGAGAGACTGCCCTCGAACCCGAGACGCTGCGAAAGCCGTTTCAGCTGGCGGTTGTAATAGTTCAGCGCCACCTGATACTGCGCATAGGCCCTGCCGGGCTCCTCGGCGGTCAGCAGCGGAAAAACATAGGGCGTGCTCCGGGTGCGCCATTCGTACCGCCGGATGATCTCCCGCATGCACGTCTCCAGACGCACGGTCATCAGTTGTCCCGTCTTGCGCCGCACGTAATGAATCTCACCGCCCGAAAGGTCGCGCTTTCGCAGGAAAGCCATGTCGACAAACGCCATTCCGCGGGTGCAATAACTGAAAATAAAGAGGTCGCGGGCCAGCGCCAGGGCGGCCGAAGCGCTCAGGTCGAGGTTCCGGAGACGGCCGATAAGCCGCTCGTCGACGGCCCGTTTCCGGGTGTGGTCGATGCCCGTGTAGACGCCGCTGAACGGAAAACACTGCTCAGTAAGATGCTGCCGCACCGCTTTGTTGTAGACGGCGCGGAGGTTGCGCATGTAGAACGACACGGTGTTGCGCACGACTCCCCGCTGCATGAGGTAGGCGCTGTACTCCTCGACCAGCGGCTCGGTGAAGGCTGCGAAAGGAAGGTCCGCACCGCCGAGAAAGTCCGAGAAACTGTTGAGCGTACGTGCATAATTGCGCGCCGTCCCTAACCGCCCCTCGGAGGTCATCCGGGTTATCTGGCTACGCAGGAATGCCAATACGGCAATGTCCCGGCGCGGCATACGGAAGCGGGCGACGATCTCGTCCGCCGTGTAGGGATGGCCCCCGAGCATCAGGTCGCGGACGATACGCTGCAGCAGGGCCACGTCGCCGTCGATGCGGAGCCGAAGCACGGACGCCTCGCCCGGAAGCGGCCGGACATGCCCGGCATCAGCGTCCCACCACTCGGGGAAGATGCGGATGCGGGTGGCGACACGGCGGACCTGACGGTCGTGCGTCACCTGATAATAGATACTCCCGGCTTTGCCCGGGACACGCGAAGTGCGGAATTTCACCTTTACGGAAGTTGTCATAATTTAAAGAATTTTGTTCCGAAAGGTCGCAATTATCATACATTTCGCATAAGCGCGCGACAGCCGACCGACACAAAAACCCCGGAGTTCGCACTCCGGGGTTTGTTTTATAACAAGCCTCTTACATGCAGACCAGCATCAGGGCGATCATCGGCACCACAGGCCACCACGTACGCCGACGCTCCTCCACAGGAAACAGCCGGGCGATGTCCTCCGAACGTTCGAAGTAACGCAACACTCCGAACCACAAGGCGCACATCACCCCGTTGACCAGCACCGAACTCACCATATCCGGAGTTTCCGGAAAACGCCCGAAAACCGGGCGGAACAGGGCTATGAAATGCGCCGCACCTTTCAGTCCCGCATACAGGCTGACCAACTGCACGGCATAAGCACTCCGCTTCAGCAGCAACCCCAGCAGCGACACCGGCAGCAGGGCTGCAAGGAGTGTGCCGAGGTCAAGGGCGGCAGTCGTCCACGTCGTCGGCAGGGAGCCGGAAACAATCCGTGCGAGCAGCCACGACCACATCCGGAAAACACCGTAAGCGCCGAACAGCCATACGGGTCCGGGCATCGCATAAAGGGCGGAAAGCAATTTTTTCATAGCTTCGGGTCGTTATCAGGTCCGGCGGCGGGACTCCGCCGCCGAAGGGTCAGATCAGCGTTTCGAGGATCTGCACGGCATTGAGCGCCGCGCCTTTTTTGATCTGGTCGCTCACGCACCAGAACGTCAGTCCGTTGTCGCAGGTCAGATCCTTGCGGATACGGCCCACGTAGACGGGGTCCTTGCCGGCGATGAAGAGCGGCATCGGGTAGACCTTCTCCGCCGGCTCGTCCATCAGCACCACGCCGGGCTCCTTGGCGAAAGCCGCGCGAACCTCCTCCACCGACACAGGACGTTCGGTTTCGAGCCACACGCTCTCCGAATGGGCGCGCATCACCGGAACGCGCACGCAGGTCGCCGACACGCGGATGTCCGAGTGCATGATCTTGCGCGTCTCGTGGAACATCTTCATCTCCTCCTTCGTGTAGTCGTTATCGGTGAAGACGTCGATATGCGGAATCACGTTATAGGCCAGCTGGAAGGCGAATTTCGCCACCGTGGGCTCCTTGCCCGCGCCGAGCTCGGCATACTGCGCCTCGAGCTCCGCCATGCCGGCGGCTCCGGCGCCGCTGGCCGACTGATAGGTCGAAACATGTACGCGGGTGATGTGCGAGAGCTTCTCGACGGCGTTCAGCGCCACGACCATCTGGATCGTCGTGCAGTTGGGGTTGGCAATGATGCGGCGGGGCGCATTCTTCGCATCTTCGGGGTTGACCTCCGGCACCACGAGGGGCACGTCGGCATCCATGCGGAAAGCGCTCGAGTTGTCGATCATGACCGTACCGTGTTTGGTGATCGTATCGGCGAACTCACGCGAGGTTCCCGCCCCGGCCGAAGTCAGGGCGAAGTCGATTCCTTTGAAATCGTCGTTGTGTTGCAGCAGTTTGACCTCGATCTCCTTTCCGCGGAAGTTGTATTTTCGTCCTGCACTGCGCTGAGAACCGAACAGCACGAGTTCGTCCACCGGAAGCGTACGCTCCTCCAAAATCCGCAGAAATTCCTGGCCCACAGCACCGCTGACGCCCACAATAGCAATTTTCATCCTGATAAAGTTAATAAAGTGATCATCGTTCCCGCTCGGACGGACCGTACACGGAAGCTCCGGGGCAAATATAACGAAATCAGTACGAAATGCAAAAAAAATCGACCGGCACAATGGCCGGCCGTAATCATTAATTAAAGAAGTCGTCCTCGTCGGAGTTCTCCGGACCCGCGGAATCGGCCTCTTCGTCGCAGTCGTAGCGGGGCATCATCGCCGGACGCAGGAATTGATCCCCGCGGCCGATGCCCAGGCGTCCGTCGTCGTAGACCTTCTTCATGAAGTCGCCGACGATCGGCAGGGCCATCACACTGCCCTCGCCGCCGCGGATAAAGTGCACCGACTGGTCCTCGCCGCCGACCCAGGCCCCCGCGACGAGCTTCGGGGCCACGCACATAAACCACGCGTCGCGGTTCTTGTTCGACGTTCCGGTCTTGCCGCCGATCTCCACGTCGTTGAACCCGAACTGCCATTTCAGGCGCCCGGCCGTTCCCGAGTTGACCACACCTTGCAGCATCGTAAGCATCGTGTAAGCCGTGCGCTCGCTGATGGCGTCCTGCGACTGGGGGATGAACGAGGCGATCAGGTTGCCCTGCCGGTCCTCGATGCGGGTCACGAAGATCGCATCGGTGTGCACGCCCTGGTTGGCAAAGGTCGAGAAAGCGCTCACCAGCTCGTAGACGTTCGACTCCGAGGAGCCGAGGGCCAGCGCCGGCACGGGATCGATGTAACTGCGGATGCCCATGTTGTGAATGAAGTCGGCCACGGCCGCAGGCTGCTTGGCCTGCTTCATGATCCACGCCGAATAGTTGTTGCGGCTGCGCGCAAGGCCCCAGCTCAGGGGATGCAGCACGCCGTCGTACTCGACGTTGCCGGCCTCCTTGGGCGACCACGCCGTGCCGTTGGCCGTCTCGATGGTCGTCGGCAGGTTCGGAACCATCGTGCAGGGGGTCATCCCCAGGTGGTCGATGGCGAAAGTATAGACGAAAGGTTTGATCGTCGAACCGATCTGCCGCTTGCCCTGACGGGCCATGTCGTATTTGAAGTAACGGAAATTGGGTCCTCCGACATAAGCCTTCACGAATCCCGTGCGGGGATCGAGCGCCACCATCGCGGCGCGCATGATCCGTTTGTGGTGGAGGATCGAGTCACGCGGAGTCATCAGCGTATCGCGCTCGCCCTTGTAGGTAAAGACCTTCATGTCGCAGGGCTTGTCGAATGCGGCCTGTATCTGCTTCTCGCTCGCGCCGGCGTTCTTCATCTCGCGGTAGCGGTCCGAATAGCGGACGGCGCGGCGCATGATGCGTTCGCGCTCCTCGCGGTCGGCGCCGATGAAAAGCGTCTTCGTATTGCGGTACTGCGCGTCCATCTTGGGCTGAATCTCCTTCTCCATCTGCCGCTGCACGGCCTGCTCGGCATAAGCCTGCATCACGGAGTTGATCGTGGTATAGATTTTCAGTCCGTCGCGGTAGATGTTGTAGGGCGTTCCGTCGGCCTTGCGGTTTTTAAGGCACCAGCCGTAGAGCGGATTCTCGTCGTACTCCTTCACCGCCTGGTCGTAATCCCATTCGTTGTAGAACTGGCTGCGCTTGGGCCGCTCGGCGTTCATCACCAGACGCAGCATCTCGCGGAAATAGGTCGCCGAGCCCTCATTATGCGATACGGGCCGGTAGTTCAGCACGATGGGCAGCGCCGCGATCGAGTCGCGCTGCCGGCGCGTCAGCGCCCCGGCCTCCTCCATGCGCGAGAGCACCAGATTGCGGCGCGCAAGGGCGTTGTCCGGATTGCGCACGGGAGAATAGCGCGTCGGAGCGTTCACCACCCCTACCAGCACGGCCGCCTCCTGCACGTTCAGTTCGTCGGGCTCCTTGTTGAAGAACGTATGAGCCGCCGATTTGATGCCGTAGGCGTTCGAGCCGAACTCCACCGTATTGAGGTACATCGCGGCGATCTCCTCCTTGGTATAATTGTATTCGAGTTTGAGGGCCGTGATCCACTCCTTCAGCTTCGCCGTCACGAGCTTGGCTTTGCGGACGACGGCGCCGCGGTTGCGCGCCGTATCGCGCGGAAAGAGGTTCTTGGCCAACTGCTGGGTGATGGTCGAGCCGCCGCCCTGCGAGGTGTTCTGCAGCAGCAGCGTTTTCACCGCCACACGCGCCAGCGAGGGGATGTCGATGCCCGAGTGACCGCGGAAGCGGATATCCTCGGTCGAGATGAGCGCCGCGACGATCGGCGGCACCTCGTACCCGCCCAGGCGGATGTGAAGCGTCGAGTCCGAGGGAAAGAGATCGGCATACTGCACGTAGGAACGGTTCTGCACGAAAAAGGTGCCGATGACCTTGCCGTCCTCGGAATAGATCTCCGTGGCGAGGTTGCTGCGGGGATTCTCCAGCTCCTCGAACGAGGGCATGCGCCCGAACACGCCCAGCGCCGTCAGCAACAGCATCACGGCCAGGAGCGCGAAAGGCGCAAGCGCCACACACCAGATCCATTTTATCGTTTTCGGGCTTACGCCCGTCTTTTTACGTTGTGTCATACGACCGAATTTTGCGGTAAAGATACGAATAAGCGAGGGCAATGTCAAATTTATTTGAACATTGCCGAGCGGGAGTATCTAAGACGCAGCCAAAGATACAAATTATTCCTTAAAACGGCAGCCCTACCGACGCCGCAAACCACATGCTGCCCTTCGAGGGCTTGTAGCATGACAGTTTGAAGGTCGAAGTGGCCGATGCCGGCTGGCGGAAGGCGTTGAAATCGACGACGAGGTCGCCGCCCACGGACCAGATGCGCCGCCAGACGTCATGCCCTGCGTCGCGGAACTGCGCATAGTCGCCGCCCGCATTGAGACGGATGCGTTTGATGTAAACCACCGAGCCGATACCGCCCTCGGGACACCACACCGGCAGCTGGTAATCGAGCGACACGGCCGTGTAGTTGTTCGACAGAATGTCCGCCGAGGTGAATCCGCGGGGAATGAGGCGCGTCGAACGGTAGCTGAGCGGCGAGTAGCCCGAGGGGTATTTGTAACCCCCGAGCGAGGTCTGATAGGTCGCGGCGACTTTCACCGAATTGTGACGCACGAATCCCGGCAGGTAAGCCTGCCCGTAGAACGAGATCAGGTCGCTGAAATGGGAGTTCGCGGGGTTGAACGTATAGTTCGTGCTGAGGGTGTAGCCCCAGCGGGGTGCGATGTCGCGGTGGGACATGCGCACCTGGTCCGAAAATCCCACGCCGAACGAGAGTTTGTGCAGTCCCCGGCTGAATCCGATGTGCTGGATGTTGGAGATCAGCCCGCCCTGGCCCCATTCGATCTCCCGCATATTGGCGACCATGCCGTTGGAGTAGTTCCAGCCCGTCGAGACGGAGAGCTGGCGCGTATGGTAGCCCTGCTGGAAGTAGAGCGGCAGCGTGGCCGACAGCCCTACGGAGTAGTATTTGTCGGGCGCGGGACGCGACTGGTATTCGTATTTCCCGGTCTGCTGGTTATACTGTCCGAGCGAATAGAAGAGCTGGTTGCCGCCGTAGGAGGCGTCGAGGTCGAAGCGCACGCCCAGTCCGAAGTAGCGCACCCCGAGGTTCACCAACGAACCCTCGTTGCGGTTCCAGCCGTAGGAGGCATAGGCCTCGGTGTTCGACAGGAGGTTCTGCGACAGGAGCGTGAAACCCAGATTGAGGTCGATGACGTGTTCGTCGACTGCCGCGAAGGGATTGAAAGCCAGCGGCATCCAGCTGTGGACGTTGACCAGGTTGGGCACCTTGCGATAACGCTTCGTGCGGAACGAATCGCGCTGCATCCGGGAATCGGCCGCTTCGAAGCGCACCGTATCGAGATTCACCACGTCCCAGCGCTTGCGGGGCGGATTGACGAGGTTGACCGGCAGGCGCGACGGCGTGACGGGGACCAGCGCGCTGTCCGCGGCCTGCTCCGTGACGCGGTAGCCGCGGCGGTCGTAAGTCGTCAGCAACACACGGCCGTCGGCCGGAGCCGGCGAGAAAGAGCCGTAGGCCGAGGTCGTGATGCGGTATTCGCGGCGGGCCATCAGGTCGTAGCAATGGGCCTCGTCCTTACCCGAAGCGATCGAACCGTAGTAGAGTTTACCGTCCGCAGCCCGGAGATTCGAAAGGGTGATATAAGCCCCCTCGGTGATCGGATGAACCCCTTCGCTGTCGATGCGGCCGATCCACATGCCGCTGTCATCGGTGATGAGGACGTACCACGCCACCGTCAGGTCGTCCCACGCCAGGCCGTGCACCTCGGCCCGGTCCGGCGTCGACAGACGCCGTTCGGGTTCCGAACCGCGCCGCACGACGACCGTATAGCGGCCGTCGGGATTGTACTCGACCCAGCCCAGTTCGTCCGGCGTCTCGACCGGGAAGAGCGCCCGGCGGCGTCCGGCGACCGAGCGGGGCACGCCGTCGGAGAGGTCCATATAGCAAAGCTGCGAATTGACACGCTGTTCGAAGAGTTTCGAGCGGCGGTATTCGGTCCACCACACCCGTCCCCCGTTCAGCGAGGGGCGCGTCGAAACCTGCCCCGTGTAGCATACGCGCCGCTCTTCGCCCGTACGGCGGTCGATCCGCACGAAGCGCGACACGCGGTCGAAGTCGGTTTTGAGCGCCAGGACGGCGGTATCGCCCAGCGGCAGGGGCCACTGGTAGGTGGTATAATTCTTTTCGGGCAGTTCGGTCAGGGTCGCGGCGCTGTCCTCCTCCGCGGGCAGCGAATCCCAGTAACGCTCCAGTTCGTCGAACGTCGCGCGGAAGAGTTTCGAGACGTTGGTTTTGTAGAATTTGCCCAGTGCGACGCGCGTCGTGGCCAGCATGTAGGGATTGCGCGAACCGTACCACGCGACCTTGTCCCAGACATTTTCACCGTAACGCTCATAGGCATAGGAACATATCTGGTATCCCAGCTCGTAGTGGTCGGGAATATAGTCGCGGTAGGAGCCGCAGAACCAGCGGTCGATGTTGCGGCGTTCGCGGCCGACGCTGCCCATCGCGCGGTAGGCCATCGAAAACGAGGGCTGCAAACCCCGGCCGAACGACGACATCATCGTCTCGGACATCACGGCATCGCCCTCCATGGCCCAGATCGGCATGCACAGCAGGCCGATGGTCGACCCCTGCTGGCCCAAGACGTAACTCAGTGCGCGGATGACGCCCCGGTTGAGGTTGTTGTACTGCACGGCATGGCGGTATTCGTGAGCCACGAGCTGTTTGTACCACGGCATCGAGTACCCCTCGATGGCCGGCGAGGTGAGGAATTCCACGCGCTTCGGGAGGTACATCACCAGTCCGTTCGACTGGAAATTCTCGGGGTGCATGACGAAGGGAATGCGCATCGGGCCGTGGCGGAAACCATAGGAGATGTCGGGCTGCACGGTGCGGATGTAGAACAGCGTGCGCCGGGCGACGGCCGACACCGTGTCGGGATAGATCATCCGCACGTCGGGCGTGCGGATCGTCGACCACTTCATCGGAGCGTCCGACCCCCAGGTGTAGTACTGCGCGGCAGCGCGCCCGGCACTGCAGACGGCGCCGAGCACCGCGAACAGAAACAGCAGCCGGCGCACGTCAGCTGCCGGCTTTCTTGCAGCGGTAACCGCTGCGGGTTAGAATATCGACCACGCGGTCGCGGTGATCGCCCTGAATGATGATCTCGCCCTCCTTGGCCGCGCCCCCGACGCCGCACCGGGTCTTCAGCAGGCGCGCCAACTCCTGCAAATCCTCATCACGGCCTACGAAGCCTTTGACGAGGGTCACGACCTTGCCCGCCCGCTGCTTGCGGTCGAGCCACACCCGAAGGTCCTGCCGTGCCGGGGGCAGGGTCTCCGCCTCGGGCTCATCGGCCGTTTCGTATTTGAAGCCGGGATCGGTCGAATAGACCATCCCGAGCCGCGCTTTCCAGTCGTTGTCCGCCATAACTGTTCAAATGGTTGAAATAAAACGCCGGAAAGGGCGAATTATTTTCCGCAAAGATAGAAAAAAGAACGGACGGCTCCAAAATAGAATTACATGCAGTTCGGCGGAGGAAAAAAACACGGCAGCGTCACTCCGAATACCTCTTTTCGTGGAGGTCGTAAAACGCCGCACGCAGCTCTTCGACGGTGCCGATCATCATATATACGTCGTAGGTAAAGGCAAGCCCCTCCGTGACGGCGAAGGTGCGGATCGGCGCGAAATAGGAGCACGCTCCGCTCATGGGACCACCGGGGCCCGATCCGAACCGGTAGGTCGTCGAAAGCTCCGTGCCGGGCGTGTAGACGCCGATGCCCCACCCCGTGTCGTCGACATACGCCGCCCAGTGCTCCGTGCGGCTACGCTCCTCGTTCCTGCCGGTCAGGTCCAGCCGTCCCGGGACTTCGGATTTGAGTTCGCCGCCCGTCCACGGCTTGTCGCCGTCGTAAAAGACATAATTTTTCAGGTCCCAGTCCACGAATACGGCTGGCACCTCCTGATGCGTCGCGGGATGGTCCCTGGCCCCCGTGCCGCGGTTGCTGAACGAGTAGCGGATATGCGCGATGCGGCCGTCGAGCGAAATCGACTCAATCATCCGGCATTCGGTGACGGGAGTGCCCGCGGCCCAATGCACCGGGATCGTCGTGACGCGCAGCGAACTCTGTTCCACCTGCTGCTCGGTGACCTCGGCCTTCTGCCCCTGCCAGCCGCCGCCCTGAATCGGATTCCACACCCAAGGCTGGGTGTTCCAAATGCTCCCGTCCGCCTCGCCGTAGTAGGACTGCTGCATAAAGCGACCTTCATCACAGTGGTTCAACAGGTTGCGCTTGGTGCCGACCTCCGAGAAGTGAAACACCGCGCCGCCGCGATTCATGTCCACCCCCAACTGAATCTCACCGTTATTGATATAAGTGGCATCCTCCATCCCGGTCTCGGGCCAGGGTTCGATGGGCGGAGTCTCCTTTTTCTCGTCCGAGCAGGCCGCGGCTCCGAGCAGCAGCAAAAACAGTAAAGTTCGCATGGGTTTCATTGTTCCGGTTTTCGGCGAAGATAGTAAAAAAAGCGCAAAATTGCCTACTTAATCGTTTAAAAATGAATGTCAGATAAAAATTCACCGGGCAGCATGGCCCGAATGTGACGAAATACGCTATCTTTGGTGTCGGAACGGCACGGAAAGTTCCGCCGGACCGGGCGCAATCCAACGTTGCACCCACCCGGCCTTTTACAATTGTATCGTATGGCAAAAAAGTTCCGCGAAAAACTGCGCCGGCTCAATCCCTTCTCGCAGCCGATGACGCTCGACCAGCTGCCCAAGCCCCTGCCCGCCAATCCGGACCAGCGATTGGTGAAGGTCTACGTCGAAGGTTACGAGGACGTGGCATTCTGGCGCGGCATCTTCGACCATTTCCAGAATCCCTACCTGCGGTTCGAGATTTCGGTGCCCGACCGCGGCGACCTGCCCAAAGGCAAAAAGGTGCTGATGGGGATGATTCCCCGCTCGTCGGAGGAGATGATCCTCTGCGTCGATTCCGATTTCGACTACCTCTTCGCCAACCGCACGCCGCAGTCGAAGGAGGTCAACGGCAGCAAGTTCATGTTCCACACCTACGCCTACGCCACCGAGAACTACCTCTGCTACGCCCCCTCGCTGCACAACGTCTGCGTGAAAGCCACCAAAAACGATACGCGCATCTTCGACTTCGTGAAGTTCATGCACGAATATTCGTGCACGATCTACCCGCTGTTCGTCTGGTATGCCTACTCGGCGCAGCTGGCCTCGGAGAACGTATTTCCGCTGATCGACTTCAAACAGTCGGTGCGCATCGGCTACCTCGACATCGAGAACAACGGGGAAAAGACCCTCGAATGGCTCCGGCGCAACGTCACGAAGCGCGAAGAGCTGCTCCGCCGGCGCAACCCGCGGATGCTCGAACCGATGAAGGAGTTTGAAGGACAGTTGAAGGAGCGCGGGCTGACCCCTGAGAACGCCTACCTGTTCATGCACGGCCACACGCTGATGGACAATGTCGTGATGATCGCCCTGAACACCGTGTGCGAGAAACTGCGGGCCATGTCGATCGCCAAGATCACCGCGTCGAAAAAGCAGGGCGTGGCGCTAAAGAACGAGATGTCGAACTACACCAATTCGCTGCGTTCGATCCGCGACGTGCTGCTCGACAACGAGAACTACACCAAATGCGCGCTCTACAAACGGCTGGAGCGCGACATCGAACGCTATATCGCCCGCACGATCTGGAACATGAAGCGCAACGGCGAGATTCGGGAAAAATCGGTTGTCGGCATCATCCACCGGCTCCGGCAGGCCCAGGACTGACCCCACACGTCCCGAACGCGAACGGCGGCCTCCCCGATGGGGAAGCCGCCGTCTGCATTGTATCACCCGGACTATCAGGCCCGTTTGCGGACCACGCGCACGGTGGACTGCGTCGCCTGCCGCACGAAGACCTGCGGACCGCGGGCGTATTTGCGCCACAGCTCGTCGGTATAGCCGCGCACGGTCAGCAGCTCCATGTTCTCGGCTTTCATCACGTCGAAGCCCGCCTCGCGCAGCGCCTCGATCGCCTCGTCGATGTGCCACGAGTTGTCGACACACAGGCTCAGGTTCACGGCCGAGTTGTGGATCAGGTTGGCTTTGATGCGAAAACGCTCCAGCAGCGAGAAGATCGTGGCGAATTTCTCCTCCAGCACGAACGAGAAGTCGCGCGAACGGATCGTCAGCAACACCTGGTCCTTTTTGAGAATCAGGATGGGCACGTCGACCGGAGCCGACATCCCGCGGATGACCGTACCGGGTTTGCGCTTGTCGCCGAAGGGGCGCACGTAGAGCGGAATGTTCTTATTCTGGAGGGGTTTGATCGTTTTCGGGTGGATGATCTGCGCCCCGCTGTAAGCCAGCTCGATGGTGTCGAGGTAGTTCAGCTCGGCGATCTGCACGGCATCGGGGAACGCCTTCGGATCGGCATTCATCACGCCATCCACATCCTTCCACACCGACATCGACTCGGCGTCGAGGATGTTGGCCACCACGGCGGCCGAGTAGTCGGAACCCTCGCGGCCCAGCGTCGTGGTCGTGCCGTCGGGGGCGCCGCCGATGAAGCCCTGCCCGATGAAAATATTCTCGCCGCACTCGCCCAGCGCATTCTTCAACAACGTCGTCGAAGCCTCGATGTCCACCCCGGCGTCCTTATGACGCTGCTCGGTGAGGAAACAGCGGCGCATGTCGATCCAGCGGTTGGGCACTCCGGCGTAATTGAGGTATTCGGAAATGATCGTCGTCGAGACCAGCTCGCCGTAGGCCACGATCGTGTCGTACCACAACTCCGCATCGGCCGGTTTATAGACGGTCTCCACAGCTATTTTTTCCAGTTCGTCGAACAGCGTGTCGACCGCCGGCAGGCGTTTGGGGCCGTGCCACAGATCGTCGATGATCTCCGCATGGTATTTGCGCAGCGCCTCGACGTTGTCCAGCGAAAGCTGCCGATCCCCTTTCTGAACCCCTTCGAACACCTTTTCCAGCGCATTGGTCGTCTTGCCCATCGCCGAGACGATGATGAACAGGTTTTGTTCGTCGTCGATGATTTTGCGCAGGTTTCTCACGCCGTCGGCATTTCGCACCGACGCCCCTCCGAATTTATAGACTTTCATGTTATCTTTCTTATTAACCTAACGTACCTTCTTTACCGCCCAGAGGTAACCGACCGCCGGACTCTCGCGGCGTTCCGCCGCGTTTACAAATCTACCCCACCCCGGCTAAGAGCCGGGTTTCAGGGGCGGTGCCCTGATATCGAGGATCGGAACCCATGCGCCGCGTCCATCTCATAAAAGCCGTTTCTTAAACGGCCCTCGGGAGGGGCTTGTCGCAACGCAACCGGGATTTCAACCGGATTTACAACCGGATGTCCCGAAATGAAAAACCAATTTTTAATTTTTCATTCTTAATTCTTAATTACCTTATACGGCACTCCGATATTCTGGAACAGGAATGCGTACTGATCCGTCGCTTCGTCGATGCGCTTCGAGGTGGGTTTGCCGGCGCCGTGGCCCGCCTTCGATTCGATACGGATCAGGATCGGGGCGTCGCCCGCCTGGGCGTGCTGCATCGCGGCCGCAAATTTGAACGAGTGGGCCGGAACGACGCGGTCGTCATGGTCGGCGGTCGTTACCAGCGTCGCGGGATATTTCACGCCCTCCTTTATATTATGCAACGGAGAGTACTTGTAAATATAGGAGAACTGCTCCTCGTTGTCCGACGAGCCGTACTCCACGGCCCAGCCCCAGCCGATGGTGAACTTGTGGTAGCGCAGCATGTCCATCACGCCGACAGCCGGGAAGCAGACGGCATAGAGGTCCGGACGCTGCACCTCGCAGGCGCCTACCAGCAGGCCGCCGTTCGAACCGCCGCGGATGGCCAGCTTATCCGACGAGGTGTATTTTTCGGCCACGAGATACTCGGCCGCCGCGATGAAGTCGTCGAAGACGTTCTGCTTGTTTTCGAGCATGCCGGCCTTGTGCCACGCCTCGCCGTACTCCGAACCGCCGCGCAGGTTGGCCTCGCAATAGATGCCGCCCTGCTCGACGAAGAGGATCGTCGTCGGGGTGAACCCGGGGGTGAGGTTGATCTGGAAACCGCCGTAGGCATAGAGCAGGCAGGGATTCTTGCCGTCACGCTTCAGCCCCTTGCGATAAGTAATGAACATCGGGACTTCGGTGCCGTCCTTCGAGGTGAAGAACACCTGCTCGGTCGTGAACTGCGCGGGGTCGAACTTCACCTCCGGAGCCTTGTAGAGCATCGATGCACCCGAGGCGATGTCGTATTTGTAGACGGTCGCGGGCGAGGTGTAGTTGGTCAGCGTATAATAAAGCTCCGCATCCTCCTTCTCGCCGTCGAAACCGCCGACCGTCCCGATGGCGGGCAGTTCGACCGTACGCACCAGCCTGCCGTCGTAGTCGTACTGGCGAATCCGGCTCTGCGCATCCTCGAGGTAGGAGGCGAACAGGTAGCCGCCGGCCGTGCCGACCCCGTCGAGCAGACTCTTCCCATCCTCGGGAATCACCGTTTCGATCCGGGACGGACGGCTCAGGTCGATCTTCATCAGGGCGTAGTTCGAGGCATCTTCGTTGGTCACGTAGTAGAGCTGGTCGTCCTTGCAGTCGACAGGCATGTAGTCCGCTTTGAAGCCCGGGAGCAAGGTGCGGAATTTCGGTTCCGAGACTTTCTTATAAAGGATCTCGGAGCCCGACGTACCCTCCGAGCCCACGATGAAGAGCCACTTGCCGTCCTCGGAAGGCACGGCCGAGAAATAGCGCAGCGGGTGCGCCTTGTCCTCGTAGACGAGTTTGTCGGCCGACTGGGGCGTACCCAGTTCGTGATAGTAAACTTTCTGGAACTCGTTCTTGGACGAATAGGCGCTCTTTTTCGGAGCGTCATAGGCGCTGTAATAGAATCCCTTGGAATCGGGAGCCCACCGTGCGCCCGAGAACTTCACCCAGTTGATCCGGTCGGCAGTCAGCGACTTGTCGGCGGTGTCCATCACACGGATTTCCACCCAGTCGGAACCCGACGCCGCGGCCGAATAGGCGAACCAGCGTCCGTCCTTCGAGAACGACATGGCGGCCAGCGCCACCGTTCCGTCGTCGGAGAGCGTATTGGGATCGAGGAACACCTCGCCCGGGGCGCCCGGCTCCTTCGTGCGCCAGATCACCGACTGGTTCTGCAAGCCGTCGTTACAGCTATAATACCACCAGTCGCCGTGCTTCGCGGGAGCCCCCTCCTTGGGATAGTTCCACAACTCGGTCAGCCGCTCGCGGATCGCCCCGCGGAACGGGATTTGCGAGAGATAGTCCTGGGTCACGGCGTTCTCGGCGGCGACCCAGGCGGCCGTCGCCTCGGAGTTATCGTCCTCGAGCCAGCGGTAGGGATCGGGGACTTCGGTACCGAAATAGTTGTCCACCACGTCGCCGCGCTCGGTCTCGGGGTAAGGCAGGAGTTTGATCTGTTTCATGTTGCTGCAACTTGCCGCCACCGCCGCTGCAGCGAGCAGGACGGCGACTTTGTAGGAAAAATACTTCATAATTGAACCGTTTGGGTAATGATCGGGACAAAGTTAGGAAAAATTCGATATTTTCAGTAATTTTGCCTATCGAAAACAACGGACTATGTACAACGAACTCAAAACGATAATCGAGCAGGCATGGGAAGACCGCGCACTGCTTCAGGACCCCGCCACGCAGCAGGCCGTGCGGCAGGTCGTGGAACTGGTGGACAAGGGACAGCTGCGCACGGCGGAACCCGTCGACCCGGCCAAAAGCGAATGGAAAGTCAACGAATGGGTCAAAAAGGCCGTGATCCTCTACTTCCCGATCCAGCCCATGCGCAAGATGGAGGCCGGCGAACTGGAGTGGTACGACAAGATGGAGCTCAAACACGGCTACGAGGAGCTGGGCGTGCGCGTCGTGCCCCACGCCGTGGCCCGTTACGGCGCCTACATCGCCCCGGGAGCCATCCTGATGCCCTCATATGTGAACATCGGCGCCTATGTCGACACCGGCACGATGGTCGACACGTGGGCCACGGTCGGCTCGTGCGCCCAGATCGGACGCCACGTCCACCTCTCGGGCGGCGTGGGCATCGGCGGCGTGCTGGAACCCGTGCAGGCCGCACCGGTCATCATCGAGGACAACTGCTTCATCGGCTCGCGCTGCATCGTGGTCGAGGGAGCGCATGTCTGCCGCGAAGCGGTGCTGGGCTCGAACACCGTCATCACCGGCTCGACGCACATCATCGACGTCACGGGACCCGAGCCCGTCACCTACAAAGGCTACGTGCCGCCCCGCTCGGTGGTCGTTCCGGGCAGCTACCGCAAGCAGTTCCCGGCAGGCGAATACAGCGTCACCTGCGCGCTGATCATTGGCCGGCGCAAAGAGTCCACCGATAAGAAAACGTCGCTCAACAACGCCCTGCGCGACTTCGGAGTCTCGGTATAGGCATGATCTACCGCATCGAGGAGACGACCTCCACGAACGACGACGCCCGCGACGCGAAATACCGCCACGGCGACATCGTCTGGGCCGAACGGCAGACCGCCGGGCGCGGCCAGCGGGGACACTCGTGGACAAGCCCCGAGGGGCAGAACCTCACCTTTTCACTGGTACTCGAACCCCGGTTCCTGCCCGTCGGGAAGCAATTCCTGCTGTCGGAAGCCGTGGCGCTGGCGCTCACGGACACATTTGCGCAGGCAGGCATCGAAACCCGCATCAAATGGACCAACGACATCTATGCCGGAAACCGGAAACTCGTCGGCATCCTGATCGAACACAGTTACTCGGGACCGACGCTCGCCCGCACGGTCGTCGGAATCGGCATCAACGTCAACCAAAAGGAGTTCGACCCGGCGCTTCCGAATCCCGTGTCGATGGCTGTCGCCGCAGGCCGCACGTTCGACCGCAGCGAGGTGCTCGAAACCTTCCGCAAACGGCTCGAAACCCGCTACGCACAGCTCGAAAGGGGCGACGCCGAAGCCTTGCAGCGCGACTACCGCGAACGCATGTACGGGCTGGGCGAACAGCGCACGTTCCGCCACCCCGACGGCACGCCTTTCGAGGCAGTCATCGAGGGCGTGCGGCCTTCGGGAGAACTGCTGCTGCGCCATGTCGGCGGCCCGCTCCGGGAATACCTGTTCAAAGAGGTGGAATTCGTTGTAAAATAAGCCTGAAAAATCTTGCTGTTACAGAAATAACAGTTATATTTGCATCGTAAAACAGCCAATTTCAAATCAAATATTAAGAATAATATGAACGTACCTGCAAATCTGAAATACTCGAACGACCACGAGTGGTGCCGTATCGAGGGTGACACGGCCGTTATCGGCATTACCGATTTCGCACAGAGCCAACTGGGAGACATCGTATTCGTCGATGTCCCGACTGTCGGCGAGACGCTCGCCGCCGGCGAGGTATTCGGCACGATCGAGGCCGTGAAGACCGTGAGCGACGCTTTCCTTCCGGTGGGCGGCGAGGTCGTGGAGTTCAACGACGCCGTAGACGCCGACCCCTCCATCGTCAACAAGGACGCCTACGGCGAAGGCTGGCTCGTCAAGGTCAAGATGTCCGACCCGGCCGAATACGACGCCCTGCTGAGCGCCGCCGACTACGAAAAACTGATCGGCTAACCTGCTTAAGAAGCGTTTAGGGCGACTCCGTACCTGCTATTCAGATAATATTGCCGAAATCCCGGTCGCATGCGATAAGCCCCTCCCGAGGGAGGGGTTTGGGGTGGGGTCAGGCTTGCAAACGACGCCAAAGGCGGCGACAAGGAGTTCGGATAGCGGGGTAAGGAACGAAAACGTATAACATACCTATAAAAACAAACGTTATGTCTAAAGTTACTGTCGTAGGTGCAGGCGCCGTGGGCGCAACCTGTGCAAACGTAATGGCTTGCCGCGAAGTGGCGAGCGAAGTGGTCCTCATCGACATCAAAGAGGGTCTTTCGGAGGGCAAGATGCTGGATATGTACCAGTGCTCGACGCTGATGGATTTCGACACGAAGCTCGTCGGATTGACCAACGACTATAAGATGACCGCCAACTCGGACGTCGTAGTCATCACCTCGGGTATTCCCCGCAAGCCGGGCATGACCCGCGAGGAGCTGATCGGCACGAACGCCGGCATCATGAAAGGCGTGATCGAGAACGTCACCAAGTATTCGCCCCGCGCCATCATCATCGTGGTAGCCAACCCGATGGATACGCTGACCTACCTGGCCCTGAAGGCTTCGGGACTTCCGAAGAACCGCATCATCGGCATGGGCGGCGCTCTGGACTCGTCGCGCTTCAAATGCTATCTGGCCAAGGCTACCGGCGCCAACATCAACAACGTCGACGGCATGGTCATCGGCGGCCACGGCGACACGACGATGATTCCGCTCGTATCGAAGGCTACCGTGAACGGCGTTCCGGTATCGCAGTTCGCGTCGAAGAAGAAGCTCGAGGAGGCCGTCGCCAACACGATGGTCGGCGGCGCTACGCTGACCAAACTCATCGGCACGTCGGCCTGGTATGCTCCGGGAGCCGCCGCAGCGATGATGGTCGAGGCGATCCTCAACGACCAGAAGAAGATGGTTCCCTGCTGCTGCTACCTCGACGGCGAGTATGGCCAGAAGGACATCTGCATCGGCGTTCCCGCGATCATCGGCCGCAAAGGTATCGAGAAGATCGTGAAGATCGACCTCACGAAAGAGGAGGCCGAGAAGTTCGCCGCTTCGGCCGACGCCGTCCGCAAGACGAACAACGTCCTCCACGAGATCAAAGCGCTCTAAGCGAAGGGGGGGGGCTATTCGCCGCATCCCCTGAAAGCAAGATTCCTACACAAAAAAGCCGCTCCTTTCGGGGCGGCTTTTTTGCGTCCGGGGAGAAGCGGCATTAGAAGCTGATCTTCGCGCCGACAAACCAGCTGCGGGGCATCGAGGGACCGTAGACATAACCCGAATCACGTTCGGCCCCCTTGTCGAAATCCTTCTGATAGGCGTTGAAGATGTTCTGCACGCCGCCATAAAGCTGGAGCGTGATCTCCTTGTAAATCCGCAGGTCGTAGGCCAGCCGCAGGTTCACGTCGCAGAACGTCGGCGTGGTGACCGCCACGTCCCGGTCCACGCCCGACCCGGCCATGTGCTGCACGAGCATCTCACCCGTGCAGGTGCCGGTCACATCGGCCGTGAAGCGGCGCAGCGGTTTGAACGACGCCGTGAAATAGCCGTAGAGATCGGGCGTGCGGAACATCCGGCGCACGGGAGGCACCTCCGCATCCTCGCTCCACTGCTCAGGCCCGGAGTAGCGGCTCCGCTGCCACGTCATCCCCGCCTGCAGTTCGAACCAGCGGGTGAAGGCCGCCCGTCCCTCGACATTCAGTCCGCGCACCGTGGCGCCCGAGCCGTTGTAACGCTCTTTGATCTTGCCGCCGTCGGCCGTGTCCTCGATATCCCGCAGCGCAAACACATCTTCCAGCTTGGTATAGAATCCTTCGACGAGCAGGTTGGCCTGCACGCTTCCGAAGGTATGGTAGAGGTCGGCCGAGAGGCTCACGCTGTGCGACCGCTCCTCTTTCAGATCGTCCGCGAGGCGGATGCGGACCCGCTCGCCGCCCACGACGGCGATGTGCATATCCTCGTCGAAAGCCTGCGGAGCGCGGTAGCCTCCGGCGTAGCTCACCCGCAGGTTCACCGACTCCGAAGGGTTGAAGCGGACGTTGGCCCGGGGGCTGAAAATCACGTGATCCACGAGGTTGTGCTTATCGAGGCGGCCGCCGATCAGCAGCGACCATTTTTTGGTCTTCCATTCGTTCTGCAAGTATCCGCCCACGATATGCACCGTCTGGTCGGTGTCGATAGCGTAGCCGATCGAACGGTCCTCGAGTTCGTCAAAACTGTATTCGGCCCCTAAGGTCAGTTCCGAGGGCATGAACAGCAGCTTGCGGAAGGCATGGACATACTGCACGCCGGCCGCCGCGGTCAGGTCGTGCGTCGTGCCGTAGGCGTCGGGGTCCTGGTTGCCCCCGTAGTAGCTCTTGCGCGCGGTGTTCTGGAACGAGGCGTAGGCGTTGAACCGGTTGCTGCGGTCGGCCGACGAAAGGTCGAACGAGAGGCTTCCGCCGTCGATCGCATGGTCGGTCTGCTCGGCGACGAAGGCTTCGTGGGGAGGCAGGTCCAGCCGGTCGCCGCCCCGGCGGTATTCGTCGATGTGGTGATACTGCGCCGTGATGCGCGAATAAGCGCCCGTGCGGAAAAACGAGCGCATGCCGACCGACTGGCTGTTGATGACCGGCAGTTCGGTGAATCCGTCGCCGTCGTGGTCGTAGCCCGAGCGGTGGCGGCTCTGGCCGAAGACGCTGATGCCCGCGCGGCCGCTCTCGGAGACGATCGAGGCGTTGAGCATCGTCGCATTGTCATAGGAGTTGCTGCCTCCGAGCGAGGTCAGCGTATGCGACAACTGGGCCGAACTGCGCGTCGGCTCCCGGGTGATGATGTTGATTGTGCCGCCGATGGCCGACGAACCGAAGAGCGCCGAGCCGCCGCCGCGCAGCACCTCGACCCGTTCGATCATGTTGGCCGGAATCTGTTCCAGCCCGTAGACGCCCGTCAGGGCCGAAAAAACGGGATGCGAATCGACCAGTATTTGCGAATAGTGTCCGTCGAGGCCGTTGATGCGCACCTGCATAAAACCGCAGTTCTGGCAGTCGTCCTCGACACGCACGCCGGGCTGAAACGAAAGCCCCTGCGCCAGACACGCGGCATTGGTACGCTCGAACAGTCCGGCGTCGAGTACGCTCACCAGCGCCGGGGCTTCGCGCCGCAGCGTCGCCGAACGGCTCGCCGAGACGACCACCTCGTCCATCGAAATGCCGCTTTGCGCCACCTCGAAATTCAGTTCCAGCGTCTCGCCGCGCTTCAGCGCGACGGAGGTTCTTTTCGGGGCGTAGCCCAGGGCACGGACTTCGAGCGTCAGCTCCCCTTCGGGCAGGTTTTTCAGGAAATAGTGTCCCGAAGCGTCGGTCGTCGTACCGAAGGCCGTGCCGACGACGGCTATCGAGGCATAGGGAATGTGTTCGTGGGTTTCACGGTCCACCACGTGGCCGTAAAGGTTGGCGTCCGTGCCTTTGCGTGGCGCATCGGCACCGGACACAATAAGATACAGGCATAGGAACAATGCCGATAAAACAGATCGTTTCATGGTAAAATCGAATTGAGAATGAGGCCCGGAGTCCTCCGGGCAAATCAGAAAAGAGGCGTGACGGAGCTACGCCGCAGGAGGCGCCCGCAGGGAGAAAAGCGAAATCTCCGACGCACACTTGCAGCGCGTGGCCTCGGGCAGCAGCACGGCGAGCACCTCGGCATAAAACTGGTGCGCGTAAGGAATTTCGAGCAGATAGGGAAAGAAATGGAAATCGTCGACGATACAGAGCTCGACGACCAGCTGGTCGGCACCGTTGTCGGGCACCAGATCGCCGCTGAATGCCGCGAAGTGGGCCGGGTCCTCGTTATAGATATGCACCTTCTGTCCCGCATAGGCCGCAAGCAGGACCGACAGCAAGAAAGCCGCACAGCATTGTCTGAATCTGAGGTGCATCTTCATCGGACACAAAGGTATAACAAAAAAAGGGGCGCGACAAGCGGCCCCTGCAAAAATACCTAAATGTTAGTAGGTTGTATGTCTGTCCGACGGCCCGCTGCGGGAGACGGGCCGTGCGCCCCTCCCGGAAGCCGGGCGCCTCAAATGCTGATGTCGAGAATCTCGAAATGGATCGTACCCGCAGGCACGTCCACATCCACGCGGTCACCCTTCTTGCGGCCCAGCAGCGCCTTGGCGATCGGCGTGCCGATGGCCAGCTTCCCTTCGCGCAGGTTGGCCTCGTGTTCGGCGACGATCGTGTAGGTCATCTCCTTGCGGGTGTTGTGGTTCAGGAGCGTCACCTTGCTCAATATCTGCACCTTGCTCTTATCGATCTTCGTCTCGTCGATTACGCGCGCATTGGCGAGCGTATCCTCCAGCTTGGCGATACGCATTTCCAGCAAGCCCTGCGCCTCCCGGGCAGCGTCGTACTCGGCGTTCTCCGAAAGGTCACCCTTGTCACGCGCTTCGGCGATCGCCGCCGAAATCGCCGGGCGCTCGACGGAACGCAGGTGATCGAGCTCCTCTTTGAGTTTTTTGTAACCCTCCGCTGTCAGATAAATAATCTCTTTTGCCATACCTAAAAAACATAAAAAATAAAGAATCCTGACCCGTAAAGGTCAGAACCCCGTTGCATTACTCAGACAAAGATAAAAAGTAAATTCCGTATTTCCAAATCTTTTTCGCGCTCCGTGGCACGAATCGTGCCCGCAAACGGGGTTATGTATACCCTCCTCACGATCCATCTGTTATGGACGCTCGGCGCGGGTCTGGTCATCACGCGCCGGCAGCGAATACCCGCCTCGGCGGCGGCGTGGCTGGCCCTGGTTCTCCTGCTCCCCGCGGCCGGCACCCTGTTATACATACTGGCCGGATACCGCCGCCCCACACCTCCGGCCGAAAGCTCCGTCTGCCGGGGCGACGCCGTGGAACAGATCGTCGCCCGGGGATGCGGAACGTCCTCCACGCGGCACAACCGCGTCGAGCTGCTGCACAACGGCAACAACGCCTTCGCATCGCTCATCGCCGCCCTGCAGCACGCCACCCGCTCGATCCACATGGAGTACTACATCATCCGCGACGACCGCATCGGCCACACCATCGCCGAAATACTGATCCGCAAGGCCCGCGCGGGGCTGGAAGTGCGGGTGATCTACGACGCCGTGGGCTCGTGGAGGCTGAGCCGCGCGACACTGCGGCGCATGCACGAGGCGGGGGTTCGCACCGCCGCTTACGAACCGGTCCGCTTCCCGTGGTTCACCACGCGCGTCACGCGCCGCAACCACCGCAAAATCGTCGTTACGGACGGGAAAACCGCCTATCTGGGAGGCATAAACATTGCGAAATACTACCTCGACGGAGATTACATGGGCAAGTGGCGCGACGAGCACCTCCGCATCGAGGGCGACGCCGTCGCAGACCTGCAGCGGCTCTTCATCGCCGACTGGGCGCGGGCCACCCGGGAATGTCTCGACCCGCGCGGGCACATCGCCCCTCACCGCATCCGGCAACGGCTGCCGATCCAACTGGCGTGGTCCGAAGAGGGCCCCTCGCGGCTGACCATCGCCGAGGCGTTCGCAGCGGCCATCGTCCGGGCCCGGGAACGGGTGCGCATCTGTTCGCCCTACTTCCTGCCCCCGGTGATGATCCTCGACGCCCTGCGGCTGGCGGCCCGGAGCGGCATCCGGGTCGAGGTGATGATCCCGACATGCAGCGACTCCCCGTTCTCGGACCTCGTGTCCGACTCCTACGTCGGGGACCTGCTCGACGCCGGAGTCGAACTCTACCGCTACGACAACGGATTCCTGCACGCCAAACTGGTGATCGTCGACGAAGCGCTGGCCTCGGTGGGCACCGCGAACATGGACTACCGCAGTCTGACGGACAACCTCGAGGTCACGGCCTTCATCCGCGGCCGGGAGGTGGTCCGAGAGCTGGCCGCGACCTTCGACAACGACCTCGCCTCCTGCCGGCGCATCACGCGCCAAGAGTGGCGTCCGCCGCTGTGGCGGCGGACGCTGGGCGACGTGCTCCGGCTCGTGTCACCCCTGATGTGATTCCGTCCGGATGCCCGCCCCGGCGGGGCTTTCGCGTTCAGGACAACAAAAAAACGACCGCCTTTCGCTTTCGCGGCCCGGACGGGCAATAATTTTTTTTGCAAATCGTTAATTTATGCGTAACTTTGCGCGATAAAGCGCCGTAATAAATTCATAAATGAAGCAGACCTTTTTATACGCCCTTTGCGGACTGGCGGCCGCGATCATCCTCGGAGGGTGTTCCGGTATGAACGCCCTGCTGAAAAGCGGAAAGCCCGAACTGATTTACAGCAAGGCGATGGAGTACTACCAGAAGGAGAAGTGGCAGCGCGCCTCGACCCTCTTCGAAGGAGCCCAGTACTACTACACCGGCACCCCGACCGAAGACAGCATTTCGTTCTTCAACGCCCGCTGCAAGTTCAAGAACCGCGACTACGACACGGCGTCGACCCTGCTGGACGACTTCCGCCGCAAATTCGGCCGCAGCGCGTTCATCGAGGACGCCGAAGGCATGTACGCGCTCTGCTTCTACTACCTCTCGCCGGGACCTTCGCGCGACCAGACGATGACCGGCCATGCGCTGATCGCCATCAACGAGTTCATGTCGCGTTATCCGAAGAGCGACCGCATTGAGGATTTCAAAAAGATCAACGCCGAACTCACCGAGCGGCTGCACGACAAAGCCTACATCAACGCCTACACTTATTATAAGATCGGCCGTTACAAATCGGCGATCGTGGCGCTGAAGAACGCGCTGAAGCAGTACCCCGAGAGCAAGCACCGCGAAGAGATCATGTACCTGATCGTCGACGCCAGCTACCGCTTCGCCAGCAACTCGGTCCGCGACAAGCAGACGGACCGTTACCTGACGATGCTCGATTCCTACCTCTCGTTCAAGGAGGAATTCCCCGAATCGTCGCACATCAAGGAGATAGACCGCATGGCCAAGAATGCCCGCGACTACCTCGACCGCAATAACAAAGACAACAACATATAAGATGGAAATCAAGAAGAACATTCCCAACAACACCATCACGCGCAAGCTGGTGGATCTGGACTCGGAAACGGGCAACATCTACGAGAGCGTAAACATCATCGCCCGCCGCGCCAACCAGATCGCAACCGAACTCAAAACCGAGCTCAACCGCAAACTCGCCGATTTCTCGTCGCCCACCGACACCATGGAGGAGACCTTCGAGAACCGCGAGCAGATCGAGATCTCGCGTTACTACGAGCGCCTGCCCAAACCTGTAATCATCGCCACCGAGGAGTTCATCGACCATGAACTGGTCTTCAAAGAGGGCAGGGACGGCGAGATGAAGGTGATCTAATCCGCACAGGGAGATGGCATCCGAAAGCGCTGCGAATCCCCCGCTGGCGGGGAAACACATACTGCTGGGCATCACGGGTAGCATAGCGGCTTACAAGGCTGCCGTGCTTTGTCGTTTATTGAAAACGGCAGGCGCCGACGTGCGGGTAGTGATGACGCCGCTGGCCAAGCAGTTCATTACGCCGCTGACGATGGCCACGCTCTCGAAAAATCCCATCCTCGTCGAATTTTTCGACCCGGAAAACGGAGCGTGGAACTCCCACGTATCGCTGGGCGAATGGGCGGACTGCTACCTGATCGCCCCCGCCACGGCCAACACGCTGGCCAAGATGGCCGGCGGCATCGCCGACAACCTGCTGCTGACGACCTATCTCTCGGCCCGCTGCCCGGTCGCCGTGGCTCCGGCCATGGACCTGGACATGTACGCCCACGAAGCCACGCAGCAGAACCTCCGGACGCTCGCCCGACGCGGCGTCCATATCGTCGAGCCCGGCGACGGCGAACTGGCCAGCGGGCTGACGGGCAAAGGCCGCATGGCCGAACCCGACCGGATCGCCGCATTCGTCGGCGGCCTTCTCCGCGAAAAAAAAAAGAGTCTGCAAGGTAAACGGCTGATCGTCACGGCAGGAGCCACGATCGAAGCCATCGACCCCGTGCGGTTCATCTCGAACCACTCCACGGGGAAGATGGGCTATGCCATTGCCGGGGAACTGGCCGACAGGGGCGCTGAGGTGACACTCGTCACAGGCCGCACTTCGCTGCCGACACCCGCGGGCGTCGAGCGCGTGGACGTGCTCTCGGCCGCCGAGATGTACGACGCCGCGGTCCGGGCCTTCGACGGGGCCGACGGAGCGGTGATGTGCGCCGCCGTGGCCGACTATACCCCCGAAAGCGTTTCGGAGACCAAGATTAAAAAATGCGACGGCGACATGTGCATCACGCTGCGCCGCACGCGCGACATCGCCGCCGAACTGGGGGCGCACAAGGGCAGCCGCCTGTTGGTAGGGTTCGCTCTGGAGACCCACGACGAAGAGGCGCATGCCGAGGCCAAGCTCGCAAAGAAGAATTTCGACTTCATCGTGCTCAACTCGCTGCGCGACGCCGGAGCCGGATTCCGCGGCGACACCAACAAAGTGACCTTCATCGACCGTGCGGGCCGCGAAGAACTGCCTCTGATGCCGAAGCGCGAGGTCGCCGCACGCATTGCCGACAAAATCGAAAAAATCCTAAAATAACCTCCGCCATGCTACGCCGTCTGTCGGTCGAAAATTACGCGCTTATCGACAAGCTCGAAATGGAACTGGCCCCCCACCTGAACATCATCACGGGTGAGACGGGAGCCGGAAAGTCCATCCTGCTCGGAGCCCTCGGGCTGCTGCTGGGGGCCAAGAACGACGGTTCGGCGATGAAGGACTCGGCGCGCAACTGCACGGTCGAAGGGGTTTTCGACCTGACGGGACGCGACCTGGAGCCGTTCTTCGACGAGAACGACCTCGACTACGCCCCCGAGACGACCCTCACGCGCGTCATCACCCCGACGGGCAAGAGCCGCGCCTTCATCAACGACGTGCCGGTGCAGCTGGCGCAGCTCCGCGAATTGGGAACACGCCTGATCGACATCCACTCCCAGCACCAGAACCTTATCCTCTCGTCGGAGGAGTTCCGCACCTCGGCGCTCGACACCGTGGCCGCAAACCGGGACCTGCTGGCCCAATACACGGCGCAGTATGTCCGGATGACCGAGCTGCGACGCAAACTGGCCGCCCTGCGCGAAGCCGCCGAAAAGGGCCGCCGCGACGAAGAGTGGCTCCGGTTCCAGACCGAAGAGCTGACGGCCGCCAACCTGCGTCCGGGCGAACAGGCCGAACTGGAGGAGGAGCTGGCTGTGCTCGAAAATGCCGACCGCATCGGCGAAGTGCTGACCGCCCTGCGCAACGCCTTCGACACCGACGAAACGGGGGTATTGGCGCAACTCAAAAATTCGGAGAACGAACTCAACCATATCCGCAGCCACTACCCCGCCGCCGGGGAATATGCCGACCGCCTGCGGTCGGTGCTCGAAGAGCTGAAGGACATCAACGGCTCGGCCGCCGCCGCATGCGAACGGCTGGACGCCGATCCCGAGCGTCTGGCGAAGCTCTCGGCGCGGCTCGACACGCTGATCGCCCTCCAGCAGAAACACCACGCCGGGGATGAAGCCGAACTGATCGCCGTGCGCGACCGCTGCGCGGCGCAACTGGCAGCCATCGTCCACAGCGGCGAGGAGATCGCCGAAGCGGAAGCCGCCCTGCACGAAGCCGCCGGGAAGGTCCTCACACTGGCCGAACGCCTGCACAAAGCGCGCGAAAAGGCCGCCGCAGGATTTGAAAAGCACATCCTCTCGACCCTCACCAAACTGGGCATGCCCGACACGGTTTTCCGCATCGCGCTGACGCCGCTGGCCGAACCGTGCCGCACGGGGTGCGACAGCGTGCAGTTTCTTTTCACCGCCAACCGGAACATGACGCCCCAGCCCGTCGAGCGCATCGCCTCGGGCGGAGAGCTCTCGCGCGTGATGCTGGCCCTGAAAGCCCTGCTGGCCGAGCGGATGCAGCTGCCGACGATCATCTTCGACGAGATCGACACGGGCGTCTCGGGACGCATCGCCGACGCCATGGGCGAGATCATCGAATCGCTCGCAGCCTCGATGCAGGTGGTGGACATCACCCACCTGCCGCAGGTCGCCTCGAAGGGCTCGGCGCATTTCGTGGTCTACAAGCGCGACGGACGCACGGACATCACCCGCCTCGGCGACGAGGAGCGCGTGACCGAAATCGCCAAGATGCTCTCCGGCTCCCGGATCACCGACGCCGCCGTGGCCCAGGCCCGCATCCTGCTGAATAACTGACCTTTACAACCTATATAGAGATGAAGAGACTGACGATGCTCTGCGCGGCATTGTGCCTTGCGTTCACTGCCCTGGCCGGGGACAAGATGAAGCTGGACCTGAAAATCACGAACGATCCCAAGGAGTCGATGTTCTATTTCAACGGCACCGGCACGGGAACGCTCGACTACGAAGGACGGCAGCTCACGGCCGAGATCGACCTCGATTTCGAACACCCCGTCGACGGGCGCTACGGGGCGCTGACGCTCTGCGACCAACAGCATCAGGCCGTGGCGCGGTACGCAATCACAGGAGTCAGCCACCTCAGCGACGCCGTCAGTAAACGCGTGACTGTGAAGGGCATCGACGGCACTTCCGGTTCGGTCGAGGCGAACCTCGATTTTCACCGCGACCGCGACCGCAACTATTCGCTGCTCTTCGCCCCGGGAACGATCCCCTACTTTAAACCCATGAGCCGACTCACGTTCGATTCGCAGCTGCGAATCGCTCCGCGCGTGAAATCGGCTGAAGAACTCGAACAGGAGGCGCAAGTCCGGAAAATCACCGAAGAACGCCAGGCCCGCGGCCAGGCGGAGGCCTCCCGCCGGGCGTCGCGCCGCGAGGCCCGCGACACGGTCGGGGCGCTGGCAGGTCTTGCCACCCTGCTCTTCGCCGTCTGGATGGCTCCGCGCGCCATGCGCCGCCGCCGGTTGCCGCACCTGCTACTCTTCACGGCGCTGGGGCTGCTTTCGACCGTCCCGCCTTTCGTGCTGCTGCCCGTTCTGCCCGCCTATTTCTGGTGGTATTACAACCTCTACAACGAAAACTACGGAGCCCTGCACCTCGACCAAACATTCCTCCGGATCTTCTACTGGAGCTGCGGCATCCTGGGATTCGTATTCTACGGGGTGTTCGGCACGGTCGCCATCGTCTACGCGGTCGTCTGGTTTATCGCGGGTTATGTCGCCCACCTGCTGATCTTCTTCCCGCACACGGAAAGAGCCCGCTGCCCCCACTGCAACTACTACGGCCCCAACGAGATCATGAGCCGCGAACTGATCGACGAACACATTCACCGAACCGTCACCCGCCGATTAGAACACAGCCACACGGAGGAACGGAGCGACCGGATCATCGAATGGTACAAGGAGAAGTACAACGTCCGCATCGAAGCCGACCAGCGATTCCGCGACTTCCGTCGCTGCGGACACTGCGGAGAGATCTTCATCACGACTTTCCTGCGCATAAAGACGCTTTCGGACAAAGACTATTGATATGGAAAACATCTTCGAAATCGCGGCCGCCAACCAGCAGCGCGCCCGCGAGGTCATCCGCGACTCCCGGCTGGAGGAGGCCTGGCGCTCGGTGGGCGCCGAACCGAACCTCGTGGGTTCGCTCCGCACGGGCCTGCTGATGAAGCACCGCGACATCGACTTTCACATCTACTCTTCGCCCCTGAACATCGCCGACAGCTTTGCGGCCATGACCCGGATCGCCGAAAATCCCCGCATCCGCCGCATCGAATACGGCAACCTGCTCGACGCACAGGACCAGTGCCTCGAATGGCACGCCTGGTACGCCGATGCCGACGACCGGCTCTGGCAGATCGACATGATCCACATGCCCCGCGGTTCGGCTTACGACGGTTATTTCGAACGGGTGGCCGACCGGATCAGCGCCGTGCTGACCGACGAGACGCGGCGCGCCGTCCTGCAGATCAAATACGACACGCCCGACGAGGTGAAGATCATGGGCATCGAATATTATCGGGCGGTGCTGGGCGACGGCGTGCGCACCTACGCCGAATTCGAGGCATGGCGCGCAGCGAATCCCGTCGAAGGCATTCTGGAATGGATGCCGTAAGCCTCTGAAGCTGATTTGCCGGCACAGTCCTGTCGGCCGGCGCATGGAAAGCGCTGAACGGCCAATGCGGCGAGAAGAAACCGCTATTTCTCCGTGGAGGAACGTATAACCATGTTCGCCGGAAGCACCACGTTTTCCGACGGCGCCATCGGGTTTTCAATTTTCGCGAGCAGCAGCCTGACCGTTTCTTCCGCCATCCGGTCCAACGGCTGTTCGACCGCCGTAATGCCCGGATGCACGAGCGTCGCCAGTTTCGTACCCGACATGCAGGCGATGGCCATATCGGCAGGAATGGCGATGTTCCGTTCCTGCAACACCTTTTTAGCCCCTAACGCCTGCAATTCGGTAAAACAGAATACGGCGTTGCAGTCCACCCCCGAGTCGAGAATCCGGTTCATGGCCTCCGCACCGTCCTTTTCATCCACCCCCGCCGGGATGACCAGTTCAGGCCGGTAGTCGATTCCGTGTTTTTTCAGCACGTCGCGGTAAGCCCGCAGCCGTTCCGCGGTATTGCGGATATAGTCGGGACCCGCGAGATGCAGAATCCGGCGATACCCTTTATATATTAAATGCTCGACCAGGAAAAACGCCGAATGGTAATCGTCGCTCCTCACGCTCGAACACTCCAGGTCGGCGACCGTGCGGTCGAAAAACACCATCGGGATACAACGGCGGATAAATCCGTTGTAAAATTCGAGGTTGGCCCGGTGATGGCACGAACTGATCAGAATACCGTCGACACGATAGCTGTCGAAAATCTCGAAATTCGAACGCTCGGTCAGGAAATCTTCATCCGAAAGCGTCAGGATGATCCGGTAACCGTATGGTTGCAGAATACGCTGCACGGTGGCGGTGAATTGCAGATAGAATGAGGTAACGGCCTCGGGAACCACAATGCCGATGGTCTTGGCCCTGCGGTTGCGCAGATTCACGGCCATCTCGTTTTTCCGGTAGCCCATCTTTTCCGCCGTCTCCACCACTTTGCGTATCGTCTCCTCGCTAACATTCCAGGAGTCAGCCGACAAAGCCCGCGAAACCGTAGATTTCGAGATCCCGAGCACGTTGGCGATATCCTTAATGGTCACATACCTCATAATGATTCTTCATCTATCGTGGTTGAAAGATACGAATTATTATCCTGTTTTGCAATTTCAACACAGCGACAGTTGTTTGGGAACGGTTGCGGACGCCGGGAACGGTTGCGGGAATCGTTGCGGACCTTAATTAACGAGAATGTAACACGATTCAGTTAATTTAGTGTCCGAATCAACCAACCCAACTATGAATACAGACAATTCGGTCTATGTGGCGGCATCGACCTTCGAAGACAAGGGAGGCTGGACCGCAGACCCGCAGTTTATGGAACAGATGGGGTCGAGCTACCTGATAGCGCACGGGCTCGGACAGCCCGTAGACGACGCCCGGACACATTTCACCGTGCCGCAGGACGGCACATACAATCTTTTCGCGCGCACCCGCAACTGGACCGCCTGCTGGTCGGACCGGCCCTCGCCGGGCGTGTTCCGCATCCGGATCGACGACCGGGATACGGAGACGCTTTTCGGCGACGGAGCGGGTGAATGGCACTGGCAGGAGGGCGGAAGCATCTTCCTGACCAAAGGCACTCACCTATTGACATTACACGACACGACCGGATTCGACGGACGCTGCGACGCGATTCTCCTCACCGCCACCGATCAACGGCCTGACGACTCGCTCGAAGGACTCTTCGCCCTGCGCGGCCGGCTGATGCGGCTGCCGGACATGCCCGAAGACAAGGGCGAGTTCGGACTCGTGGTAGCAGGCGGCGGAGTAGCCGGCATGTGTGCGGCTATCGCGGCGGCGAGGGGGGGGGTGAAAGTCGCCCTCGTACAAGACCGGAAGGTGCTCGGCGGCAACAACTCCTCCGAGGTCCGGGTAGGTCTCGGAGGCCGCCTGAACATCGGCAAATATCCTTCGCTGGGCTACCTGCTCAACGAATTCGGGCCCGCCGCCAAAGGCAATGCACGCCCCGCAGAGGTCTATGAGGATGACAAAAAGCTGAATGCCGTCCTTGCCGAGGAGAACATCACCCTCTTCCTCGGCTACAAAGTCACCCGGGTCGGGAAGTCCGGCCCGCGCTCCATTTCGTCCGTCGTGGCGACCCGTGTGGACGATTACACAACGATCGGGATAAAGGGCCGGCTGTTCGCCGACTGCACCGGAGACGGAGCGCTCGGGGTGCTCGCCGGGGCGGAATGGCACATGGGACGCGACCCGAAAAGCCGCTACAACGAGCCTTCGGCACCGGAAACGGCCGACGGCATCACCCTCGGAGCCTCCGTGCAGTGGTACTGCCTCGAAGCGGACCGGCCCATGCCGTTTCCCGACATCGACTGGGGACTTCCGATCAACGAGGAGACGGTGCAGAAAGTGCGCCGCGGCCAATGGTACTGGGAAGTCGGAATGGCCGAGGACCAGATGGCCGAGGCCGAGCGCATCCGCGATTACGGCATGTACGTCGCCTATTCCAACTGGGCATATATCAAAAACCACGCGTCGTTCCGGGACGAATACGTCAACAGCTACCTCGGCTGGATGGCGCACGTGGCCGGGAAGCGCGAAAGCCGCCGCCTCGTGGGCGAATTCGTGCTCCGGGAGCAGGACCTCACCGATTTCGTCGTCTACCCGGACGGCTGCGTAAGCACCTCCTGGTACATCGACAACCACGAACCGGACCCCGAAAACAGCAAACATTTCCGGGAGCCGTTCCTCTCGCGCGGCTGTCTGCGTCCGCTCGATTTCTACCCGATCCCCTACCGGTGCTTCTACTCCAAGGACCTCGACAACCTGTTCATGGCGGGGCGGAACATCTCCGTCAGCCACATCGCCCTCGGCACGACGCGCGTCATGCGCACTACGGCGATGATGGGCGAGGTCGTCGGACTGGCCGCCCGCGTGTGCCTGCGGGAAGGGCTTTTGCCGCGCGACATCTACGAAAAAGCCTTCGACAAACTCCGGGAACTGATGGGCAGGGGCGCCGGACGCACCGACGTGCCCTATTTGCAGGTCTATACGCTCATCGACACCACCGCAGCCCGCAGCGAAGAGTGCTAACCGACTGAAACACACACCAACGACATGAGCATAACAGACTGGATCATCATCCTTTTGTTCCTGGGAGGTCTTATCGCCATCGGCTTTGCCTTTTCCAAGAAAAACAAGGACCTCAAAGACTACTTCCTCGCCGGAAAATCGATGCCAACCTGGCTCGTGGTGTTCGCCGCCACGGGCACGTCCATCAGCGCCGGTACGTTCGTGGGCTCTCCCGAGCTCGGATTCAACACCAACCTCACCTTCATCATGAGCTGCGTAGGAGCGGTGATCGGGGGCGTGGTGGTGGCCGCGCTTTTCCTGCCGAAACTCTACAATTCCAGGACCATCACCATCTACGGCTATATCGGCGACCGCTTCGGCGAAACGTCGAAACGGGCCACGAGCGTGATGTTCATCCTCGGTCAGCTCTTCACCTCGGGATCGAGGCTCTTCATCGCGGCGATCGCCGTGAGCGTCATCATCTTCGGGTCGATACACTTCCGGTTCCTGATGTACTCCATCGTCATCCTCGGCGTCGTGAGCACGATCTACACCATGGCCGGCGGCATCAAGGGACTGCTCTATATCGACGCAATACAGATCATGCTGGTCATCGGCTCCGGACTCGTCGCCCTCATCATCGTCTTCCTCGCCCTCCACGACACGATGTCCCTCTCCGAGATATTCGCCTCGCTGCAAAACGGCATGGTAAAAGCTCCGGCGCAGCCCGAATACGCCATGGCAGCCGACGGGACCCTGAGCGGCTGGATTCCGGGCAGCAAGATACAGCTCGTGGACCCGCGTTTCCGGTTCGACGTTCCCTACAACCTGATCGGCGCACTCGGCGCTTACGCCTTTTTCAAGGTGGCCCAGTTCTCCACCGACCACGAGTTCGTCCAGCGGCAGCTCACCTGCAAAAGCGTCCGGAAAGCCGGCGTGTCGCTCGTATGGTCGCAACTTCTGGCCATTCCCATCGTCCTGATCTTCCTGCTGATCGGCACCCTGCTGTACGTCCGCTACATCAACGACCCGGCCTCCGCCGTCGGGGCCGGCGTATTCACCGACGCCCGCGACATCTTCCCGCAATTCATCTGCAACAGCATCCCCGCGGGCGTGCGCGGTCTGATGGTGGTCGGGCTTCTCGCAGCGGCGCTGTCGAGCTTCAACTCGGCGATCAACGCCATGGCCAGCAGTTTCGTATCCGACCTCTATCTTCCGATCCGCAAGAGCCGGGGCAAGGCGATCAGCGGCGATGCGGACCAGATGGCGGCCTCCCGGAAGATGGTGGTGCTGATGGGCGTCCTGCTGACCTCGTTCGCCATCGTCACGGCCGTGATGCAGCAGACCAGCGGGCTCAACCTCGTGGATTTCGCCACCGGCGTAATGTGCTTCTCCTACGCCGGAATGATGGGCGTGTTCATCACGGCCCTCTTCACCAAACGGGGCAACACGCGGAGCGTCATCGCCGCCCTCGTCCTCGGACTTCTCACGGTGCTCTTCCTCCAACCCTACATCTTCGGGCCCGTGACCGAGGCGCTCTTCGGACGCGAACTGTTCCTCGCCTGGCCCTGGTGGTGTCCCATCGGCGTATCCGTCAGTCTTCTGGTGTGCCTCAGCGGCAAACCCGACCCTAAAACAAATCCACAAGCAACAATATGAGACAAGCAGTACTGACCGCCCCGGAACGGATCGAATTCCGGGAGGTCCCGGACCTCACCGCCGCACAGTTGGGTGAGAACGAAATACTAATCCGCATCAAAAAAATCGGCATCTGCGGCAGCGAGATTCACTCCTACCACGGCGAGCACCCGGCGACATTCTACCCCGTGGTGCAGGGACACGAATATTCCGGCATCGTCACGGCCGTCGGCTCCAAGGTCACCCGATGCAAACCGGGCGACAAGGTGACGGCCCGTCCTCAACTCACCTGCGGCCAATGCGCCCCCTGCCGCCGGGGCCAGTACAACGTCTGCGAGAACCTCCGGGTGCAGGCATTCCAGGCCGACGGAGCCGCACAGGACTATTTCATCGTTCCGGAGGAGCGGCTCGTCAAACTGCCTGAAACCTTCTCGCTCGAATACGGCGCGATGATCGAACCGGCCGCCGTAGGGGCGCACGCCACCTCGCGCGCGGGAGACCTCACGGGCAAAAATGTGGTGGTTTCCGGAGCCGGCACGATCGGCAACCTCGTGGCGCAGTTCGCCCTCGCCCGCGGTGCGCGCAGGGTACTCATCACCGACGTAAGCGATTACCGGCTGGAAACCGCCCGCCGGTGCGGCGTCGCCGACACCCTCAACGTGGCGAAAACCCCGCTGAAAGAGGGCATGAAAGCGGTTTTCGGCGACGAAGGTTTTCAGGTGGGGTTCGAGGTCGCCGGCGTGGAGTCCTCCATCCGTCCGCTGATGGAGTGCGCGGAGAAAGGCGGCACGATCGTCGTCGTGGCGGTTTTCGCCAAAGATCCGGCCCTCAGCATGTTCTTCCTCGGGGAACACGAACTCATCCTCGCAGGAACCATGATGTACCGCCATGAAGACTACCTGACCGCCGTCGGGGAAATAGCCTCCGGCAAGGTCACCCTCGCCCCGCTCGTGACCGACCGCTTCGCCTTCGAACAGTACGACGAAGCCTACCGGTTCATCGCCCGGAACCAGGAAAAATGCATGAAGGTCATCATAGATCTCGAACAATAATCCCCAAACGACAGCTACGATGAACAGACCTAAAATAATGGGAATCGGGGAACTCGTCTGGGACCTGCTGCCCGACGGCAGGCAGCTCGGAGGAGCTCCGGTCAATTTCGCCTACTGGTGCAACCGGCTCGGCGCGGAAGGCTACCCGGTGAGCGCCGTCGGCAGCGACGACCTCGGACGGGAGGCTTTCGACCGACTGGCCGCGACGGGACTCGATCTCGGTTACGTGCAGCGCAACGCCCTGCCGACCGGACGGGTCAACGTGACGCTCTCGGGGAACGGCATTCCCGAATACGACATCGTCGAAGGGGTGGCCTGGGACGCGCTGGAAGCGGACGCCGGGACCCTCGAACTCGCAGCACGGGCCGACGCCGTCTGCTGGGGTTCGCTTGCCCAGCGGTCGGAAACGTCGCGCCGGGCGATCGCCTCCATCCTCGAAGCCACCCGTCCGGAGTGCCTGAAAGTATTCGACATCAACATCCGCCAGCACTGGTACAGCCGGGAAATCGTCACCGCCTCGCTCGGGCAGGCCGACGTGCTGAAACTCAACGAAGACGAACTGCCGCTCGTGGCGTCGCTGCTCGGCACCGGAAAGTCCGGTGCGGAGGCGATCGCGGAACTCGTCCGGGCATTCTCGCTGCGGTACGTCGTCTACACCGCCGGCGCCGACCACAGCGAGATACACGGAGCCGAAGGGCTTCTTTCCCGCATCCCGACGCCGGAAATCGAGGTCGCCGACACGGTTGGCGCCGGCGATTCGTTCACGGCAGCTTTCATAACCTCCCTCCTGCAAGGCGAACCGGTAGCCGCATCCCACCGAAAAGCAGTGGAAACGGCCGCCAAGGTCTGCACGGTGCACGGAGCAATACCCCGACCGCAATGAAACGGCCCCTCCTGATCCTGTCCGCATGCCTGTGCGCCCTCGCAGCGGCCGTATCCTGCTCGTCCGGCCTGCGGACCGCCGACGGACAATCCGTCCCGGACCGGGTGATGGGCGTATACCTCCCCTATCCGGAGACGGTCGCCCCGTCCCCCGGCGCACCGGAGGGTTACGAGACGTTCTACATCAGCCACTACGGCCGGCATGGATCGAGATACCTGCTCTACGACTCCCAATACGCTTTTGTCCGCGACGTACTTTCCCGGGCGGCTGCCGACGGCAAGCTCACGCCATCGGGTCAGAAAGCCCTTGCGGATTTTCTCGAAGCCTATCCGCAGTTCGAAGGCCGGGCCGGGATGCTGACCCGAATCGGAGCGGCCCAGCACCGGGCAATCGCCCGGAGGATGGCCGAACGGCACCCGTCCGCATTCGCCCCGGAAGCCGCCGTAAGGGCCTCGACATCAGCCACCGCCCGCACGCAGGAGAGCATGGAGGCATTCTGCGCGGCGTTGCAGACATGTCGTCCATCCCTGCGGATAACATGCGCCGAGGACGCCGCGCTCAACCCCTATTCGGCCGGTTCCGGCATTCCGACGGAGTACGACCTGAGGGTGAAAAGCCCGGAGGCGGAATGGCGGCCCGATTTCGAAGCTTTCTGCCGGCAGCAGATCGACGCGGAGCGTTTCGCCGCACGCATCTTCACCGACACGGACTACGCCGCAGGGCTCTGCGACCTCACCGACCTCGAACGGGGCGCCTTTTACCTCGCCGTCCATTTCAGGGGATGCGGAATCGCCGCCGACTGGCTGCGGCTCTTCACCCTCGACGAACTGTGCACCCTCGCCGCGTGCGACGCCTACACGTTCTACATGGAGAAAGGCCCCGCTGCCGAAACGTCCGACCGCACCTGGGCCCTTTCCGCCCATATTCTCGACAAAATGCTGACGGATGCGGAACAAGACATCGCCGACGGCACGGCGGCCAACCTCCGCTTCGGGCACGACGGCTGCATCATGGCGCTGCTGACGCTCATGGGAGCCGACGGATGGACCGCGACGGCCGCCACCCAGGAAGAGATCGCCCGTGCATGGGACGTATCGCAGATCCCGATGGCCTGCAACCTCCAATGGATATTCTACCGCCCCGTATCGGGCGAAGGAGAGCCGCTCGTGCGGACGCTCCTCAACGAACGTCCGCTGCGGCTCCCCGTCACCGACCCGGAAGGGATGTGCGCATGGAGCGACCTGAAACGATACCTCGCGGAGAGGTGCGACACCGCTTTCGCGGTACTGAACAAAGACCAAACACCAAACAACCTTTAACGCTATTATTAACCGGAGCAGAGTTTTACACGACCTCTGTCAAAAAAACGATCAAGATGGGTAAACATTCGACTTCACTGAAACTACTCCTTTCAGTTGTGTTTATCTTGCACCTGCTGTCCGCCGCGGCCCAATCGGGGCGCATCACCGGCACAGTTTCGGATGCAGATGGCAAACCCCTCCCCGGAGCCGCTGTCGTCGTCAGCGGCACGCCCAAAGGCACCATTACCGACAACAAGGGTCAATTCACGCTCCCCGTCGCCGAAGGGGAGACCCTTGTGGTCACCTTCCTCGGATTCAAGGAGAAACTCGTAAAAATCGGCAAGCAGACCACACTCAGCATCTCCCTCGAACCGGACGAGAATCTCCTCGAAGACGTAGTCGTGGTGGGATACGACACACAGAAGAAGGTCAACCTGACCGGTTCGGTCTCGTCCATCTCCACCAAAGAGTTCGCCCGCAGACCGATCACGCAGCTTTCGACCGCCCTCCAGGGCATCGCCCCGGGAGTGACGGTCACCACGGCGGGCGGCGCTCCCGGCGCCGATTCCGGAAACATCCAGATCCGCGGCATCGGTTCGTTCGGAGGCTCGGACTGCTCCCCGCTCGTGCTTATCGACGGCGTGGAGGGCGACCTCAACTCCGTGGACGCCTCGCAGATCGACCAGATCTCGGTGCTCAAGGACGCCGCCTCGACGGCCATCTACGGAAGCCGTGCGGCCAACGGAGTCATCCTCATCACCACCAAGCGTGCGGACAAAGGCAAATTCGCCGTCACCTACCGCGGCTACGTGGGCTGGCAAAGCCCCGTGGTCTATCCGGACGTGGTCAACGCCGAGGAGTACATGCTCCTTTCGCGCAGGGCCTCGGAGAACGACGGCGCCGTCTCCCTCTACACGGACGAATACATCGCCAACTACCGCCGGAACAACTACCTCGACCCGGACGCCTACCCCATCATCGACTGGCAGGACCGGCTGATGACCGGCAACGGGTTCACCCACAACCACACCCTCAGCATGAGCGCCGGCAGCGAGCGTATCCGGGTGATGACCTCGCTGGGCTACCTCGACCAGAACGGCATCATCAAAAACGCCAATTTCAAGCGCTACAACCTGCGCAACAACATGGACATCCGGATGAACGACCGGCTCAATTTCCGGCTCGACATCGCCGCCACCTATTCCCGCCGGGCCGCCAATCCCTATCAGAGCAGCGTCTTCGGATTCATGAACTCCAAGGACCCGCTGATGCTCGCCCAATGGTCCGACGGCAGCTACGCTCCGTTCACCGGAGGTACGGTCAATCCGCTGCCCATGATCGAGCAGGGGGTCGGCGGCAACAACATCCGCCAGAACGGAGTCCTCAAGGCTTCCGCGGCCCTCGAATACAAGCCGGTGCAGTGGCTCACCCTCGAAGTGAAAGCCGCACCCCAGCTCACGGCCGTCAAGACCCACCGGTTCGTGGACCTCGTGGAGTACCACTCCGACCCCTACGGCACAGTTTCGAAAACCTCCAATGCGGAGTACAACTCCCTCGACGAGACGGTCACGGCCGCCTGGAACGGCTATTACCATGCGACCGCGGCGGCGACCCGCCAGTTCGGGGGCCACAGTTTCAAACTGCTCGTCGGCGCATCCTACGAAGAGTATGACTATTACAGCCTGGGCGCATACCGCCAGGAGTTCGCCTATCCCGACTACGAGGTCATCAGCGCCGGCGGCGACAACGAGTTCAAAGACAACTCCGGCAGCCGGACCCAGATGGCCCTGGGATCGTTCTTCGGCCGCATCAACTACAACTTCAAGGAGCGCTATCTTTTCGAGGCCAACCTCCGTTACGACGGCTCCTCGCGTTTCGTCCGGAAGAACCGGTGGAGTGCGTTCCCGTCGTTCTCCGCCGCCTGGCGCGTCACCGAGGAGCCGTTCATGGCCGCAGCCCGGAAAACGCTCTCGGAGTTCAAAATCAGGGCCTCCTACGGTACGCTCGGCAACCAGAACATCAACTCCTACTACCCCGCGTCGCAGCTGCTAACGATCAGTTCCATCTCCGCCGCCAACAAGATCTACCCCATCGTGGCCCAGAACTCGCTCGCCAACGAGGACATCACCTGGGAGACCACCTACATGACCGACATCGGTTTCGACGCTACGTTGTGGAACCGCCTTTCGATCACCGCCGACTACTACCACAAGAAGACCGACGGCATCCTGATGCAGCTCGACATCCCCTCCTCCATCGGACTCGGAGCGCCTTACCAGAACGCCGGCGTCGTCACCAACGACGGCTGGGAGGTTTCCGTCGGCTACAACAACAGCTGGGGCAATTTCAACTTCGGCGTGCAGGCCAACCTCTCCGACGTCATCAACGAGATCGTGGACATGAAAGGCACCTACGGCACCAGCGGCGTCATCCGCAACCAGGAGGGTTCGTCGATCAACTCGCTCTACCTGCTCAAATGCCTCGGCGTGGTGCAGACGCAGGAGCAGGCCGACTGGATGAACGCCAACTGCCCCCAGTACAACCAGATCACCCGCCCGGGCGACCTCGTTTACGAGGATTACAACCATGACAACAAGATCGACGACAGCGACAAGCAGATCGTCGGCAGCCTCATCCCGCGCTACACCTACGGCCTGACCCTCAACTTCGGCTGGAAGGGCATCAACCTCAGCGCGCAGTTCCAGGGAGTGGGCAAGGCCGACGCCTACATCAGCGGCGCCTACACCCAGCCCTGCGTGAGCGGCGGCACGTTCCAGCGGGGCCACCTCGACAACTGGACCCCGGACAACCCCGGAGCGAAATATCCGCGCCTCTCCTACACGAGCGACCTCAACAAGAAGCCCTCGACGTTCTGGATGGCCGACGCTTCGTACTGCCGTCTGAAAAACCTCCAGCTCAGCTATACGTTCCCGTCGTCGGTCACCAAAGCCCTCCGCGTCCACGGGCTGATGGTCTACGCCAACGCGACCAACCTCTTCACCATAAGCAACTACTACGACGGTTACGACCCGGAAACCGCCTATCAGGGCGGTTCGCAGGGAGCGACCACGGGAAGCATCGGCAACAACTACCCACTCGTAAGCACCTATACGTTCGGTGTGGAAATCAAATTCTAATCGCATTACGGTCATGAAAAAATACATCGCATTTTTCGCCCTGGCGACGGCCCTGTTCACCGCAGGCTGCTCGCTCGACAGGATTCCGCTCACGGGTCCCTCCACCGGAACCTTCCCGGCCAGCTTCGACGAAGCGCAGGCCGGCGTGCTCGCCGCCTACAAGAGCCTCGCCAACAACATCGAGCAGTACGAGCCTTTTCCCAACAGGTGGATGGACCAGCTCACCGACATCGGCGCCATGCGCACGGTGCTCTCGAAATGGCCGGACTACACCCAGTCCACCATCACCTCGTCGTACAGCGGCGTAGAGCATTTCTACGCCCGGATCTACAAGAGCCTCGGACGTATCCACCTCGTGCTCGACAACCTCGACAATCTCCGCGGCAAGATCGAGGACGAGGAGTACTACCGGTTCAAGGCGGAGCTTCTCTGTCTGCGGGCCTATTTCTACGACTGGGCCTGCAAGGTCTACGGCGACGTTCCGTTCATCGACCACTGCCTCACGCTCGACGACTACGCCTATGCCCGCACCCCGAAAGCGGAGGTGATCGACCGCATAATCAAAGACATGGACGACGAACTGATCGACCATCTTCCGGTTTCGTGGGGCAGCCAGACCTGGGGCACGGCCCGGATCGGCCGCGTGGCGGCATACGCCCTCAAAGCGCGTATCTGCCTCGAATGGGGATTCTTCGAGAGTGCGGCGAGATGCTCGAAGCGGGCCCTCGAACTCGCCGACGGGGTCTATGACCTCACCCCGCTCGACTGCACCTATTACCCGACCCATGCGGAAGGAGAGCCCGATCCGACGCCCCTGTTCGGCTTCGCCGCCGAAACCGGTTCGAAGGAGTGGATCTGGGCCATCCAGTTCAACCGTCTGGCGGCCTCCAACACCCACACCGGCATCTACACGGGAACCTCCCGCGTCCACAACGGCGCCGCAGGAGCAGGCCCGTCGATGGCGATGATGGACACCTTCCAGTGCACCGACGGCAAGCCGATTTCGGAATCGGAACTCTACGACTGGCAGAATCCGTGGAAGAACCGCGACCCGCGTCTGGACCTCTACTGCGTGCGTTCGGGCTCGCGGACCATGGGCATCCAGTTCTCCACCGATCCGGCCGACAAGACCGTCTACGACTACATATCGGGCACCTCCGTCACCAACTCCGACGTGACCGGCAACAAGAGCGAGTACGGTCCGAACGGCATTCAGGGTCCGGGCGGATTCCTCTGGCGGAAATTCTGCGACCCGGCCTACTACGGCAGCATCACGGGCACCGGCTACGAAGACGAGCTCGACGTTCCGATCATCCGCCTTGCGGAACTCCTGCTCATCGACGCGGAGGCCAACATCGAGTGGGACGGCGGCGACCTCGCACGCGCCAAATCACAGATCGACCGGGTCCGCGCCCGGGTGAAGATGCCGCCGGTGGAGGGTTCGTCCCGGGAGGCGCTCCGCAGCGCGCTCCGCTATGAGCGGAAGGTGGAACTGTGCGCCGAAGGATTCCGCTGGTTCGACATCCGCCGCTGGAAGGAGAGCGACGGCAAAACCCCCGTAGCGCTCAAAGCCATCAACGGCCCCCAGTACGCCCCGGCCTACGAGCACACCACCTCCAACGCAAAACCCATCATCGATGAAAACTGGACCGTCACCTACGACGGCGTCACCACCTTCGACGGAAAGAAATTCGACGCGCGGGTCCACACCGAGCGGAAATTCCAGCTGGGCAAGGACGAGCTTTGGCCCTTCCCTTACAGCGAGATGGTGACCAACCCGCTCATCGGCACGGAAAACAATAATCCCGGATATTAGAACACGAAAACCATGAACAAGACTTTCAACCTGTTTTGCTGCTGCGCAGCCGCGGCGATGCTGGCCGCGGGCTGCGACGATTCCGAGCAGGCATACAACCCCGACATCCAATTTTCCAGGACGGGTGACGTCACGCTCATCGCCTCGATCGAGAACTGCACTACGCGAGCTTCGCTCGTCAACACCGGGGAGGCCCGCTGGCAGCGGGAAGACGCCGTTTCGGTCGTCTGCACCGACGGCTCGGCCGTGAAATTCGCCCTCGACGGCACGGGCGGAACCCGCCGGGCGTTCTTCGCGGGAACGATCCCCGACGGCAAGGAGATGGGCGGCTATGCGCTCCATCCCGCCTCGGCCACCCTCTCCGGAAACACGCTCAAAGCCGTTCTGCCGGACGCGATAACCCCCTCGGCGACCGGGAGCTGCTCGGTGATGGCCGCCGAGATCGGCAACTCCTGCGAAATCACGTTCAGGCAACTGATGTCCTATTTCACCGTACAGATCGGCAACGTCAGCACCGAAGCGGCGACGATCGAACTGAAAGCCGACAACAACCTTTCCGGCGAAGTCTCCGCCACCCTCCCGGATGCGTTCGGGACGGGCATCGCGGCGCAGAAGGGGTCGAACGGCCTCGTCGTCACGCTTCCGGAAAAGCGGGAATCCACCGTAACGGTCTCCTTCGCCGTGCCCGTGGGCGAATACGGCAGCCTCACCGCCACCGCATACGACGCCTCCGGCAAAAACATCGGCGAGGCGGAGTGCCTCACCACACCGATAAACGCCGAACTCGCGGACATGAGAACCATCAGCGCAACCCTGCCCAAATATGCACCCCAGGAGCCGATCGAAGGCACCGTCCTGGTGGCCGGCATCTACTGGGCGCTCGGAAACCTCCAGCACGTGGAGGGAAGCACGGACGAAGGGTTCCGGACCGACTGGCGGATCGCCCCCGAGCAGTGGGAGTACATCAACTGCGAAAACGCCTTAGCGTCGGGCAAGGCCGTCACTTTCAAACCGACGGACTACACACAGTACGACCACTTCAACTGGGGCGGCATCGCCAATCCGTTCCTGTATGCAGCCGAACATTCGGCGGTAGCCGCCGTCGGAACGGACATCTCCGGCCGGATGTACACCTCGCAGGAGTGCACCGCCGCCACCACGGATTTCTCCGCCGCCAAATTCGGCGACCTCGCCTATTGGGCCTCGAACGGCAAATTCCGGCTGCCGACGCAGGCTGAAATGACGAAACTCGTCAACGAGGCATCGTCGCAGTACGGCAGCTACAAGATCGCCGAAGGCAAGGTGATAACAGGCATTCTGTTCACCGACCCGGCAGAGGGAGAATCGCCTTCGCACAACGACACGGAGGTGGAATTCACGGCTGACGACATCGCCAAGGGGCTCTTCCTGCCCAAAGGCGGAAGACGCTACAACAAAACGGACCTCACCGTCAACGTACAAGGTACCCAAGGCACCTATTGGGCATCGGAATCCATGACCGGAGACGACGCTACGGAACCCTGTTACGGCACGGTTTTCCACATCAATTCCGCGAAAGCCACGTTCCCCTACTGGAACAAGGCATTTGATGCGAAAGCCGGATTCATGATACGCCCCGTTTATATCAAAAAGTGATGAAAAAAGCACGGATATTCATTTTGCTGCTGCTCCCGGCGGTCGTTCTGACCGCCGGATGCGGCGGCGGAAAGGCCCGGGTCGGCAAACCCCTCCCGGCGTGGAGCGAAGGCTGTCTGGACATCCACGCCGTCAACACGGCCCGCGGGGAGTGCACTTTCCTCATCCTGCCCGACGGCACGACGCTCACGGTGGATGCGGGTGAGTTCAGCAGCGAACCGAAAAAGTACCGCAGCATGCCCCAAAAGCCGGACAGCCTCACGCGTCCGACCCGCACCTACGCCCGGTATATGCGGCATTTCATGCCGTACAAGGATTCGCTCGACTACTTCCTGCTGACCCATTTCCACATGGACCATCTCGGGCAGCTGGAACCGGAGTACGGCCGATCGGCCGGCGGGGACTACGTGCTGAGCGGCGTGACGGCCCTCTACGACGAGCTTCCGTTCCGGGAGATCGTCGACAGGGCCTATCCGGCCTACGACTCCCTCGCCTGCCTGGCGATGAGCACGGCGTCGCTGGCCAACTACCGCCGGTTCATCGACCACGCCACGGAGCACAACGGCCTGAAAGCCGCCATGCTGCGCCTCGGGGACAGCGGCCAGTTCCCGCTGCGGCGCCGTCCGGAGCGGTATCCCGACTTCCGCATCACAGGCATCTGCTCCAACGGCTGCGTGTGGGACGGCGAAAAAGTCGTGAACCACTACGGCGACGGCACGCTGAGGGAGAACGGGGCGTCGTGCGGCATCCTGCTGAGCTACGGCGATTTCGACTACTTCACCGCAGGCGACGCCGGCGGAAACACCCGCGTGGAATATCCGTGTGCACGCTCCATCGGGCGCCCCGTCGAAGCGATGAAGTCGCACCACCACCTTTCGCCCCACACGATGCAGGACGACATGCTGGCGGTGCTCCAACCGGATGTCATCGTGACGCAGAGTTTCTATATCCGTGACATCCAGCCCGACCAGGGGATCATCCGCCGAATCTCGGAAAGCAAAATCCCCGGAGCCAAGAGAATGTATTTCACCAACATCGACCGTTCGCTGACCGACGCCGATCCGCAGCTCTATGCCCGCAGCGCCGGGATCGGGGGACACATCGTCATCCGGGTCTCCCCGGGCGGAAAGGAGTATTGCGTCTACATGCTCGACGACAGCGACACGACCTACACCGTAAAACAGGCCGACGGCCCGTTCCGTTGCAAACCCCAACCCCAAAACACCGAAAAACATGAATAAGACCATCATCATCTTCTGCGCGCTCGCCGCCATCGCTTCCGCAGCATGCAGCGAGGAGCGAACAAAAATGCCCTGGGAGGACGACCTGAACAATAAAGTACCGCCTCAGGAAACCGAGACTCCCGAAGCAAAGGTCGGCGAGCCCCTTCCGCTATGGACCGACGGATGTCTCGACATCCATTTCATCAACAGCGGCCGCGGAGAGTGCGCGTTCTACATTCTCCCCGACGGCACGACACTGCTGGTCGACGCCGGCGAGATCGTCGTGACGGACGGCACGGGAGTGCCGCAGAAGCCCGACGCATCGACCCGTCCCTACATCGTGGATGCGAAATACATCCGCCATTTCCTGCCGCAGGGCAGTTCGGCCGTCGACTGGTGCGCGCCGTCGCATTTCCATATAGACCACATCGGCAGCATAGACGCCGCCGCGGAAACCTCGCCCAACGGCTACCGGCTCACCGGGCTCATGGCCCTCTACGGCGAGGTTCCGTTCAGCCGGGTGCTGGACCGCGGTTACCCGAACTACGGAGACGATCCGGACATCCCCGAGATGGACGGCCAGACCTCCGGCGACTGGGTGGCATTCGTCAAATGGGCCGTGGCGAACAAAGGCATGAAGGCCGACCGGTTCCGCGCGGGCGAAGAGCAGATCACGCTGCTGAAAGACAAGGACAAGTATCCCGATTTCCGGATCTTCAACATCATCGCCAACGGCTACGCCTGGAACCTCGACTCCGCCACCGGACAGGGAACCCTCGTCAACGCCAATGCGGGCAAAGGCAATCCGGCCTGCTGCGGGTTCCACCTCAGCTACGGGAAGTTCGACTACATCGCCTGCGGCGACCTCACCTCGGGACCGCAGAACCGGATGGCCTATTATTACCGCGATTTCATCTCCAAAGGCGGCCTCGAAGTGTTCAAGGCGCACCACCACCTGAGCAACAACGCCTGGGGCAGCCAGATGCAGAACTGCGAATTCTCGCCCCGGGTAATCATCAACCAGAGCTTCTACAAAAAGCAGCCGGACATCCCCCTGCTGACCGCCATCGTCAACGGCAGCTTCGCCACCCACCCCTACACCTGGACCAAGGATATTTTCAGCACCAACGTACACCCGGAGTCGCTGGCCGAGAATGCGGCGCTTTACAAGAACGTCGCCGGGTACAACGGCCACATTGTCGTAAGGGTCGCCCCGGGCGGTGCGGAATACTATGTCTACATGCTCGACGACACCGATTTCGACTACAAGGTGACATCCATCCACGGTCCGTACAGTTCAAAATAGCGGCGCCATGTCGAAAAACAGGCTGTTGACACTGCTCCTGCTGCCGTGGATTGCGGCGGGATGCACCGGAACCGAGGAAGACGCCGTCCGGCATTTCATCGCCCACCGGGGCGCGACCATGCGCTGCACCCTCGCGGGAGAAAACTCCCGCGAGGCTGTCCGGCTGGCTGCGCGCGCCGGGTTCGACTGCATCGAAACCGACGTGCGCTGGACCTCCGACAGCGTGCTCGTGGCCGTACACGACGCCACCCTGGCCCGCACATTCACCTATAACGACGGCCGCCCCGTACCCAAAGAAACCGCCGTTTCGGATGTCAGCTATGCGGAACTCCGCGACAGCTTTCTTCTCAAAGCCGCCCGGCCCGAATACCGAACCCGGGTGCTCACCCTCGAAGAGTTCTGCACCGAGTGCCGCGACTGCGGCCTGCGCACGTTTATCGAACCGAAGAAAGTCACTCCGGAATGGGTCTATCCACAGTTGATAGCCATCGCCGACCGGGTATTCGGACGCGGCAACTACGTCGTCACCTCGAACAACGACGCCAACGACCGCATCCGCCTCGAAATGGGCATCCGGGACATCCCGCTCATGGGTATTCTCTACCAGAGCACCTACGAACACATCGCATCGCTCGGGAACACCATCATGGCCGTAAGCGCCGCCCGGTTCGGGGAAGAGACTTATTTCGCCCACGTGTCGCGCGCCAAAGCCGACGGATTCGAAACAGAGTCCCATGCCGACGATTTCGGGCATTTCGACCGGATCAACCATGCCGACATCGACTACGTGTCGACCGACCTGCTCGCCCCGGACTATACGGGCCAGGGTGAAACAATCTACCGGTCGAGGGGCCGGGACGCGGCAAAAATCGCCGCAGCAAGCGCGGCATCGGGAAAAATGGAGTTCGGCGCAATCTACCTCGACCTGGAATGGTGCGGATCGGCCACAGTCACACTCGCCGGCCAGACCTTCACACTGCCGGAGACGGAATCCCCGCGCCGCGCCCGCCACCAACTGCTGGTCTTCGACGCCATCCCCGTATTCGGGATCGCCTCCCCGTCGGAAGACTTCCGGATAAAGCGCATTTCACTCCGCATCGTCCGGTTCTGACTGGTTTCCGGCCTGCGCTCCGTTTTTCCATCTCCGGCCATCCGAACACTTACAAAGAAAATGACAAATGATTAATCATTTGTCATTTTCTTTTGAGCCGGACGGCAGCGGAAACGTCAGATGCCTCCGAAATCAGGAAAAGCGGACCGCCAGACTCTATTCGTGCGGGTGCCGCAGCCGCCACCGTCCAACGAGGGTTTCGCCTTTGAAGTAGATGACCAGCGAACTGACGATAACCGCCATACCTGCCACGGTGCTGAAATGGGGATATTCGCCGGGCAGCATGATCCAGCTCAGGACAGCCCCCAGCACGGGATTTATCAGACGGCACATGTTGATGTCGCTGACCTTCGTACCCTCAGTGCGCAGGGCCATAAACCAAAAGCTGAACGCAAAGACCGAGATGAAGACCAGCACCCCGAGGCTTCCGTAGAAGCCCGCAGGCTTGGCCCAGAAGGGCGCGAATCCTTCGGTGGCGATACCCACCCCGTAGATCAGCAGACCGCCGAAGAACATCTGCACGGCATTGAGGAAAATCGGGTCGACCTTGCCCTTGTCCTCGGAAACCGAAATCGCGGAGTAGCCCTGAAAGACGATGCTCGCCAGCAGCAGCACGATGCCCCCGATGCCGCGCCAGTCGAGCGGCGAGCCGTCGCTGCCCGTGCCGACGATCAGCAGCAGTCCCGCCAGGCTGACCAGCAGGCTCACGACCTTGTAGCGGTTCAGCCGGTCGTCGCTGGCCAGCAGGTGCGCCAGCAGGACGTTTATCAGCGGCGTAAGGCCCATGACGATCGAGCTGATGGCCCCGCTGACAAAGTCCACGCCGAAATAAAAGGCCGTGTATCCCAGGAACATATTGACCAGAATGAGGTTGCCGAACAGCCGTTTGTGCCGCACGATTTCGCGCCACATGCCGCCGTGCCACGTATAGGCAAAGAGGATGATGCCGACAACGGTAAAGCGCAGTCCGGCAAAATTCATCGGCGTAAAATCGTAGCTGAGTCCCTGTTTGATGAACGGATTGACGATTGCCCACAGCACCGAGGCCAATATCGCATAGAGAATACCCTTTTTCATAGCATGCAAATTTCGGTCGCGAAGGTAATAAAAAAACGGGGCGGATGGAATAGTTCCATCCGCCCCGTTTCGGGTAATGTGCGGAAAGGTCCGCTTGCCAATCGGAATTACATCATGCCGCCCATACCGCCTCCGGGCATTGCCGGCATAGCGGGAGCGTCGGACTTCTTCTCAGCCAGCACGCACTCGGTGGTGAGGAACATCGACGCGATCGACGCGGCGTTCTCCAATGCGACACGCGACACCTTCGTCGGGTCGATGATACCGGCCTTCATCATGTCCTCGTACTTGTCGTCACGGGCGTTGTAACCGAAGGCATCCTTGCCCTCCTTCACCTTGTTGACGACCACCGAACCCTCGCCGCCGGCGTTCTCGACGATCTGGCGCAGAGGCTCCTCGATGGCGCGTTTCACGATCTGGATACCCGTCGTCTGGTCCTCGTTGTCGCCCTTCATGCCTTCGAGAGTCGCCGTCGCACGAATGTAAGCCACACCGCCGCCCGGGACGATACCCTCCTCGACGGCTGCACGGGTTGCGGCCAGCGCGTCGTCCACGCGATCCTTCTTCTCCTTCATCTCGACCTCGGTAGCGGCTCCGACGTAGAGCACGGCGACACCGCCTGCCAACTTGGCCAGACGCTCCTGCAGCTTCTCCTTGTCGTAGTCCGACGTAGCCTTGTCGATACCGGCACGGATCTGCGCCACACGCGAGGCGATCTCCTCCTTCTTGCCGGCACCGTCGACGATGGTGGTGCTCTCCTTGTTGAGCGACACCTTGTCGGCCGTACCCAGCATGGCCAGCGTAGCGTCCTCGATCTTCATGCCCTTGTCGGCCGAGATCACGGTTCCGCCCGTCAGCACGGCGATATCCTCCAGCATCTCCTTGCGACGGTCACCGAAGCCCGGAGCCTTGCAGGCGGCGATCTTCAGCGTACCGCGGAGTTTGTTGACCACAAGCGCCGAAAGAGCCTCGCCGTCGACATCCTCGGCGATGATCAACAGCGAACGGCCGCTCTGGGCAACCGGCTCCAGCACGCCCATCAGCTCCTTCATCGTCGAAATCTTCTTGTCCGTAATCAGGATATAGGGCTTCTCGAGCTGGGCCTCCATCTTCTCGGTGTCGGTGATGAAATAAGCCGAAATGTAACCGCGGTCGAACTGCATACCCTCGACCACCTCGACGTGGGTCTCGGTGCCCTTGGCCTCCTCGACGGTGATGACACCTTCGTTGTTGACCTTGGCCATCGCCTCGGCAATCAGCTTACCGATATTCTCGTCGTTGTTGGCCGAAATGGTGGCCACCTGCTCGATCTTTGCGAAATCCGAACCGACCTCCTGGCTCTGCTTGCGGAGCGACTCCACGACCTTCGAAACGGCCTTGTCGATACCGCGCTTCAGGTCCATCGGATTGGCACCGGCCGTCACGTTCTTCAGGCCCACGCTGATGATCGACTGCGCCAGCACGGTTGCGGTCGTCGTACCGTCGCCCGCGTCGTCGTTGGTCTTCGAAGCGACCTCCCGGACCATCTGGGCGCCCATGTTGGCGAAAGCGTCCTCCAGTTCGACCTCCTTGGCCACGGTCACACCGTCCTTGGTGATCTGCGGAGCACCGAATTTCTTGTCGATGATCACATTGCGGCCTTTGGGGCCCAGCGTTACCTTTACGGCGTTCGACAGCGCGTCGACACCCTCTTTGAGCAGCTCGCGCGCCTCTACGTTGTATTTAATATCTTTTGCCATGACTTTTACGAATTAGATGATTGCCAAAATATCGTTCTGTTTCATGATGAGGTAATCCACGCCGTCGACCTGGATCTCCTGACCGGCATACTTGCCGTAGAGGACCTGATCGCCCACTTTGACCTCCATTTTGACCTCCGAAGTGCCGGGGCCCACTGCAACGACCTTACCTGCCAGCGGTTTTTCCTTTGCCGTGTCGGGGATGATCAATCCACCGGCTGTCTTCTCCTCCGCGGGATTCGGGAGAACCAGCACACGGTCCGATAACGGTTTTACATTCATAGCTTTTACGTGTTTTAAGTTTTACTGATATATTTGTGTTATTCGCTTTCGCAACCCCGAATCCATCAATAGATGTGCCAAGCGTTTTTTGGCAGGTTTTGCGTGACAAACGAGCAGTGGAGACTGCCATTTTGTCACCCGGGACACTTTCCCGAAGATTTTTAAGCCGAAAATTTTGCACGGACCGAAAAAACGTATTACATTTGCATCCCGATACGACAAGTGCGTATCGACACGGTGGATGTAGCTCAGTCGGTTAGAGCGTCGGATTGTGGTTCCGAAGGTCGTGGGTTCGAGCCCCATCTTCCACCCCGAAAGGGTCTTCGAAAGAAGACCTTTTTTGTTGGCAGACAGCCGCAAGCCAGCCCAAACAATCCTGTATATCAACAATATGCAGGATTGCTTCATTTACAGACCGAAGCATACGGAGAAAACAGCCCCATCTTCCGAGGTTCCGGAAAGCGATATTTTTTCGTATCTTTAGCACCATAAAAATTCATTCAGTCAACCAAAGACTTTTGCACATGGACCCGAAAAACACCATTAAAGAGTACACCAACGGCGAAATCATTATCGTCTGGCAGCCGGAACTTTGCACACACGCAGGCGTCTGCGTAAAGATGCTGCCCAAGGTTTACAATCCGAGAGAGCGGCCCTGGGTGAAACCGGAGAATGCTTCGACAGCCGAACTCATCGCCCAAATCGACAAATGCCCCTCGGGAGCGCTGTCATACCGAATGGCCGAAAAATAAAAACAGAAACCCGGATGTCTTCCGACATCCGGGTTTCTTGTATCCGGTCCGCAAATTACTTGCGGTATACCTTCGTGTAGCCGTAGACAGCCTCGTCGCCGAGCTCCTCCTCGATGCGGAGCAGCTGGTTGTACTTGGCCATGCGGTCCGAACGCGAAGCCGAGCCGGTTTTGATCTGGCCCGAGTTCGTAGCCACGGCGATGTCGGCGATCGTCGAGTCCTCGGTCTCACCCGAACGGTGCGACGTTACCGACGTGTAGCCTGCGCGGTGAGCCATCTCGATAGCGTCGAGCGTCTCGGTCAGCGTACCGATCTGGTTTACTTTGATGAGGATCGAGTTGGCGCAACCCATTTCGATACCCTTCTTCAGGAAGTCCACGTTCGTAACGAACAGGTCGTCACCCACGAGCTGGCACTTGTCGCCGATCTCAGCGGTGAGCATCTGCCAGCCTTCCCAGTCGTTCTCCGACATACCGTCCTCGATCGAGTCGATGGGGTATTTGGCAACGAGGCCCTTCAGGTACTCAACCTGCTCCTTCGACGAACGCTTGGCACCTTTGGCGCCCTCGAACTTGGTGTAGTCGTAAACGCCGTCTTTGAAGAACTCCGACGAAGCGCAGTCCATGCCGATCGACACGTCGCCGCCTTCGCACTTGCGGCCGGGCTTGTAACCGGCCATCTTGATGGCCTCGATGATCGACTCGATGGCGTCCTCCGTACCGTTGAGCGCGGGAGCGAAACCGCCCTCGTCACCTACGGCCGTCGAGAGATTGCGGTTGTGGAGCACTTTTTTGAGGTTGTGGAATACCTCGGCGCCCATGCGGATACCCTCTTTGAACGAAGCGGCACCTACGGGACGGATCATGAACTCCTGGAATGCGATCGGAGCGTCCGAGTGCGAACCGCCGTTGATGATGTTCATCATCGGAACGGGCAGCGTCTTGGCGTTCGCTCCGCCGATATAGCGATAGAGGGGCATGCCGAAGTAGTCGGCGGCGGCGCGGGCCACGGCCAGCGATACGCCGAGAATGGCATTGGCGCCCAGCTTCGACTTGGTCGGGGTGCCGTCGAGGGCGATCATGGCCTTGTCGATACCCACCTGATCGGCAACGTTCATGCCGATAACGGCCGGGGCGATCACCTCGTTGACGTTCTTCACGGCGTTCAGCACGCCTTTGCCCAGGTAACGGCTCTTGTCGCCGTCACGAAGTTCGAGAGCCTCGTTCTCGCCGGTCGATGCGCCGCTCGGAACGGCAGCGCGGCCGAATGCGCCCGATACAGTCCGTACTTCGACCTCGACGGTCGGATTGCCTCGCGAGTCGAGGATCTCCCTTGCATGAATCTCTACAATCTGCATAGTTGTAATGGTTTGAATAATATGTGTTTGAAATACTAACTTCCTAAACGTCGCGGCAAAGGTAGTACAAGCCGGGCGCAATGACAAATTTATTTGAATTGCCGGGGCGCAGTCTTCCTAAGCCGGGATTTCCCGGCAAAGGTACAAAATAATTGCGAATTGCGGTTTCTTTATTGTTATTTTTTTCACGATTGCGGCACGCGTTTTTCTGTTTCTGATGCAAATATCGTATCTTTGCGCCGCGACTTACGCGCAAAACCACGTAAACGACCGTCATTCAATGCGAAAAGTTCTTTCGTTCTCGCTCTTCCTGATGCTGGGCCTCGTCGCCTCGCAACTGCTCCCCGGCGCGCTGGGCGCGGCCTATCCGGGCTTCAAAGCCACTACCGACACCCTGCTCTACGTCTGCCTGGGATTCATCATGATAAACGTCGGCCGGGAGTTCGAGATCGACAAATCCCGCTGGCGCTCCTACACCGCCGATTACTTTATCGCCATGGCCACCGCCGCGCTTCCGTGGCTGCTCATCGCCCTCTATTACGTCTTCGTCCTGCTGCCCTCCGACCTGTGGGGAAGCCCCGAGGCGTGGAAGGAGAACCTGTTGCTGAGCCGTTTCGCGGCCCCGACCTCGGCGGGCATCCTCTTCACGATGCTCGCGGCGCTGCACCTGAAAAAAAGCTGGATATACCGTAAAATACAAGTGCTGGCGATCTTCGACGACCTGGACACCATCCTGCTGATGATCCCGCTGCAAATCCTGATGATCGGCCTCAAATGGCAGATGTTCGCCATCGTGGGCGTGGTGACCCTCCTGCTCGCCGTCGGCTGGCGGTGGCAGGCGAAGTGGGACGTGCGGCAGAACTGGAAACGCATCCTGGGACTCGCCGTCGTGGTCTGCGCCCTGACGCAGCTGCTCTACCTGGCGACGGCCCACTGGTACGGCCCCGAAAACAGCATCCATATCGAAGTGCTGCTTCCGGCGTTCGTGATCGGCATGCTGATGAAGCACCGCGAACTCGACACCCCCGCCGAACGCCGCGCTTCGACGGGCATCTCGTTCCTGTTCATGCTGCTGGTGGGAATGAGCATGCCGCTGGTGACGGGCACCGCGGCGTCCGACGCGGCCGCGGCAGCCGGATCGGTCACCGCCGCGCAGCCGATGATGCCGTGGGGCATCCTGCTGCTGCACGTCGTAGCCGTATCGGCACTTTCCAACCTCGGAAAACTCGTGCCGGTCTTCTTTTACCGCGACCGGCAGCTGAGCGAGCGGCTGGCCCTCTCGGTGGGTATGTTCACCCGCGGCGAGGTGGGCGCCGGAGTGATCTTCATCGCCCTCGGGTACAGCCTCGGCGGCCCGGCGCTGATTATCTCGGTGCTGACGCTGGTGCTGAACCTTATCCTCACGGGCGGATTCGTCGTCTGGGTCAAACGACTGGCGCTCCGAAGCGCCGTTCCCGAAGAATAACCCTTGTACGCATGAAAAAATACACACTGATCCTGTTTGTCCTGCTGCTGGCCGGGAACGCCCGGGCGCAGCAGTACGAAAAGAATATCCTGGGCGTCCGCGCCGGCCTCAATGTCTCGAAGCTCGCGGTTTCGGCCGAGGATATGCGGCTCAGCACCGGTTGGCGCACCGGATTCCATTTCGCCGTTTCGGATCAGGTGCTACTGACCCGGAAACTGCCTCTCTACCTCGAAACGGGGGTCGATTTCTCGAGCCGCGGCGGCAAAATCGCCCTTGCGCAATACGGCGAAGTCTACCGGACGACCCCGCGGCCGTTCTACCTGCAGGTGCCCCTGCTCGTCAACTGCCATTTCAACGTCCGGAACCTCCTTACGATACAGCCTTTCGCCGGCATTTACGGCGGCGTGGGGCTGAGGGGCCGCATGGAGTTCGACTACCTCGGGAAAGAGGAGCTGTTCGGCGACCGGGGAATGCTCTACCGGCTGGATTTCGGGGTCCGGGCGGGCGTCGGATTCGCCGTGAAACGCATCTATCTGGGCGTAAGCTATGACATCGGCTGCATGAACCAGTTCAAAGGCACCGAGTTCTTCGGCTACGAAACCCGCGTTTCGGAGGTCAGAATACAAAACGACTGCCTCACCGTGATGATCGGCTACAACTTCTGACACCTGCCGGCTATCTTATTAAAACAAAAATATTTACGAACAAATTTACCGGTTGTCCGCAAAAAAAATCGGGGGGGGGATTTTTCGGAAAAATTATCCTATATTTGCCACGCAAACAACACTAAACTCATTCATTATGAAAAAAGTACTGCTTATCGTGGCCGCCATGCTGTTGGCAAATGCCGTGTCGGCGCAGAATCACGAAAAGAACATCCTGGGCGTCCGCGCAGGTCTGAATCTGTCGAGCTACTCGATTTCTGAAAGCGGCGGATCAATCAGCACCGACTCCCGGGCCTCGTTCCACGTCGCCGTTTCGGACCAAATCCTGCTGTGCAACAAACTGCCCTTCTACCTCGAAACCGGCCTTGCGTTTTCGAGCCGCGGCGGTAAGATCGCAGGCATAAGCTTCCGCCCCTCCTACCTGCAGATTCCCGTGCTGGTAAACTACCACTTCAACATCAAAGACATCGTTACGATCCAGCCGTTCGCAGGTCTTTACTACGGATTCGGCATCGGCGGCAAGATGAAAGCCGGCGACGAGAAAGGGGACATCTTCGGCGACGAAGGCATCTTCAAGCGTTCCGACCTCGGGGTGCGTCTGGGCGCAGGCGTCGTCTGGAACCGCATCTACTTCGGCCTGGGCTACGACATCGGCTGTCTGAACCTGGCCAAAGACGTACTGACCAACGGCGGCGACGGCACGATGCGCAACAACTGCTTCTCGATCAGCGTCGGATACAATTTCTAATCCGGCCCTGCGCCGAAAAAAAGGGACGCTATCGAAAAGCGTCCCTTTTTCTTTTTCCGTATAACGGTCACTCCCGCATCAGCACCGACGAATCGCCGTAGCTCAGGAAGCGGAAATCGTGCCCGAGGGCATAGTCGTAAATCCGGCGCCAGTCGTCGCCCGCGAAAGCCGACACCAGCAGCAGCAGGGTCGATTTGGGCTGGTGGAAATTGGTGACGATGTTGCGCACGATGCGGAACTCATAACCCAGCGGCGTAATCATGATCTGCGTCGAGGCTTTCAGCCGTTCGACCCCGTTCGCGTCCATCCAGGCAAGCAGCTCCTCCAGGGCGTCGCGCCCCGAATAGTCAGCGGGAATGTCATACAGCTCCCACTGGCCGACCACCCGTCCGGCATCGGGCGTTCCGGCGGTACGGATGCGCCATGCCAGGGCCGCGAGCGACTCGAGCGTGCGGACCGAGGTGGTCCCCACGGCGGTAATGTGTCCCCACTTTTCCAACAGTCGGGCCACCGTCGCGCGGCGCACCTCGAAATGCTCGGTGTGCATCGGATGCTTCGCGGCATCGTCGTCCTTCACGGGCAGGAAGGTCCCCGCCCCGACGTGGAGCGTCACCTCCTCGAACCCGAATCCCCGGGCCTCCATCGCCCCGATCAGCCCGGGCGTGAAGTGCAGGCCGGCGGTCGGCGCCGCCACCGACCCCTCGAATTTCGAATAGACCGTCTGGTAGCGCGTGTTGTCGATCTCCTCGCTCTCCCGGTTCAGGTAAGGCGGGATCGGAATCCGCCCGAGGTGCTCCAGCAGTTGCCCGAAAGTCATCGGGGCGCTCCATTCGAAGCGCACAACGCATTCGCGGCCGTGGTCTTCGGCAATCCACGCCCGGAGGTGTTCGGCGCGCCCCTGGCAGTCGAAATTGATCTCCACATACCCCTCTTTCCACTTCTTGCGGTTGCCCACGATGCACGACCACGCGCATCCGCCCGTGACGGCGAAAGCCCGTTCGTAATCGGCCGGGTCGTGCGGCTCGAGGCAGAAGACCTCGATACGCGCTCCCGAAGGTTTGTGCATGATGATCCGCGCCCGGATGACCTTCGTGTTGTTGAAGACCAGCAGTTCACCCGCAGGCAGCACGTCGCCGATATCGGCGAAATGCCGTTCGGAAATCCCGCCGCCGCGCCAGACGAGCAGTTTCGAAGCGCTGCGCTCGGCGAGGGGGAATTTGGCGATCCGCTCGTCCGGAAGGTCGTAATCGAAGCGGTTTATGTCGATATGTCGTTCCATATTTTGCCGGAAATTATGCGGCAAAGTTACTATTTTTTGTAACTTTGCGGCGCTGCAAGGCAATAGAAAAAGGAAAAACCCATGAAAACCGACTTTCTGGTTATCGGTTCCGGCGCTGCGGGACTCTCGTTCGCGCTGAAGGCCGCGGCTCACGGACACGTTACGATCGTCACCAAAGGCGAGATCGAGGAGTGCAACACCAACTATGCCCAGGGCGGCATCTGTTCGGTCACATACGCCCCCGACACCTTCGAAAAACACATCCGCGACACATTGGTCTGCGGAGCGGGCAAGTGCGACGAGAAAGCCGTGGAGCTGGTCGTGCGGCGCGCCCCGGAGCTGATCCGGGACCTCATTGCCTGGGGCACGCGCTTCGACAAGACCCCCGACGGGCGTTTCGAACTCAACCGCGAGGGCGGCCACTCGGAACACCGCATCCTCCACCACGAGGACCTTACGGGAGCCGAGATCGAACGGGCGCTCGTGGAGTCGGTGAAGAAGCATCCGAACATCACGGTCCTCGAACACCATTTCGCCATCGACCTGCTGACGCAGCACCACCTGGGCGAGTTCGTCACGCGCCACACGCGCGGACTGGCCTGCTTCGGGGCCTACGTGCTGGACCTCGAGACGAACGAGATCGAGACCATGCTGTCGAAATTCACCGTCGTAGCCACCGGGGGCTGCGGCAACGTCTACTCCACCACCTCGAATCCCAACGTCGCCACGGGCGACGGCATCGCCATGTGCCACCGCGCCAAGGCCATCACCGAGAACATGGAGTTCATCCAGTTCCACCCGACGACGCTCTACAACCCCGGCGAGAAGCCCAATTTCCTCATCACCGAGGCTATGCGCGGGTTCGGAGCCATCCTGCGGCTGCCCGACGGCAAGGAGTTTATGGACAAATACCATCCGATGAAATCCCTCGCGCCGCGCGACGTCGTGGCCCGGGCCATCTACCGCGAGATGACCAAGCGGGGTTCGGATTTCGTCTACCTCGACGTGACGCACAAGGACCCCGACGCCATCCGGAGCCATTTCCCGAACATCTACGAGAAATGCCGCTCGATCGGCATCGACATCACGAAGGACTGGATTCCCGTGACCCCCGCGGCGCACTACTGCTGCGGCGGCGTGAAGGTCGACCTCAACGGCGAAACGTCGATCAAACGGCTCTACGCGCTGGGCGAAACCTCGTGCACGGGGCTGCACGGCGCCAACCGCCTGGCGTCGAACTCGCTGATCGAGGCGGTCGTCTACGCCGACCAGGCCGCGCAGCACACCGCGTCGCTGCTGGAAAAGGTCGATTTCCAGGAGGGCATCCCCGACTGGGATTTCGAAGGCACGCAGCACACCGAGGAGATGCTTATGATCATCCAGTCGAAGCGCGAGATGCAGACCATCATGTCCAACTACGTGGGCATCGTGCGGTCGAACCTCTCGCTGAAACGCGCCATGCACCGGCTGGAGATACTCTGGCAGGAGACCGAGGAGCTTTACAACAAAACCAAGCCCAACCGCGAACTGTGCGAGCTGCGGAACATGATCGCCATCGCCTACCTGGTCATCAAACAGGGCCGCGAGATCAAAGAGTCCGTGGGCTGCCACTACAACGCCGATTATCCGAAAGAATAACGCATGACACTACAGGAAGAGATAACCCGGCGGCGGACCTTCGCCGTCATCGCCCACCCCGACGCGGGCAAGACCACCCTCACCGAAAAACTGCTGCTGTTCGGCGGCGCCATCCACGTGGCCGGAGCCGTCAAAAGCAACAAGATCAAAAAAGGCGCAACGTCCGACTTCATGGAGATCGAACGCCAGCGCGGCATCTCGGTGGCCACGGCCGTGATGGGATTCGAATACCGGGGCTGCAAAATCAACATCCTCGACACCCCGGGGCACGAGGACTTCGCCGAGGACACCTACCGCACGCTGACGGCCGTGGACTCGGTCATCATCGTGATCGACGGCGCCAAGGGCGTCGAGTCCCAGACCCGCAAGCTGATGGCGGTCTGCCGCATGCGCAAGACCCCCGTGATCGTCTTCATCAACAAGTTGGACCGCCCCTCGAAAGAGCCGTTCGACCTGCTGGACGAGGTTGAGAAAGAGCTGCAGATCCGCGTGCGGCCGCTGGCTTTCCCCATCTCGAACGGTCCCACGTTCAAAGGCGTCTACAACCTCTACGAAAAGAACCTCTCGCTCTTCACGTCGGACGAGAAACTGACGGCCGACGCTTCGACGGCCGAAATTTCGGACCTCGCGTCACAAGAGCTGGAGGGCTACATCGGCGAGAAATTCGCCGACCAGCTGCGGCAGGATGTCGAACTGGTCGAGGGCGTCTACGACGAATTCGACCGCGAGGCATACCTGAGCGGCGAACTGGCCCCGGTCTTCTTCGGTTCGGCGGTCAACAACTTCGGCGTCCGCGAACTGCTGGACTGCTTCGTGCGCATCGCCCCCTCGCCGCGCCCGGCCCCGACCGAGACCCGGCCGGTGGAGCCCGGAGAGCCGAAAATGACCGGCTTCGTTTTCAAAATCCACGCCAACATGGACCCCAACCACCGCGACCGCATCGCGTTCCTGAAGATTTGTTCAGGCACATTCGAGCGCAACAGGAACTACCTGCACGTGCGCAGCGGCAAGCAGTTGAAGTTCTCGTCGCCGACGGCCTTCATGGCCGAGAAGAAGTCGGTGATCGATTTCGCTTATCCGGGCGACATCGTGGGCCTGCACGACACGGGCAACTTCAAAATCGGCGACACCTTCACCGAGGGCGAGAAGCTCCGTTTCACGGGCATCCCGTCGTTCGCCCCCGAGCAGTTCCGGTACATCGAGAATGCCGACCCGCTGAAATTCAAACAACTGGCCAAGGGAATCGACCAACTGATGGACGAGGGTGTGGCGCAGTTGTTCACCTCGTCGCTCAACGGCCGCAAGATCATCGGCACGGTAGGCGCGCTGCAATTCGAGGTCATCCAATACCGGCTGGAGCACGAGTACAGCGCCGCATGCCGCTGGGAGCCGATCTCGATCTACAAAGCGTGCTGGATCGACAGCGACAACGCCGCGCAGCTGGCCGACTTCAAACGCCGCAAACACACCAACATGGCTGTCGACAAACACGGCCGCGACGTATTCCTCGCCGACACGAGCTACGGGCTCGCCTTGGCACAGGAGAATTTCAAAGACATCCGCTTCCATTTCACCTCGGAGTTCTAAAACACAAAAAATCCGCCGGAGTGCAGACTCCGGCGGATTTGCTTCTAACGAAACGGTTCAGACCTCCATCGGAACCTCGATAATCAGCAGCTTGGCATCTTCGGAGGCTTTGATCCAAAAATCGTCAGCATCCTCTATACCCATGCCGTCGCGGGGTCCGAGCTCTTCGCCCGCCACCTCGGCGCGTCCCTCGACCACGAAGACATAGGCTCCGTTGCCGTGGAGATTCATCCGGTACTCCGTCTCATGTCCGGCGTCGAGGCCCAGCGTATAGAACCACGCCTGCTGGTGAATCCACCCGACGTGCTCGCCGCCGTGGCCCTCGGGGCCCACGATCAGCCGCAGTTCGTTACGCTTCCCGGGCAGCAGCTCGACCTGGTTGTAACGGGGCGTATGGTTGTCGGCATCGGTGAGCACCCAGATTTGCAGGAACTTCACCGGCTCCTCGCGGCTGGCGTTCATCTCGCTGTGCGTGATGCCCGTGCCGGCGCTCATCACCTGGATTTCACCCGGTTCGAGCACCTTCATATGCCCCATGCTGTCGCCGTGCTTCAGCGCGCCCGAGAGCACGATCGAAACGATCTCCATGTTGTCGTGGGGATGCGTCCCGAACCCCTCGCCCGGAGCCACCGTGTCGTCGTTCAGCACCCTCAGGGCGCCGAAATGAACGCGCGCGGGGTCGTAATATCCGGCGAAACTGAAAGTATGGTGTGTCTGGAGCCAGCCGTGATCGGCGTACCCGCGGGTCCCGGCTCTGTGAATCGTCTTTTTCATCATTGCATTCGTTTAATAAACATTATATAACAAACGCAAAATCAGTGCCGTTTATTGTATCTGCCCCAGCTCCAGGTTGCTCACCCGGTCGGTCACGCCGAACCCGAAACCGGGGTATTCGTAGAGTCCGAAACGGGGTTCCGTCTCGCCCCGGGTATAGGCCCAGATCGAAGCGTAATCCTCGGGGTCCTCGCCCATTTTGCCGAGCTGGCGCAGGTAAGCGGCCACCGACTTGTTCTCGACGATGAATATCTCGCCCATACGGTCGATGATCGGACTGTGACGGCGCGTGCGGTCGTGGTCGAAGCGCAGGATGCGGCGCCCCTCGGGGGTGAGACCCACCAGCCGGAAGGTCATGCTCTTGCCGATGGCCGGCAGGTTCAGCACGCTGCGGTCCGTGGCGAGGAACGGCAGGCGGTATTTGCGCATGAAACGCCGGAGCTTGGCCGCCGTATCGCGTCCGTCGGCCAGCAGCGCGTCGAGTTCCGAAGCCTGTTCCGCCGTAAGGCGTCCGTAAATCTTCTCCTCGTGCTGCTCCTGCATCGAGCGGCTGTTGGGCGTGAAGACCGCGCGGTTCTCCTCGAAACCTTTGACCGAGAAGGTGTAATAGCACACCACGCCCAGCGAATTGAGCACCTGCCGCAAACGTGCGGTGTGTCCGCGGCGCGAGGCAGCCACGGTGTAGACCAACTGGTTGGTGATAAGCCATCCCGCCGAAAGAATCTTCCGGATGGCCTCCTCGGCTTCGGGCGTCACTTCGAGCGGCGTCTGGAAATGGGTCTGGATGATGAACTGCTTCACGCCGACGGCCGAAGCCTTCTCGCGAAATTCGCGCAGGATTTCCACCAGCCCGTCGTTCACACGCATCGGCAGGTAGGCCAACAGGCGCGATCCGAGACGCACGCGCTGCAATTCGGCGTATTTCTCCCCGTCGGGACGCCCGGCATTGGCCTTCCGCTTGCGGCAGGCCATGCGGTAAACCGCCTCGAGGATATTTTGCAGGGTCTTGTTCTGGCTCATCAGCGCGTCACCGCCCGTGATGAGGATGTCGCGCAGCTGGGTGTCCTCTTCGAAATAGTTCATCAGCCGACGCAGCTTGCGCTCCCACGACTCTTTGGGACGCAGCGCCTCGAATTCGAAATTGAGGCGTTCGCTCTGGAAATCGTACATCCGCTGGCACGAAGCGCACAAGCCGCCGCAGGCGCGGCCCATCGTGTCGGGGATCAGGATCGCCACCTCCGGATAGCGGCGGTGGATGTTGTGTCCGTCGGGCAGCAGCCACCCGGCGGCATTGGGTTTGCCCGCCTCGACGACATCCTCGCGCTCCCAGGCGCGAATCTGCCCGTAAGTCTCGACCAGTTGCGGCGAATAGAGGATGTAGCTGCGGATGGCGGCATCGTCGTAGCCGTCGCCCGTGACATCGAGCAGCGAAAGGTAATAGGGCGTGGCGAAGAAGGGCATCCCTTTCTTGCGGGCCTTCGAGAGCAGGTACATCGTCTCCGACGACAGCGACCCGGCCAGAAAGCGGTTCAGCTCCGAAGGACTTTTCACGGCCATGGCCAGCTGGAAGCGGAAATCGTCCCACCACGCGGCCACCTGCCGGTATTTTTCGTCGTAAGTCATCCCCTCGGCGAACAGATAGCGCGACGGGGTTTTCGACTTGCGGTTCTCGATCTTCTGCACCAGCAGGTGCAGCATCCGCTCGCGGTTGTCGGCGCGGATGGCCCGCACCTCCCCGTCCTGCCCCGAAGGCCAGCGTTCGGTGCGGCTGCGCACGCGCTGCGGCGAGGGCAGCGGAATCTCCGCCCCGTCGAGCAGGCGGAACAGGTGGAACAGATCGACAAACAGGTCGGAAGGCATCTCGGAATTTGCGAGCCGTCCGGTAAGGAACTGCCACAACAGCGTCAAGGTCTGTACTTCCAATTGACAGTCCGTGGATAATTCATGGACTTCTTGTCCGTCGTAACCGATCAACAGTCGAATCTGCTCCGCAGCTTCGCTTTCCGCAGCGGCATGCCGGTCCACGAACTCCCCGAGGCGCATGCGAAACTCCGCACCGTCGCTGCTGGCGTCGGCGAGGGCTGCAAAGCCGGGTAACTCCTGGCGATAGAGCAGTCCGAGCTGGGAAAGGGTCAGTGCAAGCATTTTCTTTTGCTTCATACGCATTTTTTATTTAAGTTATTCGAGATAGGCGCAAAATTACATATTCACACCGGAGCGTCACAGCCGGATTGCATTTTGCGGGAACAATATAGTAAAAATTTTTAATATATTCAAACATATTACAGCAAATCTTCCGCATTTGAATAAATTACATCTAAAAAGCAAAAGCCGCAACCCTTCAGGATTGCGGCTTTTGGCTGCAAGCGATATGCCACGAACTAACGGCCAACGCTGTTTTTTATCACACCTGCAACCGCCCGGATCTGTTCGTCCGTGAGCGACGAACCCGAGGGAAGGCACAGTCCTTTGTTGAAAATCCGTTCGGCTGTACCGTCACCGTAAAACGGACAATCCGCATAGACCGGCTGCATGTGCATCGGACGCCACAAAAGGCGCGATTCGATGTTCTCAGCCTCGAGGCGGAGCCGGATGTCATCAGCCGTCGCTCCGCAAACACCCGAATCGACCGTAATGCAAGTGAGCCAGAAATTCGAATCAAACTCAGCCGCGGGGTTCTGCATCACCTCAACGCCTTTTACGTCCGCCAACAATTCGGTGTACAGGACATGGATCGCCCGCCTCCGGGCGATATGCTCAGCAAGCACCTGCATCTGTCCGCGGCCAATGCCTGCACAGATGTTCGACATGCGGTAATTGTAACCGACGTGTTCGTGATAATAGTAGGGCCGGTTCTCCCGGGCCTGCGTAGCGTAGAACATCGTGCGCCGGGCCTCTTCCCCGGCCCGGCAGACCAACGCCCCGCCTCCGGAGGTGGTGATCATCTTGTTGCCGTTGAATGACAAAGCGCCGAACTCGCCGAATGCACCGCATTTCCGGCCTTTATACTCGGAACCGATAGCCTCGGCGGCATCTTCCATGATCGGAATGCCGTACTTGGCAGCAACGGCACATATCTCATCCAGTTTGGCCGGCATTCCATACAGATGCACCGGCACGATCACCTTGGGGTATCTTCCGGTTTTGGCCTTACGGTCGAGAATTGCTTCTTCAAGGAAGCGGGGCGACATATTCCATGTATCGGCCTCGCTGTCGACATAAACCGGCTTCGCGCCGAGATAGGCAACGGGATTGGCCGACGCCGCAAAGGTAAACGACTGGCAGATCACCTCATCGCCCGGACCTACGCCGAGTTGCAGCAGCCCCAGGTGAATTGCCGCCGTTCCGGAAGCAAGCGCCACGACATGCCGGCCCTCACCGACAAAAGCCTCCAGATCCTTTTCGAAGGCATCGACATTGGGTCCCAAGGGCACCACCCAGTTGGTGTCGAAAGCCTCCTTGATAAACGCCTGCTCTCCGCCGCCCATCTGCGCCAGCGAGAGGTAAATTCTTTCGCGCATAATTGATCGATTTATGATTGTATCTCCGCCAATTCGCAGGAACGGAAAATCGTCTGAAAGATCAACCGGATATCCCCGCAGAAAGTCCGGTTGTAATAATAATCGAGGTTGATCCGAACCTTGTCGGGGAAGATTACCTCGTCATTGTATCGCCGGGGATCGGCAACCTGCGCCAACAGCTCCTCCTCATTGGCATATTTCAGGGAAGCCGGACCGGTTATCCCGGGACGGAGCTTCAGGATAAGCCGATCTTCGCCCTGCAACCGGTCCGCGTACCCCGGAACGTCGGGACGCGGCCCCACGAAACTCATATCGCCTTTGAGAACATTCCACAATTCGGGGAGTTCATCGAGTTTGTACTTTCTCAGCTTCGCCCCCAACGGCGTGATACGGCTCTCTCCGGCAACCGAAACCGACGATCCCGAATGACTTACGGTCATCGACCGGAATTTATACATCGTAAAAAGTTTACCGTTCCGTCCGACACGTCGCTGCCTGAAGATGGCAGGGCCTCCCGGCATCCGTATCTTAATAAGAACTGTCACAACAAGCAATACCGGAGCCAGAACCAACAATCCGAATAACGAGAAGATCCGGTCGAAAAGAAATTTCATCATTTATTTGATTTCTCCCACAAAACACTCCACAGCCCCGCGATCGAACCGCATCCATAGGAAAAATGGAGAACTAAAAAACTACTCAACAGATAAAAGATATTGAGTTTTTTTGCATAAGACAGCCTGCCGCATATCAGCATCAACAAAAACAGATACATCAGCATGGAGGCTAACGACACATACATCGTCTGAGAATAGAACATACCGACAAATAGGGGTACGATCAGCGAGCACACGAACAACATAGGCACAAAATGCCTCAGCGAAAGCGAATCGAACTGCTTCGTGTAGTGCACTGTCAGGACATTCCATTTTCCATTCTGGAAACAATTCAAAGCCAGCGCCTTAAAAGTTTCACGGGCCAGATAGACACAATACGTGTCCGGCACGATATAGATTTTTCCACCTCCGCGCAGAATTCTTTTATTAAATTCGATATCCTGATTTCTCATCAGCCTGACATCGAACAGACCATATTTATCGAATACATCGCGCCGCCAGCAGCCGAATGGAACCGTATCGACTTCCATCGCCCGGTCGGCGCCGACCCGGAAAACAGAATTACCGACTCCAAATTTATTACTCAAAACCTCCCGGATGGCCAAAGTCTTCGACGTTTTATGCTGAACATCGGTTTTACAAACCGCCCCGACATTGTCCGCCCCTAACGCTTTCAACTGTTTGGTCAAAACGGAACAGTAATCGTCCTTATAAAGCGCGTGGGCATCCAAACGAATGATAACATCCCCTTTTGCGACTGAAATGCCTTTGTTCATTGCATGGGGGACTATTTTCTGCGGATTGTCGATCAGTCTGATAAAATCATAGTTCCGGCAATAATCCTGCACGATTTCACGGGTTCGGTCCGTACTCATGCCATCCACAAAAAGTACCTCCCAGTCATTCCTCGGATAATCCTGCTTCAGAATCGAATCTATACAGCCGACGATATATTTTTCTTCGTTATAGATCGGACAGATAATAGAAAGCATCTGCTTAAAATAAACTAATTCAACGTCGTGACGAAATCCTTCAATTTACCATCCATCGAATGAAGCACCTCGCCCCATCTGATCTCGAACTCGATATCATGGCGAAAATATTTCGCCAACTCCATCTCCAAAGCCGGCAAACGCCCAGCTTCGTCTTGTTCAATTCTCAAAAGGACCTTTCCTTTTTCATGCTGCTCAGCCTGATAGTTCAAAGAAATACCCCCGTTTTTCACCAAATTCTTAAAAACATAATAGAACGTCAGGCTTGGATATATGGATTTTTTTCCAATGACATTTTTTCCGACACGCCCCAAAACATCCAGCACGACAGGATGCGCCCTTCCGCAGGAGCATTTGAAATCCGACGAAGCCAATTTTACAAAGTCACCCAGACGATACCGGATGATGGGGAAAGACCTAGAAAGCAAATTCGTAACGATTATCTCTCCATTCTCTTCTTCGACCACCACATTCTCCATATTGATATGCATATGCCCGCCTTCAGGACACTCAAAGGCGATCAGGCCCGATTCTGCCGAACCATATTCACTGATGATCTTTCGCCCGAAAGCTTTTTGGACTTCCGTCTGGTATGATTCGCATATTTTCTCCGAAGTTCCCTTGATCATTTTCAAATTGAACTCCGCCCCTATATTCAACCGATTGATAATTTTAGCCACTTCGTAGATCATCGAAGAATAGCCTGTCAGGAATTCAGCTCCTTTCAATTTCTCTACAAATTGCCGTATATGAGCGGCATCATACGAAAAAAGCCGGAATCGATTTTGCAACGCATCCAGAAAAGCAGTCTTCCAATATTGTCGTTTAGCGGTGTCATATCCCCAAAAATACCCGTTTTTCAGCCACGGATTCACTCCATACCAGCCATATCCACGGAACATCGCGGCCCGATTATGCGAGTCCCATTCTTCATTCCGGTAAAAACGAAGCACCTGCCCGGAAGTCCCGGAAGTTTCAGAAAACAACAACCGTCGAAAACTGTAATTCGTGCGTATTCTGTCACCGTATTCCAACAAAATAATTTTATCGATAGGAGGTATCTGTTTCAAATCATCCACCGATTGCATTCTTTCAGGGACAAATCCGGCTTTGGCAAAATGCTCCTGATAAAAGGGAGAATTGTTCCTGGCAAAAATGAGAAACTCCCGACATTTTTCAAACTGATAAACCCTCAACTTGTCGATGCTCCATCGATCCGTCTCTTTCAGAAATTCAAAGTAGGGCAACAAAGAAGGATTCCGACGCTTTATACCGGCCAGATAAATCAATTTATAGAACATGATCACTTTCTTTTTAGTCGCCGTTTCAAAAAATCACCCGTTATACTCAACAGATCAGCCAGCCTGAACTTGAAAATGTTCCGGGCCAGATGCCTGCAGTTTACCCTTCGGTAAGCCCTCGTTTTCACAAAAAGCCGTTTATAATACACTTCATTTTCGTCATTATGACGAATCCGCGCATTCAGTGTTTCAAACCGGTATTCCAAGGGAACCTTGTCTGTATAAGTCGGAAAATGATCCACACCTATTTTTACATAATCATACGTAATCTTATTCCCGCAGTTCAGGTCCACATTTATTATCGCAGCATACTTCGTTGGCTCCCAAGGCATATGGAATACACAATTCCCCAAAGAATAGAAAATATGCGTTCCATTATACTCTTCATACCCTTGTAAAACATGCGGATGCATCCCGATCACCAAATCGATCCCGCAATCTGCCATCCAATGGGCGAATTGTATTTGATCCCGATACGGACGATCGATAAATTCATTACCCCAATGCACATATGCAATTCTGAAATCACAACCGCCCAGCGATTCGATTTCGAGTTGAATATCCTTGTACTCTGGCTGCGACCAATACAAGGGAACCGCAGAGAAATGGTCCGGGCGCTGGCTAAAAGCCAGTATTCCTACCTGTTTTCCCTGATGTTCGAATATGCAATGCTTCCGGTCATAGCTTCCAACGTATCCAACCCCCATATCCTGCAAATAACCGAGCATTTCACGATAGGCCTCCCCTCCATGCTGCATCACATGGTTGTTAGCCACTCCGTACAAGTCAAAATGATGAATATGCGAAAGATTCTGCGGCTCTATGACAAATTGTCGTCTATGAAGTCCTGTTTTGTCGGAACTGGTGGCACATACACATTCGAAATTACCAATCCAAAAATCATCTTTCTCCCTGCGCAGGTTTTCAAACGGATCAGCCCCCTTCTTTATAGAAGAACCTACGCCAAACCCCGTATCGAAGAAGCCGTCCGTAAAATTAATATCACCTGTTATCCGAAGCATACTATTTCAGGTCCAGACGATTCAGCAAATCATCAGTAAGAACGTTTTTCATATTATAACATTGAGCCTTTTCAAGACAATGTTTCCGCAGTTGTGCAACATCCATCCGGTGCTCTATCACATACCGCATCCTCTCTTGCAGCGCCTCCCGGTCTCCCGTCGGAAACAGGTATCCGCAGATACCGTCACCTATCAATTCTTCGGCGTAATTCCAATCGGCCGCAATAACGGGCAAACCGGCAATGGCAGCATCTGCGATAACTCCGGGAAATCCTTCCGTTTCGTACATAGTAGGAAATAGCATAGCATCATATTCCGAGAGTATCGAATAATTCGCCTCCTCTTTCAGGTTCAGAAAGCCTTTGTAGGAAACGTTCGACAAATGTTCAACTTCATTTAGAAAACGCAATCGGATATCATCATGGATCGTTCCGTAAAAATCGACTTCGAAAGCATCGGCAAATCCCGCCTCGTTGAGATAGCGGACACTTTCCATAATATGAAAGACGCCCTTCCTTTCCGTCAGCCGGGAAAGGAAAATGAACTTTACTTTTCCTTTACCCTCAAACGGCTCGAAGGGGATATAGCTGAAAGGTTTGAAATTATAGGCCCGGATCGTGTTGTCAAAGCCTATTTCAGACCAGAAACGGGCAACCCCATCGGCTTCTACCACGATTTTCTTCAAACATCTGAAAGGCGCGGCCTTATAAGCCCCATTTTTTATGAGCAAAGGCATATTTCCACCAATCATAAAATAATAGAAATCTTTGCTAAAACAGAACCGGTTTATAAAAGATATGAGCTTATATGCCGTTGCATTAGATGTCGAAATAACCACATGGTCTACACTGCGAAAAAAGAGCATGTATAATATCTTTAACACCACAAACGGATTACGCCTCCATTTCATCGTATCGATATATCCGACATGTCTAAATTTCGTTTTGAAAAAATCCAATAAATATCGATTTTTAACAGTGTCTCCCGCCTGTGGTATGTTAGGAAAATCCAAGGCTCCGACTAAAACGACATCTTGTTTCATCACAATTTATTTCCTATAACCGATTATTTTTGCCGGCACTCCGCCCACAATGGCATAGTCTGGAACATCTTTGGCAACCACGGCCCCAGCCCCAATGATAGCTCCTTTACCAATAGTGACTCCGGGCAGTATAATTACCCGAGCTCCGACCCATACATCCGAGCAGATCGTCACCTGTTTTGTTGCGCCGTTACCCTGCAGGCGCATCGGAATATCCGTTCGGCCGGACTCGTGATTAGATGTGAAAACCAACACATCGGGTCCCATCATCACATCGTTTCCGATAACAAGAGACCTCTCACTTTACACCGGATACCCAACCCAGAGTTATCTCCGATACAAATACCGCTTCCGGTTCCGAAATCTGCACATCGTTCAATATTAACATTTCTCCCGCAGCCGTCAAAAACGAAGCGTCCGACAACAGATCGCATTTTCCGAAATACGATAGACAATCTAAATCCGTTGTCCGAAGCCGGCAAATAGCGTAATAACAAATAATACAACAGTAAAAACAGCAACTTCACAGGCGAACGCTCCATAGGGTATATGAATCTCAACTATTAACGATTCTTTACATTCCGAAACTCCAGGGCCTCTTGTTCTCCGTATGAGATCATAAACGCAACATATATCATCATCGTAACGATGACTTTGAGATTATAAAGAATATCTGCAGTCAATCCATACAACATTGCGCTCAGTAACAATGCCTGAATAAATACTCGGCTCCGTTTGGGAAGTCTCCTGGAAATCCATAATATTTTTTTAACCCACAAAACAACAAACCAAACAGCGATCAGACCACCATACATCAAAAGGGATAAAAATGTATTATGAGAAGTGGACCCGAATACCAGAAACGCGTACTTAATGCCGTATCCGGTTAAAAAGTAAGCCCCGCTATAATTGTGAATCATCTTATCCCAAATATTCAATCTTGCAAGTGTCGAATTATCGATACCACCGGTCTCCTGATTCTGATAAGAGTAAACTATCCGATGACTTACCTGGTCTGCAATCGCATCGAAATCTATTGCCGATGCAAAAACGATTGCCAGAAGGAGCAAGGGGACGGCAATGGAAAAGATCTTCTTTTTATAAAAAAACAGGATGTAAAATACGGCGGCAAACAACATAAGCCAACTCGCCCGAGATAAGGTAAGTGCTAAAGCATACAAGCATATTCCAATAACTCCATACAGCAATAGCCTGACAACCTTTTTCCCAGTTACATCGAAAGCCATCAGAAACATCACAATGCTCAGGGCCAGATACCCACCCAAATCCCAGGGGCCCTTAAAAGTACCGGACCCTCTCCAATACTCTCCGATTTCGCTCATATCCTTCCCATCATAAAAAACATGGAATGTATCGAAATCCCGCAATAATCCGATCGTTACAATCGATTGAAACGCGGCGGCAAACATAAATCCTCCTATGACATACTCCCGGTGCTCAGCAGAGCCGCACAAATCCGAATAGAGCAAAAAGACCAGCAGATATAAAATCCACAAAACACCGTCCTTTCCTGCAGAAATCATCGTCTGAGGTGCAAAAAGCACGCTCAACAACAATGAAAGCAAACCGATGATTACGAAATACTGAACCGTAGAACGACGCCAGGCTCTTGCAAATTTAAATTCGGGAACATGCCGTTTGGAAACGTAAAAAATAAAAAATGCCAGTATAATGAAAATAATATATAGTCCGATCTCGCCATAATTCAAATATTCCGCCCCGACAGGAAAACAAAATGAGAATACGGGAAGAAACAATGCCAGATATTTCCGGGACGACAACCCCAGAAAAAACATGGTTAGATAGACTATGGCAACAATGGTTTCCATTCTGTTAAATTGAAGTATAGAGCATATGCAGAGAACACATACTATTCGCTATACTGAATTTGGGCAAATGCGCGATTACATAAGACCGGTTCGACAGTGAAACATACAAATCCTTATCTGCATAAACCCTATATATGTAGTCTACAGCCTCATGTACATCCGTCGAAGTCAAAATATATCCGGACACATCCCGCTCTATTATGTCGTTGACGCCCAAACAAGGGGTACTTACAACCGGTTTCCCAAACCAGCTTGCTTCCAACACAACATTTCCGAAGCCTTCTCGTTCCAATGTCGGGTGAAAAAGCATATCTATATAAGGCATAAAATAGGTGTAATCCGGGAAATAATCAAAATACATGAAGCGATCGGAGACTCCGTGGTCTTTCAATATTTGTAGAAATTGATTGCGACACACCTCCTCTTCCTCGTTCTGAATCGGGGCAATCAGTAAAAACTTTAGATTTCCGGACGGATGTTTGTTGAAAAATTCGACAATGGTTTCCGCCAGAAAAAAAATACCTTTCCCCTTTTTGAACCGAATCACAGAAGCCACAACAAAGAAACCGTCCGTATCCTTTTGCAGGTCCTCGTTTGGAGAAGCCTCTTTCCCCTCCAGGCCATTGTAAATAATTACATTCTTGGGATTATCCTCTTTTCCCAGTACGCTCAGCGAGGCTTTCGATATTCCGACGACTGCATCTGAAAACCGGTAAATAAAAAAGCGATATAGAACAAACGGTATCCCTAAAAAAAGTTTGCGATTCAATACACCACGGATATGTGTCACGAATTTGAATCCAAACAATCTCAATATACAATAATGAAGTGCATCAATATAATGATGCGCATGAATAATGGATACATGGTGTTTCCGACAAAAGGCCGCTAACTTAAAAATATCGGTAAAAAACGAAAATACGGTCAGGAACAGGTAACCAAGATTCCACTTTTGAGCGAAATATTTTTCATAATACGCCGTATTTTTCAAATTCAGGAAATAGATATCCTCCGGATGCGGATAGCCGGGAACCGTAGCGGGAGCACCATACGAGATCAAAATCAACTTCGTATCGTCAAATGAATAGTTTCGGATTATTCTTTTGACGGAAGAGATGGCGCCGACCTTCGTTTGCCCCCAAACAATATGTGCTATCGTTTTCATGACTGTATGAACTTGTATAAACCGTATCTCAGATAATATTTCTGCAATCTTTTTAACCCAAAAGAATCGAAACTGTTTATCTGACGTTTAAGGGATTCGGATGCGGCGGTATATCGTATCGTATCGAACAAATCGAATAACTTCCTGAAATTCTTTTTATAGGAAAGGTGTTCCAGCGCATACTGACGGGCGGCCTTTTTCCGGGTAAGCACCAGTTGTTTGTCCGAAGCATATTTTTCCAATATTTCTGCCAATTCCGCAATGTCGCAATCGCATTGGGGCCAGTAGTAACCGTCCTGCCGGCTATAAAACCGTTTCACGGGAATCGTATCGCCGATCGATCCGTCGACAAATTCATTCATCGGAGGGTTATCCGAGACAACACACGCCAATCCGCAGGATATGGACTCCGCAATGGTCAGCCCAATCCCCTCCAAACGGGATGGGTAGACATATACATCACCCAAATGATACAGTCCCGGAGCAGTACATGTCCGGGTTATCACCGTGAGTTTGCCCGAGTTTTCCAATTCTTCAATCATGTTTCTCAAATCGGGGAATTGATCTTTCAGATCCTTTTGGGTATGAATTATCGTTCTATGGTCCGTTCCCACCAATGATAAGGCCCGGATGAAAAGGTCCGTTCCCTTTCTTACTCCGTTCATACCCGCCGAGTGGAAAAATGTCACGGCATCCTCATTCACCAAGTCCGCGTTCCGGGGCACAAACAACTCCGTGTCAGTCCCCCATGGGACATAAAATGCATTCGGATGCTTTTCAAATGCCTGGGAATGCCTTTTCGTATTGCAGATCAACGCATCATAAACATCGAACAGCGGGATGGTCCGCTCATTATAATAATCGATGTATGCAATGGTTTTAATGCCCGCCTCCTTGCACCACAAGACAGGCTGGAACCAATGCTGTTCATTAAACAAAACGGCTTCAATGTTATTCCGAGCTATCCATCGCATAAAGTCCTTTTTATGGATAACCGTACCGACAAAAGGGGAATTTATTCTTTTCCCCCACGTCACATTCGCATGATCCCAATTCGGATCGCCTTTCGCATACATCTCTCCACCTCTTGCATAAATGAAAACATGATACTTTTCAGCAAGTATCTCCTCGAACTGACGGGAGACATAGGCTGCGCCACGCTCGAACCAAGCGGTTACGATTCCTATATTCATTTTATACCATCCTTTATTACTCGCAGGCACTCACCGAACTGCCGTCTGTTTATACAAAAAAAATCACTATATCTCATATTCAATAATTTTACAGATTCCCGGATCAGCAGCAAGGAAGTCACCGCTGTGGTAATCACCACGGCCCAAACCGCCCCAATCGAACCGAAAGCCTTTATCAGAATGAATAAAAGGACGGCCACGATAACAAAATTGATAATCAGATTATACAAAATCTTCACAGGCCGCCCGACGGATGCTATCAGATTGATCGAAACTTCTTTAGCCCCGCTAAATAACAATGTCAGCAACATAACTCTTAACATCGGGACTGCCGGCAAGAATTCGGCACCATACAATATCCGAATGATCCACCCTGCAGCGATCTCCAGAGCCAAGAGCATGACACAATTGAATATCAAAAAAAAAGATGCTGCCAATTTCGTCTGCCGTCTCTTCTCTTCGTCTGAACAACCGGCCAGTTTTGCATATAGTAAAGGCCCGATAGCATTGTTGATAAATGTAGCGATCATGCAGACGGAAACACATCTTGAAAAGAACCCGACATCCTGGAACCCGGATACAAGCATCCAACTCAATGCATATAATGGAGCATTGGAGACCAAGGTCTGGGCCATGTTGTTCCCCGACATTAACGCTCCAAGCTTTGCAATCAATCTGAATAATGAAAAATTTATTCTTTTCTTCAGATGGAAATCCCGGAAAAAATATTTAAAAAGGAGTGCAGCCGAAGCAATATTCGCAATTCCATAAATAACCAACAACGTACTTACCTCAATGCTATTTCCCATCCAATAGCAAATACTTATCAGGAACAGAACGCCCAGCGAAGCTACGATTTGCACCATCCCGTTCTTACCCACCTGCATATGAGCCAACAGCAACGGACGCATGGCCGTAGTGAACAACAGGGCCGAACTGCCCAAGGAATACCAGATCAGTGCCCCCGCGGAAATTACGCCGAAATAATCCGTATTAAAATAAACCAATCCACAGATGGACCCGATTATCGCCAGACTCACCAAAGCCTCGACCTTCAATGTGGTCGAAATAATATCGTCGATCGGTATCTTTTTGGCATTATGAAAATAAATACTGGCCTGTCCCAATCCCAAGGAAAAGAATGTGACCAATATCGTTTGTGTCGAGACAAATATCTGAAAATGTCCGGTCTCCTCAGGCCCTAATATCCGCGCTATTGCAATACTTACCAATAGGTTCACGACATAGACCGCCGCAGTCAGAGCAAAATTAAGAATATTGGCCTTTACAAAATTCATATATCAGAAGAATAACTCGACAAAGCCGTCATCCGGGCATATGCCGATTCATCTCTTTTCTTGATTAACCGGGCGGGATTTCCTCCGATTACGGAAAGGCTCGGAAACGATTTCGTAACAACATAGCCTCCGGCAACCACACATCCTTCGCCAAGAGAAACACCGGGAAGAATAAATACGCGGGCACCTATCCAACAATTATTTCCAATCGAGACTTTCTTTAATTCCACCTCATTAGAAAACGGGATTGTCTCCGACTGATCGTAAATATGATTCTCACTATAAATCATCAGAAAGGGCCCCGTTACTACTCCCGTTCCGAATTCCACGCCACCCTTAGCGTCTATAAATGCATGATGTCCGATTCTGGTAAATCCATGCAGAATCAGATTTTCCGAATACCCGATATCAAAATGAGGCAGAATCGTAATTCTATCTCCCCATAATTTAGCATTTTTTCTTAGTTTTCTCAACCTGGCAGCATGACGGATATTTTGAATCCGACTGATGCAAAAAGAGAGTATTCTGTCAATCATAAATTCATGCGACTCAACCTATAACATATTTTCTAAAGGGCAACCTACTCAATAAATATGTAAATAGTCCGGATATAAGGAACGTTATCAGGAAAGTGAAAATACGGCTTTCCGTAAACAGCTCATATTTTATCAGCCAATCATGTATCAGCAAGTGAATCAGATAGATTCCAAAAGTCAAATCTGCGATTATAGTAATTGCAGAGTAAAATCCCCCCCCCCTCGGAAATTTCAAGCAAAGGCCTCCTATAAACAGGAAAAGAGTAAATGCAACGGTAGGAACAGACAAATAAGCAATCGAAGCTGCGTCATTCAACAACAAAAGTATGGCCAATTTGGACACAACTCCGGCCAATAAAATAACCGATAATATTTTCCATCGGTTCCGGCTGATATAATCCCATTTGACTTTTACGATATAGCCCAATAGCAAATAGCCGAAATACCCATAAAAAGGCAAAATGGCAAAGAAAATATTCGTAAAAACCAACCCGTGATGATCGAATTCCAGAGCAGGGAAAGAGGCAAAATTATTGCCATTGAAGATCAGCGTTACTCCCCATATCAGCATATAGAACAGAAAGCCCCTGAACGTTACTTTTTGTAAGAAAGGCGACACAATCGGGATGAGCAGATAAACACCTATCAAGGCATACAGGAACCACAGGTGGGGAGCCGCTTCCAACGAGAAAAATGAGAAAAGGAAATCTTTCCAGTTCGTTACGCCACCGGAAATGACAAAGAACAGATTATACACCAGCAACCAGACCAGAAGCGGCACGATGATCCGGTCAAAACGTTTCTTTAAAAATGACATAGCATCCCCAGACTGAGAAATAAGCAGATAACCGGAGATCATGAAAAACAAGGGCACGGCACATCTGGTAATCGTAAATGACGCCGCATATAGCAAGTGTAAGATCGAATTAGAGCTATCGATTTTCGTATGATGAAGGACCACCAACGCACAAGCCAAGATTCTGAGTACGTCGATACTGATATTTCGGTTTGTTTTAGCCAATTCCATACATCGACTTCAATTTGTTCACAATCCGACTGCAAGCAAGACCATCCCCATATGGATTGACGGCTTTGCTCATCCGAGCATACATTGCTTTATCGTCGAGAAGGGACGAGACCTCCGCCATGATTTTATCATAGTCGGTTCCCACTAATTTAACAGTTCCGGCGGAAAGGGCCTCGGGACGTTCTGTGGTATCCCGCATCACAAGCACCGGCTTTCCAAGACTAGGAGCCTCTTCCTGAATGCCTCCGCTATCGGTAAGTACAATGGTGGATTTCTCCATCAGGTAGACAAAACACAGATATTCAACCGGCTCTATAAAGAAGATATTGTGCTGCGACGAACGGTCCTCGCCAAATATTTCACGAATAGGCGTCCGGACATTCGGATTCAAATGCATCGGATACACAAAGTCCACATCCGGATACTTCAAAGTCAAATCCCGGATAGCTGTGCACATATGGATGAATCCGTCCCCGAAATTCTCACGCCGGTGCCCGGTAATAAGCACCAGTTTTTTGCCCGCTTCCAATCGGTTTACATCATAACCGGCTTTGGTTAAAACACCGGCCAATTTTTGGTTGAGATCGGGAGATTCCTTAATCTTGTTAATTACCCAATAGAGGGCATCGATGACCGTGTTTCCCGTGATAATGATCCGATCCTCCCCCACCCCTTCATTGAGAAGATTTTGCTGGCTCAAACAGGTCGGCGCAAAATTATAAGATGCAATGCGGCTCGTCAACTGACGATTCATCTCTTCCGGCCACGGACTATAGATGTCGTATGTCCGGAGTCCCGCTTCGACATGGCCTACGGCTATCTGCTGATAAAAAGCAGCCAATGCGGCTGCCATACTCGTAGTTGTATCGCCGTGAACTAACACGAGGTCCGGTTGCGATTCGTTCAAAACCATACGCATCCCGACCAATACACGGGCAGTTATGTCATAAAGATCCTGCCCCTGTTTCATGATATCCAGATCGTAATCCGGGCGAATGTCAAAAATATGCAATACCTGATCCAGCATCTCCCGATGCTGACCAGTAACACATACGATCGTATTGAAAAGGCCGGGATGCTTTTGGAACTCCTTCACAAGAGGAGCCATCTTAATCGCCTCCGGACGCGTACCGAAGACAAGCATTACTTTCTTCATTCCGACAAACTATAATCGAGCGTCGATGACGGTCGTATCCAAACACCCTTTCACATCATAAATAACAGAATTGACAGCTGTCAGTTTTGTCAAATCGAGATGCATGAACTCCCCGTGAGCAACAGCCAAAACGACAGCATCGAATTTTTCCTGAGGCAATCGGTTCTCAATGCTTATTCTATATTCACGCTCTACAGCCATGGCATTGGCCCACGGGTCATAGATCGTGATATTATCCGTATATTCCCGCAATGTATGGTAAATATCGACCACCTTCGTATTCCGAATGTCCGGACAGTTTTCTTTGAAGGTAATTCCCAGAATCAATATCCGGGCATCTTTGACCACAATCCCTTTTTTATTCATACACTTAATGACCTGGCCTGCGACATAAGCCCCCATGCCGTCATTCAGCCGACGGGCAGCAAACATAATACGCGGCAAAACACCGTACACCTGAGCCTTTTGAATCAAATAGTAGGGATCGACGCTGATGCAGTGGCCGCCTACCAAACCGGGATTCAATTTGATAAAGTTCCATTTCGAAGCAGCAGCCTCAATAACATCGTGCGTATCTATACCCATCGCATTGAAAATCTTTGCCAATTCATTCATAAAGGCAATATTTACATCCCGTTGTGAGTTCTCGATGATCTTCGAGGCTTCTGCAACCCGGATGGAAGACGCCTTATGGGTCCCGTTCACAAGAACGGAGTTATACAAAGCATCTACCCGGTCGGCGATTTCCGGCGTAGACCCGGAGGTAACTTTCCGGATTTTTTCGACCGTATGTTCCTTATCTCCCGGATTGATTCGTTCGGGGGAATAACCAGCGAAGAAATCGACATTGAATTTCAACCCGGAGGTCTTTTCCACGACAGGCAGGCACTCCTCTTCAGTCACCCCCGGATATACAGTAGACTCATAAATGACGATATCTCCTTTGGAAATAACCTTTCCTACCGTTTCACTTGCGTCCCACAAAGGTTTCAAATCCGGACGATTGTTGTCGTCGACAGGTGTCGGCACGGCTACAATGTAAACGTTGCACGATCGAATCTCATCCAAGCGGGTCGTACATCTGAACCCTCTTTTCAGAGCCGCCTGTAACAATTCGTTCGAGACCTCCAAGGTAGCGTCATGTCCTGCCATCAGAGCATCGACCCGATTCTGATTCATGTCAAATCCTATCGTTTGGTATTTCGTCGAAAACAGACGAGCCAAAGGCAGTCCCACGTAACCGAGACCGATCACGCAAATTTTTGCATCTTGCATTGTTTGATATAGATTTTATTTTACGTTATCATACTCCTCGAACTTCGAGTTCTTCGACCTGAACTCCGGAACGGCCCTCTTCATCAGGCGGATCATGTCCGGGATGCTCACAGCACGCGAAAGCGCCTCCAGCTCCTCGGTAACCTCCCGGGCCTCTTCGTAGTCGTACTCCCGGACCTTAGCGATCCGGATACGGTCGTGCGTCGTCGGAAGCGTATTCTCCTTGTTCGACAATACCTCCTCATAGAGTTTTTCCCCGGGCCTCAACCCCGTGTATTCGATTTTGATATCCCGGTCCGGTTCGAAGCCCGCCAATTCGATCATCCGGCGTGCCAGGTGCGCGATCTTCACCGAAACGCCCATGTCGAACACGAAAATCTCATTGCCCCCGGACATCGTGGCCGCCTCCATCACCAGCCGGCATGCCTCCGGAATCGTCATGAAGAAACGCGTGATCTCCGGATGCGTAACCGTCACCGGACCGCCTTTGGCGATCTGCTCCCGGAAGCGGGGAATAACGCTTCCGTTCGAGCCCAGCACATTCCCGAAGCGCGTCGTCACGAATTTCGTCTTTCCCGGAATCTTGTTCTGTCCGACGGCCAGTCCCAACGACTGCACATAAATCTCCGCCAGACGCTTCGTGCAGCCCATCACGTTCGTCGGGTTCACGGCCTTGTCCGTCGAGATCATCACCATCTTCTCCACGTCGTACCCGATGCATTTGTCCGCCACGTTGCGCGTTCCCGCCACGTTCACCAACACCGCCTCGCATGGATTCTCTTCCATCAGCGGAACATGCTTGTAGGCCGCAGCGTGGAATACCACCTGCGGACGGTAGGTCCGGAACGCGAAGTCCAGGCGCCGCTCGATGCGAATATCCCCGATAACCGGCTCGAAATGCAGTTTCGGATAACGTTCCTCCAACTCCAGACGCAGGTTGTGCATCGGCGTCTCCCCATTGTCGAACAAAATCAGTTCTTTCACCCCGAACGTCGCCAGCTGGCGGCACAATTCCGAGCCGATACTCCCTGCGGCGCCCGTCACGAGCACCGTCTTCCCCGCGAAATTCGCCTCGATCTCCGACATCGAAATCTCGATCTCGGGACGTCCCAGCAGGTCCTCGATTTTGATCTCGCGGATCGACTGCTTCATGATCTTACCGTCGATCACCTCGTCGATCGGCGGCACTATCAACACTTTGATCCCCTTCTCCGCACAATAATTTATCAGACGTTCCTGCTCATCCTGCGCATCGTCGTTCGTGGCGAACAGCACGGCATCGATGTCGAAGCGGTCCCGCAGATACTCCATGCTTTCGGCATTCTCGAAATAGTAGACCGGGCATTCGGCAACCGTATGATTCCGCAGACGCTTGCCGTACGTCAGGAAACCAGCGACACGGTAGTGAGGCGAGTTCTGCAGCCGCGGAACCAACGACACCGACTTGTCGCCCGTACCGTAAACCAACACCCGGCGGCAGTTGTCGCGGCGCGTCTGCTTCAGTTTAATCAGGTCGTAAACCACGATCATACAGAGGCGAAGCCCCAGCAGCAGGAACAGCGTGACCAGAGCGTCCAGCAGAAAACCCAGCGAAATCGCCGCATAAGCCGGAGATGTCTTCGAGGTGAGGAGAAGGACGTAGAAGAACATCAGAACGTCCTTAGAAAGAACCGCAGCGCCGAGTTTCCATATCTCACGCAGTGTCGAATGGCGGATGATGCTCCGGAACGTCCGCAAAAGGACGAACGGAACGACGCTCAGCACACACGAACCGGCAAGCAGCCACAATCCGTACCAGAATGTGAAAACCGGATTCGGAAAAAGACCGCGTATCAGCAGGTACGCGATAAAGGTGGCAAAAACCGAAACACACGTGTCGATAACGAGGATCAGCCACGACGAAAAGTAGCGTGACGACAGGTACTTCTCAGCACCAAGCCGTGACAGCAGGCGGTAAAACATCAGAGAGGCGTGTTATAGCTCCGGGCCGTCGGAGGGCGACCACCCGGAAACCGGTAAAAACCGCGCAACCCAAGGAAAATCCAGGACGGTCTTTACTGTTAGAAATTGCGAAGGCGGCCGGAACCCCGTTGCCTTCGTATTAAAATATCAGATTAATCGTATTTCAGATGTCCCGGCACAACGGAAATCCGTCCGGGAGAGGCGGATTCAGTTTCAGGCGATCTTCTCCAGGAAACACCCCGGAATGTAAGTCGTCGCCACGGCTACGACACCTTCGATCGAAACGATCAGGCGCCGGTTGCCCTTTATGCGTTTGATGTACCCCTCGGCCCCTTTGAAAGGCCCCTCGGTGACGCGCACCCGATCCCCCGAGCGCAAGTCCGAAGGCTCCTCGCCGAGATATTCCAGACCGGGATCGCCGGTCGAAGTAACCAGCATGAAGACGTTCATTTCCAGGTCGGAAATGACAGCCGGCTTCCGGGTATCCCGGTCGAAATAGGCCATCAGGGGCATGGTGTTCTTCAGCCGTTTGGAGAGTTCGAGCACATATTGCTCGCGCCCGCGGACGAACATCAGCGACGAAACAGCCGGTTCACGCCGCCGTATGGTCCGCCCGCCGACGGTCGTCTCCACGCAGCGCAACGGAATATAGCTCTTCACCCCGTCCTGTGCGAGAAGCCTTTCGACCTCGAACACCCGGTTGTAAAAGACTTTCAGTGCATACCAGTGTTCTTCGTCGCCGCGCTGATCGAACATAGTTGATAAAAGGATATACTCTACAATCCCCCGCAGACGATAAACCGGTCACCGGACACGATTTATACTACGAGGCAATCAAGGGTTGACCGCTGAATCTCCGGTACCCGACGCCCATGCCCCTGAACCAGAAGCGACGCCGAACCCCCTGTAAATGAATAACCTCTGTACAAGAGGCATTTTTACCGGACAAAAGTATGGATTATCGGCCGAATAACCAAATATTTCCGTTCAAATATTCTCTCCGCAGCGTCATTACGGCCATACCGACAACAAAAAAGTCCGGCCGGCAAAATTACCGACCGGACTTTCCATCCAAACAGCGTTTTATCGCTGCAGCGCCATGTGGGCGGCCGTGCAGGCGCGCTGCGGCCACGGGGAATCGGCCGGACCCGTCAGCCCCATGTCGAAAGCGATCAGCTTGCAGGCCGCACCGTCTTTCAGGTTGACGTAGATCATCCCGTCGTCAGCGATCACCGGCGAGGACCACATGTTGGTTCCCAACTGCTTTTTGAAGAGCAGCGTTCCGTCGGGTTTGACGACGTGGTACCAGCCTGCATTGTCGCCGCAGTGAATATTTCCGTAGCAGTCCACGGCGGGCGTACCGCCGAATCCGTCGGCGCAGAGGTACTGCCAAAGCTGCCGACCGGTCTGACCGTCGAGGGCGGCAATCTGTCCGCCGGTCTTGTTTACAGAGATATAGACCGTACCGTCGGCGCCCAGCACCGGACCGCTGAAATCGATCTTCCCGGCCGGATCGGGCGTGAACACCCAGCGCCGGTTCCCCGCCGCATCGCAGGAGACGACAGCTCCCGCACCGCTCTTCTGCACTCCGGCGTAGGTATTGCCCTCAGCGTCGATGGCGATGCTCGTACCGTTGACATCGTAGGTGTCGGCTACATTGAACGACTTCAGGACGCCCCCGGCATCCACAGCGCCGTAACCTTTGCCGCCCGAAAGTCCGAAATAGGCCGTTCCTGCCTTGTCCGAGGCGATCATGCCGGTAAGGCCGCCGCCGACCGTCAGGGTGCGCCACATCTCCTGCCCCGAATCCTTGTCGACGAGGATGACGGAACCGCCCGTGCCCTGATTACCGATCAGCACATTGCCGCTGATGTGGATGGCCGGCGAGGTATAGCCGGTCACGGCGCCGAGGGGATAGGCATACCGCCATTTCCGGGTGCCGTCGGGACGGATCGCATAGAGATAGATGTTCTTCGCCTTGTCGCTGCCGCCGGCAAGGATGTAAACCGTACCGTCGGTGCCGACGCAGGCGGAGGATTTCTGCTGGCCGCCGGCGCCGTCCTGCGAAAGATCGTACACCCACCGTCGGGAACCCGACTTGTCATAGGCGTAGAGTTTGAGTTTGTCGCTCGTCACGTAGATCGTGCCGTCGAGCCCGACGGTCGGAATGACGCCGCGCAGCGTCGAGCTGGCTTCGATCTCCTGCGACCACACCACGCCGGGCCAGACGTTCACGGTCTGTTCCTGCCGGTCCGTGACACCCGCATCGTCGGTCACCGTCAGCGTCACCTTATAGGCTCCCTTCTCCGGATAGGTATGGAGCGGATGCCGCTCCGAGGAGGTCGCACCGTCGCCGAACTCCCAGGCCCAGGCCACCACCTCGCCGTCCTCGTCGGTCGACAGATCGGTGAAGGTCACTTCGTCGCCGGCGAGTACGATCCCGGGGGCAACCGAGAACGCCGCCACGGGCGGAGTCCCCGCATCGTAGACCGTCACGGTTTTCTGACAGCTTTTTTCGCGTCCGTTGTCGGTCGTGACGGTCAACTGGACCGTGTAATCGCCCGGTGCGGAGTAGCGTTTCGAAGGATTCTCCTCGGTCGAGGCATCGTCCGCGTCACCGCTGCCGAAATTCCAGGCATAGCCCACGATTTCGCCGTTCTCGAAACTCGACCGGTTGACGAAAGCAACCGGTTCACCGACGGCATATTCCTCTTTTTCAAAGGTGAAATCGGCCACCAGTTCGCGGTCGTCCTCGCGGATCACGAGGCTGTTCTCGCTTTGGTCGACGGCACCGTTGCTGCCCGTCACGGTAAGCCGGACGGTGTAGGAGCCCGCCTTGTTGTAAACTTTCACAGGCTCCTTTTTGGTCGAACGGGCCGACTCGTCGCCGAAATCCCATTCGTAAGCGATGATTTCACCGGCGTCGAATGACGAGGTGTTGATGAAACCGATCTTCTCGCCGGCGGCATACGACTCCTTTTCGGTCGTGAACGCGGCGACGGGCGCAGGACGGTCGGCCTCGCCGGAATCCTCGCAGCCGAAAAGCCCGCAGAGCAGGCAGCACGTTCCTATTGCGAACAGTTTTTTCATGTCGGGTCGGTTTTTGGGTTATTGCCGTTCGAATTTGAACGAGAACGACAGGACGATCGGAAAATGGTCGGAGGGATAGACCTTGTTAAAGTCGGTATTGACGATCCGCCACTCGTTGACCACAAAATCGAGGTCGGCCGGGCGCAGCATGATATGGTCGAGCTGCGCACCGCTGTAAAGCGGCTTGTCGCTGTAGTTATAGGCGTTGTAGGTGTGCCAGTCGGCGTTCTCCGTCCGCACGGCCTCGTCGCGCGTGTCGCGGAACTGGTCGGTCAGAATCTTGTAGGGCTCCGACCACTGGTCGCCGTTGAAGTCGCCGGTCAGAAAGGCGTGATACCCTTTCGCGATGCTCTTCACCCGCTCGTTGACGATCTGCGCCGTCTTTTCGCGGGCGACTTCGCCCTTGTGGTCGAAGTGGGTGTTGAAGAGAAAAAACTCACCGCCGGTCTGCCTGTCGCGGAACTTCCCCCAGTTGCACATACGGATGCCGTAGGAGTCCCAGCTCTTGGAGCCGGGAACGTCGGGGGTTTCCGAGAACCAGAACGAACCGCTGTCGAGCAGCTCGAAACGCTCCTTCTTATAGAATATAGGATTGTTGTGGCAGTCGGTATCGGCCGGGTTGCCTGTGACGCTGGTGCCCGTATGGTCGTAATCGGGCAGCATCGCGATCAGGTCGTCGAGCGCATGTCGCCAGGGCTCCTGAATGCCGATGATATCGAAATCCTGGGTATCGAACACACTGGCCGCCATTGCTTTCCGGTCATCCCAGGGGACGGGATTGTCGAAAGCCACGTTCCACGTAGCCAACGTAAACGACTGATTGCGCCATTGGGATTCGGCCGGCTCCTCCTTCGGCCCCGATTCGGCCTTGTCACAGGAGAAGGCAATGCCGCACCAGCCGCAAAGCAGCAGGGAGAGCGCGAAATGTCTCATGTTTGTCATTCGGTTTAAATTTAGGTTGGACATTTTTTGAATGGTTTGTTACTGATAAGTAGACGCCCGAATCGGGATTTTGTCCCCCGGAATCCCGATTTTTCTGCCTATTTTCACGGAACATTCCTTTTTTTCACCTTCTCCGGCTGCGGAAGGGGACAAAATCCGAATTGTCCCGTCTTTTAGTTGGAGTCATGACTCGAACGATATGAAGCACGACAGAATCATCGGCCGGCAATTTCTGGAAGGTAACGACGACGTATGCGTCTACCTCTACAACAGCTATGCAGACCAGCTCTACGCCTACGGATGCGGGCTCGGGTTCGACCGCGAGACGCTCAAAGACGCCATCCACGACGTTTTCCTGAACCTGCTGGCGCGGCGGCGCGAGCTGGGCGGCGTAAAGAACATCCGCAGCTACCTGTTCCGGGCCTTCTACAACCGGCTGATCGACTTCAAACGGCACGAATGCGACACGACGGAACTGACGCCCCAGCTGGACCTGCGCATCACCGTTTCGTTCGCCGACAGCCTGATCGACACGGAGCAGGCCGCGCGGCTGAAGACGATGCTCGAACACATGCTCAACGAACTGAGCCCGATGCAGAAGAGCGCGATATACATGCGCTACATGTATGAAATGGAATATGCCGAGATCGCCGAGATACTGGACGTCACGCCCCACGCCGTGCGCAAGTTCGTCTCCAAGGGACTCGGGAAGCTCCGCAGCAACAAGGACCGCCTGCTTCTGCTGGCATTGTTCTCGGCGCTCACGGCCTGACAAAACCGAAAAACGACAACGATTATGGATAACAAAGAATATAAGGAGTACACCGCGGCCGACTTTCTGAACGACCCCGATTTCCTGCTGTGGTGCCTCGACCCCGACAAGCGCGAAGACCTCTTCTGGAGCGAGTTCCCGGCGAACCACCCCGAGACCTTCGCCGAATTTCGCAAGGCGATCCAGACGGTCGGCAGCGTCCGGCTGAACAACTTCACGCTCGAGGAGGGCGAAAAGGCCGAACTTTACGACAGCATCATGTCCGACTACCGGGCCCTGTGCAGCCGCCGACGGCTGCTGCGCCGCCGGTTGTTCGCGCTGGCGGCTGCGGCCGTCGTGGCGGCGGGAGTGGTCGTTCCGGCCCTGCTGGGCGTGTTCCGCCCCTCGACGGAGACCGACACCTCTCCGGACCGGGCCTCCGAGATCCGGCTGATCTCCGGCAGACAGTCGGAGCAGATCGCTTCGGAGAGCGCCAGCATCGAGTGCGCCCCCTCGGGAGAGGTGCGCATTAACGGCCGAACGGTCGCCTCGGCAAAACCCGCCCGCATGAACCGACTGGTGGTGCCCGAGGGCAAACGGGCCGACATCACCCTTTCGGACGGCTCGCGGGTGTGGATCAACTCCGGATCGGTCTTCACCTTCCCGGCAGCCTTCGGAGAGGGCGAACGCCGCGTGAGCATCGAGGGCGAGCTGTATATCGACGTGACGCCCGACCCCGAACGCCCCTTTATCGTCCACAACGCGCTCTTCGACACGCGGGTCTTGGGGACGAGCTTCGACGTGAACGCTTACTGCGACAGCAACCGCCCGGCATCAGTCGTGCTGGTGCACGGCGCCGTGGAGATCACCACCGGCGACGGCGAGCAGGTGCAGTTAGAAAGCAACGACATGTTCAGCCTCAAGGCGGGCAACTATACGGTCGTCAAGGTCGATCCCTCGCAGTACGTCAGCTGGAAAGACGGACTGTTCACCTTCTCGTCGGGCACGCTCGAACGGGTAATCGCCCAGATCGCGGCCTACTACCGCGTGGAAATCGTCTGCGATCCCGACGTGCGGGAACTCTGCTGCTCGGGCAAGCTGGTGCTTTTCGACGACCTTTCGGACACGCTCGACGTCCTGTCGGACATCCTGCCCATCAACTGCCGGATCGAACAGCGGCCCGACGGCACGCGGGCGGTCTGCGTCACGGCCCGCACGAACTGACCCCTGAAACGACTGCTATCAACCTTAAAAACTTTATAAATGACACAACTCTACCAATGGATGCAGCGCCGCGGCCTGTTCCCGATCCGCCGGGGAGGCGCCCTGCTCGTACTGATGTTCCTCGCGGGCGGGGTCCGGGCGTTCGGCGCACCCGAAGCCGTGCAGCGGGTCACTCTCGACCTGAAAAACGCGACCCTGCAGGAGGCGTTCCTGCAGATCGAAAAACAAACCGACTACGCCTTTATCTATGCCGACAACACCCGGCCGCGCCTCACCGCGCACCGCGTCACGCTCCACCTGACAACACAGCCCGTCCCCGCAGTCCTCGACAAATTACTGGAAAAATCGGGACTGACCTATGAAATCCGGGGACGGCAGATCACCGTGAGCCCCCTGCCCCCGGCTCCGGCCAGATCCGCCGCCGCGGTGACCGCCAGGCAAACCTTCAGCGGCAATGTCATTTCGGCGACCGACAACCGGCCGATCGTCGGGGCCAGCGTCTATGTCGAGGGTTCGGACGCCGGCACCATCACCGGTCCCGACGGCTACTACTCGATCGACGTTCCCCCGGGAACGCACGAGGTGTCGTTCAGCTTCCTGGGCTACGAGACCCGCCGCGTCCCGGCCGACAACCCGATCCTCTTCAAGCTGGTTCAGCTCTTCGAAGCCGAAAACAGCATCAGCGAAGTAGTGGTCGTAGGCTTCGGCGTCCAGAAGAAGGAGAGCCTCGTCGGCGCCGTGCAGGCCGTGAAGCCCTCGGAACTGAAGGTCACTTCGAGCAACCTGACGACGGCCTTCGCCGGACGCATTGCGGGCATGGTCTCCGTGCAGTCGTCGGGCGAACCCGGAGCCGACGGCGCGAACTTCTGGATTCGCGGCATCTCGACCTTCGGCACGAACAAGGAGCCGCTGATCATCATCGACGGCGTGGAGGTCGTGGCCGAGATGCTCAACCACACGGCCCCCGAGTCGATCGAGTCGTTCTCGGTGCTCAAAGACGCCACGGCGACGGCGCTCTACGGCAGCCGGGGCGCCAACGGCGTGCTGATCGTCACCACCAAGGAGGGCCGCAACTCCGAGAAACTGACGGTCAACGTCCGGGCCGAAGCGGGCATCTCGATGCCGACGCGCGTGCAAAAGATCGCCGACGGCGTGACCTACATGGAGGCTTTCAACGAAGCGCTCTGGACCCGAACGGCCCTTTCCGAGCGCGGCAATTTCAAACCCTATTACTCCGAGGAAAAGATCGAAGGGACGCGCCGGGGCCTCAACCCCTACGTCTTTCCCAACAACAACTGGTACGAGATGCTGTTCAAGGACATGACCTGGAACCAGAGTTTCAACATCAACGCCCGGGGCGGCGGATCGAAGATCACCTATTTCCTCAACGCCTCGATCCACAACGAAGACGGCATCGTGCGCCGCCCCTCGGAATCGAAGTTCAACACCAATATCAACGCCCAGAAATACATTTTCCAGAGCAACATCGCCGCACAACTGACGCGCACGACGCGCGTGAGTCTGCGCATGAACACCCAGCTCTACTACCGCCACCTGCCCGACGTTTCGGTCTCGGATCTCTTCTACTACACGATGCGGGCTAACCCGGTGTCGTTTCCCGCAACGTTTCCCTCGGAGAAGGCCGGCGTGAACTACACGGTCTACGGCAACTCGGAATCGTGGGGCAACGGCCTCGACATCAACCCCTACGCCGAGTTGAGCCGGGGCTACAAGGACCGCCATACCAACTACATGACCAACAACCTGCAGGTGGACCAGAACCTCGATTTCATCACCAAAGGACTCTCGGTCAAAGGCATGGTGACCTTCTTCAACAAGACCTACAACGACGTGGCCCGCTACTTCCGGCCCTTCTACTACACCCTCTCGGACTACATGATCAAAGACGACGGGAGCTACGACTACTCCATCCGCGAACTGCCGCAGAACCCCGTGGGCTCGACCTACCTGGGAACATGGACCAGCGGCTCGGGATACCGCGAACTCCAGTTCCAGGCTTCGGCCAACTACGCCCGCACGTTCGGCGACCACGACGTCAACGCCATGCTGGTCTACCACCAGCGCGAGAAGCTCAACAACCGCCCCTCGTCGACCGAGACCGACGTGCTGCCCTTCCGCGAACAGGGACTCGCCGGACGCCTCACCTACAGCTACAAGAGCAAATACCTCATGGAGGCCAACTTCGGCTACAACGGCAGCGAGAATTTCATCCGCGGGCGCCGCTTCGGATTTTTCCCCTCGGTGGCCGTGGGCTGGGTGGTCTCGCGCGAAGGTTTCTTCAGGCCGCTGACCAAGGTGGTCAACAACCTGAAATTCCGCGTCTCCTACGGCGAATCGGGCAACGACGCCCTGGCGGCCCGCTTCCCCTACATCTCGACGATCACGATGGACAACAAGCTCAACGTCTATTTCGGCGACAAATATGCCCAGCAGTCGGGCCCGGGCATCACGCTGCTCGGCAACGAGGACGCCTCGTGGGAGATCAGCCGCAAGTTCAACGCCGGCATGGACCTCAACATGTTCGACAACAGCCTGAGCATCATCGTCGACGCTTTCAACGAAAACCGTTCGGGCATCTTCATGCAGCGCGTGTCGCTCCCCTCGTCGATGGGCTACACGGGCGAGACCTCCTACGGCAACATCGGCAAGGTCCGCAACTACGGCGTCGACGGCTCGCTCGAATACAACCGGGCCTTCGGCAAGGACCTGATCGTCTCCGTGCGCGGAACGTTCACCTATGCCCACAACGAAACGGTTTTCCGCGACGAGGCGCGGGGCACGGCTCCCTACATGCTGCGCAAGGGCCAGCCGATCTACTCGCTCTGGGGACTGGTCGCCGACGGACTTTTCGCCTCGCAGGAGGAGATCGACAGCAGCCCCGTGCAGACCTTTTCAGGCACGGTGCTCCCGGGCGACATCAAATACCGCGACCTGAACGGCGACGGCGTGATCGACGACAACGACCAGACCTCGATCGGCCGCCCGACGATCCCCGAAATCTTCTACGGCTTCGGCGCCAACATCCAGTACAAAAAATTCGACTTCTCGTTCTTCTTCCAGGGCACGGGGCGCTACGGAATCGAGATGATCGACATGCACCCGTTCCGCGACGACCAGTACTCGGGCTTCAACATGACCCAATGGGTCGCCGACAACTACTGGCGGGAGTCCGCCCCGAACCCCGATGCGGAATACCCGCGTCTGGACATCAACTACAACAAGAACAACACCCAGCGGTCGTCGTTCTGGATTCGCAACGGCGCCTACCTGCGCCTGAAGACCGTCGAACTGGGCTTCACCCACAAATCGCTGCGTGTCTACTTCGTCGGCACGAACCTGCTGACCTTCTCCCCGTTCAAAAACTGGGACCCCGAACTGGGGCGCGGCAACGGGCTGGTCTATCCGTTACAGAAAACGCTGAAAATCGGCGTTCAATATAACTTCTAACCCTCCGAGAACCATGATAAAAAAACTTCACCACCGCCTTCTGGTCCTGCTCGCGGCGATCTCCGCGGCCGCATGCACCGACTACCTCGACGTGCTGCCGGAGGGAACCCCCGAGCTGCGCGACATCTTCAAAACCGAAACGCAGGCCGAGAAATTCCTCGCCACGCTCTACAACTACATCCCCAACGTCACGGGCTACCGCCCGATGCCGGACTACTGCGCCGGCGGCGACGTGATGACCGGCTGGGTCGGGGCCGTCCGCTATTTCCCCTACAAGAGCCTGCTCTACAACGAGGAGAGTGCCACGACGACCTATTTCGGCATGTGGAACGTCAAAGGCAACCCCTCGGGAAGCCAGAACTACGACCTCTTCAAGGGCATCCGCTACTGCTATATCCTGCTCGACAACGTCGACAAGGTCCCGGGACTCGACCCCAAAACCCGCAACCAGTGGATCGGCGAGGCCAAGTTCCTGATCGCCTATTATCATTGGCAGCTGATGTCGTACTACGGCCCGACGGTGATCGTCGAACGGGAGATCGGCCAGAACGAGACGGACGAATCCGTGATCTATCCCGAACGCCGTCCCTACGACGAATGCGTGACGTTCGTGACCCGCCTGCTGGACGAAGCCGCCGCCCTGATGGCGGCCACACAGCCTGCCGGCAAACTGGGCCGCGCGACCTCCGTGGCGGCCAAGGCCATCAAAGCCCGCATACTGCTTTACGCCGCCAGTCCGCTGGTGAACGGCAACTCGGAATTTTACGCCGGATTCAAAGACAAGTCGGGGCGGCACCTGATCGCCCAGGAGTACGACCCCGAAAAGTGGGAAAAGGCGCGCACGGCGGCCCAGGAGGCGATCGCACTGGCCGAGGAGAACGGCTATAAACTCTACGAAAACCCCACCGCGGCGGCGCTTCCCGACGCCGAGCGGGGCGAGATCAACTACCACGACCTGTTCGTCGAGCCGACGTGGCCCCAGAACCCCGAATACCTGTGGGCCTCGGGCGACCAGACCTACATCCGGAACGTGCAGTTCCGCGGCGGAGCGCGTATCGAGGACCCCTACAACACGTCGAGCTTCAACCCCTACGTCGTTCCGACGTTCGAACTGGTGGAGACGTACTACTCGAAGAACGGGCTTCCGATGGACGCCGACCCTGAAACGAAGGGCCTCGACCTCTACAAGATGGACCCCGACAAGGAGACGGCCCTCCTGCACCTCAACCGTGAACCGCGTTTCTACGCCTCGGTAGGCTACGACCGGGGCCCCTACGAGATCAACAACCAGTCGTTCACGCTCCATTGCCGCAAGGGCGAACGTCAGGGCAGTACGGGAAATATCGCCCACGAGTACCAGAGCTGCACGGGCTATGTGCTGAAAAAGTGGATCCATCGGACACTTGCCTACGACAAGGGGTCGCAGCAATACACCTACCGCGAATACCCCTTTCCGCTGATCCGGCTGGCGGAACTCTACCTGAGCTACGCCGAGGCCGACTTCGAATACACCGGATCGCTCGGCAGTCAGAGCCTCGTCTACCTGAACAAAGTCCGCAAACGCGCCGGACTGCCCGACTTCGAGGTGTCGTGGAACCGCGCCGGAGGCATTCCGCAAGGACAAAAACTGCGTGACGTACTGCATCAGGAGCGGCTGATCGAGCTGGCGATGGAAGCGCGGTGGTTTCACGACATCCGCCGCTGGAAGACCGCCGGCAAGATGCTGGGGCACACCCCCAAATCGTGGAACCTCGAAGCCTCCGACGGCCCGGGATTCTACCAGGTGGTCAACATGAAGGAGAGCGGCACGCGGACCTTCATCACCCCCAAGTCCTACTGGATGGCCATTCCGCTCTCGCAGATCAACATCAACCAAAACCTGGTCCAGAATCCGGGTTATTAACCTACTAATGAACAGACCGATGAAAAATCATCCAACTTTTTCATTCACGAAAACCTGCTTTTCCGTCGTATTTTGCTGCTTCTGGCTGCTTTCTCTGCCCGCATGCAACGACGGCAGGGAGGTGAACCTCACGATCCCCACCGAGGTCTATCTGGTGCAGGCGGGCCTGCAAACGGTCGGATTCCCGGAGTCAGGAGAGCCGCAGGCCGTGCTCACCGTCTACAAAGGCGGCTATAACGACGACGGCGTGACCGTCCGGCTGGGCATCAGCGAATACGCCCTCGACCGTTACAACGAGGAGAACGCAACCGGCTACCGGATGCTGCCCGAAACCTACTGCACATTCGACACCCGGAGCGTGGAACTCGGCGCCAAGCGCTGGAAAGCGGACGTCACCGTCACATTCAGGGCTTCGGAACTGCTCGCGGAACTTCCCTCGGGCAGCGAATGGGTCCTGCCCGTCGCCGTCACCGGCATCTCATCAGGCGAAGTGAATGCCGATAAAAGCTCCGTATTACTATTGTTGCAAATACCCTGAAACCCAAAAACAAACCAATGAAACGACTGTTGCTGTTCACGCTTCTGCTGACGCCCGCACTCCTTCCGGCACAGACGATCACCCCGGACGCGAAATCCCGCGCCGCGGAGCTGGTGAAACGCATGACCCTCGAAGAGAAAATCAACTATATCGGAGGTTACAACGACTTCTACATCCGCGCCGTGCCGCGGCTGGGCATCCCCGAAATCCGCATGGCCGACGGGCCGCAAGGGGTCCGCAACGACACCCGCAGCACGATGTATGCGAGCGGCATCGCGGCCGCCGCAACATGGAGCCCCGAAACCGTCTACAACATGGGTGTCGGGCTCGGACGCGACGCCCGGGCGCGCGGGGTCCACATCCTGCTCGGCCCCGGCGTGAACATCTACCGCTCGCCCCTCTGCGGCCGGAATTTCGAATATTTCGGCGAAGATCCCTGCCTCACGGGAGAGATCGCCGTGCAATACATCCGGGGCGTGCAGTCGCAGGGCGTGATGGCCACGGTCAAACACTTCGCGGGCAACAACCAGGAGTGGAACCGCCACCATGCCAGCTCGGATATCGACGAACGGACGTTGCAGGAGATTTATTTCCCGGCCTTCCGGCGCGCCGTGCAGGACGCCGGGGTCGGCAGCGTGATGTCGAGCTACAATCCCCTCAACGGCGTGCACACATCGGAGAATTATGACCTCGCGGTGCGCACGCTGCGCGAGGCATGGGGTTTCGAGGGTATCTTCATGTCCGACTGGAACGCCACCTATTCGGATGTGGGCGCCGCAAACGGGGGCCTCGATCTCGAAATGCCCTCCGGAAAGTTCATGAACCGCGAAAACCTGCTGAAAGCCATCGAAACGGGACTGGTGCGCGAAGAAACCATCGACCTCAAAGTACAGCACATCCTTCAATCGCTCATCGCTTTCGGGTTCTTCGACCGCGACCAGCGGGACGCCTCCATCCCCGAGCAAGACGCCGTTTCGCGCGAGGCAGCCCTCCAACTGGCCCGGGAAGGCATCGTCCTGCTGAAAAACGACAACGGCCTGCTGCCCCTGCGCGGAGGCAGGATCGCCGTCGCAGGCCCCAACGCCGCACGGGTCGTGACAGGCGGCGGAAGCGGTTACGTACACCCCTGCTCGACCGTCCCGGTGCTCGACGGAATGCAATCGCTGGGCCGCCGCTGGAAGATCGTCGACCTGAGCGACAAACTCCGCAGCGACCTCAGTGCAGGTGGATTCTACACCGATTCCGACTGCCGCGAACCCGGCCTGCGGGCCGCCTATTTTCCCAACCGGAAATTCCGGGGAACACCCGTGATCGAACGCACGGAGACCGCAGTGGAGTACGACTGGGGCAAGGGCAGCCCGGCGGAGGGGATGCCCGAAGACAACTTCTCAATCCGCTGGACGGGCGTACTGAAACCCGCGGCGAACACGACGCTGCGCTTCACGATCGGGGGCGACGACGGCTACCGCATCTTCATCGGCGGCGAATGCGTGGCCGGAGACTGGGGCAACCACCGGCTCACCACCCGGTCGGCCGAACTGAACCTCGAAGCCGGACGCACCTACCCCGTCGTGATCGAGTATTTCGACACGGCAAGCAGCGCCTCGGTCCATTTCAAATACGAATTCACCGACCCCGAGGCCCGCGACGAAGCGCTCCGCACGGCCGACGCCGTGGTTCTCTGCGTAGGATTCAGCCCCGAGACCGAGAAGGAGAACTCCGACCGCACTTTCTCGCTGCCCGAGGGTCAGGACGAACTGATCGGACACGCCGCATCGCTCAACGACCGCGTGATCCTCGTCGTGAACAGCGGCGGCGGAATCGACATGTCGAAATGGCACGACAAAGTGGCGGCGATCCTGATGGCCTGGTACCCGGGGCAGGAGGGAGGCCAGGCCGTCGCCGAGATCCTCTCGGGCCGGGTCTCGCCCGGCGGCCGCCTGCCCATCACCATCGAGAAACGCTGGGAGGACAACCCCGTGCACGACAATTACTACAACAACGTCTTCAACGATTACCGGAAGGAGACCTACCTGCGGATCGCCTACAACGAAGGCATCTTCGTCGGCTACCGGGGCTACGACCGGACCCGGACCGAGCCGCTCTATCCGTTCGGTTACGGGCTGAGCTACACGACCTTCGACTATTCGAACCTCACGGTCACACGCGAAAGCGATGTCTACACCGTGTCATTCGACCTGACGAACTCGGGCAAAACCGACGCCGCAGAGGTCGCCCAACTCTACGTCAGCGACCCGGAATGTTCGGTTCCCCGCCCCGCCAAAGAGCTGAAGGGATTCCGCAAAGTATTCCTTCGCAAAGGCGAAACAAAACGCGTAACGCTCCGCCTGAAAGACGAGGCCTTCGCCTTCTACGACTCGCTGCAAGGGAAATTCACCGTCGAACCGGGCGAGTTCATCATCTCGGTCGGCTCCTCCTCGGCCGACCTGCGGCTTCGGACACGGATCGTGCACGAATAACAAATAAGAACTCAGCCGGTGTCCGGCTGAGTTTTTATTTCGAACACCGGAAAAAGGCTTGTCGCCTCTTCCCGAGAAACCGCATTTAAAGTCAAATATCGGTTAATAGTTCGCTACGCACCGGACGTTGTTCGAAGACCCGGTCTCGGCATAGGTCGAGAAATTGCAGCTGTTGTTGCCGATCGTGATGCGGTAGTTCTTGTTATCACTCGTCACGGTGGCTGTCCAATGGAACGAATAGGTCCCGAAACTGCCGAATTTATCTCCCGTATATTTGCCGCAAGGCAGGATATTGAACCCGATCCGCTCGATTGCATCGGGGAAATACATCGGATATTTTCCCGCCGGGAAGACACCGCTGGGTTTCGCCAGGTTGAACATCGTGCCGCCGTCCACGGCATTGGCATTCGCCGCCCACAATCCGCCTTCAACCGCCGGACGGCTACCGCGCAGGTAAGAGGCGATGAATCCGTGATCGATCATATTCATGGAGGTCATCGGGTTCTTCTCGCGGTTGTCGGGCAGGTAAATCCCCGCTTTCGCATCCAGAACAGCCTGAATGGAGCTCATGCGAAGCCCGTAGTCGTCGGCAATACCCGCTGCCAGATCGTAGAAATCATAGGCGTTGGGAACGTGCCATCCCTCGGGGCAGATGCCGCGAACCTGAATATTGTAGGACGTGACTCCGTTATTGAGCGTATAGGAATTGCCCATGTCATCGGTTCCCGACGCCCCGTAGACGTAGGGATTGTCGCCGGCGGAGAGTCCCGTCATAGCCTCCGCCCACGTGTAGTAACGTCCGTATTTCGAACCGTCGGGATCATCGGGAGCAGTCCGCCCGACCGAGCCGTCCTCGCCGGCGTAATTGAGGTTCACGGTCATCCAAGTCTTCGCACCGTACCGCTTGGCCGGATACCCGTCGGTCAGAAGCACGCAGATCATCTTCTCGAAACGATGGGTTTCCGAAAGCCCCGTCTTGCTGACCGTGGTTACCGAGATGCTGTTTGCCGGAATGTTCACCGACTTGCGGTTGGCTTTGAGCACGACGCGCTCCGTATCGCCTCCGCTCACGACGGTCAGCGCCTCCGGAACGCTCCACGCATAAGTCGCCACCTGCTCGTCCTCGGGCACGTAGACCGAGAACTCTTCGTCCAGGTCTATCGTCAGCGAACCGACGATCGAACTCTGCACGTAGGCCGGACGCGGCGGCAGCCCCGTAACCGTAATCTCTTTCCACAAGGTGCGGGGCACACTGGCTCCCGCAGCGTTACGGGCGGTAACGGTGATGACGCCGGCCGGAATGACACCCTCGGCCAACCCGGCCACCAGCAGACGCGAGGTGTTTTCGCCCTCGACGACATTGAGCATTTCGGGCAGGCTCCAGAAGTAACTCTCCGCTCCGGACTCCTCCGGAACCGAAAGTTCGAACGAATCGCCCATCCGGACGGTATAGGGGGCTTCGAGCCCCACGACGATAAAGTCGGGCTGTGCCGGAATCGCAGGTTCGTCGTCGCTGCACGCGGCCAAGAGAAAGGCACCGGCAAGCGCCCGGGCCGCATATCCAATAAATCGTTTCATCGTATCGTTAATTTTTATTTTCGGTTTTCAATCTCTTCGAGGCGTCGCTCCACGGCCCGCCAGGTGTCGGCCACCTGTTCGAAGCTGTCGTAACCCCCGACTTCGAACATGAATACGCCGTCATAGCCTGTCGAAGCGATGGCCTCAACCACAGCGGGCCAGTCGATCACGCCCTTGCCCATGACCCAGTGTTTTTCATCCACGGCATCGTAATCCGACACGTGGAGGCTGGCGATACGGTCGCCCACGGCCCGGGCAAAAGCCTCGGGAGTCTCCTGCAACAGGTGATTGGTGTCGAAGCAAATGCCGACCGAAGGGTCTATCCGCCCGAACAAGGCCAGCATCTCGTCCGAAGTGTTGCAGAGACAGGTTCGCGGCAGATCCTCGATCAACAGCTGGGCGCCGGTGTCGCGGGCAGTTTCGGCCAGCGTGTTGATCGCATTCACGCTGTTTTCGAAATGAACGGCACGCAACGAATCGGCGATCGGTTCCGCACTGGGATGCAGGACCATTTTCCGGGGTTTGAACACCTGCACGGCATCGATGAACCAGGCGATCTGCCCTACGACCGCCGTGCGCAGCGAGTCGTTCGGCGAACTGATATCCCAGGCGCGGCCGAACGGAAGATGCACGGACCAGACGGTCAATCCGGCCTGCTCGGCATCGGCGCGGAAACGCCCGATGGCCGCAAGCCGCTCTTCGGAAGATTTCCCGCGCAGCGAATTGAGCGTCACTTCCACATAATCAAACCCGGCCTCTTTGACCTGCTGCAATTTTTCAGCCGGTATGGTCAGCGATACCGACAGCCCCTTGGGCCAGCTGCGATAGGCTTCGAGCGCACCGCTACGCTCTGTCCCGCATCCTGCCGCCACGGCGGCCAGGAGCAGGGGCACGATCCATTTTACGATGTGTTTCATAAGTCTGTCAGTTTTGAGGTTGATGGTCCTCGGGATAACTGAACGTATTGGCGAGCATCCAGCGGCCCTTGTAGATCCGGGCGCCGTCGCGCTGGTAAACGCTGCGGCCGCCGGTGTCGATCAGCTTGTCCGACCAGTAGCTTTGCGTCGGATAAAGCAGGATCGTCTCGTAATCGGCCGGGCCCGACGACACGCACTTGACGTTGACCGTCGTGCTGGCATTGAAGCGGGCGAACTCCCTGGAGGAGACATTGAATTTCCAGATCGCATTGGGCGTAGTGAGCCAAAGCTGGTTGAGCCCGTACACCGGGAAGAGGTCGTGGGCATCCTTCTGCCCGTCGGGAAGCGGATAGGTGTCCTGCAACACCAGCGCCGGTTTGCCGTCAGCCCGGGTGTAACGGTAAGTATGGAGCACATCGCCGGCCGTAGCCCACAGCAGTTCGTTCGTGCGGTCCCAGACGGCATTATGACCGAATTTCAACGGATAGGTCGCCACAGGTTCGGACGCAAACCGTTTCGTGAAATCGACCTCATAAAGGCGCAGTTTGTCGCCGTCGGCCGTGCCGTCGGTCGAGGAGGCTACGACGACATTGCCGTCGGGCAGCAATTCAGCCGAGTGGGGCTGGCCCTTCGGACAGGCATAAAACATCACCCGTTTGTCCTCGATGCGGATGATCGCCACACCGCCCCGGGTCGCCGTGACAAGCAGATAGTCGCAGTTATAGATCGGCTTGACCTCATCGGGCAGTTCGAACCAGGCCTGCTCGGCAGCCGTCAGGTCCGAATCGGCGGGAGTCCACGACCAGAGCATTTCGCCGCTCGCACGATCGACGAGAGCGACACGGCTCGGGTTCTGCTCGACGAGTGCGATCACTTTATCGCCGGCAGACACGGGAGGATCGAGCGGCGGCAGGGGAATGACCGGTCTGTCGTCGTCCTCACAGGCCGTGCATAACACGACGGCCGTGCACACGCCGATAAAGAATCTCAAAAATCTGTGATTGTATGTCATCGCTATACGTTTTTATGGATTAGTTGACTACCAGCCGGGATTGTTGGGCCGCAGCGTCGGGGCTATTTCGAGCTGGCTCGACGGCACGGGCCACCAGTAATCCCGGTCCTTGTTGAAATTGCGCGTACCGATCAGCGTACCGTCGTATTTGTAGATACTGAGGTTGTTCATCACGTTCTCGGCTTCGCGCCAACGACGCAGGTCGTTGTAATAGGTGCCCTCGCCCGCCAGCTCGACGCGGCGTTCATAGCGTATCTGACGGCGTATCTCGTCGGTATCGGCACCCGGATAGGCCCATGCGGAGGAGGTGGTGAACCCCGCACGCTGGCGGATGGCCTTCACCGTCCGGTTCCAAATCTCCTCGGTCATCTCGCCCAGCTCGTTCTTGGCCTCGGCATACATCAGCAGTATGTCGGCATAGCGCAGCAGCATGATGTTCGTCGGCGAGCAGTTCTCGCCCAGGTTTAGCTCCTGGTCGCCCGGGACCTTTTCGGTGTAAACCGTGTATTTCTTATAGATGAAGCCGGTCTGCTTGTTGGTAAAGCGAACGTTGGTATTGTCCGTTTTCACGGTCTCGCCCATCCAGGTCGATCCGGGATAGACGATCGTCTGCGCAAATCGCGGATCGAGATCGGCATATCCTTCGGAATCGGCATAAGCGGACTCTTCGCGGGGCTTGCCGTCCTTCATCCAATAGCTGTCGATGAAGTTCCGGAGCGGGGCCGCACTGTTGTACTGGCGCATCACGATGTCCATGCTGTGTCCCAGCCCGAGGGGATTGGCGACGGCCTCGACGTTGAAGATCGACTCCGAAGAGTGCTCGGCCGCCTCGGTGAAAAGTTTCGCATAGCCGTCCTGATAAAGCGAATAGACGCCCAGTTCCATGACTTCCCATGCGGCATCGGCGGCCTCCTCCCAGGGCTTCGTCTCGTGCCCGGGATTGCACAGGGCGCTGGCCTCGAAATTGAGCACCCGGGCGCGGAGCGCCAATGCGGCGCCGGCGGTGGGACGCCCCTGATCGCTCTTGGCCGTATATGTACGGGGCAGAATCTTCGCAATGGCCCCCAGTTCATCGACGATGAAGCGGATCATCTCCGCCCGGTCGGTGCGCGTGCGTCCGACCTGCGAAATGTCGGGAGAATCGACGATCAGCGGCGCCTTGTAGTAATAGGTCGTCAGCACCGAATAGTAAAGGGCGCGGAGGAAACGCGCCTGCGCCTTCATCTGAGTAACGGCTTCGGTCGAAAGTTCCCTGTTGAGATCTATGTGCTGAAGCAGCATGTTGCAACGGCCTATGCCGGTGTAGGCATCTTTCCAACGGCCGGCAAAGATGCTTCCGTCGGCCGTGTGGCTGCCCTTGGCGAGATCATTCCAGTTGAGCGTATTGGCATAGTTGTAGGCGTTGGGCGTCGCGCACTCCTCCATGGCGACGGCCATACCGCCGAACATACTGCCGTTGCGCAGCGGAAGATAACAGCCCGTCAGTCCGCTCTCCGCGTTTTTGGCACTGTACCAGAAAGTCTTGTCGCTGTAAGCGCCCGTCGGTTCGAAGTCCATCGAACACGAGACGGCCGCTGCGGACGACAGCAGGCTCAGCCCGAGGTATATGATTTTTTTCATTTTCATGCTATTTGTCGTTAGAAACTCAGGTTCAGACCTATCGAAACGGTCTTCAAATTGGGATATTCGTAGAGATCCGTACGAGTCGTGGTGATCTCCGGGTCCCAAAGGTCGAAATCGGAAATCGTCCAGAGGTTCTGACCGCTGACATAGACCTGCAGCGCCTCGATCCGCAGCGGCTTCAGCAGCCGTTTGGGGAAGTTGTAGGTCAGTTGGATGTTCTTCATCCGCAGGTAGGAGGCGTTGCGGAGCCACTTGGTCGAGGGAATGAAGTTCTCCGGAGCGTCGGTGTAGGTGGTCAGCAGCGGCAGTTTCGAGTTGCGGTTGTTCTCGGTCCACGAATCGGTGGCCCAGTCCCGGGTCACACCGGCGCCGTTGTTGAACGGCACCGCGAGATTCGCTCTCGGATAGGTATACACCTCACCCACACCTTGAAACTGAGCTTCGAGCGAAAGACCCTTCCAGCCCATGTGCACGCCGAACGAATAGGTCACCTCGGGAATGGAGTTGCCGACGACGATCTTGTCCTTGTCGTCGATCACATCGTCGTCGCAATTATTCTTGTATTTGAGATACCCCGGGCGGAGTTTCGTACGATCGCCGTAAACGATCGCCGCATTGTCGATCTCCTCCTGCGACTGGTAGTAGCCGTCGGCTTCATAGACATAGAACGAGCGGATCGGATAACCCTCACGGGTGATGAGCGTATTGCTGTTGGCCAGGATATGCCCGCCGTCGAGCGATTTCACGCGGTTGCGGACGAAACTCACCGAGCCGTTCACCCCGTAAGAAAAGTTTTTAACCTGGTCGCGCCAAGCGCCCGAAAGCTCGAAGCCCTTGTTGAGCACCGTGCCGACATTGCTTTTGGGACCGTTGAGACCGCCGACGTGCGAAGGGACCGTGCGTGTCATGATAATATCGAAGGTCTCCTTGTGGAAATAGTCCGCGTCGAAAGTCAGACGGCTGTTGAAAGCCGCGAAATCCAGACCCACGTTGTACGAACGGGTCTTTTCCCAGCCCAGCATACGGTCGGTGAGCTGCGTCACGGCGAATCCGGCCGCGGGCGTCCCCCCGAACGAATAGTTCTGGTCGATGGCGTCGTAGGTCATCTGGTAGCTGTAAGGGCTCACGGACTCGCTGCCCATTACGCCGTAGGATACACGCAGTTTGAGCAGGTCGATCTGCTTCACCTCGAAGAATTTCTCCCGGCTGAGGTTCCACGCCACCATAACCGAAGGGAACATGTGCCAGCGGTTGTCCCGCGACAGGTTGCTCGAACCGTCATAGCGCAGCGTACCCTCGATCATGTAACGGTCGTCGTAGGTATAGGCCAGACGCCCGTAGACCGAGATCATGCGCTTCTTCCACGAACTGCCGGTAGCCTGCGCATTAGTCTGGTTCGTGAGCGCCTCGAATTCAGTCAGCGTATTGTCGTTGAACCCGTAGTTGTAGGCCTGGAAATTCCGGCTGTCGTTGTGCTGCCAGTCTTGTCCCAGCATGACATGGATGTTGTGACGGTCGTAATCGTTCTCCCAGACGAGGCGGTGGGAGACGGAGTACTGCGCCGCGACGGCATCCCAGTCCTTCAATCGCGGGGCCGCCGAGTTGAACTTCTTCGTATCGCCCGTCTTGGGATTGACCGTATACATCTGCGGAATGAAGTTCTTGCTGTAATGGTCCGTCTTGCGGAATCCGACGGTCGCATAATATTTCAGATGCGGGGCCAGCCGCAGGTCGGCACTGATCGTAGAGAGCAACTCCTGGTAATTTCGGTAAACGAAACCCTGCTCGACCTCCATGCGCGGATTCTCGATGTTGTTGCGTCCCGGAGTGAAGAGCCAGGTCGAACCGTAAAGGCCGTTGCGGTGGTAGTCCGAGAAGATCGGCAGACCGCGCATGATGGTATTCAGCACGGTCCCCGTCGAATACCCCACCTCGTTGAAGGTCCGCAGGTTGCCCTGGAACGTTCCGCTGACGTTGAGCGCATCGCACACCCGCGCGTTGAGCTTCAGGTCGAAAGCATAACGCTGGGCGTCGTCGTTGTCGATGAAGACACCCTTCTGGTCGGTGTAGCCGAAGCCCATCGAATAGGTCACGGCGTCGGTGCCGCCCGAAAGGCGCACGCTGTGTTGTTGTACGTAACCGTCTTCGAGACAGATGTCGAACCAGTCCGACGCGGGATAGACCGACCGGTCCGTCTTCATGCCCTCCATATATTCGAGTATCTGGCCGTTGTTGTACGACACGGCACCGGGACTGATCCCGGAATTGATCTCGGCCAAATTGCGCAGCCTCATGTAGAGGATCGGATCGGTAACCACATCCGGAAGATAGGTGGCCCGCTGCACGCCGTATTTGCCCTTGTACTCGATGCGGGGACGCCCTTTGGAGCCCTTCTTCGAGGTCACGAGGATCACGCCGTTGGCCGCTTTCAGGCCATAGATGGCGGCCGACACATCTTTCAGCACCGAGATCGACTCGATGGTCGAAGGGTCTATCTCCGAGAAGTCGTATTCCACGCCGTCCAGCAGCACCAGCGGTGCGCCGCCCGTGGAGTTCAGCGAGTTGACGCCTCGGATCGAGATCGTGGCGTTGTCGCGGCCGGGCTGCGAACCGCCCTGGTTGACCCAGATACCCGGCGTGTTGTAGAGCATCTGCGTAGAATTGGTGATGGGCTGGTTCTCCTTGCGCTTGATATCCACGGAGGCCACCGATCCGGTGAGCGAGAGCTTTTTCACGGTACGATACCCCACGACGACCAGCTCCTCCAATTCGGTGGACTGGTCTTTCATCACCACGTCGATCTGCGAACGGTTGTTGACAGCCTCCGTGACACTCCCGTAACCGATATAGCGGAACGTGAGCGTCGCATCGGGAGCGACCATCAGCGAATAGGAGCCGTCGGAACCGGTGGCCGTGCCGTCCGTGCCGCCCACGATGACGGTCACGCCGACGAGCGGCTGTCCCTGTCCGTCGCGGACGGTGCCGGTCAGACGGTATTTCCCGGGAGCCGCCGGAGATTCGGTCCCTGGACCGGCCTTACGGCTCAGAAAGATCCGGTTGGAACCCTGCATCCGGTAGTCGATGCCGGTGCCGGCGAGAATCCGGTCGAGAACGTCCTTGACGTCTCCTTCGAGTCGTCCGGCAGCGTTCGAGCGCGTTTTGACCAATTCGAGCGCATACGAGAATTCAATACCGGTTTGTTTTGAGATTTGCGGCAGGATGTCGGCGAGCGTCTGCTTTTTCGCCGTGACGTTCACAACGATCCGCTGGGCCGACGCCGGGAGGATTACAGCAAGAAGCAGTGCCGCCACCAGCAATATCCGCAGTTTCCCGACACCGTTTCGAACAGGCAACAGCGTACCCGCCGCGCCCTTGCGGGCGACGTTCGGAATGTAGTTCATATAGTGTGATTTTAAGGTTTAAGATTGGATTTCAGATAAGACGGTCGGGATCTCTCCCGCGGTACAAGTCAGGCTGTCGTCATAGGCATTTCCGTTTGGGGATTCTTCAAAAATTATGATTCTGTCGCGCGAATTTTCCGGGGTCAGCGTTTGCGTTTGATCAGGACGTGCCGGTCCTGAACGGTGTATTCGATCGGTACGATCAGATTCAGGATATCGAGCATCTGTCCGAGCGGTTCGTTGTTGCCCACGACCAGGCGGTAGGCCGTATCGTCGAACGACGAGGGATCATAGATGACCGACACGTCGTAACGCTCTTCGATCAGGCCGACGATCTCGCTGAAAGAGATACATTCATAGACCTTGTGGTTGTAGTGCCAGGCCGTATATTTCCCCGTCTGCACTTCGCTTACCGAGAGCAAACGCCGGCTCCGGGCATCCACGACGGCCTGCTGTCCCGGACAGAGCGTGGCCAGCTCCTCGCCCGAAGCGCTTTCGAGTGCAATACGTCCCTTTTCGAGCGTCGCTTCGATCCGCTCGCCGGCTTTGACATTGAACGACGTACCCAGCACCCGGATATGCACTCCCCGGGTTTCGACCACGAAAGGATGGACCGGATCGGACTTAACGTCGAAAAAGGCCTCTCCGGAGAGTTTCACCCGGCGGCGGCGCGTATCGAAATCCTCCCGGAACGAGAGCTCTCCGCCCTGGTTCAGATAAACCCGTGTGCCGTCGTCCAGCACAAAGTCCAGCACCTCGCCCGAAACCGTATTCGCAATCGTATGCCACTCGAAACGTTCCCGGTATTTATCGACCCCGATCCCCGTCAGTATCGCCCCGAAAAGCAGCGCCGCAGCGACCGCCGTGCGGGCCAAATACTGCAACCGCCGGATACGCCGGCGCTGGTCCAACTGCTGGTTTATCTTGCGGACGGCCCCTTCGACCTCGGAAGCCGAGGCGTGTTTATAGGTATTTTTCAGTGCCCAAAGCTGTTTGATCCGAAAGAATTCGTCCCGGTTCTCTTCGCTCCGGGTCATCCACTCTTCGACCGCACTGCGGGTCTGTTCGTCGTAGCGGCGGTCGAGATAATCGACGATTTTCTGAGGGCTGATCGTTTTCATCGTTGTCGTTTTACTGAATAAACAATCCAGAACCGGATTTTACGCAGCCGATTCTGGATTTATTTGAAAATTCGTTGAAAAAACTCAGATCATGGGAATCGACGCCAACATCAAAGCGAACAATTCTTCGGCGGAAATCCGGTCCCGCAGGAACTTCAGCGCCAAGTAAAGATGCCCTTCGACCGTGCGACGCGGCATCCCGAGCAGTTCGGCGATCTCGGCGTTCGACATATCGTGCAAAAACGAGAGCCGGAAAACCTCCCGGCGCTTGTCCGGCAGTTCCTCGACGATGCCGAGAACCCGTTCGAGCAACTCCTTGTTGCAAAGTGTACGGACGATGTCGTCGTCGTTGGCCCGGAGCCATTCGGCCTCGTTCTGCGACAGCGCGTCCAGCGAACCTCCCCCTGAGAAACCTTTGTTGCGTTTGAGGCTGTTCAGCATGCGGGAATGGCACGCCCGGAAAAGATAGGTCTGAATCCCGGAGGAAAAAGTCAGCCGGGAACGATGTTCCCAGACATAGAGAAAGACATCCTGCACGACATCGCGGGCAGCTTCGTCATCGAGCAGGATGCAGGCATACCCCATCAACCGGGGATAGTATTCCTGTATCAGGCTGTCGAAAAGTTCCCGGTCCCCGGCTCCCAGTGCATATATCTCTTTTGCGTCCATCGTAACGATAAAGTGCGAATAAAGGTATGAAAAAAATAGCACCGGACAAATCAAAGCCGATTAAATTTCCATTACATGCCGGGACCGGCGACGCTCTCCGGCATACGGAAACGCCACAAATGGCCGGGAGGAAAAGAACAAAAATCCCCGCACGGCATCGGCCGAACCGGATGCCTGTCAGAGGCCGATACGCTGAATCCTCTTTTCAAAATCGCTGCGCGATCCGAGCGCCGAATTGCGGAGTTTGGTGCGATAGGTATAGACCGTAGCCGACGCGCAGTTCAGAAAACTGGCGATACATCCGCTGTCGGTGATCCCCAACCGCATGACGGCCAAAATACGCAGTTCGGTCGAAAGCGCACCGTCAGTGCGCACCGGAAAACGCGCCGGTTCTTCGAGCAGTTCGTTGACCCGCTCTACAAAATCGGGGAAAATGCCGAGGAATGTTTCGTCGAAGATGCGGTAGAAATCACGATAACTGCGGTCGACGTCCGAAGGCGAGCGCAGCTTGCGCATCAGGGCCTCCGTGCCGTCGGTTTTCGCGGTTTTCCGCAATTCCATCCGGTATTCGTCGACCCGGCCGATGTAATGCGTGGCGAGCTGCATATAGCGGAACACATAACTGTCTTTGATCTTGTTGGCATCGCGCAGATGGTCGTTCACGATCCGGAACTGTTCGTTTCGTTCGTGAAGCCGCTTGTTGACTTCGTAAATCAACGAGGTGTTGCGCCTCAGCCGCCGGTGCTGGCGCTGCGTGTGGAACAGCAGCAGGGCTATGATCACCAGCAAAAGCAGGAAAACGCTGACCATGACCGTCAGGATGCGGCTGCGGGAGTTGATGCTGTAAACCACGGCCTGATTGATGATCATCTCGGCCTGACTCGAGTGGAAGATACGTGTATTGTAGTTGCACGAAAGCACATCGGCAACCGTACACTGAATATAGCGGGCCGCACGCTCCATGTCCTTCTCCTCGAACATCATCAGCGCCAGTTCATACAGGGAGAGATACTCCCGGACGGGGGTTTGCAGGTCGTTCACCGCAGCACGGGCGAGCCAGAATTTACGCTGCCCGCGATCGCCGAGGGTTTCGTACACGTTGGCGATGTTGTATGCCACACGGGCCCGCGTCCGCGAACTATGCCGGGAATCGTAAAGCGGCAGCAGCACGTCGAGCGCCTCGTCACAACGCTGCTGCGACAGCAGGTCGATAGCCAGCAACCGCTGGCGTGTGACGTACGAGTGTCCGTCGAAACCGATGCGCACGCGCCGTATCCGGGCAAGCGTATCGGCATAGGCCCTGCTGCGGGATTCGGAGGTGTTCTGCGAGGCAAGACGGCTGTAAACGACCATCTGCTGGGTGTAGTAGCTCGCACGCATCCGCCTGGTGATACCCGCGGTATCCAGCGACCGGATGCGGTCGTAGGCGTCTTCGATGTTGTTACGGCCGATCAGAACGGATATGTCGCAGGTGGTGGACAGAAATTTCATATCCCGGCGGCCCGTGCGCTCGGCAAGATCGTACATCAGGGCGACGTAACGGGCGGCCGTATCGATATTGTAGGTGATATAAGCGTCGAAAAGCCGGTTCGCGGTCTGCCAGCGCCGCGTGTCGTCACCGGCGTCCCGCAACGCACGGCGCAGCGAATCGGCGCGGCCGTTGAAACGTTCGGTATAAACGGCCTTGTTTTCGATGGTATGGTCCAGCTCGGTCAGCAACAACTCCATTTCTCCCTGACGGCAGGCAAAAAGCCCGACAAGGCAGAAAGCGCAGACGATATACGGCAGAGAAATCTTCATCGGTTCGGGTTTATGTACAAATTTACAAAAAAAAGACGAATCCCGCACCGTTCCCGGGCGGAGATTCGTCACACGTCTCGGTCTCCGGCAACCGGATCAACCGACAATTTCGATCTTCACTTCACGGCGGATGTCAGTCGCAGGAACCTCCACCACACTGCATTTCAGCGTTTCATCGAACACGGGCTTCACCGTGCGGCCGCCGACCCTCACTTTTTCGATCTTCCCGGCGGCGGGAAGCTGAAGCCGGTAGGCGCGTTTGACCACCTGCCCCTCGTAGACGCCTTCGGCGGGTCGGACCGTCACGGTCGTCACCCTGCCCGCCCGGCTGTAATTGAGCTGCGTGGTCGCATACGCACCCCGTTCATAATCCCGGGTCACACCGTCGTCCTCGTAGAGCGTATAGGTGTTGTCAGCGTCGCCGGCCGAGGGGTAGACGCGCATGACAAGCGTCGTGAGCGGCGTCGAGGCGGGACGCGGCGTATAGGGCTGCATGGGCAGCACCCAGCCTCCCCGGACGTAGAGCGGGAACTCCTCGAGCGGCTTGGATATTTCGCACTCCCGACCGCCGTCGAAGCGTTCGTGGGTGAAGAAGTCGTACCAGACATCCTCTCCGGGGAACCACACCCGCTGCGAAGCGACCTTGTCGGGCCCCGTGCCGGGCGAGGAAACGGGTGCGGCGAGCAGCAGGTCTCCGAAAAGGAACTCCTGCTCGTTGCAGTACGCGCGTTCGTCACCGCCGTATTCGATATACATCGGGCGGTTCAGCGGCACCATCGTCGAATGGGTCTGCCAAACGCTGCTGTAAATGTAGGGCATCAGCTCCGAGCGCATGTGGTACATGCGGCGCATGGCGGCGGTTTCGCGTTCGCCGCTGAGCCACGGACGGCGGTCGAGGCGTGCATCCTTGGTCGAGTGGACGCGCAGGGCGGCCGACAAGGCTCCGAACTGCGTCCAACGCACGGTAAGTTCGGGATTGGGGTCGCCACGGAATCCGCCGATGTCGTGCGCCCAGTAGTAGCAGCCCGCATTGCCGCTGGCGGCCGTGAGTTTGACCTCGAAAGCCAGCATCTCCCAGTTGGCCTGCGCGTCGCCCGAGAACTGGATGGGATGGCGGTGGTCGCCCCATCCGGCCCAACGGCTGTAACCCGCGCCGCGCAGCCCTTTCCGCTCCGTCTCCCGGTAGTAAAGCTCGTTGATCCACTGCAACGAGGTGGAACGGTATCCCCGCACCTCGGGATAGAGGTAGTTCTGCTGCCAGTCGAGCCACCAGAAATCGACGCCCATATCCTCGGTGGTATGATGGGCGTGTTTGAAGAACGTCTCCATATATCTGCGGTCGCCCAGGTCGAAAAGAAGCGGTTTGGCCGGATCGGCCCCCATATCCTTCATAAAGGCGCCGTACATCTCCTCGTGGGGACGGATGCCGTCGTGCGGATGGTCGTTGAGCGACACGGTCACGCCGCGGCGGTGCACCTCGGCGATCAGCGCTTCGGGATCGGGAATCCTTTTGCGCTCCCAGGTATACCCCGTCCAGCTGCGGCTGCCGGCATGGCCGGTTCCGATCTCTGCCATATAGGTATGCCAACCCATGTCGAAGACGAGATTGTCGAGCGGAAAGTCGTTCTGCTCATAGCCGTCGATGATCGAGAGGAACTCCTCGGAGGTGTAGTCCCAGTAGCGGCAGTACCAGACGCCGTGGATGTATTTGCGGGTCATCGGAACCCGCCCGCTGATGGCTCCCAGATCGGCCAGCGCGGCCTTGTAGTCGTTGCCGTAGACAAAGCAGTACTGGTCCTGCACATGGCTGCGGGTGTCGCGCGGGCAGAGCCATCCGTCGACCAGGAGATCGGACCGCTCGTCGTCGATCACATACCAGCCGTCACGGCTCAGCAGACCGTCCTGCATGGGTATCTCCCCGGTAACGCGGTCGAGGGTTTCGACCGGACCGCCGAGGTTGTTGCGGAAGATGCAGCGGTTGGTGAACTTCTTCTCCTTGCCGTTGAGCTTATAGTAGGCCGCAAAGTTATGCAGTCCGAACGGGAACCCGTCATGCTCGTAGACGATACGCAGAGCCTCGGTCGTGATCTCGTAACGGTCGCCGCCCAGCGCCCGCACCTCGAACCGGTCCGCAGGAAGCAGGTTCGAACGGTCGTAGGCGAAGATCGTGGGATCGTCGATGAACTTGCCGTCACGGGCGAATTCCAGACGGAAGAGCGTCGGCGTGATGAGCGTCAGGCGATTTTCGCCGAAAACGAGGGGATTGCCCGCAGGCTGCGCCGAAGCGGCGATCCCGCCGCAAAGAAACAGCAGCAGCAGTAAAATGCGATTTTTCATGAATCGTTAAAAATGAGTTGGGTATTAAAATTCTCCGCACCGCCGTAACAGTCGGTGCGGAGAAAAAGCTGTCGTGCGCGGACTATTGACCGGCCGTATTGCGGATACGCTCGGTATAGACATTGCCGTAGGGATCGGAAGCCTTTACCGTGACTTCGTTCCAGGCCGCGGACGACGGTTTGTAATAAAACATATGGTCGCAGTTCGACTCCGGTTCTGCCGTCGGACGGTGTTCGGGCACGGTTTCGCCGAACATGAAGTCATAGGCACGGCGGTCCATCTCGTATTTCAGGTTCGATCCGGAGGGCAGGGTCGTCCAGGCCGCATCGTCCTCTTTCACCTCGACCGTCCAGGTGGAATGCCAGTTGAAGATATTGAAAATCAACCCGTCGCGGTATTTCTCAGACACCGCCTGTCCGGGACCGTAGAGGTACATCTGGTACTCTTCGGGATAGGCGGTGCCTTTGTAGTACCAGTTTTTGATCCGGTTGCCCTCGATCTCGTAGACCGCATAGCCGCGGGGACTGCCGTCGTTGCACAGCTCCTCGCCGTTCCAGTAGGCGCCCATCACGGCGCCGAGCGTATTCTCCTCGATGGTTTCGGAGATCGTCGTCGTGTAGTTGTTGTGCGAATGTCCCGAAAGAATGCGGACATTGTACCCGTCGAGCAGTTCGTAGAGCTCCCGGTAGTTGGCGACGTGGCTCGTGGGACGGTTGCGGCGCGAGGTGGCGATATGCACGCCGAGGATAATCAGCTTGTCCTTGGGGACATATTTCAGGTCTTGTTCCAGCCACACCATCTGCGCCTCGGTAATTTCGGCGGTATAGTTGGAAGACCCGGTGTAGAGCACGTCGTCGAGCACGACGAAATGGCAGTCGCCGATATTGTACGAATAATAGGTGGGGCCGAACGCCGAACGGAAACTATGGTCGGCCTCCGTGTCCACGCCGATGGCCTTGTCGTGGTCGTGGTTGCCGATCACCTGGAAGACAGGTACGCCGATCTTCCGGATCTGCTCCTTGTAAACGCTGTGGAAAGGCATGTTGTCCCACACCAGGTCGCCCAGCGAAATGCCGTAGACCGGCTTGTCCAACTCCTGCTGTACGTAGGGCACCAGCAAAGGCAGCACCTCCTTTTCGAGCATGACGACCTCGTCGTCGCGGCCGATCTGCACGTCGGCCAACGCCAACAGGGTGAACCGCTCCTTCTTGCCGGTGCGCTCGAGCGTAAAACTGCGCTGCACGACATCCCGGTCGCCGAGACTGATCTTTTTGTAGATGGCCGGAAAACCGTCTTTAAGGGGGATTTCGCAGTCGGCAGGCACCGATACGAACACGAACGGAGTGCTTTTCTTCACACGCATCTGGTAGACCCCCTGCGCATCGGTGGCCGTTACGGTGAACCCGTCGCTCACGACCACGCCTTCGATCGGATTCTTGCCGTCGGTAACGCGGCCCACGAGGTTCATGCCGGGTTCGGGGGTGATGTCTACCTTTTCGTAAAGGCCGCCGAGTATTTGGGCGCCTTCGTCCTCGGAACAGGCCGTGAAGCCTACGGCGAGCAGGACTATCAGCAGGTATTTAAACAGGTATTTGATCATTGTTCAGTTTTTTTGTTTGGTTTATGCAAAAGCCGGACTTCTCCCCGGACGCCCTCGGGCATCCGGGGAGAAGCGGCGTTCTACTCCTCGGCTGCACCTCCGTACCCCGGATTCTGCTTGATCAGGTTGTTGGCCGATATGGCCGAGTTGGGAATCGGGAAGCGGTTCATGTTCCGGTCGTTCGAGGGGGTGTGATCCCACCACGATTCGGAGGTGAATGCACCCCAGCGGATCAGATCGGTGCGGCGGCGGCCCTCTCCGAGGAACTCGATCATCCACTCGTCGAGCATGCGGTACTCGTCGAGGTTGTCCACGGTCACGGGATCGGGATCGTTGCGGTTCTCGAAGTTACGCGCACGCACCTGATTGATCAGTTCGGCGGCCTCCTTCTTGTGTCCGGCGCGCAATTCGCATTCGGCCAGCATGTAATAAATCTCCGAAAGGCGGATGACCGGGCAGTCGGGATTCCAGCGCAGCTGCTTGTCCGCAAGGTTGGGCTGCGGGGATTTCACCAGACGGATGCCCGAGTTCTCCTCGCCGTCGGCCATCGTCGAAGGCAATTCGGCCACCGAGCCGTATTTGCTGCCCACCTCCGAGAAGCGGGCTACCTGATCCACCATATTGATAACTTTGCCGCTGTACTCTTTCTGTCCCAGGCACTCCTTGGTCGGATCGTCGAAATTGACCTGCTTGCCGACGAGAAACATACCCTCGTATTGCTTGTTGCCGAGATAGCGGTAAGGCTTCTTGCGCAGGTCCTTGTCGTTGAACTTGCGGTAGGGGCTGCCCAGTTTCCACTGGGTATAGTAGCTCCCCTGCGGATTGAGCGAAGGCGCCAGGATGAATCCGTTGTAACCGGCGGTTTCGATGTCGAAATAGACATAGGACGAATAGTGGTAGAAATACTTGAAATACCAGTTCCACTCGACCTTCGAGTTCTCCGACGGAACGTTCCAGATCGCCTCGCGCGAAGAGTCGTTGTCGAAAGTGTGGGGGCCGTACCACGTATCGTCCAGTTCGTAAACGCCGTAAAGACCGCCGATGATGTCGCGGCAGATCTGCGCGCATTCGTCGAAATGCTTTTCTCCGATGTACGCTTCGGCGTTAAAATAGAGCTGGGCCAGCATCGCCGCAGCGGCAGCCTGCTTGATGTAACCGTCCTCCGAGGCTCCGAGCGAAGATTTCTTCGCCAGGGAGGGAATGGCGTTTTTGAGCAGCGTTTCGACATGTCGGAAGGTTTCGAGCGCCGTATTGCGGGGACGCAGGCCGTCGTTCACCGAATGGTAAATCGGCATTCCTCCGAAATAGTCGAGCCCTTTCATGTAAAAATAGGCCGTGATGGCGTTCAGCTGGTTGATATGGTCGGCCTTGACGGCGTCGCTGAGCCCGATGGCGTTGTAGTCGACGCCCTCCAGGTCGGCCTTGGCCTCCAAAGCACGCGAAATACCGCCCGTCGTGCCGTCGTAGGTGTTCACGACGAAACGGTCGTCGGGCGACCAGGTGTGATAGTGCAGGCGATAGTACTCTCCGCCGTTGTACCAGTCCGCGCCGCGTTTGGGACAGACCATCTCGTCGGTCGTCAACTCCTGGAGATACCAACGGTCGGCGCCGATATACCACTTCCAATGGGTAAAGGGACGGCACAGCACGGCATAGGTACTCTCGGGCGAGGTGAAGAACGTGTCGGGAGTCACCTCCGAATAGAACTTCTCATCGAGACTGCACGAGGGAGCGGCAAGAGCGGCCGCCCCGGCCAATACGGCTGCTATATGTTTGAATTTCATATTCATCTCTGATTTTATTTAGAACGTTAATTGCACGCCGAGCGTAAAACGGGTCGTCTGCGGATACATCGACGCCGTATTGTTCACATACTCGAAACCGGGATTCAGACCGTTGATGTCGACCTCGGGATTGATGCCGTTGTAATTGGTGAATACGGCCACGTCGCGGATCGTCAGGTAGATCTTGGCCGACTGGATGTAGCGCGTCCACCTCTTCAGGTCGAGCGTATAGCCGAGGTTGACGGCGTCGATTTTGAGGAAGGAGGCGTCGTCGATCCAGTAGTCGCAGAGAATCTTCTCGTCCTTGATGTTGCGGTTGCGCGTATAGGCCGACTTGAGGACATTGAGCTGCGAATCGTTGGCCAGCCCGTAGTACATGTTGACCTGGCTGAACACGTCGTAGTCGAGCCAGCTGCGCAGGAAAACCGACAGGTCCCAGTTCTTGTAGCGGAACGTATGGTCCCACGAAAGGATCACTTTCGGAATGGCGTTGCCCACGAAGTGCTTGTTCTCGGCGACGAGATTCGACTTGGTGCCGTCCACGGCAGGCACGATCTCGTTATTCTTGTCGTAGATCATCCACTTGCCGTCCTCGTCGAGCCCGGCATACTTGTAGACGAAGAACTGGCCGATCTCTACGCCGTTCTGCAGGCGCACGGCCGTACCCGGGTTGCCAGGCGAGGGGAAAGTCACCTGGTCGAGGAAGAAACCGTCATCGCCCATATTATTGATCTTGCTCTTGTTATGCGACAGGCGCAGGCTCGAGGAATAGCGGAAATCCTTGCGGCGGACGATATCCCCGCCGAGTTCGAACTCCCAGCCCTTGTTCTCCAGGCTGCCGATGTTCTTCATGATCTTGTCGTGCACCATCGGCGGCATCGGCGCATTGACCGAGTAGAGCATGTCGTCGACCTTGCGGTGGTAAACATCGAACTTACCCCACAGGCGATCGTCGAACAGCGAGAAATCCAGACCGAAGTTCAGCTCCGATTTCTCCTCCCATTTGAGGTCGGGATTGACGTTGCGGACCGAACCGTAACCGGGCTGCCAGATGCCGTTGGTCGGCCACATGTCGTTGGCCTTGTACATACGGGTAGTATAGCCATTGCCGAAGCCGTTGTTGCCCGTGACGCCGTAGCCCAGGCGGACTTTGAGGTCGTTGACCCACTTCACGTCGCGCAGGAACGCTTCGTTCGAGATGCGCCAGCCTCCGGAGAGGGCCCAGAAGTTACCCCAGCGGTTGTTTGCGCCGAATTTCGAGGAACCCTCGCGGCGGAAGCTCGCGCTCACCATGTAGCGGTCCTTGTAGGAATAGTTGACACGTCCGAACAACGAGAGCAGCCGTTCGCGCGGGTCCTTGCCCGAGTCCATCGTGGCACGCCCTTCCGAGAGGTACGAACCCACGCCCATATCCCACGGACCGACCCCATCGACCGGGAAGTCGTAGTTCGCCATGTTGAAATCTTCGCCGCCGGCCTGCCAGAAACTATAACCGGCAACCGCATCGAACGTATGATCCTCGCGGAAAACCTTGTGATAGTTGGCATAGGCCTCGATGGAGACACGGTTGTCCTTGCTGAACTTGTGCGACGCTCCGCCGCGGCGGCTGTTGTCGATCGACTCCTTATGGTCGTGCGAAACGTAGGTGTACTGCTGGTACTGGCGCTTGTCGATGCCGACCGTACCCTGGATCGAAAGCTCTTTCATCAGGTTGATCTTCACGGTGGCATCCGCGAGCAACCACTGGTCCTTGCCGTTGTTGGTGCGGAGCATGATATCGGCCACGGGGTTGAAGCTCGTTCCCGAGATGCCGTTGCCGACGACGTTGTAGGCCGACGGATTGGCGGGGTCACGGAGCGGAATGGTCGGGTTGAGCCCGAAAGCCATCTTGAAGATGCCCGACGAGTTGCGGTCGTCGCGCTCGGCCTCGCGGAACTGGGCATTGGTGCGGATTTCGACCACCCCGTCGAAAAGGTTGAACTTGGCGTTGACACGCCCCGAATAGTCTTTGCGGTTGTCGCCGATGACGATGCCTTTCTGGTTCTGCGCCATGAAAGAGGTATAGACCTGCGCCACGTTCGATCCGCCCGAAATGCTCACCGAATGGCGCTGCGAGAACGGAAGCTCATTGGTAAGCTCCTTGTACCAGTCGGTATCGTAACCGTAATCCTCGCCGAGTCCGTACTCGACATACTCGCCCGATGAAAGCAGGTCGGGGGTCTTGCGGATGGCTTCTACCGAGAACTCGCCCGTATAACGGGCCGTTACGCGGCCCTGTCGGGCCTGTTTGGTCGTGACGAGGATCACACCGCCGGCGGCGCGCGTACCGTAGATCGCGCCAGCCGAGGCGTCTTTGAGCACATCGACCGACTCGATATCCTCCTGGTTGAGCGCACGCATGTCGCCGCCGGGGATACCGTCGATAATCACGAGCGGACCTTTGCTGGCGTTGACCGAGGCCACGCCGCGCAGCTGAAAGTCATTGCTGCTGTTAGGGCTGGCGCTGCCCGAAATGGTCAGGCCGGGAATCTTGCCCTGAAGCGCCGTGGCGATGGTCGAGCCGCCCATACCGGCCACCAGGTCGTCGCCCTTGATCGAGGAGATGGACGAAGTCACCGATCTCTTCTCCATCGTACCGTAACCGATCACGACGACGTCTTTCAACATCTGGCTGTCGTCTTCCAGAACGACGTCGAGCACCGACTGCGCGCCGACCTTGACGGTCTGTTCCACATAGCCGATATAGGAGAATTTCAGTTCGCCTCCGGCGGGAACCCCGATCGTAAAACGCCCGTCAGTGCCCGTCGTGGTGCCCGTCGTGGTGCCGACGACTACGACCGTAGCGCCGATGAGCGGTTCTCCGGCCTTATCGGTCACCTTGCCGCTCACCTGGTTGCGGTTCTGAGCCTGCGCCAGCGACGCGGCCGCCGTCAGCACCAGGCAGAACACGAAACGCAGAAAATACCCTGCATAGGATTTTCCCGTATCTGCAAATCTGTTTTTCATATCTGTCTTCTTGTTTTTCATTGATTTGACACCGCAGGACTATTCGGCTGCGATCTTCGTCATTTTGATGTCGTCGAGGAACCAGCGGAAATAACCGGTTACTTTCTGCTGGGTCGAACGGATAACAATCCGGGTGTCGGCCGTAATGCCGTAAAGCTTCACGCTCATCGGAGTCCATCCCCAACTCGGAGCCGGCGTCATCGGCTCGCACAACTTCTCCGAATCACCGTTCACGGTACCGGGACCGGCAGTGATTTCGACCGTGACGGTAACACCGTCCGGAGTTCCCGAACCGCCGATATTGGCACAGGTTTCCATCGACAGCTCGACATCGGTACTCTGGCCAGCCTTAACTCCGATTGCAGGAAGAATGACGCCCGTCTGAATATTTTTACCTCCCATATGAAGATAATCGGAAGCGATGAAAAGACAATTCGCATCCGGATTGAAGTCGGTGAGACCGCATTTCGCCCAAGCCGCCTTAATCTCATCGTTCTTCTGTACGCTGAGACGCGTCCATTTGGTACCATTGAGCCCCACCTGGTCGTCCATACCAAACGGAATGGCCCAGTCGAACGGCTCGTTATAATAGACATGCCCGACCTGCTGGCCGTCGTCCTCGAACAGATTGTCCTTGGCGTTCTGGCTGACACTTACGGTCTCTTCGAGTCCGGTCTGCGCAGTGACGATCTTCACTTCTCCGCTGCGGAGAGCCCCCGTACCGTTCTCTCCGACCGTGAGCGTCACCTCGGTTTCGCCCGCATCGCCCGAAGCCGGGCTGAGCGTCAGCCAGCCGTCGGCGGTCGAGGTCCATGCCTCGGCGGCAGTGACCGTGAACGTCAGCGGCGTGCGCTCCTCGTCGGCAAAGCCGAACTTATTGACCCTGAACGACGTTGCGGAAACTTTCAGCCCCTCGAGGTTCTGAGTCACGGTGACGGTCGCACGCTTCGAACCGGCGATCACGACGAATGTACCGGTACGCACGGCGCCGGTCGTATTCTGGGTGATCGTCAGCTCTACGTCCTCTTCGCCGGCTTTGCCCGAGGTTTTCGAAGGGGTAATCCAACCGCTGTCCCCGGCGACCTCGATCGTCCAGTCGCTATTCGCGGAGATATAGACCGAAGCCTTTGCCCCCGTCTCCAGCAGGCCGGATTTGACGACGGTAAGCTTGCCCGGAGAAACCATCAGGGCATCGACTTTGAGTTTCTGGATGACAGCGACCGTTCGCCGCGAACCGTCGCCCTCGAATATGACATAGCCTTCACGGTCTTTACCCGTGTTGTTTTCGTCGATCGCAAGGAAGATGCGCGTACGTCCGCGATCCCCCTCGGTATGGGTCGGATGTATCCACTCCTCGACGTAGGTCGCCCGCCACGCATGGTTGGACCCGAGGTCGAAATTGACCGTCTCGCCGTTGGCCGTCAAACCGTTGTATTCCACTTCGATCTCCTGCTTGGAAACCGAGATAAACGCATCGGGATCGTCGTCGTCGCAGGCCGTGAAGAGAGAACCCGACAGCAGCAACAGGAGGGACGACGCCCTGATTATCATATACTTGAAATCCATTGTAATTCTGATTTTGAATTGATTAGGGTTAATTGCGCGGAGCTTTCACGATCTTCACGTTGTCGAGATACCAGCGGAAATAACCTTTTTCGCCGGCAGTCACCCCGCGCTCTCCCTGCTGCGTCGAACGGATGGCAATACGGGTCGCAGCGGTCACACCATAGAGTTTCACGCTCATCGGCGTCCATTTCCAGGCCTGGTCGGGTTTCATACCCTCGCTCTCACGGTCGGAGTTGCCGTTGACCGTGCCCGGCCCCTCGACGATCTCGACCGTAACGGTCACCGCATCGACCTTGCCGGTTCCGCCGATATTCGGGCAGGCATCGAACGTAAGTTCGACATTGGAGGCTTTCTTGCGGCCGATCTTCAGCGCCGGCAGAATGATTCCGGTCTGTTTGTCCGTCGCCCCCATCTTGAAATATCCGGCACAGGCGTACATCGTCCTGCCGACCGGATTGTAATCTTCGAGCCCGGCTTCGCCGAACTTTTGCAGTGCGTCGCCGGTGGAATAGATGTTTTTCGCATTATCCTGCGAACCGACGCCTACACAGTCGGCACCGCCGTATACGGCAATCCAGTCGAAGTTTTCGTCATAGTAGGTGTATCCCACAGGATTCCCGTCGTCGGGATCGGGATCGAGCGTCTGCGTCACAGTGACCCGCTCGGAGAGTTTTCCGCTCGTAACGGTGAGGTGTCCGGTACGTTCGCCGGTGGTTTCATTGGGCTTCGCTTCGAGCGTCACGGAAACGCGGCCTTTTCCGGTCGGTTTGTCGACATCGAGCCATTCGGCGTCGGACGTGATGACATACCCCCGGTTTGCAAGTACGTCGAGCGAGGCTTTCGAACCGGTATTCAGCATCCCGGTCTGGATCAGCTCCACCTCGACCTTGCTCACAACGAGCCGGTGTGCGGCATCTTCCGCCTTGTCCTCGATGCAGGAGGGAAGCAGACACACACAGCCCGATAAAAGCAACAGGCGTAAAAAGGTTCTCTTCATGGATAATTAGGTTTAGGTGTATATTAAAAAAATTACGAATCGAAATCTTCCTATGAGGGGATGAGGCAAAATTACCCATTTCCCCGGGGGGGGGAAATACCCCGCTTCAAAAATATAGACCCAAACCACCGACAATATCCTAATACAAAACGCATTACATCTTAAAACCCCCGAATGTTATATAGATTTGCAAAGCCCCTGAACAGCCGAAAAACGACTTTTCCCCGATTTTTCCCGACCTGGCGCTCTCCGTTCCGCCGGAATTTCGCTGTATGCGCGGATTTCGCATCGAAATAGCCCCCGACTATCGACCGGCACAACGGTATTTAATGATTACTTTGAAGGCAGCCACCTTCTCTTTGCTGACGGAGATCTTCTCCTTATAGGGCGGGCGAACGGTCACGGGCACCTTTTCTTTGAAATAGGGATCGATGCGGGATGGTACAGATCGACAGCAATACCTGCCGGTTCTCCCGAAATAACGGTCGGAATCGACCTGCTCTTTGAGGCGGCTCAACGGAAGGTCGAGCACGTACAGCGATCCGTTCCGGGCAACGATCACCGTCACTTCGCATTTCAGCGGTGAGTTGGGAAATATGAACGACTTGCAAGAGCATTGTCGTTCTATATCCCCGAAAAATATACATAAAGTGCGGATTTGGCGGTTTACACAGACCGTGTAAACACGTAAAAAACGGGAGCAAAAGCCACGAACGGACCAATCGACAGCAAAAGGAAAAGGCTCGGCAATCATCAGATTACCAATCCTTTTCATCAGTCGGGGTGACTGGAATCTCGCCTATGTTTTTGCGGCTTATTCAAAATATACCGAAAATAGGCCTCGAATGCCGTTTAAACGGATATTTTACATTTCGACCCCATAAGATCAAAGAAGAGAAAGTATATATAAATAAGAAAATAACGGAAACAAAAGCGGAAACACAGCGGATTTATAACTATATTAGCCTATCCTATTTCCTAATACGTTTTCGATATGGGTAACGTGACTTTCAAACTACGATCACCAAAAGGCAATGCGCCGCAAATGATCTACCTTATTTGCCGCTTTGGTCGAAATGATAAATTAGCCTATTCCACCGGGCTAAAGGCATCGCCCTGCCATTGGAATAAAGACAAAATGAGGGTGCGTAACATCGTTGAGGCAATCGGTAAGGATGCGATTAATGCCCGCCTCAACGAACTGCAAGCCGTCACCGAAACGCACATCATCGAACTAAAGGCCAAAGGTAAAGCCGTATCAAAAGAGGCTTTGAGAAAGTTTTTAGACCTCTACACCCACAACCAGCTATCGGACACCGAAAACACCTTGCACGGGTTTGTAGAGGGTTATTTAGCACGCAACGCCAGCCGCATAAATCCAAATACTGGCAAACTGATTTCCTACAAAGTGAAGCGGGAACACGAACGTACCTACGAACTATTGCAGGAGTTTGAAAAGGCCAAAAATAAAGGTGTAAAACTGGATTTTGAAGATATAACCCTTGATTTCTATGCGGACTTTACCGCCTATTTGCAGGGATTAAGCCTGTCGGTGAACACCATCGGCCACAAGATACAGACCATTAAAGCGTGGTTGAATGAGGCCACCGAAAAGGGTATCAACAAGAGCCAGCAATACAAAAGCCACCGATTTAAGGCGATCACCGAGGAAACCGAAAATATCTACCTCACTAATTCGGAGCTGGAGAAGCTATACAATTACGAGTACAAAACCGAGAGCCTAACCCGCGTGCGGGATTTGTTCCTAATTGGGGCTTATACCGGGTTGAGGTTTTCAGATTTTACCAGCATCACCGCTGATAACATCCGCTTCAACACCCTGCATATCGAACAGCAAAAGACGAGCAAGCCCGTTTCAATTCCGATGCACCCGATTGTATTAAACATCTGGAAAAAGTACGGCGGCCAACTCCCAAAGGTTATTAGCAACCAGAAATTTAACGACTATTTAAAGGAGGTTTGCAAGCTGGCCGGGATTGACAGCATCGAACAAAAGAGCATCACTAAAGGCGGCATGAGGCTAAAAAAGAGTTATAAAAAGTACGAGTTAGTAAGTAGTCACACCGCACGCCGTTCGTTCGCTACAAACCTCTATTTAAGCGGCTTTCCCACGTTGTCGATTATGCAGATCACCGGACACCGAACCGAAACGGCATTTATGAAATACATAAAAGTAACGGCCAACCAGCACGCCAGCCTATTGCGCAAACATTGGCAGACAAAAGCAAATTAATATTATGGATTACAAAAAGTTAGATATATATGAAGCATCCGTATTCGATTTTACGGACGATCCGATAATATTACGTCAGATTGTTGGCGATATGACAAAGGTCGATTATTTTTATAGATGCCATTATATAAATCGGTTGCAAGACATCCTAAAATATGCTTCGATAATCAAAGACGACCGATTAATGACATTGGCAACAAAAGCCATCGTAAAAGCACGCCGTGAGTGTTCGAAAATGGCAAACGAAGCCCAAAAGAAAGGAATTATTGTAGATTGATTAAAGAGCAGTTAAACACCGTTTAATATAGTGTTCAAATGAAAATCACAAGGGAGCAACTACGCAATATAGATATAGAAGCCTATATCGACTTTATAGAAACACAATGCAAGGAGATCGAGATCGCAACTATTAGTTTGCCGATCCTCAAAGAACGCTATGAGCTATTGCATTTAAATAAATGGAATTGGCATTGTTATTTTGTCCAAAGCGGTAAATACTCAATATGGTATAGTCTTTATCAAGACTTGATAGATGCAAAAATTAAGAAAATAAAAGCCCAAATTGAAGAAAGTGAAAAGGCATTAGGAGGCGCAATGCTATTAAGTGATCCCGCGCAGACCGTTGCAATTATTAATGAACATTCCAGCGATCTGAGCATAGAAATTGCGAAAAATATTGATTTTAATGAAATTAGATCAAGACTACAAGAAATGAGGCTTCTCTTTGAAACCTCAATAGGATGCGATTTAGAGGCAATTAACAATAAATTGTGTTTTGACAAAGGAGCAATAGACAGAGAGATAGCAAAAGCCGAAAATGAGGATTTCAAATTTCTGGATTGGATGTTAGATGGGCAAATATGCAGGCAGTATATTTATGACAATCAAGTTGTATTTGAGTTTGCCCGCTTAGAGTTCCTGCATAGGTTAGCTCTGGGTGAATATGGCACGACACTCGAAACCATCCAAGATAAGCCTATAAAATGGGTGGGAAAAACGGCGCATTTGGGCTACTATATGAATGCTCTTGCAGATGCAGGGTATATAGATGCACCTAAGAAAAAGAATGGAGATACAAACTACAATGAATTTGCTCGGCAGATTTGCAAAGCATTTGAATTTGATGGTAACAATACAGCATCATTAGCTAAAAATTTAAGTCCTGATGGCAATAACATGGAGATAGCAAACAAAGATAAAATTTCAATCCCCCACATAAAAGAGATAAGTTAAGGGCATCGCCAACCCCTTTTCAAAGAATAGGTTAGCTACATTCCCGAATGCACGGGATTGTACTAACCTTTTTTCGTTGTATTCTTTTGTACTCAACATTTCACTAAAAACCTGTTGAGTATGACAAAAACCATTTTGCAGATTGAGAGCATTGAAGCAACCGATCTTATTACCCGCCTTGATCGAATGGAGAGTGCGATAGCCGCACTTTCAGAAACTCCCACCACCCCCACGCTATCAGAAACCGCACCGGACTATATCACCCGCCGGGAGGTTGCTAATCTTTTCAAGATTACCCTTGTAACCGTCCACGATTGGACGCGCAAAGGGCTTTTGACTGCCTATAAGATCGGCAACCGCGTTTATTACAAGCGCACCGAGGTTGAGGGTGCATTAACCAAGAAAGGAGGGTTGTATGGCATCCGCTAATCCCACCTCAACTATCGCCGCGTGTTTCGACGATCTGACCGCCACGCCCTATCTGGAGGATCAGCATGCTAATTACGAACTGGCTCAAAGCATTATCGACACACTCGGCAACTACCCCAAACCTCACGAGAAAGGCAACCACACAGAGCCGCTCCGCGCAGAACTGGCCGCCTATCTGTACGTTTCGACGGCACGCAATAAGCTGAAATTAGCGCAACTTGAGTGCGCGCCTTATGATCTTGCTTTTGTGTCTGCCTATTCGTGCTTTGAATCGGCATTGAGCCTGCTAACCGCCAATTAACAGGGCAATGATCGACGGTGTTAAGGTTATGTGTCCGAGTGCGTGCGCCTCAGTGTGGCTGGCTTGTGACCTGCTGGATTTCGGGGTGATGATCTCCGAGGCCACGGGCGAGGTTAAAAGCCATACTAAGCAGGCAGAGTGCCACGGTCTAACCTTTTCGATCATGGGACATACCACCGGGTCTGCGGGGTACTGTCAAATTCTCGGCAGTCTGCACAAGTACAACAACCGAGGCCGTAACAACCTCGACGATTTCACCCTCAACCGCCTGAAGGCCACGCTATCAGAGCTACAAACCCGTTACGGGGTCGATCTCGAAGCGACACACCTACAGACCCTCGAAATAGGCGTTAATATCCCGCTGGATTATCCGCCAGACGTGATTATACGCAACGCAATCAGCCACCGGGAGCGGGCTTACACTCCGATCTATGCAGACCGCCGCAAAGTGGGCAAGATGTGCGTTTACACCGACTACACGATAAAACTATACGACAAAGGGCAACAATACCCGGCGGCGGGGAATCTGCTGCGCTTTGAGTTCAAAGCATTACGGCAACGGGTCTTAGAACCTTACAAGGTGCGGACGCTGGCCGATCTCACAGACCCGGCAAAGGCATTGAGGTTAGCCGGGCTACTGCTCGACAAGCTGGGCGATACGGTTTTTTATGATTTCTCTTTCCGGGGTGACGGTCTGACCGAAGCCCAACGGCTACGATTCGAGCGGTACGGCAATCCCAACTATTGGGCAAATCTCGACCGTCGCACGCTCTACAAAGAGGGGCAACGATTCACTAAGTTGCGTGCAAAATACGGCTGTATAAATTGGCAGAAATACTGCCGAAAACGGATCGCCGAAAAGTTCGCAGAATTGGCCGATATGAAAGCAGAAAAAGAGCGACATTTTCCACGGGTTGGAGGCAATAACCAAACAGACGAAAAGGCGACATTTTCCACGCTTGAGTATATGGTGGAAAGCGTCGCCCAAAGAGCAACGCCGGGCGACGCTTTGAATAACGAAAAAATCAGTCTTGAAACAGGCCTAAAAGCCGAGCTAAAACAACCCCGTTTTTGTGTGGTTTGTGGCCGTGAAATTACAGGGCAAAAGGCTGGCAGTTTATTTTGCTCCGAACGGCTGTACGGCATCGAAGCGAGGCGGTGCAGAAACAGGGATAGCAATAGACGGCTGGCGATCAAACGAAAAATTTATAGAGCGATGAAAAAAGAATTAATGTTGAGGATAACCTACCAGCATGAGGGCGCAGAGTACACCGATACGCTCGGAGCATCCGAATTAAGTATTACCCGCGAATGGCTGGATAAAGTTACACGTGTCGAGGTTTTGAAGCCTCAACCGACGGCACTAACAGGCAACGAGGCTAAACAATATTTAAAACAAATCCAATAACAACGATGAAAACAACAGTAATTTGTCAGAAGCACAAAGAGTTCGCGCGGTTATATCGCACGGGCAAATACAAACAAAAGGACATCGCAAAGATGATCGGAATAAGTGAACAGACTGCAAGTAATTGGGTTCGAGAATTAGCCCCGGTTCTGCTTTGTGCGACCAAACATAACCTTACTAAGGAGCTGAATCGAGTTACAGCATTGCAGAAATACGCCGAAAACCGCGACACAATCCATGATCTAATATCAGACATCGAGCGGGTCGAAAGATTGATTACACGGGCTTATGCCTCAAACTAATGCCGTAAGCTATGAACATAAAAACCGCAATTACCGAGAAAGTCAAAGCCTACTACCTAAAAGGGCTTAACTACAAAGAGATCGGCAAACTATTAGACCTTAGTCCCCGATCCGTACAACGATATGCAAAGGCCGCCGAATGTCGGAAGATGACCGAGCCGAAAAGCCTGCAACGCCGTGCGCTGGAGATGCACGCCAACGGCTGGAGTTATGCCGAGATCGGCAGACGGCTGAAAGTTAGCAAAACGACCGTTTACCTCTGGCACAAGAAAGCTAAGGCGGCAACCCTTTGCAAATCTCGATAGCTTTCGTTGGCTTTCGTTAGCTTTGCAACTCCTAAATGTCAACGATTAATGAAATCAGCAAAAAATATTTGCTCGCTATGGTGCGTGTACCCAAAAGGGCGCAGCGTTGTTGACAACGCAGGACACCTAAGGCGGGCTTTTTGTTTTATTCCTAAATACCAACATTATGATTACCAAGATCAAAACCAGCGAGGGCAAAGAGTGTCTTGCTATTATTCTTCAGTCAACCGACTACAAAGAAATAGTAAGGTTGCAAAGGGCTATTATTTACATCATGCAAGCCTCAACACAAGGCGACCTATTTACGGGCATCGTCGAAGATGTATACGATGTATTGCAATTATTAGCAGACACATTACCAACCGATCAACAGGCGATGATGTGCAACAAGGTAATGTTTCCTAACATAGCTTAGGCCGTCATTCAACAACGCTTAAGGGGCTTTTGCCCCTTTTTTCGTATAAGGTTGCGTATAACAATGAACAAAAATTGCAGTTTGTAAAGCATTTGAGGCCATATATTACGGTTTTCGGCATCCATTTAAAGCCACGTATTAAAAGTGTATAATATCACAGTCGCAATGTCTGTTTTATCGCCCGAAACATACTAAACAGGCCTCAAAAGTGAGGCTTTTATATGCTGATTTCCAACAAAGCAACTTCCGGCGACATGTTTTTCGTATGGCGCGGGGTGGCAAATTTCGTATAAGTATTTTAGCCAGTTTGGGCATTATTCCGGGAGACAACCGAAACCGTAATTTACTTGTATTATACTTGTATCTGGAAAAACCGCGACACGGTGAATAGCTCACAACCCGGCGCGGTCTGTTGAGGTGCAATAATTCGAGTGAGTGCAAATAGAGATACACCCTACAAAGTCCCCTAAATTGACTTTTTGATTTTAAAACGGAAACAGATACGGAAACAATGAAGCCTAAGTAATTGATACTTAGGCTTCATGTGTCGGGGTGACTGGATTCGAACCAGCGACCACACGCCCCCCAGACGTGTACTCTAACCGGACTGAGCTACGCCCCGATTCCGTCTGCAAAAGGCCAAAACCTTTCGCTTTGGGACTGCAAATATAGTCTTTTTTTCAAAAACAACCATATTTCTGCAAGATTTTTTTCTACTTTTGCGGAAATGAAACCATTCCTGCGTCTCATACAACCCCTCGCCACGGCCTTCACGGCCGGATGCAAAGGCCCTGCAAGGCACTCCCTGAGCGACTTTAGGGACGAAATTCATACTCCGGCCCATGCTTCGGCCATCGACTTATTATATATAGGATAACCGATGAAACGCACCGCCCTCCTCTTCACCCTGCTCACGCTGCTCACCGCCGCACTCTTCATCGCCGACCTCACCGTCGGTTCGGTTGCGGTGCCTTTGGGCGACGTCTGGGCAGCCCTCACGGGAGGCGCGTGCGACCCTGCGGTGAGCGACATCATCCTCAAAATCCGCCTGCTGAAAGCCGTCACGGCACTCTTCGCCGGCGCGGCGCTCGCCGCCAGCGGACTCCAGATGCAGACCCTTTTCCGCAATCCGCTGGCAGGTCCCTATGTGCTGGGCGTCAGTTCGGGCGCAGGCCTCGGCGTGGCGCTGTTCCTGCTGGGCGCCCCCCTGCTGGGCGTCGCGGGACACTCGTTCGTCCAGTCGCTCGGCATCGCCGGTGCGGCGTGGCTGGGCGCGGCCGCAGTGCTGGGCATCGTCATGGCCGTCAGCCGCCGTATCAAAGACATCATGGTCATCCTGATCCTCGGCATGATGCTCGGTTCGGGCATCGGCTCAGTGGTCGAAATCCTGCAATACCTGTCGAGCGAAGCGGCCCTCAAATCGTTTGTCATCTGGACCATGGGATCGCTCGGCGACGTCACGGGCAGCCAACTGGCGCTGCTGCTCCCCGTCGTTGCGGCGGGACTCGTCCTGGCCGTGGCCGTCATCAAACCGCTCAACCTGCTCCTGCTGGGCGAGAACTACGCCCGCACGATGGGGCTCAACGTCCAGCGCACACGCACGCTGATCTTCCTCTCCACGGTCCTGCTCGCCGGCACCGTCACCGCCTTCTGCGGCCCCGTGGGATTCATCGGACTGGCCGTGCCGCACCTGGCCCGCATGCTCTTCGCCTCGGCCGACCACCGGGTCCTCATGCCGGCCTCGATGCTCGCCGGCGCTGCGCTGCTGCTCGTCTGCGACCTCATCGCCAAGCTCCTGGCTCTGCCCATCAACACCATCACGGCCCTGATGGGCATTCCGGTCGTCATCTACGTCGTCGTCCGTAACCGCAACATCTTCTGACATGAGCATCCGCCTCGACCATATCGCCCTCTCCTACGGCAGCCGTACGCTGCTGGACAACGTTTCGGCCACGTTCGAACAGAGACAACTGACCGCCCTGATCGGCCGCAACGGCACGGGCAAGAGCACCCTGCTGCGGGCCATGGCCGGACTGGGCGCAGCCTCCGCCGGGAATATCGAGCTTTGCGGCCGTCCGCTGGCAACACTCACGCCCCACGAGCGGGCCACCACCGTCGGGTTCGTCACCACCGACCGGGTCCGCATCGCCAACCTCGCCTGCGAGGATGTCGTGGCGCTGGGCCGCGCTCCTTACACCAACTGGATCGGACGCATGCAGGAGGCCGACCGCGCCGTCGTCGAACGCTCGCTGGAGCTGGTGGGCATGTCGGGTTTCGCCCGCAAGACGATGGACCGCATGTCCGACGGCGAATGCCAGCGGGTGATGATCGCCCGCGTGCTGGCGCAGGACACCCCCGTCATCCTGCTGGACGAACCGACCGCCTTCCTCGACCTGCCGAACCGCTACACGCTGGCGACGCTGCTCCGGCGGCTGGCCCGCGAGGAGCGGAAGTGCATCCTCTTCTCGACCCACGACCTCGACATCGCCCTTTCGCTCTGCGACTCGGTGGCGCTGATCGACACGCCGTCGCTCCACCACCTCCCGGCCGACGCGATGGCCCGCAGCGGCCTGATCGAGCGGCTTTTTTCGGGCGAGAACGCCTGTTTCGACCCCGAAACACGGACGATTCGCCTGCGCTGACCCCCGGCGCAAAGCCATCCGGCAGGGCATCTGCGGGCTCCGGGGTAAAAAATCCGCAATTTTTCAGCATATTTTTTGTTCAAATCACTTTTTTGCTTACCTTTGCACCGCTAAAGTAACCCCATAAAGGGCGGTGCGATAGCGGTAAGGCCCATTCGTCTATCGGTTAGGACGCAAGATTTTCATTCTTGAAAGAGGAGTTC